>Ga0180009_10002780_pt1 | contig 20404 bp, 19 predicted proteins | sample OS_PC_MetaG_FD_123537 | JGI IMG/M metagenome (GOLD analysis project Ga0180009, IMG submission 123537) | Groundwater microbial communities from the Aspo Hard Rock Laboratory (HRL) deep subsurface site, Sweden - OS_PC_MetaG | ecosystem: Environmental > Aquatic > Deep subsurface > Groundwater...
CCCGGCTCGACGCGCACCGCTACGTCGGCCGCGCCGACGACGTCAAGGGCGAGGCGGACGGCGTCGCCTACGGCAATGCGCTGCAATGGAAATACACCCTGCTGCTGCCGGTCGACGGCAAGACCTACGAGGTGCAGTTCGACGACTGGATGTACCTGATGGAAGACGGCGTGATGCTGAACAAGTCGGAAATGCGCAAGTTCGGCTTCAAGCTGGGCGAAGTCGTGATCGCGTTCAGGAAGGGTTCGTGAGCCTGAACCCGAAACTGGCCGACTGGCGCGGCCAGCGCGTATGGCTGATCGGTGCCAGTTCCGGCATCGGCGAAGCAACCGCGCGCCTGTTGATGCAGCGCGGCGCGCGGGTGGCGCTGACCGGCCGCAAACGCGACGCGCTCGTGGCACTGGCCGACGCCCAGGCGCACGTCGCGGTGGCCGACGTCACCGATCGCGCCAGCCTGCTGGCCGCATTCGACGACATCTGTGCAGCCTTCGGCGGCATCGATGTGGCGATCGTCAATGCCGGCACGCACCAGCCGGTGCGCGCGTGGGAACTCGACGCGGTGGCCGCCGAAAAGCTGGTGCAGGTCAATCTGCTCGGCGCCATCAATGCCACCGCGCTGCTGGCGCCGTATTTCGCACACAGCGGCAGCGGCCGTATCGCGATCACCGCCAGCGTGGCAGGCTATGGCGGCCTGCCGACCGGGCTGGTGTACGGCGCCACCAAGGCGGCGCTGATCAACTTTGCCGAGACGCTCTACCTCGACCTGGAACCCAAAGGCGTGGCGGTGCACCTGATCAATCCCGGCTTCGTCAAAACCCCGCTCACCGACCTCAACGACTTCACGATGCCGGCGCTGATTGGGCCGGACGAAGCGGCGCGCGAAATTGTCGCGGGCATCGAAGCCGGCCGCTTCGAGATCCATTTTCCCAAGCGCTTCACCCGCCTGCTGAAGCTGCTGAACCTGCTGCCGTATCGCGTCTACTTTCCCCTCGTCCATCGGATCACCGGCCTATGAACGCGCTCGACGCCCTGTGCGACTACTTTGATACGCTGTCCGCGTCCAGCCTGGATGCGCTCGATACTTATTACGCGGCAGACGCCGGCTTCAAGGACCCCTTCCATCAGGTGACGGGAGTGGAGGCCATCCGCGCCATTCTGCGCCACACCTTCGACACGCTGCCCGGCGCGCGCTTCCGCGTGACCCGGCGTTTTCCTGGCGCCGACCGGCATGCGGTGATTCTGTGGGAAATGGATTTCGTCATGCCGGTGACGCGTGCGCCCACCACCATCGTCGGCGCCACCCATCTGGTGTTCGACGCTGCCGGCAAGGTCACGCATCACCGCGATTACTGGGACGCCGCCGAGGAACTCTATGCACGCCTGCCGGTGCTGAAGTGGCTGATGCGCGCGCTGGCGCGGCAGGCTGCGGCAAAGTCTGTCTCCTGAGCCGCCCGGTCTGCACGCGGGGCAGGACAAGCGAGGCTTGCGCTGCACTGTCCGCACCCTCAAGCCTGGCCGGCCGGTGGCATAATCGGTCTCATATTCCCTGGCCGGCCATGATGACGCCTGATCGCATCCATTCCGTTCCGCCTGATACCTTCGCCCTGCACGAAGGCGAGCTGCGTGCGCTGCAGGTTCACGCTGCTGCGGCCGCGGGTTTGCCCGACGTTCATTTCCACGATCGACTGTCCGACGGCAGCGCCGCGCCGCCGCTGGTCGTGATTCCCGCCGGCAGTTTCGAATACGGCGCCTCACCGCAGGAAACCGCACCAGCGCAGGACCGCCCGCGCCGGGTGGCGTTGATCGAGCGCAGTTTCGCGCTGGGCGCGTATGCGGTGACGACGGAGGAATTCGAGCGCTACGCGCGCGCCACCGGCTGGCAGCCGCGCATGGAGCTGGCCTGGCTGGCGGGCCACATGCCGGTGATCAATGTGCGGCAGACCGATGCGCGCGACTACTGCGCCTGGCTGTCGCGCGAAACCGGCCGGCGTTACCGTCTGCCGACCGAACAGGAATGGGAATACGCCTGCCGCGCCGGTGCGGCGACGGCCTACCCGCAGGGCGACCGCATTTCGCCGGCCGAGGCGCACTACAACGCCCGCCAGAGTTACGACGCGGTGCGGCCGAAACGCCCGCGCCTGCTGTCGCGCTGTTTCATCCGCTGCGGTGCGAAGGCGGTCGGGAGCCTGCCCCCCAACCGCTGGGGCCTGCATGACATGACGGGCAATGTGTGGGAATACACCGCCAGTTCCTGGACCCGCGACCATGCCAGCCTGCCCGAGCGGCCACTGCCCGGCAGACCGGCGGCGCGGGTGACCAAGGGCGGCTCGTGGTTCGATGGCCCCGAGGACTGCCGCGCGGCGGCGCGCCGCCGCCGACTGGAAAACGAACTGGATACCAATCTGGGTTTTCGTGTGCTGCGCGAACTGTAGGCGCGGTGTCCGGCATGCTCGTCGAAACCGATGCCTTTGTCGCCGAGCTCGATGCCGCGGTCGAGGCGCACATGGACTGGAGCCGGCGGATCCTGCGCTGCGCCGTGCTGCATTCGACACCAGGCGAGGACGTACTCGATCCGATGGCGCATACGCTGTGCCGCTTTGGCGCCTGGTTCTGCGCAAACCGGGCAAGCTTCGAGGCGCTGGATGCCGCGTCGGCGCAGCGACTGGAAGCGGTGCACCAGAGCATGCACGACGCCATCCGCGCGCTGTGCACTCAGGTGATCAGCGGCCAGCCGGGGCGGGAGGGCGATCTCGATGCATTCGAGACGTCGCAGGCCGAATTGCTCAAGCTCCTGGCCGGCTACAAGACCCGGATCCTGTCGAGCGCGGTGCGCGACGACCCGCTGACCGGCCTGCCGCTGCGCTACAACGTCGAGAATGATTTCGTCCTCTGCCAGAAGGAAGCCCGACGCAACCGCAGCCTGCTGTATGTGGTGATGATCGACGTCGATCATTTCAAGCCGATCAACGACACCTATGGACACCAGACGGGCGACCAGGTGTTGCGCCACGTCGCCCATACCCTGAAGCAGGGGGTGCGCGGTGGTGAACCGCTGTATCGTTTTGGCGGAGAGGAATTTCTCTGGCTGCTGAAATGCAAGTCGCCCGAAGAGGCCCGCAAATCCGCACGCCGCATCCTGGCAGCGGTTGGCACCACGCCGGTGCCGATCGACGACGGCGAAACCCTGCGCCTGACCATCACGATGGGGCTGGCACAGGCCGGCGAGATGGAGGATTTGTCGAGCGCGATCCGGCGCGCCGATCTGGCGCTTTACCAGGGCAAACAGGACGGGCGCAACCGTTACGTCCTTGCTGAGTCCTGACGAGGCCTGTCAGGCCTGAACTAGTCGTTGCGAGGCGCGAAGTGCCGATGCAATCCAGTTGAGCTTGGGCGCGGAGCACATTCGAGTAGTTGGGTTTTTCGCGGGGCTGCTGACCCTTGGCCGGGGGTAGCCCGGCGGCTAGTCACTTTCTTTTGTCTCGCCAAAAGAAAGTAACCCAAGAAAAGGCGATCCCGCTCATCCCCGAAACCCCGGAAATCGAGCCTGCCGGACGGGCGGCAAAGAACTCGCCCCGCTTTATCTGTATTTCGAAGGTGAGCGGGGCTCAGACACCTTTGCCGCTGATCCGCCCGGCAGGCTCGATTTCCGGCAGGACTGAGAGGGGCGTCAAGTCAAAACCAGGTCGGTGATGACGGGGCGGCTTGTGTGCTTGTGGAGCCCCACTGCGAAGCCTTCGATCCGGTTCGCAACTGTGCTCAACGTGAAACTGGTTTTGACTTTCTTCCCTTTACAGACCCGCCGAAGATCAAGTGCGTCGGGTGGATCAGCGGCAAAGGTGTTTGAGCCTCGCCCACAAAAAACCAATTAAACACATCAAAGGCGGGGCGAGTTCTTTGCCGCCCACCCGACGCGCTTGATCTTCGGGAATTCGGGTATGTCGGGGTCGCCTTCTTTTGGTTACTTTTCTTGGCGAGACAAGAAAAGTAACTTGCCGCCGGGCAACCCCCGGCCAACGGTCAGCAATCCTGCAACTCTAGTAACTACTCAGTGCTACTCCGCGAAGCTCAACTGAATTGCTTCGGCGCCACGCCCCTCGCAATAAACGGCCCCCGGGACCTGTTCAAAGCTTCTCTATAGCGCCAGTTCTTCCTTCGATTGCAGGATCGCTTGCGCCAGACGCTGGCCGCTTTCCCAGGCGCGTTCAACGCCGGCACCGGCGATGCCGTCGCCGATCAGGGCAACACGGTTCTCGCGGTCGCCCAGCCAGAAGCCGCCCACCGGATTGTCCGGCAGCGCATACCGCCACAGGTGCGCGGCCTCGATCTCGACCGGCCACGGCAGGCCGAGCAGGCCCATCAGCGCCGAGGCGGCGCGGTTGCTCGCCTCGATCTCGGCAGCTTCGAGGTAGGTTTCGGCAAATTCATGGCTGCTGTGCACCGCCCACAGACCGGGACCGCCGCCGGTCTGGCGCACCGCCAGATCCAGCAGGTGGTCGTCGAACTTGATAACATCGGCCGCGGGGCCGCCTTCCCAGCGCATCAGGAACGACCAGACCGGGCGGTAGTTCACCGCGTGCAGGCGCTCCTGCAGCCGCGGCAGCGCGTCGAGCATCGGAATGGCCTGCGGCGTGGGCACGCTGCAGATCACGCAGTCGAAATCGTCGCGTACCTCGCCGTTTTCCAGGATCAGGGTGCGCGGCTGCAGCGTGATCACCCGCGAGCGGGTGTGCAGGCGCGCCGTGCCCATCACATGGCGCACCAGTTTTGAAGGTTCGATCGTCGGCACGTAGTGATTCTGCAGTTGCGCCTGTTCCCATGAAATCGTGGCGCGGCCGCGCCAGACGTCCCCGCGCACCGGCGCCACCCAGCCCTGGCGCACCCAGTCGCGCAGCTGGCTGCGAAAGGGGTCGCGCTTGGCCGAGAGAAAAGGCGAACCGAGCGCGCCCCAGCCGCCGTCGATGCGTCGGGTCGACATCCGACCGCCGGCACCGCGCGCCTTGTCGAATACGTCCACCTCCCAGCCGGCCGCGGCGAGCGTGCCCGCGCAGTGGGCGCCGGCGATCCCCGCCCCGACGATGCCTGCCTTGAATTTTTTCATACCGGTCTACCCTCTCTTGTGCCTGTGGCGGCGCGCCATTCTTCGGGACGCATCCGCCGGATTTCAGACCGAACTCTATCAGCAAATTCTTAAATGCCGCCGCAAAGACCCTGCTCCGCCTGATGGCGTTCGCTCACCGCAGGGGCATCCGCATCGCCACATGGGGGATGCCGGCTTCTTCGTATTCCGCGCCGATGGCGACAAAGCCCGCACCTGCGTAAAAATCAGCTGCGTGCGTCTGCGCACTGAGACGCAGCATCGTGTGTCCGTGTAGCCGCGCCGCCTCCACGGCTGCGGCCAGCAGAGCCCGGCCGACGCCGCGTCCGCGCCAGGTTGGTAGTACCGCCATGCGGCCGATATGGCCGTCGGGCAGCAGGCGGGCACAGCCGATGGCCTGTCCTGCCTCGGTGAGCGCAAGCAGATGCGTCGCCCCGGCGTCGTCGGCATCCCATTCCAGCACTTCGGGCACGCCCTGCTCGTCGATGAACACGGTGCGCCGAAGCTGCGACAGCCGGGCCTGTTCGTGGGCCCAGTCGGTGAGGTGGATCGTGAATTCAGGCATGGTTCGCCTGCAACGTGAAACGATGCGCGGCGTGGCGTCCGCGGCCGGCGCGAATGCCGCGCAGCACCGCAAGCCCGGCAACGAAATAGAGGCCGGTGATCAGCAGCGCCTGCCGGTGATCGCCCGCGGTCAGCCAGCTGGTCGCGCCATAGGTCAGCGGGCCGATGATCGACGCCAGCTTGACCGCCAGCCCCCACAGGCCGAAAAACTCGGCCTGATGCGCAGGCGGCGCCAGCAACCCGACCATGGCACGCCCCGCCGACTGCGACGCGCCCATGCAAAGCCCGGCCAGATTGGCCGCGACCCAGAACATGCGCTCGTCCGGCGCCGCCCAGGCCAGCAGCACCATCGCAATCCAGCCGACGAGCGTGAGCGCGATCGCGCGCACGTGACCGATGCGATCCTGCACGTGACCAAACGCAAACGCGCCCAGCGCGGCCGTGACATTGACCACCAGAACCAGCACGATGGTCTGCTGGGTGTCGAAGCGGAACACCAGCGTGGCGTAGATCGCCGCCAGCGTGATGACCGCCTGGATGCCGGCTTGGTACAGCACGGTGCAAAGCAGGAAACGCTTGAGATCGGGCAGCTGGCGCAGATGGCCGAGGGTATAGCGCACCTGCCGCCAGGCATTGCGACGCGTGTGCGGGCCTGTCGGGGTGGCGCGCTCGCGCAGCGTCAGCAGCGTCGGCAGGCTCGCCATGAGGAAAATCGCGGCGGTGATCAGCATGGCCACCGGCACGAACTCGGCCGCGCCCTGCCCTGCCGCCTGCGCTCGGCTGATATACGCGAGGCTGGCGCCGAGCGAGACCAGCCCGCCGACGTAGCCGAGCGCCCAGCCCCAGCCGGAGATGCGTCCCAGCGCACGCGGACGGGCCAGTTCTGGCAGGAAGGCGGCGATCAGGTTTTCGCCGGTACCGAAAAAATAGTTGGACAGAATCAGCGCCGCGATTGCCAGCACCAGTGCACCCGGCGACGCAAAGTAAAGCATTGCGGTAAAGCCGACGCAGCCCAGCGTGGTGAGCCAGAGCCATTTTTTCTTGCTGGCGTGGGCATCGGCCCAGGCGCCGATCAGCGGTGCGGTCAACATCACCAGCGCGTACGACACCGATAGCGCGAGCGTCCACGCGAAGGTCGACCAGGCCGCATTGCCGGCAACCACCGCGACGAAATACGCGCCAAACACCGCGGTGATGACGACCGTGGTGTAGCCCGAGTTGGCGAAGTCGTACATGGCCCAGGCCCACACTTCGCGTTTGGCGACCCCGGGCTGCAACAGGCTTGCCATCAGGCGGCGCCATCCTCGGCTTCGGCCTGCTGCTGCAGCGCCCACATGTGGGCATACACGCCGTTCTGTGCCAACAGGCCGGGGTGGCGGCCGCGCTCGACGATGCGGCCGCCGTCGAGCACCAGGATTTCGTCGGCCTCGACCACGGTGGACAGGCGGTGCGCAATGATGAGGCTGGTGCGGCCGCGCGCGATTTCGAGCAGTTCGCCCTGGATCGCCTTTTCGGTCTTGGTGTCGAGCGCGGACGTGGCCTCGTCGAGAATCAGGATGGCCGGGTTCTTCAAGAGCGTGCGCGCAATCGCCACGCGCTGCTTCTCGCCGCCCGAGAGCTTGAGTCCGCGCTCGCCGACCACGGTGTCCCAGCCCTGCGGCAGGCTTTCGATGAAGGCGAGGATATGCGCCGCGCGTGCGGCTTCGATCACTTCGTCGCGCGTCGCATCCGGGCGGCCGTAGGCGATGTTGTAGTAGATGCTGTCGTTGAACAGCACGGTGTCCTGCGGCACCACGCCCAGGGCGGCGCGCAGCGAATCCTGCGTGACATTGCGGATGTCCTGGCCGTCGATGGTGATGCTGCCGGCGTTGACGTCGTAGAAGCGGAACAGCAATCGCGCGAGCGTCGACTTGCCTGCGCCGCTGGAACCGACCGCCGCCACGGTCTTGCCGGCCGGCACGCTGAAGCTGACCTCGTGCAGGATGGGCCGGTCGGCGTTGTAGGCAAAGCTGACGCGGTCGAATTTCACTTCGCCGGCGACGACGTCCAGTTCGCGCGCGTCGGGGGCATCCTCAACCTCGCGCGGCCGCTGCATCAGCGAGAACATGCGCTCGACGTCGGTGATCGACTCCTTGATCTGGCGGTACATGACGCCGAGGAAGCTCAAGGGCTGAAACATCTGCAGCAGGAAGGCGTTGACCATCACCAGGTCGCCCAGCGTCAGCGTGCCCTCGACCACGCCGGCGGCGGCGCGTAGCACCATCAGCGTGACGCCGATCGCGATCACCCCGGCCTGCGCGGCGTTGAGATAGCCGAGCGAGCGCTGCGACTTCAGCGACATCGCCTCCCACTCGATCAGGCTCTTGTCGTAACGCTCGGCCTCGTACTTTTCGTTGCCGAAATACTTGACCGTCTCGTAGTTCAGCAGACTGTCGACGGCGCGGCTGTAGGCTTCGGAATCGAGCGCGTTGGCGCGCCGCACGAACTGGGTGCGCCATTCGGTGATGGTGACGGTGAAGCCGATGTAGGCGGCAAGCGTGATCAGCGTCAGCACGCCGAACACCCAGTCGAGCTTGACGAACAGGATGCCGGCCACCATCAGGATTTCCAGCACCGTCGGGGTGATGCGGAACAGCAAATAGCCGACCAGGCTGGACAGCGCCTTGGCGCCGCGCTCGATGTCGCGGGTGATGCCGCCGGTCTGGCGTTCGAGATGGAAGCGCAGCGACAGCGCGTGCAGATGCTTGAACACCGCCATGCTGATGCGGCGCATCGCGCGCTGCGTGACCTTGGCGAAAATCACGTCGCGCAGGTCGGAAAAGGTGGTGCTGGCAAAACGCAGCACGCCGTAGCCGATAATCAGCGCGAGCGGCACCACCAGCTCGGCACGCGGCTGGTCGAGCGCGTCGATGATTTCCTTCAAGATCAGCGGCACCGCCACCGAAGCCAGCTTGGCGCCGATCAGCAGCGCCAGCGCCACCAGCACGCGGCCGCGGAATTCCCACAGATAGGGAAACAGGCGGCCGAGGGAACGCAGGCTGGCTTCGCCGGGCGGCGGCGGGGCGGTGTGGGAATGGACGGCGGGATGCATCAGGTCGGTGTGGCCTTCAGGTCGGATAGAATAGCGGATTCGTTTTTTCCCGATTTTACGTCCATGGCCGCGAGATTCCGCCTTCGGACGCTTGAAATAGCCTGACCGAGATGACGCTGTACGGTATTCCCAACTGCACCACGGTGAAGAAAGCGCGCGCCTGGCTCACCGAGCACGGCCACGACGTGCCCTTTCATGACTTCAAGAAACAGGGCGTCGATGCGGCCTGGCTGAAGCAGGTCGCCGCTCAGACCGGCTGGCAGATGCTGCTCAACACGCGCGGCACCACTTGGCGCAAGCTCGACGACGCCGCAAAAAACGCCGCCGGCAACGAAGCCGGCGCCCTTGCCCTGATGATCGCCCAGCCTAGCGTGATCAAGCGCCCCGTGCTGGAGTATGACGGCCGCTATCATCTCGGTTTTGCCGAAGAACAATACGAAGCCCTATTCGGAGCCTGACCCTGCATGGCCAATGAAACCCTTGAAGATGCCATCCTCGCCAACGAAACCGTGGCCCTGGCGGTCGACCTGCTCAAGCGCCGCTCGCTGACGCCCGACGATGCCGGCTGTCATGACCTGATTGCCGCGCGTCTGCAGGCCTGTGGTTTTGTCGTCGAGCGGCACTGCCACAATGGCGTCGACAACCTGTGGGCGCGCAGAGGCACCGCATCGCCCGTCGTCTGTTTTGCCGGCCACACCGACGTGGTGCCGACCGGCCCGCTCGACCAGTGGCTGTCCGATCCCTTCGTGCCGACGCTGCGCGACGGCAAGCTGTATGCGCGCGGCGCCGCCGACATGAAGAGTTCGGACGCCGCCTTCGTCACCGCGACCGAACGTTTTGTCGCCGCGCATCCCGACCACACCGGCTCAATTGCCTTCCTGCTGACCTCGGACGAGGAAGGCCCGGCCACCGACGGCACGGTGAAAGTGGTCGAGGCCTTGCGCGCGCGCAATGAGTTGCTCGACTACTGCATCGTCGGCGAGCCCACCAGCGCCGCCGAATTCGGCGATACCATCAAGAACGGTCGGCGCGGTTCGCTCTCCGGCACGCTACGCGTCAAGGGCGTGCAGGGCCATATCGCCTACCCGCACCTGGCCAAGAACCCGATCCACCAGGCTGCGCCGGCCATCGCCGAGCTCGCCGACACCATGTGGGACGAAGGCAATTCTTACTTCCCGCCGACGACCTGGCAGATTTCCAATATCCACGGCGGCACCGGCGCCAGCAATGTCATTCCCGGCGTGCTCGAGATCCAGTTCAATTTCCGCTACTCCACCGCCAGCACCGCCGAAGGTCTGATGGACGCGATGAACGAAATTCTCGACAGCCATGGCCTCGACTACGAGATCGACTGGAACCTGTCGGGTCGCCCGTTTTTGACCCCGCGCGGCCCGCTGTGCGACATGCTCTCCGCGGCGATCCACGAAGTGACCGGCCTGACGCCCGAGCTGTCCACGTCCGGCGGCACCTCGGACGGCCGCTTCATTGCCGACATCTGCCGCGAGGTGGTCGAGTTCGGCCCGCTGAACAGCAGCATCCACAAGCTGAACGAGCATGTGGTGCTGGACGATATCGAACAGCTGGCGGCGGTGTACCAGAAGACGCTGGAAAAGTTGCTGGCCTGACCCGCCAAACGACCCGACAGCGCGAAGCGTTTATATTGCGTTGTGACTTTCGCGGAAAATGGACTCCAGGCAATGAAGCATTTCGACGACACCGAATCCCTGATCACCGTGCGCGACTGGCTGCGCTTCGCGGTCTCGCGCTTCAACGAGGCGAAACTGTTTTTCGGCCACGGCTCGGACAACGCGTTCGACGAGGCGGCCTACCTGATCCTGCACACCCTGCACCTGCCACTCGACCGGCTGGAGCCCTTTCTTGACGCCAGCCTGACGCATGGCGAATCGGAGGACGTGCAGGCGGTGATCGAACGGCGGGTGCGCGAGCGCATTCCCGCCGCCTATCTGACCCACGAAGCCTGGCTGGGCGCGCATCGCTTCTATGTCGACGAGCGGGTGATCGTGCCGCGCTCCTTCATTGCCGAGCTGTTGCCTGAGCAGCTGGCGCCGTGGATCGAAAATCCGGACGAGGTCACGCGCGCACTCGATCTGTGCACCGGGTCCGGCTGTCTCGCGATCCTGGCGGCGCTGGCCTTCCCGAATGCCGATGTCGATGCGGTGGATCTCTCGGAGGACGCGCTCGAAGTCGCCGCGAAGAACGTCGCCGAGTATGGCCTGGCAGACCGCATTGAATTGATTGAATCGGACCTGTTCACCGCGCTGAAGGGCCGCAGCTACGATGTGATTCTCAGCAATCCGCCCTATGTGAACGCCGAGTCGGTGGCCGCGCTGCCGCCGGAATACCAGGCGGAACCGGCGCTGGCGCTGGGTTCGGGCAAAGACGGCCTGGATGCGACGCGGCAGATTCTTGCGGCCGCCAAAAGCCACCTCAATCCCGGTGGCCTGCTGGTGGTGGAAATCGGCCACAACCGCGACGTCCTCGAAGCCGCCTATCCTGCCCTGCCCTTTACCTGGCTCGATACCGAAGGTGGCGAGCAGTTCGTCTTCATGCTGCGGCGCGAAGACCTGCCCTAACCTGCCCTGCAGCAGGGTGCGGCCTGGTCAGCCATGGCTGACGCGTGCCGGCGTTTCCAGCATCGCAATCAGCGCATCGGCCGGCACCGGCCGGCTCATCAGATAGCCCTGGCCGAATTCGCAGCCGTGCTCGCGCAGGAACTGGAATTGCGCGCGCGTCTCGATCCCCTCCGCAACGACCTGCAGGCCGAGGCCCTTCGCCAGCCCGAGGATGGCCGTGATGATCTGGGTGTCGTCCGGCTGCCCCGGAATCTTGCTGACAAAGGACTGGTCGATCTTGAGCGTGTGGAACGGCAACTGCTTGAGGTAGCTCAGGCTGGAATAGCCGGTGCCGAAATCGTCGAGTGACAGCCGCACCCCCATCGCGCGCAGGGTGTCGAGCGTGGCGCGCACGTCGTCGTTCATGATCAGCATCACGTTCTCGGTGATTTCGAGTTCAAGGCATTCGGGCGCGAGGCCGGTGCGCAGCAAGGCCTGCTCGACCGACTTCACCAGCCGCTTGTCCTGGAATTGCCGGGTCGAGACGTTGACCGCGAGCGTCAGGTTTTCAGCCAGGCCCCGCTGCTGCCAGGCGCGCAGCTCGGCACAGCCGGCCTCCAGCACCCATTCTCCAAGCGGTACGATCAGTCCACTGTCTTCGGCAGCGGAGATGAAGGCGCCCGGCATGATCAGGCCGCGTGCCGGGTCGTTCCAGCGCAACAGCGCCTCGACGCCGACGATGCGCTGGCTCGCCAGTTCGATGACCGGCTGGTAATGCAGCAGCAGCTCGTCGCGCTCCAGTGCCTGGCGCAGGCGCGTGTCGAGCGTCAGTCGTTCGACCACGCGTTCGGTCTGCTTGGCGTGATAGAACAGGAAGCGGTTGCCGCCCTGCTCCTTGGCCTGATACATGGCGGTGTCGGCATGCTTGAGCAGAATCTCGACCGAACCGGCATCGTCCGGATACAGCGCAATGCCGATGCTGCAGCTGCTGTAGATCTGGGTTGCGCCAATGTCGATCGGGGTGATCAGGCTTTCGAGCAGGCGGGTGGCGACCGCTTCCGCGTCGGCCAGCGCGCCGATGTCGGAGACGATGACGACGAATTCGTCGCCGCCGAAACGGCTCAGGTGATCGTGCACCCGCAGCACCGACTGCAGGCGGGCGGCAATCTGCTGCAGCAGCAGGTCGCCGGCGCCATGGCCGAGTCCGTCGTTGATGTTCTTCAGGCGGTCGATGTCGATGAACATCAGCGCCAGGCGCTTATCGGTGGCCTGCATGCCCGTCATCGCTTCTTCCAGCGCGATGCGGAAGCCCTCGCGGTTCGGCAGCCGGGTCAGCCCGTCGAAATAGGCCAGCTGGTTCAGGTGCGCTTCGGCCCGCTGGCGCTGCTCGATTTCAGACTGCAACTGATCGGCGTGCTGCTGCAGTTCGCCGGTTTGCCGACGCACCTGGTGACGCAGGATGCCCGCGACCGCCAGCACCAGCAGCAGCAGGCCGGCGCCGCCGGCGGCCGCCCACGGCAGCCAGTGGGGGCTTTGCGCAGGAACGGCTTCGAGCCAGTGTTGCAATGACTGGTAGTAGGCCGATTGCGGGTCGGACTTGAGCGAAGCCAGATGCCGGTCGAGCGTATTCAGCAGGGCCGGATCCGCTTGTTTAGGCGCCGCGTAGTGGACAAACACCGGATTGAAGACGATGCCGGTGACGACCAGGTTCGTCCCGTTTGCATGCAGTGCGGCAAATACCCGGTTGACCGCGCCGGCATCGGCGCGCTGGTCGGCGATGGCCTGCAGCACCTCGGGATAACCGTCGACGTAGACTGGGGTGAAAGTGGCGTCGAAGCGCGTCGCCAGTTCGAGCAGGGCCTGGCTGTGGGTGCTGCTGCGCATGAGCGCAACGCGCTTGCCCTTCAGATCAGGCAGCGCGTTGATATCGGCGTCGGCATGGCGGTACACCATGCCCCAGTTGCCGATCAGGCTTTGCCGGGTGAACTGGAAGCGCGCCGCGCGCGCGTCGCTATAGGCAATGCCGACCAGGAGATCGATCTCGCCGCGCTCCAGGCGTTCGACCAGGCGGTCGAAACTGTCCGGTACGTAGCTGACCTGCCAGTTTTCGCGCTGGGCCACCCAGCGGATCATGTCGATCGCGATGCCTGCCGGCGGGGCGTCCGCCGGGAGGGTGACGATCGGCGCATTCTCGAACACACCCACGCGCACCGGCACGCGGTCCGGCGCCGCATGGGCCAGCGCGGCCGACAGCAGCCCGATCAAACATGCCTGTAGAAGAATCCGGAACGCCATGCGCTTGTGTGTCCTTGAAGTCAGCCCTATCGGGTATTACGGCATCCGGGTGGAGTGTCTGAAGCTGACGGCAGTATAGGCAATCTTCTGCCAGACGCCGTGCAGCAACCCTTTCAGAGGCATGGCCATACGCGCGTAGGCGTACGATGGCCTCTGCCTAGTGTGATGGCAAGGTCAGCACCAGGCTGACGGCGATCTCCCCGGCAAGCTGCCGGGCAGCGTGCCTGACCGGCGCTGTCGCGGTTTCACCCAGGCAGGCCGTGCCGATTTCAATGCCATACAGGTCGATCCGGGGCGGTAGCGCGTCGAGTTCGCGCGCCAGCAACAGCGCATCGAGCACGCCGATGCCGTGACTCGACAGGCCCTGGTCATAGGCCGGCCAGTCTTGCTGGTCGAAGCGGCGGATATCGCCCGCCTCACCGCCACCGCGCATCGCATCGATCAGGATGAGGCGGGATACGCCCGCGAACAGCGGAATCAGGCTGGCGCCGGGCCGATCCAGCTTGTCGATATCGACATCCGCCAGCCCAGCGTCTTGCAAGTCATCGACGACCAACCAGCCGGCCTGGTCGTCGCCCGACGGCGAGCCGATGCCGAGGATGCGTACCCGGCTCATCCGCGGTCGACGTTCATGCGCAGGAAATGGGTGGCGCAGGAAATGCAGGGGTCATAGTTGCGGATGACCTGTTCGCAATGCAGCCGCAGCGCGTCGTCCGGCCGATCGAGCCCGAAGCTGCACAGCGACAGCCGCAGGTCTTCCTCGATGCGTGCCTGGTTCTGACTGGTCGGCGGCACGATGCGCGCGTTCAGCACGCGGCCCTCGGCGTCCATCTCATAGCGATGCCACAACAGGCCGCGCGGCGCCTCGGTACAGCCGATTGCGACACCGGCGCGCGGGGTGACAGGTACCCACGGCGAATCGGGCACGCGGTAATCGTCGAGCAGGCGCAGCGCTTCGTGCAGCGCGAGCAGGATTTCGATCGCGCGTGCGGCGAGGCTGTGGAACAGGTTGCGGCTGGGCAGCGCAATCCCGCTTTCGGCCAGAATGGCCTGGATCTGTTCTGGCAGGCTACCGTGGTTGAGGTTCAGCCGCGCCAGCGGGCCGACCAGATAGGGCTGGCCGTGGTAATGGCTGAACAGTGCGGTGGAATGTGCTTCATGGTGTTCGGCAAAGTGCGCGTCGAAGGCCGCGGCGTCGATCAGCAGGCCGTCGCTGGCGCCGATGGCGCCGTGCTCGATGGCGTATTCGGCGGGGTGGCGCAGCGCCACCGAGGCGAAAGCCTGGTCGTCCTGCGGCACCGCAATGGCGGCCGCCCAGCGAACCAGCGCCTCGGCTTCGGGCAGCGCTGCGGCGAGCCGTTCGCGGATCGCCCGAACCCGGGCCGGCGCCGGCGCGCCGTGAAAACCACCGATGCGCACGCCCACCGGATGCACCGAGCGGGCGCCGAACAGATCCATCAGTTCATTGCCCAGCGCCTGGATGCGCAGGCCGCGGCGGACTTCCTCCGGTGCGATCTTCGCCAGTTCGATGGCACTGTTGCAGCCGAAGAAATCCGGCGCGGCCAACAGATGAATATGCAGGCTGTGACTCTGGATCCATTCGCCGCAGTAGAACACCCGGCGCATCGCGCGTGCCCACGGGCTGAGCTCGACGCCGTACAGTTTTTCCAGCGCCTGCGCCGCGGTGACCTGGTAGGCCACTGGGCAGATGCCGCAGATGCGTGCCACGAAGTCGGGAATTTCGCTGTAGTGACGGCCCTCGAGGAATTTCTCGAAGTAGCGCGGCGGCTCGAAAATGCGCAGGCGCAGCTGGGTGATGGTGCCGTCGTCGATGCGCAGGTCGAGCGCGCCCTCGCCTTCTACCCGCGCCAGCACCGGCACGTGAATCGCCACGCTTCGCTTCTGTTCAGTCATCGCCGCGCCTCCGGATCGTGTCGGCGGCAGCGAGGAACGCCGGCGCCTGGCTGTTGATCGACTGGAAGCGGTGCACCACCGCCTGCGGCGTCAGCCCCAGGCTTTCGAACTGCGCCGCCAGCGCGTCGGTATTGGCGTTTTCCGCCGGGCCGTAGCAGCCGTAGCAGTCGCGGCCGAGGCCGGGACACAAGGCGCCGCAGCCGGCGCGCGTCACCGGGCCCATGCAGGCGATGCCGCGCGTGACCATCACGCAGGGATGGCCTTGGCGCTTGCATTCGGTGCAGACCTTGTCGGCGTTGTCGCGCGGCGCCACGCCCAGCAGCAGCGCATTGACCACCGCCACGATTTGCGGTCCGCTGACCGGACAGCCCCACAACTCGAAATCGACTTTCACATGGCTGGCAACCGGCGTCGAGCGTTCCAGGCTGGTGATCGCCTCGGGGTGGCTGTATATCTGCGCGACCCAACCCGCGTCAAACACGCCGTTGCGCAAGCCCTGGATGCCGCCCGATGTCGCACAGGCGCCGATGGCGATCAGCACCTGGCTGTGGGCGCGGATATGTTGGATGCGCTCGAGGTCTTCCGGTGTCGACACGCTGCCCTCGACAAATGCGATGTCGACTTCGGACTCGGGATCGAGCGGACCGGCCTCGGCAAAATGCACCAGCTCGACGCGTTGGGCGAGCGTCAGCAGGTCCTCGCCCAGATTGAGGAAGGCCAGCTGGCAGCCGTCGCAGGAGCTGAACTTGTGTACCGCGACGCGTGGCTTGCTGAGGGTCGGTGCGCTCATCAGAAGCCCCGGTGACCGAGCAGAGTCTTGACGGTGCCCCAGTTGAACACCGGGCCGTCGCGGCAGATGAAGGCGCTGCCGAACTGGCAATGGCCGCAGCGGCCGACGGCGCACTGCATGTTGCGCTCCATGCTCAGATACAGGTTTGACTCGGGCAGACGGTGTGCCAGCAGGCTGTCTGCAGCGGAACGCATCATGCCTTCGGGCCCGCACATCATCGCCACCGCACGCTTGGGATTGAAGCGGGCAAGGCTGAACAGGTCGGTCACGCGTCCGACATGCCATGGCCACAGGGCGCCGCCCTCGCTCGCCGCCACCAGCACCTGGGTATTGGGCAGTTTGGCCCAGCGGTCGTACTGCTCGCGCCAGATCAAATCCTCGGCGTGCTTCACCCCCTGGATGATGACCAGCTTACCGAAGCGTTCGCGCCGCCGCAGTACGTAATGGATGACCGAGACCACCGGTGCGCAGCCGAGGCCGCCGGTCACCAGCACGACGTCGCAGCCGCCCATTTCCTGTAATGGCCAGCCGCGCCCGAAGGGCCCGCGCAGGCCAATCCGGTCGCCCGGCTGCAGGGCGGCCAGGCCCTGGGTGACGCGGCCGATGGCGCGGATGGTGTGGCCGATACCATCGCGCTCTTCCGGGTCGGACATGATGGATATCGGCACCTCGCCGACGCCATAGAGATACAGCATGTTGAACTGGCCCGGCGCAAAGCGGTAGGCAGCCTGCGCCGCCGGGTCGTCGAGCCGCAGCCTGAGCGTGAAGATGGTCGGCGACTCCTGCGTGCGCGTCACCACGGTGGCGGCGTGCGGAGGTCCGACATCGAGCGCGTCCGGTGCATCGTTCATGGCATGGCCTCGCGTGCCGTCAACGCGGCCACTTCTTCGGTCAGGTCGATGCCGACCGGGCACCAGGCGATGCAGCGGCCGCACCCGGTGCAGCCGCTGCGACCGAACTGGTCGTGCCAGCCGGCCAGCTTGTGGGTCAGCCACTGGCGGTAGCGGCTTCGGATGTCGGGCCGCACATTGAAGCCGTGCAGGTGGCCGTGCGACTCGCCGAAACAGGAATCCCACTCTCGCACATGCGCACTCGACTCGCCGCTCAGCGCAGGTTGATCGACCTCGGCGTGGCAGAAGCAGGTCGGGCACACGGCCGTGCAGTTGCCGCAGGCGAGACAGCGCGCCGCCACCGCGTCCCAGCGCGGATGTTCCAGCTGGCTCATCAGCGCGTCGCGCAGCTTGCGCCCGGGCAGCCGCCGCGTCTGCGCCGTCGCCGCGACCTCGCCCTGCTTACGGGCGTCGTCGATGTGCTGCGCAAGGGCGGGCGACAGGCGCAATGCGTCGACGACCTGCTGGCCGCGCGCACTGCCCGCCTCGGCCACAAAGCCGTCCGTCAGTTCGGCCAGCGCAATGTCGTAGCCGGTGGTCGGCGTCGGACCGTCGCCAGTCGATGCGCAAAAGCAGGTTGCCGCCGGCGCGGCACATTGCACCGCAACCAGGAACAGCGCGTCGCGCCGCTGGGCGTAATGCGCATCGCGCGCGCCCGCGCTCAGGAAATGGGCATCCTGCAGCGCCAGTGCGGCGAGGTCGCAGGCGCGCACGCCGATCAGGGCCCGCTTCGGCGCCGCCGGCAATACCGCGGCAAATTGCAGCGTGCCTGTTGCGTCGCGCGCCACGCGCCACAGCGACTCGGTGGGTGCGAACGCCAGCGGCTTGATCGCCTGCGGTCCGTTGGCCCAGGCGAAGTAGCGTTGCTCGGGATCCTGCGTCAACTGGTAGCGCCCCGGCGACTGCACAGCCTGTAGTCCGCGTGGGATGGCATCGGGCGTGGCGAGCTCGTGCAACACGATGGCGCCATTCTCTACGCCCGGACCGAAGCATTGATAGCCCTGCTGCATGAGCTGGTTCACCAGCATGGGTAACTGGTCGTGAGGCAGAAATCCAGCCGGGACGGAATGGGGAAGCATGCCTGACAGTGTAGGCACAAAGCCTCCCAGCGAACAGGCCCATCCGATCCCTGCATGGCGCGTCATCCAGGTGTAGGAATCCCTGCAGGCCGGTTCGCTATAATGGCGCTTTCTGCAGTGATGAAGGAGCATGCCATGCAGCAGCAACTCGATGTCTTTATTCATTCCCTGACGACGTTCTGGACGCAGCTTGCGGGGTTTGTTCCGCAATTGCTTGCGGCGCTGCTGCTGCTGTTCATCGGCTGGTTATTGGCCAATTTGGTACGCACCGGGGTGATGAAGCTGCTCGACGTGCTGCGCTTCGACAGCCTGGCGGATAAGACCGGCATCGAGGCCTTCCTCAAGCAGGGCAACCTGGACGTGTCGTTGTCCAAGCTGCTCGCCAAGCTCGCCTACTGGGTCATCATCTTCGTCGTTGTCGTCACCGTGGCCAACAGCCTGGGCCTACACATGGTTGCCGAGCTGTTCAACAAGGTGGTGTTCTACATTCCCAACATCATCGTCGCCATCCTGGTGCTGGTGTTCGGCGTGCTGGTGGCGCGCTTCATCAATCGCATGGTTTTCGCCTACCTCAACAACATCGGCGTGCAGGGCGCGCTGACCATCAGCACGCTGGCGGAATATGCGGTGATCATCTTCGTGGTGTTCGTTGCGCTGGAACAGCTGGAGATCGGCACCAATCTGCTGACCGCCGCGTTCCAGATCGGCTTCGGCGCGGTGGGCCTGGCCTTTGCGCTGGCCTTCGGCCTGGGCGGACGCGAATGGGCCGCCGGTGTGATCAAGAAAATGACCGAGAAGTAAAATCCTGCCCGGCGGGGCGCCCCGCCGGATTCAGACGCTCAACGCATGCGCGGCTTGCGGGTGTGCTTGTCCGGTACGCCGCGGGTCTGGCGGCGCGGCGTCGGCGCCATGCCGGCCCACTCCATCACGCGCGCGACCAGGTCGTCGTCGAGTTCCATTTTCTGCCCGCGGCGCAGTTGCGGCGGCAGCACGATCGGGCCGAAACGAATCCGCGTCAGCCGTGACACTGTCAGGCCGAAGTGTTCGAACAGCCGCCGCACCTCACGCTTGCGGCCTTCCTTGATCACCACGCGATACCATTTATTGGCGCCCTCGCCGCCGGCGGCGAAGCAGCTTTGCAACTGCGCCGGGCCGTCGTCGAGCTCCACCCCGGCCAGCAGCTGCGCAATCATGTCCTCGGTCAGCTCGCCCAGCACCCGCACTGCATACTCGCGCTCGACTTCGAAGCGCGGGTGCATCAGTTGGTTGGCCAGCTCGCCGTCGGTGGTGAAGACCATCAGGCCGTCGGTGTTGTAGTCGAGCCGGCCGATCGAAATCCACTTGGCGCCGCGGATCTTGGGCAGCGCATCGAATACGGTGGCGCGGCCCTTGGGGTCGTCGCGGGTGACGATCTCGCCTTCCGACTTGTGATAAATCAGGATGCGGGTGCGTTTTTCGTCGAAGCGCAGATAGACGCGGCGGCCGCTGACCTTGACGATGTCGCGCGGGCCGACCTTGCTGCCGATGAGGGCGGTTTCGCCGTTGACCTGCACGCGGCCCTCGGCAATCCATTCCTCCATTTCGCGGCGCGAGCCGAGGCCGGCCGAGGCCAGCGCCTTCTGCAGACGCTCGCTCGCGGCCTCGGGGGCGAGCGCCTGTTGCAGGCGGCTCGCCGCACGCCCCATCGGGGCGGAGGGCGGGCGGCGGATGGGGGAAGCGGAGCGTGCCATGTCAGGTGATCTCGGGTGCGGGCGCGACGCGGACGATCTCGATCACCGCGCCAAACGTCTGGGGGACGTCATTGTCCAGCAATTCCTCGCGCAATTCAGGAATTAATGCCGTTTCGTCCGGCGTGACCAGATTGCCGAGCTCTTCCAGCGGCGGCAATTCCGACAGCGTGACGAGACCCAAGTCGCTCAGAAAGTGGCCGGTGGTGCCGAACAGCGCGGGCCGGCCGGGCACGTCGCGATGGCCGATAGCCTCGATCCAGCCGCGTTCTTCCAGCGTCTTGATGATGTTGGGATTGACCGACACGCCGCGGATATCCTCGATGTCGCCGCGCGTGACCGGCTGGCGGTAGGCGATGATGGCCAGCGTTTCCAGCACCGCGCGC
>Ga0180009_10002781_pt1 | contig 20393 bp, 24 predicted proteins | sample OS_PC_MetaG_FD_123537 | JGI IMG/M metagenome (GOLD analysis project Ga0180009, IMG submission 123537) | Groundwater microbial communities from the Aspo Hard Rock Laboratory (HRL) deep subsurface site, Sweden - OS_PC_MetaG | ecosystem: Environmental > Aquatic > Deep subsurface > Groundwater...
ATTTGGCTCTCCCATAAAATTCTATAAGAATAACGACTTAAAGTATTTATTGGATGAAGCCGAAAATTACAAAAATAGGAATTTTTGAATTCTAAAAAACTTATTTTTTGAAAATATCAAAACATTATTTGGTGTATTCTTTGACAACAACCATAATCTTTTGCATGTCTGCGTTGCTAACCGTCAAAGTGTAGCCTTGCAAAATAACCTTTAATTCAGCAATAGAAGAAGGCAACAAATCCACTATCTTATGAATAAAATTGTCTTTTAATCTTGTTATGTTTAAACCTTGAAGTTTCTTGATTAGTTCAAGTGCGTCCTTATGCGACAATTTAGCAAAGTCATTAAGATACTCCTCTGTCTTGTTACCTCTAAATGTGAGGTCGCCATCCCTCTTTCTTATGGCTGCAAGCTCATGCTTTAACTCCACTATGTTTATTGGTAACTTTTCCAAAACTTCTGGCTTTGACATTTTTTAAAACCTCTGATTTTCTATTCTATTTTTTTTAAGTGTACTGGATGGACTATTAGAGTCTTCTCCTTCTCAAAATCCTTTATCTTAATCCTGTAGCAGTCTCCGCTCTTGCCAACTACAAGTCCTGTTTTTCCATGAAATCTCAAATGATACATCCCCTTTTGATATGCGGAATCTGCTTTAAGAGCAACCTTGTCGCCTTCCTTAAAGTTTTGGAGAAAACTTCTTATTCTTACCCTGCTAGGCTCCCTAATAGATTTTCGAAGCTTGTTTCTGCTCTTATTCATCAAACTACCGATTCGCTTTACCATGACGACAAAGAAAAAAAGATTAATTTATAAAACTTTCCAAAAGAAATGACAAGAATATCAAAAAAAAAATTATTTCTTAGGTTTAGCATCTGATTTAGGAGCACCCTTAGCATCAGCTGGTGCTTCAACTGGTAATAGCTTGCTTATCACGTCTTCGTGAACCTCTGCTTCTCTTAGCTTTGCAACAATTGCGCTTCTCTCTTTTCCTTGCATTGCACCAATTATCTCTTTAGCTTTCGCCTCTTCTTTTGCGTGCTTAGCTTCTAAGTCTGCTTGCAAGTGTTTTCTCTCTTCTGCTAGTTGTTTTCTCTCTTCTTCTGAAAGGTCAGTCTTTCCTGATAATATCTGCTCGTCAAAGTCTCCTTTGTTAATCAGCTTTATCGCTTCAGAAGCCTTGACACCCTCTACTTTTACACCCATAGAGTTACAGGTTCCGACTATCTCTTTTACCTTGTCTTTAAGGGTTTTACCTAAAAGAGCGTCTTCTTTCATCTTAGCAATCTTTATTATCTGCTCAATGACTAAGTCTGCGACTAGCTCCTCTTGAGGTCTTCCAGACCCTTTCTGGACTCCAGCCTCTTTTAGTATGAGTGCTGAAGCAGGCGGTGTTCCAACGCTTATAGAAAATGCTTTGGTGGAAGGGTCAACCTCCACTGTGACTGGCACTTGCATGCCTTTGAATGAATCTGTTTTTTTATTTATCTCAGCAATCACTTGTCCTATGTTTACTCCAAGTGGTCCTAGAGCTGGACCAAGAGGTGGTGCAGCTGTTGCTTTTCCGCCCTCAATCAACACTTGAATTTTCTGCTTTGCCATTAGTCATGTGGAAAAGTTATTTGTTTATAAAGATTACTGTTGGCCTTAATTCCGACAGTCTGTAACAAAAGATTTAAATATAAATACTTAACTATTGTTAACTAGGTGATGTATTATGTGTATGAAATGGTTTGAAAAAAACAATATTTGGGCGACGATACCGCTACGTATAGCACTAGCAGTATTATTTATTGCGCATGGAGCATCCAAGTTATTTGGAGGACTCGAAGGTACAGCAGGATTTTTTGATAAAATAGGCATACCATTAGCATTCTTCTTTGCAGTAGTTGTAGGAATAGTTGAATTTGGTGGAGGAATACTCTTGTTACTTGGATTATTCACAAGATACTCTGCAGCACTACTAAGCATAGTGATGATTGTTGCAATACTTACAGCACATCTTGGAGGCGGATATGAACTTGCCATGATGGGCCTTGGAGGAAGTCTAGCATTATTATTCATGGGTGCAGGAAAATGTTCTCTTGATGAGAAATGCAAAGATTGGTGCAAGAAAAAGAAAAATTAATTTTTATTTTTTTTTTATTTTTTAATTTCAAACAAAATTATGATTTTCTATAAAAAAATATAAACAACTAGTTATTATTAGCAATTATGAACATAGCAATAGTCTGCTCAAAGAGTGATGAAGCAAGCAAGAACATACACTCATTCTTAGTTGGCATGATAAAGCCAAGGATGGGCGAGCATGAAGTATCGCTACACTTGATGGACGAAGAATCAGTTTTTCTCGAAGGTATTGATAAAAAACTTGGTTGTGACTTTGTAATATTTGCGACAAAACATCAGAGCAAGTCAGGAGTACACTCACTAAGCGTTCACATACAAGGCAACTGGGGAGAAGCGGGTATGGGTGGAAAAAATAGAGAATTAGGAATTGCACCTGCAGGCTGGCTCAAAGAAGGATTAAAGCTGCTTGAAAAAAAAGCAGCGAGCATGCACTATGAAGCGATACAGGAATGCACCCACCATGGACCATACTTAGAAGTGCCTTCAATGTTTGTCGAGATAGGCTCATCAATAGAAGAATGGAATAATAAAGAAGCCGGAAGAGTCATTGCAGAGACTATTATTGAGCTTTTAGAGATGAAAATACCAAATTACAAAACAGCAGTTGGGATAGGAGGAATTCATCATACACCAAACTTTAAGAAGATAATGCTTGAGAGCAATATTGCAGTAGGACATGTATGCCCAAAATATAACCTACAGAATCTTGACAAAAAGATGATACAGCAAGCACTAGAAAAAACAGTTCCAAAAGCAAACCTAGTTATCGTCGACTGGAAAGGTGTAGGAGAATACAAAGAAAAAATAAAAGAAATGCTTGAAGAGATTGGTGTTAAGTTCAAGAAGACAAAATCAAAAGATTTTGAATCTTGAACAAAAAAAACAGTTCAAGAAGACAAAATCGAAAGATTTTGAATCTTGAACAAAAAAAACAGATCAAAAAGACAAAATCGAAAGATTTTGAATCTTGAACAAAAAAAATAGTTCAAGAAAACGAAAGATTACTAAAAAAAATTATTATTCTGAAATAGAGTCGTCATCGTCTCTTCTGATAACTTTTACAGCATCCATTTTTACAGTTATTGGAATTGGAACTGCTGCTTCTAATAGTTCTACAACGACGTCTCCTTTTTGCTTGTCAACTCTTGTAATCTTGCACTTCTCTCTCTTGAAAGGTCCTGATATTATTTCTGCAATGTCATTCTTTTGTATGTTAACTTCTTTTTTGACCTGCTCAAGCATGTGTTCTATCTCTTTGTAGTTAACAATGTTTGGGAGAACGCCTCTTGAATATGGTATACCATAAGCTGACTGTTCAGCGCTGTTCCTATCCAATGCTTCTATGAATATGTATCCTCTCATGCCATGAGGTCTTATGACTGAGTAAACTTCCAATCCTTTTCTCTCAGCGTTGCTGACTAGAAAAGACATCACTTGATCTTCTCTATTTGCAGTGGTTCTCACCGCGAATATCTGCGTCTTAGGACTGTCTAATTTTTCTTCCTTTACAACTTCTTCTTTTATTTCAGCTTTGAGATACTCATCTTTTTCCTTTACTTCTTCTTGAGTCATCGCTCCTTTAATCTTTATCTCAGGAGCCAAACTTCTTTGTCCGTTTGTTTTATTGTCGTCTGCCATTTTCATGAAAATAATAACTGATTAAATAGGTGCAGCAAGAATCCTATAAATCCTAAAACTGCTATTCCTAAAGCGGATGCTTTTACAACTGTTTTGTACTCTGCCTTATCAGGTTTCTTTGTAACCCGCAAGACTCTCCAACAATGCATCATATAATTTTTAAATCTTGAAAAATCCATTTTTTAATTTACGAACTCTATGCCTAACTCTGATTCTATTTCTTTTTTCTTATAAGCTGACTTAGCTCGCCCTCCTATTATCTGTGTACTTTTGACGCCTGTCACTATTAACATGACTCTGATTGTTCCTTCAAGGTCTTCTGATATTTGTGCTCCCCAAATTATTCTTGCATCCTCATCTGGTTTTGATGATATTGCTTCAACAACTCTCTTTGCCTCTGCAAGTGTCATGTCAGTTCCACCTGCAACGTTTATCAAAGCACCGTTTGCACCTGTAACATCAACATCAAGCAACGGGTTGTTTAGAGCTTTTTCAACTGCTTCTTCTGCCCTATTTTCAGTATCACTTTCTCCAACTCCAATGAGTGCTACTCCTCCATTGCCCATGACTGCTCTTATATCTGCAAAGTCTAAGTTTACAAGTCCTGCTTTTGTGACGAGCTCAGCTATTCCTTTAACAGAGTTTGTCAGTATCTCATCTGCGACTTTAAAGGCTGTGTGAAGCGGCAGGTCTGGTGCAAACTCTATTAGCTTGTCGTTTGGAATGACTATTAGCGTGTCTACGTTTCGCTCAAGCTTTTCAAGACCCATGACTGCGTTTTCGTATCTTCTGTTTCCTTCCATTGCAAAAGGCAAGGTCACAACTCCAACCGTCAAAGCACCCATCTTCTTTGCAATCTCAGCAATGACTGGAGCACTTCCAGTTCCTGTTCCTCCTCCAAGACCACGAGTGATAAATATCATGTCTGCACCTGCAAGAGCTTGTTTTATTTCATGTTCTGATTCGTGAGCTGCTTCCTCTCCAACTTTTGGAATGGAACCGGCCCCAAGGCCTTTTGTCAAGTCTTTTCCAATAAGTATCTTTTTATCAGCTGTTGTGTAAAGTAAGTCTTGAGCATCAGTATTTATCGCTATTGTTTCTGCGCCTGAAATACCTACTTCAGCCATTCTGTTTATAGTATTATTGCCTGCTCCTCCAGCACCTATTACTTTTATCTTGGCTTTCTGTTTTGAGAGTATCCCCTCAAGTTCAGCGTCCAATTGATTTTTTAATCTTTTTTCACCGATTTCTACTGCCATATTAAACCTCCCAACATAATTCTTATGAGGTAGTTACTACTTTCTAAAGTATATAAATTTATTGTTTTACAGCCTGCTTTTTCTTCACGACATAATCAAATGTTTCCACGCCAGTTTTCTCTTTTGCTTTTTCTTCAAAAAGCTTTTTTAACTGATCTGGAAGCGAGTGCTCTAAGACTATCACTGCCTTTTTGTCTTTAACACTTAAAGAGTCATAGTGGATGCCAATTATTTTTATTATTGATTCAAGCTTGTCCTTGTCATCAGTGACTATTTTTTTGATTTCTATCTCGTATGATATATCCCTGCTTGCCAGTGGATGGTTGAAATCAACAATTATTCTTCCGCCGCTAACGCTTCTTATAATTCCAAACATATCGTCAATATTAACTTCTAATCCAGTGTATGGAACGATGTCTTGCTGCTTGAAAACTTTAAGAGGAACTAGTTTTAAGAGTTTTGCAGATTTTCTACCAAAAGACTGCTCAGGAGAGAGGTCAAAGCTATATGTTCCAATTTCTTTTCCAACCAATCCATCCTCTAACGCTGGAAGTATGTATCCTTCGCCAAGACAGATAACTGCTGGTTTGTAATCAGCATTTGGATTTAAGCCACTGCTCTGTGCAACAGACTTCTTAGTAGTGTCAAACACGAGATTTTCATCCTTTATTTTTCCAGTGTAGTCAAGCTCGATGAAATCGCCTTTCTTGATTTTCTCAATTTTCTTTGTTTTCTTGCTGCTCGTTTCTTTGTTAATTGTTTCCTTGTTGATTGTTTCCTTGTTGCTTTCCAATTTAGCCCCTCGTTTTTTCTCGTCTAAAAGTCGAACTAGAACTAAAAATAAGAAAAAGAAGCTGTTATATAAAGTTTTTGTTTTTAAAAAGCTCAAAAAAATAAAGAAACTTTATAAATAAATTAGGCAACACCCATCTTTGATTTGAGGTAATTCAAAATCACAAAGATAGCGCTTTACGGATTTGGGTCTTTTAACACGAGCATAGCAATATATTTTGATAAGAAGTTTGAGAACGACAAAAGTATTAACATCATGTTCTGGAACAGGGATTATTCCGTTTATGAATACTTTAAGAAACACCATGCAAACCCTTATCATTTTCAAAGCATGAAGTTTAGTGATAAAGTCAAAGGAACAAAGAGCAAGGAAGAGTTGTTTAGGAATGCAGACTTCGTCGTCATTGGGATAAGTGCACATGCAATAAGAGAGAATGCAGTGGACTTCTACAAGTATCTGAATAAAGCTTCAACATTCATCATAGTTTCAAAAGGCCTTGAGCAAAAAACTATGAAGCGCTCAAGCGAAGTAATAAGTGAAGAGTTAAAAAAAAGTGAATTTAAACATACGATTGCAGTTTTTTCAGGTGGAACAACGGCAGCTGATATGGCACACCAGATACCCTTGATTGCAGAAGTGGCAAGTGAAGATGAAGAAACAAAAGAAAAAGTAGCTGACTTATTTCACAGCCACACTCTAAAAATATACACAAATGATGACCTGTGTTCAGTAGAAATTGCTGCAGCATTAAAAAACATAGTCTCAATAGGTGCAGGGATTTGCGAAGGATTAGGGTTTGAGACTGGAACAATATCATCATTTATCACAAGAGCCACTTATGACATCTACAAAGTCGCCAAGGTTCTTGGTGCAAAAGACGATACTTTCCTGCCAGGGTCAGCTTCTGTTTGGGGAGATATCATGCTTTCTTCGTTTGGAAAGACTAGAAACAGGGAGTTTGGAAGGAGGATATGTTGTGAGAAGATGAAGCCTGAAGATATAGTTCTTGAGATGGAAGATGAACATAAGACTGTTGAGGGTTATTTTACAGTCAAAGCAGCTTATGACTTGATAAGAAAACATGATGTGAATGCTCCTTGCATCGAGGAGATATATAAGATAGTATATGAAGGTGCAGATCCAAAAGACGCGTTGATTAACTTGATGGGAAGAGAAAAAGCAAAGATAGATCCAAACAACAACATCACAAACAGCAGATAAATTTATATTATAAAGCAGATAATTATATTCTTATGCACAGGGTACAAAAGATTCTAAGCAATAGTGGTCATTGTTCTAGACGAAAGGCTGAGGAGCTGATAAAAGAAGGAAGAGTTAGGGTAAATGATAAGATTATATCTATAGGTGATAAGGCAAGTGATAAAGACAAGATATTTGTTGATGGAAAGCTTGTGAAGAAAGAGAGAAAAATTTACCTTATGTTTAACAAGCCACAAGGATGTGTGACTGCATTAAAAGACAATCAATACAAAACTGTGATGGACTACGTGAATATAGGTGAGAGAGTTTTTCCGGTTGGAAGGCTTGATTACAACACTTCAGGAATTCTTCTAATGACTAATGATGGAGACTTTGCAAACAAAGTCATGCATCCAAGAAACGAGGTGAAAAAAACTTATTTTGTCATGATAAACAAGTCAATACCTTATAAGGATGTTAGAAAGATTGAACAAGGAATAATCTTAGAAGATGGAACAAAAACTAGTTCTGCAAAGGTTAATAGGATAGAAGAAAACATTCTTGAAATATCAATACATGAAGGAAAAAAGCACATAGTGAAGAATATCTTTAAGAGCTTAGGCTACAAGGTTAATTATCTTGAAAGAATAAAGATAGGAAGTCTTGAGCTTAAAGATGTCAAACCTGGAAGGTATAGGGATTTGACGAAGAAAGAAATTGAACAAGTGTTTGATTAAGAAAAAAAAATAATTAATTCTTAACATTTAGTATTCCAGATATGTACTGGTCAACCTTTCCTTCACTAACATATTTAGATTTTAGTTCATCAAAGTGTTTTTTCAAGTTACGTTTAGTTTCACCTGGAGGAAGTATTCCATGTATGTGAATGAGTGGCTCAAGACACCTTCCATAATCTGCTTCTGTTGACAGTTTAAAGAGGAAGTCTTCCGCGTTTAGGTTCATGTCAGCACCGTAGTATATCATCGCGTCAATTGCTTTCTTATCATCTATCTGTGCTGCGTCGTATAAGATTCTTGCCGGATCCTTATAAGATAATCCATAATACTTTTTGAAGAACGGCTCTGATAATAAAACATTAAGATAATTACTTTGCGGCTCGTACATTAAGTACAAGTCTGCTGTTTCATTGTCTTGGCTCAAATAATTTCTTTCGACAAAAAGTCTTGCCGGTCCTATATTATTAATATCTTTTGAACTAAGTTTTATTCCGTTGTCAATCATGCTTGCTGCAATAAGCATTTTTTTATAACAGACCAGCTCTTCTTCAGGATACAATTTTATCAAATCTTCATACTTGTAATAAGCCCATGAGAGATACTGGTTGAGAAGTATTTTTAGACCTTTAGCATCAGACTCCTTTGTCGCTTTGCTTATGCCAAGAGCAAGGAATTTTAGCTGGTCATTTTCAGATCTGAAATCTCTGTAGGTGTCTGAAAAACCATTTGCTATCTCATAAATTGATATTGTTGGAAAATAAAAATTTCTTTTTTCAAATTCTTCATCAGTTATCATTTTGAACACCATTAATTTAATCTATCAATGTTTTTCTTGACAAAGCGAGTAGTCATTCCATCAGGCAGCTCGTTTTGCTTGTCAACAAAGGCTACATGGAATCCGTAGTCAGCACTTTTTGCATATTCAAACAAGTGTTTTTTCAAGTCGTCAGGTTTAAATGTCACATCATAAGTTAAAGATAGAGTCTCCAAGTCGTTAGTATTATTATCTGACGCGACGACGTAAAGGAATTGTGGCATAAAAGTTGTCTTCTTTGATTTATGATTCACTATTTTTCCTATAAATTGATGTGTATCTAAAAGTGATATCATTGCGTGAATATTATCATATTCAAATGTTTCCCATAAGCGACCTATGCTAAAAAATTTTTCTTCTACAAATCGGGTATTGTCTTTTGGAAGCAAGGCATGAATATTAACATCTTTTTTTAACAAATTATAATCTCCCATCAAACCAGCAGCAAATATCTTCTTATAGCTTTTTATTATATCTTCAGGAGGAATGTCAGTTAGCCGTTCAGAGACGATGCCTGTTGTTTTTCTTAAGTATCGGACTATTGAGTTATGCAAGTATTCATCATCGCTTTTTTCAACCGCTCGATCGATTGAGATTGCTAGAGCGTTTAGTTCTTTTGGAGAATCTATTAGCGGCAGAATCATCTTTGAAGTATCATAGTTTCCATTAGAGTAATAATACCACAAATCTTTGTCTTCGAGTTTTTCTAGTCTTTTTTTTATGTCTTCAAAGTTCTTTTCCATTTGTCAAATTTATATATATCATTAATAATTAGTATTTATTATTTTTTAATTACACTGTTCATCTGCAACCATGTATAAATCAAGCCATTCATCAGGTACATCAAGGTTATATGCAAACATGTCATTCATCAAAGTATCGGCTTTGTCTAATAATTTATAGTTTGTTTTATCTAATTTTCCTTCAGTTAAACCATCCACTAAAGATAAAAATGTTTTGTTTTGAGTCAATCCAATTGCACCTGCATAATATACTGCTGCTGAGCCAATATGACCTAATTCAGGAACTATTTTTACATCTATTTTAGAGCCTGTTCTCTTAATTTCATCCATTACTTTTATCTGATTTTCTAGAGGAAAATGCTCATCTGAAAATGATGTTATCCATGTAACTTTTCCTTTTACATTGTTTAGAGCAGGAATAGCATTTATAGGTGCCATGTGTTTAAATAACTCATAAAGATTATTCATATCATAACCTTCTTCTTCTTTTAATTTTGCAAGGTATTTTGTTCTTGCACCTTTTGTATAGCAATCAGCAAAATTATCTGCCATTCCTACAAGTGTTACATCATTAATTAGATTATATGATTTTTTATTTTCATCTGCAAGCAATTTTATAGCTTCTGTAAATATAGGAACTCCTGCGCTTCCAGCTATTACGTCTATATTTTGTACGTCATATCTATTCTTCATATTTTCAATTTGTTCAAATGTATTTACTAAATATGCCTGCATACCGTGATAACTTTTAGCAGTTGTATGAACATCTGCAGAGATTGCTTCTCTTTTCCAAAGAAATTCAATAACAGGTCCGTTCATTTGTGCATATTTAATAAGCACAGAATGCATTTTTTCTTCAAAACCCCAAGGTGGAATAAGAATTGTTGTTGTTTTTCCTTCTTGTAAGTTATAATCCATAACATCTTTATCTGTGTGAATTATTCTTCGAACTAAAGGATCTGGAACATTCATTGTTGTAGTATATATTTCAGGAGGTATTTCTCCAACTCCAAGCTTCATCAGTTTTCTATCTAGATTGAAAAACGATTTGTAGTTATTCAGCTCGTAGTTCATATAATAATTATAGATGTACAACTATATAAACCTTTCGTTTTTTAATCACTTAAAAGTAGTCACAAAATAATCTAACTAACTCTTTTTTTCAAATTATCAAGTTGATTCCTCAAAAGAATTGCAGTTTCAAAATCAAGCTCATCAGCTGCTGCTTTCATCTCTTTTTCCAACGTCACAATCAAAGCAGGAACATCAGATTTTGGTATGTGTTTAGTGTCTTTTACAAAAACTTCTTTTGCTCTTATAGGTTTAATTATAGTCTTTGGTGTTATCTTGTGCTGTTTGTTATAATCCAACTGAATAGTTCGTCTCCTGTTAGTTTCAGCAATAGCCGAGGTATTGATTCAAGCATCATGAAAAGATTATACAGTTAATATTTTAAATCTTTATATCATTAAACATATCAGTTTTTTCTTTTAAAAGCTTAAGAATGATTATCCCAATGACTCCTCCGACAATCATGAACACTATGTCAAAGAATCCATCCCAGAAAAAGAAGTCCTTAAGATAATCAATATTTTGTATGAATAGCTCTTGGACCGTCTCAATAATCTCCCATAGGATTGCAACTATACAAGTGTATATAAATGCAAAAGTCTTTTTATTTCTTCTTTTGGAAAAAGATAATAGCCAGAAAAAGCCTATTGTTGTCGCAACTCCTGAAAGAAGATGCAAAGGAATGTCGATAGGTGGGAAGTAGTAAAACAAGTTGTACGTCCTAGTGATATCTTCCAGCACCAAAAAAATTATGAACGTAAACAGTGTTATAATTAAAAGCTCACTTCTCGGATAACTAGTGTATTTCTTCAAAAACTTCTTCATCTTGAATGTGTGGAAAGCTAAAAACAATTAAAAAGTTTGTCTCTTACAACATTTTTTTCAAGAATTGTCCGGTGTAACTCTTCGAATTGGCTGCAACCTCTTCAGGTGTTCCTTGAGCAATCAACATACCACCATCATCTCCGCCTTCAGGACCTAAGTCTATTATGTGATCAGCAGATTTTACTATGTCAAGGTTATGCTCTCTAGCTCCTTTAATCACTATACTTTTCATCTGCATGCAAAAACACGATTTGAATTAAAAAGTTATCCCTTAAAAACAAATCGCAAGAATGTCCAGTGACTAGTACATATAAAAATTAAAATTAATTTGGAAAAAACTATTTGTTTATATTTTCAAGTATTTTTTCAACAACTTGTTCTGGTAAAATATTTGTAGTATCAACAATTAGATCAAATTTTACATCCTCAAAAAGCTTAAAATTATAATGTTTAAGATATCGTTCATAATCATTATTTTTTCTTTCTTCAATCATCTCTTTTGCTTGATTTATCGTCTCATACTTCTCACTTCCTCTACGAGCATCAAAAACACGTTTTGCTCTAACATTAAGATCGCCTGTCAAAAAAATTTTATAAGAGTCAGGAATAAAATGATATCCGATTTTTGCATCAAAAACAAAGTTATCTTGTTCTTTTCCAATTCGTTCCATCTCAAAATCAACAATATTATCAGTTGAAGAATCATTCATCCCAATTTTGTTTAGACCGTGTATATCAACACCTCTCTGTTTAGCCATTTCACGTCTCATATTACCAGCACTATAATGTTTATAATTAAGCTTTTCTGCCAAAAGCTTTGAAACAGTACTTATCCCAGAACCCGAAACTCCAGTGATTGTAATCTTCATTTAAAACCAAAAAAAAACAATAGTATTTATATTTTGCCTTGAATTTCACAAATAATTTTATAAATAAGACACCAATTCATCAATGATATATTAATTATCAATTATAAAAAGAAAATAGGGGGAAAAGAATATGAATCAAATACAACCAATATTTATCCTACCAGAAGACTCTAGAAGGACGAGTGGAAAAGACGCACAGAGAATGAACATAACAGCTGCAAAGCTAGTCGCTGAAACAGTCAGAACAACTCTTGGACCTAAAGGAATGGATAAGATGCTAGTTGACAGTATGGGAAACGTCACAGTGACTAACGACGGAGTTACAATACTTCAAGAGATGAACATTGAGCATCCAAGCGCCAAGATGATTGTAGAGATTGCAAAGACGCAGGAAGATGAGATTGGCGATGGAACAACAACAGCCGTTGTTTTAGCAGGCGAGCTTCTCAAGAGAGCAGAAAACCTGCTTGACCAAGAAATACACCCAACAGTGATTGCCAAAGGCTACAGACTAGCAGCTGAAAAAGCACAAGTCATACTCAACAGCATGGCAGAAAATATTACCAGCAAGGATTCTAAGATGCTTGAAAACATCGCAATAACAGCCATGACTGGAAAAGGAACTGAGCACTCAAAAGAATTTCTTGCAAAAATAACAGTGGCTGCAATCAACAAAATAATTGAGAAAGAAGGAAATAAAACGATAATAGACAAGAGCAACATCAAGATAGAAAAGAAAGTTGGTGGAAGCGTTGAAGATACAGAGTTAATAGAAGGTGTAGTAATTGACAAGGAAAGAGTACACAGTGGAATGCCAAAAAACGTGAAGAACCCAAAGATAGCACTTATCGATTCAGCAGTGGAAATCAAGAGTACAGAGACAGATGCAAAGATAAGCATCAGCGACCCTGACAAGATGCAGGCATTCCTAGATATGGAGGAGCGAATGCTTAGAAGAATGGTTGAAAAAATAGCTGCTTCAGGAGCAAACGTTGTATTCTGCCAAAAAGGAATAGATGACATGGCGCAGCACTTACTCGCAAAGAAAGGAATCTTCGCAACTAGAAGAGTAAAAAAAAGTGACATGGACTTGCTTGCAAAAGCAACCGGTGCAACAGTTGTATCCAACCTAGACGACCTATCACCTTCAGACCTTGGAAAAGCAGGGATGATAGAAGAGATAAAAACTGGAAATGATGAAGGACTAACTTACGTCAAGGAATGCGACAACGCAAAAGCAGTCACCATACTCATAAAAGGCGGAACCGAGCACGTCGTTGACGAAGTCAAAAGAGCAATGGAAGACGCAATAGGAGACATATCAGCAGCACTAAAAAACAATAAAGTAGTCGGCGGAGCAGGCGCAACAGAGATAGAGCTTGCAAGAGAGATAAGAAAATATGCAAACTCACTATCTGGCCGAGAACAACTAGCAGTCCAAGCATTTGCAGACAGCATGGAAATAATACCAAGAACTCTTGCAGAAAACGCGGGTCTTGACCCAATTGATGTGTTGACAGAGTTAAAAGCAAAGCACGACCAGAATATGAAGTGGGCAGGAATAAACGTGTTCACCGGAAAAGTCATGGACGCCTGGAAAGAAGGAGTAATCGAACCACTCAAAATCAAAACCCAAGCCGTTAGCAGCGCAGCAGAAGTTGCAGTGATGATACTGAGGATTGACGATGTCATACTATCAGGAAGCGGTGGTGGAGGCGGCGGAATGCCAAAAGGAGGAATGCCGCATGGAATGGGTGGGGGCGAATACTAATTTTAGATTTTTTGATTAATTTTTTAAACCGTTATTCTTTTTCATTATTCTAATGAAGTTAGCTAGTTTTGAAAAGAAGATTCCTAAGAAGGTTTTCTCCGTTCTAAAAGATCGTGGTTTTGAAGAGCTACGCCCTTCACAAACAAAGAGTATAGATGCAGGGTTGTTTGAGGATAAGAATCTCCTCGTATGCACACCCACTGCTTCTGGAAAGACACTTGTTGCAGAGCTTGCAATCCTAAACGCTGTGTTTCATGACAAGGGAAAAGCAGTTTACGTTGTTCCTCTTCGCGCGCTGGCTAGTGAAAAGTTCAAGGATTTTAAAAAACTATATGACAAGCATATGAAGATTGCGATTAGCTCTGGTGATATTGACAGCGCGGATTCTTACCTTGAAAAGTACGATGTGATAATAACGACGAGTGAGAAGCTAGATTCGCTTATCAGACACCGCACCCACTGGCTATCACAGGTAAAAGTATTGATTGTAGATGAAATACATCTGCTTAACGATGCTTCAAGAGGACCAACCCTTGAGATAATAATAACTATGGCGAAGAAGATACTTCCAAAACTCCAGCTGATTGGGCTTTCGGCAACAATTGGCAACCCTAAAGAGCTTGCTGACTGGCTTGATGCAGAACTTGTTGTTGATTCCTGGAGGCCTGTAAGGCTAGACAAAGGAGTATATCTAAACGGTGAGATAAAGTTTGTATAACTGATTCTTTAATTTTTTATTTCTTTAATCTTTTATCTCAGAAAAAACCTTACCAAACAAAGTGTACTTGGATATCGAGTATACTATGTAGAAAAACGCGTTTATGACACCTAATAAAGACTCAACCATAACTTGTGAAAAAGACAGCTTCATAAACAACAAAGAAAAAGATCCGGATATGAATAGTAGAATAATCCAGAATGCAGCTATGAAAAGCCAAGAACCAAGGTATTTCAAACTGAAAATTTTCAAGGACATCCTTTTAAGATTAAACGCTTCTTTAAAAGAATAATTCTTAGCGTATGAAACAAGAGCGATTGGCATCACATACATAGTTATAATTAACAACATAGCCAAGAATATTAATTCCAAAGTAAAATTATTTACTAATATAACTACAAGATTGTCCACAGTGGTATTTGGCATTATAAAAGGAATAAGTTTCCAGATGATTACAAAAAGAAATATTATCACAGGTAAAAAATAGATGAGTCCTATACAAAAAGCGATTAGACCTCTTAATAGACGATTTCCCCAATCATTCCACAAAGGGAGCTTATCTTTTTTCTTTATAGAAGTGTGCGCGCACTCCAACTTATAACCAGATAAGATTAGCAAACATGCAAATACTAAGAAAAACAATAAAACAGACACGGCTGCATTCATGCTGGGAAATCTTAACATTACAAAGACGTAGAACAAGAATCCTATTCCTAAAATTTTGAAATCTGAAAACGGTCTTTTTAGTGAATCTATGAATTTGTTCATTCAAAAAACGTTTAATAAGAGATAATATATAAAAGTTACTATTAAAGAAAAAAGAAAAAAAATTAGAACCTGTAAGTTACGTTTATTTTGAATTGGTTCTGTGGAATTATTGAGTTTGGTTTTTTCTTGAAGAGGTTTCCTCCAACACCAACATCAAATTTTCCTGATTCAACTGATGCTTTCCACTCTCCATAACACCATTCTGGTCCACCTTTTGCATTATAGTTTATTTCACCAAATGCAGAAAGCTTTGCTGCAACTTCATCTGAAAGTTTTAGTTTTGTTCCTGCAGATACAGTTACAGTTCCTAAGTTTTCTATGTGACCTTCATTGTTAAACCATACTGGAAGTAATTTGACTCCACCAGATATGTTCAAGTTATCATAGTCTGCACTTAAGTCATATCTTAGTCCTATTCCTGCATTTGTTTTGAAATGACTCCCGTTTTTGATGTCCATTCTTGCTTTTACACCTGAGTAGATATGCTTTGATAGAATGTTTCTGTTAAAATGATCTCCATTCTCAAACTCTATAAAAGAGTATCCGTTGATATCTCCTGGCAAAGTGTAGAATGCATTAAGTCTGGTTTTTCCAGCTTCTTGTCCATCTTTAACATCTCCAGTGTAGAAATGTCTTTCTACATCAAATGAAGCAGGTTTAACTTGCACTACTTGTTCTTGTTTTGTTGTGTCGTTTAATGCTTCTTGTACTTTTGCTTCTATGTTCATGTCTGGCTGTCCTGAAAGTGCAGCCATAAGTTTCAAACCTTCTGATATTATTTGTATATTCATTTTGTTTACCTCACCTCTTTGCAGAGGAATTCTTTTTTGTTGTTACTACTTAATAGTAATAGAACTATATAAATATTACTTCACCCTAAGGGGGGAGAAATCGATAACTTTTTATAGATGGAAAGCTTGTTTAAAGCAATGCAAATAGAACTCCTTGAAGAAATAGGTCTAACAAAGTCTGAAATAAAAACATACTACGCACTTCTAGAACTAGGCAGCACGACGACAGGAAAAATAGTTGACAAAGCAGGAGTAGCATCATCAAAAATATATGAAATACTAGACAAGTTGATGGATAAAGGGCTTGCAAACTTCATCATAAAAGGAAGCACCAAATACTTTGAAGCAGCGTCCCCAAAAAGAATAATAGACTACATAGATGAAAGGCAGGCAGAGATAGCCAGACAAAAAAACGAGCTAAAAAAACTTCTTCCGGAACTTGAACTAAAAAGACAACTCTCCAAATACAAGTCAGAAGCAAAAATATACAAAGGATACAAAGGAATAGAAACAGCATTCTACGAAGCACTCGACCTTCTAAATAAAGGAGATGAAATGCTAGTGACAGGAATCCCATCAAGAAGCAAATACCTCAACAGATTCTTTGTAAAATTCGGAAGCAAAAGAGCAAACAAAAACATTCTGATGAGAGCAATATTTAACGAAGAAGCGAGAGGAGAAGCACAAACAGAACATGAAAAAGTAAAGCTCATGAAAATAAAATATATTCCTCAGATAACACCTGCAGCGATAAACATTTTCAAGAACAGAGTACTGATATTTCCAGAAACAAAAGATGAGCCAATACTTGTAGCGATCGACAACAAAGAAGTTGCAGAGAGCTTCAGAGTCCAGTTTGAAATGATGTGGAGCCAAGACACAACAGTAACCAAGGGATTTGAAGAATTAAAAAAAATCTTGATAAACTTCATCGACACAATTCCAAAAGGTGAGACATACAATGTTCTTGGAGCTGGATACGGCGAAAAAGAAATGACAGACAAGTATGTTGAAGTGTTCAGAGAAGTCCACAAATACAGAACAGCCAAAGGAGTGCAGGCAAAGATGTTATTTCAGAACAAGACAGAAGAAAATATCAAGAAAGTGCCAAGCCTGCAAAAATACACAGACATAAAATTCCTGCCATACAACCAAGAGTCACCAGCCGAAATAATGGTCTCAAAAGACAAGACAATATTATTAATACAAGAAGGAAAAGAGCCTACAATAATAACAATCGACAACCCTGCAATATCAGGTGCGTTTCTCAAGAACTTTGAACTGGTATGGAATCAGAATGTAAGCACTATAACAGGATTTGAAGATGTCACAAAAAAATTTGACAACATGCTTGAACAATTAGAAGAAGGAGAAGAATTTTATGTTTTAGGTGCCTCATTGGAACTTGGATCTGAGAAATTACAGGAATGGACTCATAACTTCCACAAAAAGAGAATTAAAGACAAAAAAAAGGTGAAATTCCTAACATCCTACGAAGCATATGAACCAATCAGAGACCAAGTTGTTAATTCTGGCGACCCACAACTTAAGTTTACAGAAATGAAAAAATTATCACCTGAGTTCTCCTCACCATTTCAAATCAATCTATGGAAACAAGATACTGTGTGGATAACTATGTGGGAAGGAGATATGAAATGCTTTGAAATAAAATCAAAACAAGTATATGATAATTTTAAAACATACTTTGATGCTCTTTGGGAACAAAAAATTAGAGTTTATCAAGGAAGAGAAGGTGTCAAAAAAGTAGTAAAAGAAATGCTTGACTTTGGAGATTATGATTCAATAGCAGAAGGTATGAAAATAGTCCAAGTTCTAGGAAGAGATTATTTTAAATGGTGGCAGAGTGAGAAGAAAAAAAGAAAAATAAAATCAAGAGTTATCATGGGAACAAAATACAAAGACCAACCAACTGTGACAGATGCATTTGCAGAATTTAAGTTTATAACCGGATATGAAAATCCAGGAGCAACTTTAATATTCAAAGATAAAGTTGTTAGTATGGTATTAGAAGATGAACCAGCAGCATTCATAATAAGCGATAAAACATTAGCAGATGCAAACAGAGTATACTTTAACATGCTGTGGAACCAAGAAGTAACTGTCAGCAAAGGACTAAACATAGTACAAGAATTATTTGAAGAAATGCTAAACGCAGGACATTGTGACTTCATTGGAGCAAGAGGATATTTCATGGACTACAGACAGGAGTATATGAAAGATTGGGAGAAAAGAGCAGAAAAATCTGGCTTTACAATGAGAAACATTACTGATCCTGGAGTTAAAGGACATACGATTACAAAATTTTCTTTTGCAAAAACAAAATATACATTGGAAAAAGAATTTGCAGAACTAAGCGTCTTTTGGATATTTGGAGGAAAAGTTGCAATAAGCAATTGGGCTGGAAAAGAACCAATAGTAACAATAATTGAAAACAAACAAATATTTGACCTATACAAAAAACAATTTGAATCATTGTGGAAAAAATAACAAAAATTCGACGATAGTCGGCTATCCCCGACCTAAAGGTCAGGGTACAGAGAAATGGAACATTTCTAGTACCAGAAATCACAAATGATTTCTGAGTATTAAACCCCAACAAAATCTCTGTCGAGAGTTTTAATAAATAATTGACCATAAAAAACAAACCTTCTAAATAAATGTCTCCACTCCAGAATAGAAAAATTTATATATTAAGTTACTTATCTTTTAAGTAAAGTTTTATTTTAGAGCTAAAAGGGTGGTAAAATATGTTTAAAAAATATTATGTAATAGCCATACTGGCAATTCTGATTTTAAGCGCGACCGGCTGTCAATACCTCAAGTCTGAAGAACAAATAATCACAGGCGAAGTAATAGAGATAGGCAGCACCAACACAACAATCATAGAGATAAAAACCGACAACGAAACAAAACCTGTAAAAGAAGAAAACAAAACTAAAGAAGAAACATTCTCTAAAAACATAATTAAAATAGAGAAAGTGGAAGGCGACCTAATCTCGCTAAAGCCAGACGCGTATGATCCAGATGGCGACAAAGTCATATACACATTCACAGAACCATTTAACAAGGAAGGATTGTGGAAAACAAAAGAAGGAGATACAGGCGAATACAAAGTAACAATCACGGCATCAGACGGAAAACTATCAACATCAGAAGAAATTTTAGTAATTGTCAAACCAACCAATAAACCACCAATAATCCAATGTCCTGATGAGTTTAAATTCAAAGAGACAGACCTAATAAACATTGACTGCAAGATATACGACCTTGAAGGAGAAGAAGTACTAGTCAAATACAGCGGATGGATGAGCTCCTCTAAATACCAGTCAAAGTACGGCGATGAGGGAGAACACAAAGTATTGATAAGCACACAAGACAAACAGAACAAAACAAGCCAAAAAGAAGTGATAATAAAGATAGAAAAACTTAATAGAGCGCCAGTTGTTCAAGATATAAAGACAATAACTATTGAAGAAACAGAGACTGCACAAGTAATAGTCAACGCGACAGATTCTGACGATGACAAGCTAACAATTAAATATAGTGAGCCACTCAACAGCAAAGGAGTCTGGCAGACAAAACTAGGAGACGCAGGAACATACAACACTTTTGCAGTAGTATCTGACAGTGAAAGCTCAGTTAAGAAAGAATTCAAGATAGTGGTTACGCAGAAAAACACGGCACCAACAATCAAATACATTGAGCCGATAACAGTTGATGAAGGAGACACTATAACGCTGCCAATAGACGCAGTTGACAGGGAAGGAGACAAGCTAAGTGTAAAAATAGTTGGCTGGATGAAAACAGATAAATACACAACAACTTATGACGACGCAGGAAAATACACAGTCATAATAACAGTTAGCGACGGAGTGCTATCAACATCACAGACAGTCAACATAACCGTCAACAACGTTAACAGAGCACCAGTCTTCAAAGTGCCTGCATAAAATCTTTTATTTTTTTATTTTCTTTTTTAAAAAATAATCTTCAGGTGAAAAAATGAGATGGATGCTACTAGCTTTAATACTTCTTTTGTTGGCAGCCTGCACAGAAAAAACAATTGTAAACACACAATCAGAGACGGGGCTAGAACAGCCAAAGACAACGCCGACAACGAAATCAAAGACCATTGAGATAAGGCTGACAGCCAATGACATCTTTGAGCCAAACACAATTGAAGTAGAAGAAGGAACCAACGTCAGATTACAATTCATGAACGCAGATCCACACACATTTTCATTG
>Ga0180009_10002783_pt1 | contig 20383 bp, 17 predicted proteins | sample OS_PC_MetaG_FD_123537 | JGI IMG/M metagenome (GOLD analysis project Ga0180009, IMG submission 123537) | Groundwater microbial communities from the Aspo Hard Rock Laboratory (HRL) deep subsurface site, Sweden - OS_PC_MetaG | ecosystem: Environmental > Aquatic > Deep subsurface > Groundwater...
GCAGGCTGGATCGATTGTTTATGCCGCAGAATGTAGCCATCGTGGGCGCGTCACCGAAAACCGGTGCCTGGGTACAGGGAAACAACTATATTCTGGGCGCGATCCGTCAAGGTTTTAAGGGAAAACTCTATCCTGTGCACCCCAGTGGCGAAAATATTCTGGGATTTCAGTCATACAAGAGAGTCCGTGAAATTCCGGGAGATGTGGATCTGGTGATTTTCGCCATCCCCATCAAAGCGGTTCTGGAGGTCATGGCGGATTGTGTTGAAAAAGGAGTTCAGTTCGTGCATCTGTTTACGGCTGGCTTCAGTGAAACAGGCATCGCAGCGCATGCAGACACCGAGAAGAAGGTGTTGGAGATAGCGGAAAAGAACGGCATTCGAATTCTAGGACCCAATTGCATGGGTATCCACTGCACAAAGGGGGGGCTGTCATTTCAGCCATTTTATCCTGAAACGTCGGGGACAGTCGGTTTTTTTTCCCAAAGTGGTCAACTGGCTGGCTATTTTCTGATGATGGGTGCGGCAAGCCAGATTCGATTCAGTAAAGTTGTCAGCTTTGGCAACGCCCTGGATCTGAAGGCCCATGAGTTTTTATCCTACCTGGCGGGTGATCCAGATACGGAAGTGATCGGTTCTTACCTGGAAGGTCTGACGGATGGACGTCAATTTTTCGAAATCGCCAGGGAAGTCACCCGTCGAAAACCGCTGATTATTTTTAAAGGGGGGCAGACGAAGGCGGGAGCCCGGGCGATTCAGTCACACACAGCGGCTATTGCCGGCTCGGATGAAATCTGGAAAGCGATGTGCAGACAGGCCGGCATCATTTCAGTGGATTCATTGCAGGAATTGGTATGCACGATTTCAGCGTTTCAAAAATTGCCTGGACCAAAGGGTAACCGCATTGCCATTTTGGGAGGGGCGGGCGGCTCCAGTGTCACCATGACAGATCTGGCTGAAAAAGCGAGACTCACCGTTCCTCGCCTCTCTCCGAATTCTGTTGAAAAAATGAGGGAACTGATACCATTGGCTGGACACAGTGTTTTAAATCCGCTTGATGTCGGGATGGAAGCTTTCCAAGCGGATACTTTTTCGAAAATAATCTCCTGCCTGAGGGAGGATCCCGGGATCGATGCACTGTTTTTTATGCAGACGATTGGTGTTTTTTACCGGTTCATGGGAAAATCGGGGGTGCGGGCCGTAACCGAATTAACGGTGAAGATCAGTGATCAGCTGCAAAAACCACTTTATCTGGTTGTGGAAAAAGATGATGTTTTCGGCGGCCAGGAATATATTAAAGAGGTTATCGAGCGGTATCAGGAATCAGGATTGCCAGTTTTCCCGAACTTTGAAATGGCAGCCAAAACGCTGAACAACCTTTGGACTTACCAGCAGTATCTATCAAGTATTGATGAATAAGGAGGAGGAGATGACCTGGGTCGAAATAGATGAACAACTGTGTGACGGCTGCGGTATTTGTGCGCTGAGATGCGACCGCGTTTTCACCAGTTCAGCGGGTGAGATCACAACAGACGCGAACGAGGAGACTTGTATTTTATGTGGTCATTGTGTTGCACTTTGTCCCAATGATGCCATTTCACACAGCAGACTGGATATGAATGTCTTTTCCGCCATAGAGAAAGGGGCCAACCTCAAAACGCAAGAGTTTATCCAATTCCTCAAAGAGAGAAGGAGTCATCGGCATTTTCTCAACAGGAAAATCAAGGAAAAGCAGCTGGATATGATCCTGGAGGCCGGTCGTTGGGCGCCAACCGGCAGTAATGTCCAAAATGTAGAGATTATCGTTTACCAGGACCCCGCCAAAATCCGGAAAATCTCTGATCAGGTGATCGACTACTTCAGTTGGGTCAATGGGAAGGTACAGCGGAAAATCGAACGACTGGAAGCGGAAGGGAAACACAATACTGAAGATTACCGGTTTACCAGGCGGATGTTGGGAATCGGAGAGCGAATGTCCCAGGCGAAAGCTGCGGGTCGTGATCCAATCTTTTACAACGCACCGCTGTTGATGATTTTTCATTCCATTTCAGCGACCAGCGCCCCCAAGGACAATGCTGTTCTGGTGGCACATACGGTGGCTCTGACAGCCAGAACACTGGGGATTGAATCCTGCTACATCGGTCTCGTGGAAGTGGCGGCCAACTATTACATGCCATTGAAGGCGGAGTTGAAACTACCCCCGGATCACGAGGTGTTCAATGCCATGATCCTGGGTTATCCAGAGCTTGAATTTCTAAAAACGGTCGATAGGAAACCCATTCATATCAGGTGGGAATAGATTGGGGGGCTTCCGGTCTCTATCTTCAGGCAGCGTCGATCTTGATCAGGGAAACAGACCGCCGCGAATAAGCACAAATCGATGCCTCCCATTTCAATCGTAGCAAGGCACCGGTTTTCCGTTACGCTTGTATTCGTTGATCCGCTTGACGTTTGTAACCTTCTTCATGCGGATGAATGACTGGTCAGCCCCCTCTGCCATATTATCCAGCAGCTTATTGGGCTCGGATGGTATCAGCCATCCATCTCCAAGCGCGCGATTCACAACATCCTCTCCTGCAGGGGTGCGACAGGTAATATGCACCCCTCCAAATGAGATATCGGCATACTCGGCCGCATAATCCGTACAGAACCGGCACCGATACCAGCGCCGGTATTGGGAAATGATGTTCAATAGGTGTGTGATATGGAGTTGTTTTTTGCACGTATTCCCATTTTGAAGACCGATCTCAAAGGCAACATCAAATTCCTTTGAAATACGCTTGAAATTTACACTGGCGATTTCATGTGGCGGGACCTCATGTATTTCACTGACATATGCCAGGAAATCATCCTTGCTCACCATGGGTGCACCGCAATAGAGGCCAAAGGCATATTTAACCTTTTTTAGCAGGTTGGTGTCACTTTCTCCAAGATACGCCAGTTTTCTCAACCCCTGCATATGGCAACCAAGGCCGACGACAGCAACCGATTGTATGTTGTCGTTGCCAGCGACCGCTTCCAGTGCCAGGAGATTGGGACTGAATACATATTTACTTCCCGCACCCTTAATCAAATCCATTTTGCTGTCTGCAATGACCGGCCATGATACCCATGGGTATGGAGACGCACTGCCCCAATGCGATACAATGGCCGCATCGATCTCCTTCTTTTCCAGAAGGTAGGCGAGCAAGGCCGTCAGCTTGCCGCCTGTGTAACCCTTTTTCTGTATTTCCGTGTCGCTGCTGACCAGGTTTTTGTCCGAAAGATAAATCCCCAGACCACGCTTTTCTTCAGCCTCCGTTTTAACCCGGCCGAAGACCTGAATTTCCAGGTCTTTAAGAGGCGCCCCCAGGCCGGGACAGGCTTCAAGACAACGGCCGCAGGCTGAACAATCCCCATCAAGCTCAGGTCCATCTTGTTTAAATGAAATACAGCCCATTGAACAGACAGCACTGCACAGACCACAAAAAAAACACAATTGCGTATCGATAACCTGTTTCTTTAATTCATCAAACGATTCTTCCAGCATAAGCACTTTTCTGAATTGGGGTCTTTTTATAGCAGCGAATTACTGGGTCGGACCATCTCCCCGCCATCCACCGGAATGATATTGCCCGTCATCCAGGCCGCTGCTCTTGAAGAGAGAAAAATAGCCAGACCTGCAGCATCTTCCGCAGTGCCGAAGCGACCCAGCGGGATATCGCTTATCAGCGTTTTGATATACGATTCATTTTCCATGATAAAATCTGTCATCTTGCTGGGGAATGTGCCGGGTGCAATACAGTTGACGGTAATCTGATCCCTGGCAAATTGATAGGCCCAGTTTCTTGTCATCTGGTGTATGGCAGCCTTGCTTGCTCCATAGGAAAATGCACTGCCACCGGTACCCAATCCTGAAATAGAGCCAATATTGATAATTCTGGATGGATCATCGGCACTGGCCCCTTTTTTCAGCAAAGACATCAGCTCCCTGGCTAAAAAGAAAGGCGCTTTGACATTAAGAGCCAGCACTTTATCCCAGGCGCTCTCAGGAAACGTTTCAAACGGTTCGCCCCAGGTTGCACCGGCGTTGTTAACCAGGATATTCAGGCTGGTCTCACGCTCCCTGATGGCATCCCCCAAGGCTTTTACCCCGGCTTCACTGGACAGATCAGCGGAGATGGCTACACACGCTCCGGATTGCGACAGTTCCTGCGCCACTTCATTACAAACCGCCGTTTTTCTTGACGCGATATAAACCCTGGCACCGGCCTCAACAAAACCCTTCGCAATCATTAAACCGATACCTCTGGAGCCTCCGGTCACCAATGCCGTTTTACCTGTAATATCAAAAAGATTTTTCATCAGTTCCTCTCTCCGTTCACAAATTCCAATTATCGTAAAGACATCCTGATCATGCAGTCATACCGATATGTTTCAATGCCTGGTTCTCCATCTGTCAGACCACGGCAACCTTTTTCAGAATGGTGAACAGGTTTTTGCAGGCACATCGATAGAGTCTTTGCGGCAAAGATCAATGATGGTTAGAGAATATGCTGAGTTAAGTCGACTAACTCAGAACAAACAGCAGGTGCGGAACCAGAAAAGAGGGAAATCGATGATTTCCCTCTTTCTGCTGCGAAATTGATTTAATCCAAAGCTTCCAGAATCGTTGAGGCTCCCTGCCCACCCCCGATGCACTGTGTGGCCAGGCCGTATTTCTTGCCGCTGCGTCTCAGTTCCTTCGCCACCGTCATCAGTAATCTGGCCCCGGTCGCACCAATCGGATGGCCAATCCCGATTGATCCACCATTGACATTGACGTTTTCTGGCTTGAGAGGCAATTCCTTGAGGGAGGCGATCACCTGGCAGGCAAACGCTTCGTTGAATTCAACCCGGTCAATCTGGCTGGCATCCAGATCGGCCATTTTCAGTGCCTTAACAGTCGATGGTACCGGGCCGATACCCATCAGGCACTGCTTGACACCGGCATTCCCCCACGCCTTGAAACGGGCCAGTGGCTCCAGCCGGAGTTTCAGGGCCTTTTCTTCCGACATGATCAGTAAAACCGAAATACCGCAATTGGTGGGACATGAGTTCCCGGCCGTAATGACCAGCTCTTTTCCACCGTAGCTTTTGATGCCTCGGACAGGCTTCAGTTTGGCCAATCCTTCCATGGTGGTGTTGCCACGAACACTCTCATCCCGATCCAGTATGACTTTGGGACCGATCTCCTCCTGAACCCAGTTGCCGTCATCATCAAACACCGGATCTTCAACTTCCAGGGGCATCACTTCGTCCTTGTAGAGGCCTTCATCATTGGCAGCCGCCAGACGGTGCTGACTCTTCATGGCGAACGCATCCAGTTCCTCCCGGGTCTGATGGTACATCTCCGCTACGTTTTGAGCGGTCTGTACCATGTTGTTCATTTCTTTAATGTCCATCAGATAGTCCGGGATGGGCGTTTTGAAATAATCGGCGTAGTCCGGGGGCATGTTCCGCTGTTCCGGAGTATGATCAAATATCTTCGGGTTGTATCCGGTCACCCGGGTGGGAGGTGGCGGCGTTGCCCCACCCGCACCCATCACACGCCCCATGCGTTCTGCACCAAAGGCAATCCCGCATTCATACTGGCCCAAACTGATCGCCATGGCGATTCGCAATGCCACTTCCATACTTGAAGCACAATGACGATCTGAATAAAACCCGGGAACTTCAATGGGCAGCCCGGCCAATCGTGACACAAAACTGAGCTCTGCAAGTTCAATATCCCGTCTTGCATTGGCAATTCCAAACTCCTCAATCATGGATGGTTTAACCTTCGGGTTACGCTCAAACAGCATGCGGACGAGTGTTGCTCCAGCTTCGTCCATCCGGGTCGCTTCGAGTCTTCCCTTTCCCCCTCTGGTGAAGGCGGATCTTACCCCGTCAACAATGACAACGTTCCTTGCTTTCATGTCGGTATTCCTCTCTATGAAATGAATATATATGATTCGTTCGCTGCTGGACCCTGGTTTCCATTGACAGGCTCTCAGGACTCTTCGCTACATGCCCCCTGTCCTGGGTTTCACCCGATTGGTATTTAGCCACGATCAGTTTAAATTGCGAACAGATTAATGACTACTCCGATCATGCTTTTTTATACACAAAATCCAATCATCGGTTAACCCAATGACTCTCTGAAAAACGGAAGAAATGCGAATATTAACCTCAATGACAGAATGATCACGACTTTTCTCGGAAATTGACTGGTCCTTACAGATTCTGACAGGATCACCTGGTTAGGCAGATGAATCGTCGCAAAAGCACCGGCGTTCTTAATAAGCAAGTTTGGAGTAGTCATGGAAAAAGATCTCATTTAGTATTGGATTCATTTATTGAAAAGAATGAAATTCTTTTATTCAGAGTCCCACACCATATTCAATGTGACTTCCCATATTTAATAAGCATATTTAACAACCTAATGGATATTGAGATGATCAATAAAATTCGGAAAATCTGTTTTGTGGGGGCAGGAACCCAGGGGTGTATCAATTCCCTGATGTGTTCGGCTCACGGGTACAGTTCTGTACTATATGATATTTCTCAGAAGATGCTCGACCAGGTTTCTCTGCGGCAGCAACATATGGGTACACATATGATAAAACTGGGGTACTTCACAAAACCCACCTTTGATGAAGCGCTGACAAGAATCAGTCTATGCCCGGAACTGGAACGGGCTGTTGCGTCAGCGGATCTTCTCAGTGAATCGGTTAACGAAAAACTGGAATTGAAAAGAACGATTCATGCACAGCTGGATGCACTTTGCCCGCCGGAAGTTCTGCTGACGACCAATACTTCGTCTTTGCTTGTGTCTGAAATAGAGAGTGAACTGAAATATGGTGGACGATTTGCGGCGATGCATTTTAACGGGATCAGTCCATTTATTGATATCGTAGGGGGACCCCGCACATCAGCCGAGACAATACAGATTCTGACAGCATTTGCCAGAAGCTTGAAAACGAGGCCGGTCATACTCAAAAAGGAGAAGGATGGATATCTGTCCAATTCGATGTTTATCCCTTTTTTGACCGCAGCTCTGCTGCTGGTGATCGATGGCCATGCTGACCTGGAGGATGTCGATAGAACCTGGATGATGGCACAAGACACCCCCTATGGTCCTTTCAGTCAAATGGATTTTGTTGGATTAAATGTTGTCCTGGATGTCATCAGGGAGCAGGCTCGCAGATCAAGGATCGATGCTGTGCAGTTTGACAAGATCTCCAGGTTTTTGGAGCCCTTTATTGAAAGGGGCGATCTGGGCGTAAAAACCGGCCAGGGGTTCTACCAGTATCCCAACCCGGCATTCAGAAAACCCGGGTTTTTAATGGAGGAGGGATTTGATGAAAATTGACAGGGTCAGCGGATTTTCAAAACAGATATCCCCTATTTGCTCCATACTCGGACCGCCCCGCAGGAATCAGTCACAGGAGTGACGCCATTGGGTTACTACCTGTGAATTCGAGAAATGGTTCAGCAGGTCTTTCATGGTTAAATAACCGGGTGGAATTGCTGAAATTTGCTGGTATGTCGTAACCGCTTGAAACCGGCGCTGACCAATCGCATTGACAGCAGTATGATCGGTTTTAGTCCTGAGACGCTATGCCATGTCCAGGCACCTTCACCATTGGATTACGGATGATTGATACAGCCAAGCAGATGTCCAATGACAAGGAGGGAATGCCTGCTAAAGTAAAACGCCACCATCTACCGCGATGGTATGACCTGTAACGAAACTGGACGCCCGGGATGCCAAAAACAGGATTGCATCCGCCATCTCCTGCGGTTCGCCGATTCGCTTCATTGGAATATTTTTCGTAAACTCTTTTCTGGCCGCTTTTTCCTGATCTTCGGAAAGTCCATCCAGGGCGGCCTGAAGCATTCGCGTCTCGACGGCTCCCGGAGCAACACCGTTAACACGGATATTGTACTGACACCATTCTTTGGCCAGGACTTTTGTGACCATATTGACCCCTGCTTTGGCAATGGAATAGTGAGCAGTTGGCACCTGCGGCCGAATACCTGCTGTCGAAGAGACATTGATAATGCTTCCACCACCCTGGTTAACCATTAAACGGGCAACCGCCTGGCTTAAAAAAAACAGTCCTTTCAAGTTCAAATTAAAAACAGTGTCCCAGGCTTTTTCAGAGATTTCAAGGGCAGGTTGAAAAAAGCTGTTCCCGGCATTGTTGACCAGGATGTCAATTTTGCCAAATTCCTGGTTCACCTGATCAACCAGAGGCTGCAATTGTTCCAAACGTCCAATATGACATGCAACGGCCAGTGATTTTCTGCCCATCTTTTTGATCTCCGCTGCCACACGTTCCAGATCGGGTAATTTTCGGCTGGTAATCGCAACATCAGCGCCCGCTTTAGCGAAAGTGAAGGCAGTCGCTTCACCAATACCCCGGCTACCGCCGGTGATTAATGCGGTTTTGCCTTCCAGAGAATATTGTGCCTGATCCATTTTAGCTCCTGTTAAGGTATATATTAGATTCTGAATTAAGGTTCTAGCTTAAAATCTATATACAGCTCACCGGATATTCTGTCATTGAAAAAAATATTATTCTCCCGGGCAGTCGCCAGGTTGGCATTGATTGCGGATGGAAAAGGTCATTGTTTAATTGGCGTTCATTCAGGGGTTTGCTTGATGATCTCCCTTAAGGATTATGGTCTACCCGGGCCCTCCTTCCTGCATCCTTTCTTTGCTGATTTTCCCTGATTCTGGATTTCAGTTCCACGAATTGCCAGCTGATTCCGTATCCTCTTCCCGGGCCACCAGGGTCCGGTAGCCGGCGACGATTCTCAGCAGGGTGGTCAGTCCGCAGAGGGCGGCAAAGCCGTAAGCCAGAACAGGGAAATAGGCGGGAAAGAGGCAGAAGAGCACAAACAGCAGGATCGTCTCGGTGCCTTCGGTCAACCCCCCCAGGTAGTATAGGGATTTCTGGGGGTAGTGGATACTGTTGATATCGTGCTTGGCGGCCATGACGGCAAAGGCCAGAAAGCTGGAGCCGGTGCCGACAAAGGCGAAAATCAGGGTGGCTGCGGGCAGGGCGTTCCGTTCTGGATCACTCAGGGCAAATCCCAGGACCACGGCTGAATAGAAGATAAAATCCAGGGTGATATCCAGAAAACCACCGGCGTCGGTGGGGATTCTCAAGCGGGCCAGGGTCCCGTCCAGTCCGTCCAGGATGCGGTTGAGGAGTATAATGGCCAGTGCCAGCAGAAACCTGTCTGCCCAGAGGGCCGGAACCACCATCATCCCCACCAGAAAACCGATGATTGAGATCTGGTTGGCTGTTAATCCCGTTTTCGCCGTGACCTCCCCCACCTTCTGCAGGGCCGGTTTTGTCCACGCCAGGGTCCATTTATCCAGCATCTCAGGTCCTCCCGTTGGCCAGATTAATCACCTGCCCCGGCGGACAATCCCGGTGGTCGTGGGATACCAGCAGAGCGGGGATATTCATGCGGCGGATCGTTTCAAAGACAAACACCCGGATCTGATCTTTCAACGCCTGATCCAGCTTGGAAAAGGGTTCGTCCAGCAGCAGCGCCTCCGGTTCCGCCAGCAGACTTCGCAGGAGGCTGACCCTGGCTCTCTGACCGCCGGAAAGGGTGGCGGGGTCTCGTTTGGCAAATCCGGGCAAGTCGGCCTTTTCCAGAGCGTCTTCGATCCTTGCTTTCCTTTTTTTCCGGTCCAGTTCCCGGGGCAGGGCAAAGGCCAGGTTTTCGGCGATGCTCATGTGGGGAAACAGCAGGTCATCCTGGAAAAGAATCCCGATCCGACGGTTTTCCATGGGTAGCGTCAGCACGGAACGGTCATTCAGCAGGACGTCCCCGCTCAAGGTAAACACGTTGGCCAGGTTGCCGCAGATGGCGGACATCAGCGTGGATTTGCCGCAGCCGCTGGGCCCCATGATACTGGCGATTTCCCCTGCTGCAATATCCAGAGAGAGCGGGGGGAACAGGGGGTTGCCAGCACTGAAAATCTGAATCGACCGTAATGTTAACATATTCAATGACTCAATTTAGACCTGCATGGATTTTCGCTGGCGAAAATAGAAACGGGGAATCAACAGGGCCGCCAGAAAAACCAGCAGCGGCGTGAGCAGCTGACTGAGGGCATAGACAGCAACGATTCGCCTGTCGGAGCCACTGGCCAGGTTGACCGCCTCCGTCGTGATGGTATCAAACCGCCCGGCACCCATGAAGAGGGTCGGCAGGTATTGCGCCACACTGACTGAAAAACCGATGGCAAAGGAAAACAGCAGCGGCCGCAGCAGGATGGGTAGCTTTACCCTCAGAAACACGCGCCAGGGCGAATGGCAGAGCGTCAGCCCGATGTCGGTGAATCGCTGGTCGTAGCTGCGATAAATGGGACCCAGGCTCAGAAAGACATAGGGCAGCACAAACAACAGGTGGGACCAGACCAGGCTGGGCCAGAATCCATCCAGGCGAAAGAGCGCCAGGATGACCTGCACACCAAACAGAAACGCAATCTGGGGAACCAACAGGGGCAGATAGATGAGCCAGAGCATGCCGGCAGTGCCGGTGCTCAAGCCCTGTTTCTGCATGCGCACTTCGTTCTCCAGACATCCCACCACCAGAACCACTCCCAGAAACGCAGCGGTCAGTCCGATGGAGATGGTGTTGCGGATTGGATCCGCCATCTGCATCAGCCCTTTCTGCCAGAACCGCAAACTCCAGGTCTCGGGCAGAAAATCGGGAAAGCGCCAGCGCCATGTAAAAGACCAGGTGACCAGTACCAGCAGGGCCAGCAGGGAAAACCCCACCACAACCAGGATAAAAAAATTCGAGATCACGGCCGGCAGGAACATGGGAAACCGTCGTTGTCCATTGACCAGCCACCCTCTCATCAACCGTGCCGCACCTATTTCCAGGATCACCAGCAGACCGATGCTGCCGACCACCAGCAGCAGGATCAGCGTTGCTCCGGCAGACCCCAACAGTCGGTGTTCAAGATCGGGATCATTGAACCAGCGGAACACCTGGGTCGCCAGGGTGGGCGGAGCGGTCGGGCCGACAATCAGGGCGATATCCACCACGGACAGGGAATAGGCCAGCACCGCAAAAAAGGCCAGCCGGATCTTGGGATAGAGCTGGGGCAGAAGGATCCTGCCCCAGACCTGGACTGCCTGATACCCCAGGCTTCTGCCCACCGCCAGGGACCCCGCCACATCGATACGGCTCAAGGCACTCAGGGACATCAGGACCAGAAAAGGCACCTCCTTCAAAACCAGGACCAGCATCAGGCTCAAGCCAGCCGTGTCCTTGACCATGCTCCAGTCCGGCGGGACATCAAATCCCGTTAATCCGGGCGAAAGCAGTCTTAAAAACCAGCCGCTGGGGGATGCCAGGAAGAGAAACCCGATGGCAAACGCTGCATGGGGGATCGCCAGCAGGGGCGCCAGGGCCTGGTTTAGCATCTTCCAAAACCGGTTGTGATAACTGACGGCAAAGAGCAGAAAGGTGCTCGCCAGTGCGAGCAGCGCCGCGCCGATACCGGACACCAGGGTCGTTTTCAGGGAGCTGCCGAATCCCGGCTGGGAAAACAGCCGGATCCAGGGATCCCATGATATACGGGTCGCTCCGATCGATGGCAGGTATCCCAGGGATTGCACCCAGGTGCTGATCAGGCCGCTGACGATGGCCGATAGAAAACAGGCAAGGGTGATGACTGGAAAAAGACCCAGTCGTCTCGCTTTTTTGCTGCTGATCACCCGTTGCACCTTTTTCCCCTAGCGATGATAGCGTTTTTGCCAGGCCTTTTCCAGGGCGTCCACCCAGCTGGCATCCGGCTCAAGCAGCACCTGTCCCAGTTCAGACGCTGAAAGGGTGGCAATTCCCAGGGGCAGTGCTTCAAAGGCCTTTCTGTCGCCGGGATTCAGTTTGTCCATGGCCAGCACGGTCGGATCCCCCCATATGGCAGGTTTCGCCTTCTGCAGCTGTGCTTCGGGAGACATCAGAAAATCGGCAAACACCATGGCCCCCTCCTTTGCATCGGAGTTAAAGGGGATGGCCACAAAATGGGTGTTGCCGATAGTCCCTCCTTTGTGCACATACGTACGTATGGAATCCGGCAGTTCCCCGTTGGCGATGGCGTTGCTGGCGTCGTTGGGATTGAAGCTGAGCGAAATATAGATCTCGCCGTCATCGAGCAGCTGCTTCATTTCCGGAGCGCCACTGGTGAAGGTGTTGCCTTTGCGCCACATGAACGGGTGCAGTGCATCCAGAAATGCCCAGAGCGGTGCGGTGACCTGATCGAAATTCCCCTCCGCTACCGGTTGATAGAGTGGGGTTTTATCTGTTGCGAGTTCCAGGAGGGCCTGCTTGATAAAGGTGGTGCCGTAAAAACTGGGCGGTGCAGGGTAGGTCACCCTGCCGGGGAATTTCTTTGCGAAGAGCAGGAGTTGTTTCATGTCGGCCGGATGCCAGTTGACCCGGTTGGTATCAACCATGAACACCAACTGGGCCATTCCCCAGGGGGCTTCCATATGCTCAACCGGTGTGGTGAAGTCAAAAAGCACGGTTGGCTTGTTCACCGTATCCACAAAACGGTAGTTGGGCAGCTTCTGACTGAACGGACCAAACAGGAGTCCGTGTTTCTTCATGGCCTTGAAATTTTCGCCATTGATCCACATCAGGTCCACACTGCCGCCGGTCTTTCTGCCAGCCGATTTCTCTGCCAGGATGCGGCTGATGACATCGCCGATATCGGTTATCTTGACATGCTTGACCATCACGCCATATCTGGCTTCCACCACATTGGCCGCCCAGCGGATGTAGTCATTGATCACATCGGATCCCCCCCAGGCATTAAAATAGATCATCTGCCCCCTGGCTTTCTCCTTGATCGCATCCCATTCATCGGCCTGGGCGGTGACGCTTCCCAGGAAGAGAGCGATTAGGAACAACGTTTTTAAAAGCATGCGCATCATTTTTCCCTGCTGATGGTAAACCCGTTTTCCTGGACACATGATAAACCCCCTGAATTAAGAACTGCGGGCATTCAACCCGGCTGTCGGTTAACGGTCATAAGCGGGACGCAGTCGTCCTTTCCCACGGGATGGTGTGACGGGATTCTATCTCTGTCGCTGCAAATACCCGGCCTAAAAAAAGGTTCGATGACTGTAACCCAGTGAACGCTCATGCTGAGGGCCCGGTACCTGCCGGTTTTCCGAAGACAGCCTTCCGTCACCTGTCTGTCAGCACGAATGCCAATGCCAGAACAGACCCGCAGATAATTCAGTTGGGTGCACCAAATATGTGTGGGTACCTGAAAGCGGAAAGAGGTTGTTTGTTCAGAAAACCTTGGAAGCCAGGGATGGATTCCAGGAGCTCCAAGGATGGATTTATGCGTTTTTCTGAATAAATAACCTCTTGAAGCGGTTATGATCACATACCCACATGTTTTTGGTGCACCCATTCAGTTTGATCTGTCGACAGATGGTCACGGATCGATTACACTCTGGGCAGGTTCATCGCTCCATCCGATTCCCGGAAACCGGTACAGACGCAATTACCCACCTACCATCAATGTCGTTCACTTAAGGGGCTTTTCTCAATTGTCAGAGCACCATAGGGGTGTCATTGCATGAACCTTGGAAGCCATGGATGGCTTCCCGGAGCTCCAGGATGGGTTTATGCGTTTCTTGAAATGACATCCCTATGGTGCGGAACGGTCTTACGTTAATGACATTGAATCTACCATAACTACTCTGACAAGGCGAACCGCCGTTTTTTTTTCCAGTTAACCATATTTGCCGAATGTCTTACAACCGATCAGTCACAAAAAATAGGGGTAACGAATGCCCCCCTCGGCGGATGCCTGCCTTTAAGTTACCGATTCCGCTAACGCTATGCACGGTGTGATGTTCACCCTGTTGGCAAAGATCAATAGCGGCAAAATAGTGCAGGAAAAACTGCCCCCATCGCTGCGCTGAATCTCTGGTAAAGCCGATCAATCCGTGACATGGCGAACATGGTATCAATCTTGCTGAAAAGACAAATAAACCCATTCAAAAAAAGAAGTCCATGCAAACCAAAAAAACATTAAAACTGGGACTGGTCCTTGTTCTTGCCGGAATGATCGGGGCGGTGTTCATCTTCGACCTGCAGCAATACCTGTCCCTCGGGTATCTGAAAAGCCGTCAGCAGCTGCTGAGCGACTATTATCTCGGCCACAAGGTCTTTACGATCCTTGTCTTTTTTATTGTCTACGTGATTACGACCGCCCTGTCCATTCCCGGGGCTGCCGTGCTGACGCTGTTTGGCGGCGCCCTGTTCGGTCTGCTGACCGGGACGGTGATTATCTCTTTTGCCAGTACCATCGGGGCAACACTGGCCTTTCTGACCTCCCGCTTTCTCCTGAAAGACTATGTCCAGTCCCGATTCCGGGACAAGCTGGCCATTATCAACCGGGGTATTGAAAAAGAAGGAGAGTACTATCTGTTTACGCTGCGACTCATTCCCGTTTTTCCGTTCTTCCTGATCAATCTGACCATGGGGCTTACACCGATCAAGCTGGTGAAGTATTACCTGGTCAGCCAGATCGGCATGCTGCCCGGAACCATCGTCTATGTGTTTGCCGGAACCCAGCTGGCCCGGATCGACTCCCTCCAGGGGATACTGTCACCGGGGTTGCTGGCTGCCTTCACCCTCCTGGGGCTGTTTCCTCTCGTTGCCAAAAAAGGAGTCACCATGATCAATGCCAACCGCCAACTTAAAAAATACAAACGTCCGAAAGCGTTCGATTACAACGTGGCTGTGATCGGCGCCGGTTCCGCCGGGCTGGTGGCATCCTATATTGCTGCGGCAATCAAGGCCAAGGTCATCCTGATCGAAAAACACAAGATGGGGGGGGATTGTCTCAATACCGGATGCGTTCCCAGCAAGGCCCTCATCCGGTCGACCAAGATGCTCTCCTATGCGAAACGGGCCCGGGAGTTCGGATTGAATCAAACGACGGTGGACTTCGACTTTGGACAGGTCATGGAACGGGTTCAGAATATCATAAAGAAAGTTGAACCCCACGACTCCGTGGAACGGTATTCGGACCATGGCGTGGAATGCCTCACGGGTGAAGCCATGATCCTCGATCCCTACCGGATAAAGGTGGGCGACCGCACCATTACCGCGAGAAACATCGTGGTGGCCAGTGGGGCCTCTCCTTTCGTTCCCCCCATACCGGGAATAGACAAAATCGACTACCTGACCAGTGACACCCTCTGGAATCTCCGGAAACTGCCTGAACGACTGGTGGTGCTGGGAGGCGGCCCCATCGGCAGCGAAATGACCCAGAGTTTTGCCCGTCTCGGCTCAAAGGTCTCCCAGGTGGAGATGGCGCCGCAGATTCTGATCCGGGAAGATGAAGAGGTCACCGCCCTGGTCACGGAACGGTTCAAAAAAGAAGGTGTGGATGTCCTGACAGGTCATCGGGCCAAGGCGTTCTACCGTGAGGGGGATGAAAAAGGGCTGCTGTGTGAATTTGAAGGGAAGGATGTTCGCATCCCCTTCGACGAAGTGATTGTTGCCGTGGGCAGAAGAGCCAACACCAAAGGTTTTGGACTGGAGGCGCTGGGGGTTGAGATTGAAAAGAACGGGACGATCGCCCATGACGACTACCTGCGAACCAATTTTCCCAATATCTTTGTCTGCGGCGACGTCGCCGGCCCCTACCAGTTTACCCATACGGCTTCCCACCAGGCGTGGTATGCTTCAGTGAACGCGCTCTTTGGTCCCTTCAAGCAGTTCCGCGTTGATTACCGGGTCATTCCCTGGTGTACCTTCACGGACCCGGAAGTAGCTCGGGTCGGGCTGAACGAAAAAGAGGCCCGGGAGAAGAATATCCCCTATGAAACGACCATTTTCAAGCTGGATGATCTGGACCGGGCCATCGCGGACAGCGAAGATCACGGATTCGTCAAGGTGCTGACGGTTCCCGGAAAAGACCACATTCTCGGTGTGACCATCGTCGGCAGCCACGGTGGAGATCTGATCGCCGAATTTGTACTGGCCATGAAACACAAACTGGGTCTCAACAAGATCCTCGGCACCATTCATATATACCCGACCCTGGGGGAAGCAAACAAATATGTCGCCGGAAACTGGCGAAAAAACCATGTGCCTGAAAGAATTATGGGGTTCCTTGAAAAGTTTCATGCCTGGCGACGTTAGGAGATAATATGCGCGTAATCCGAACCATGACCCTGCTGGGGATGCTGTTGACGGCACTGCTGGTCAACCCGGTCCTCGGTATTGACCACACCTACCCGCAATGGGACCGTATCCTCAAGGCCGTGGTGGTGCCCGTCGGCCCCAAAAGCCAGGTCCGCTATGACCTGCTGCAGAAAAATCCCCGGGAATTGGATCAATTCATCGGTGACGTCGAACGCGTTACCCACACTGAATATCAGCAATGGTCGGATCAGCAGAAGGTGGCATTTCTGATTAACGCCTACAATGCCCTGACCATCAAGCTGATTCTGACCAAATATCCGGATCTGAAATCCATCAAGGATCTGGGGGGCTTTTTTTCAGGTCCCTGGAAAATCGAGTTCTTTTCACTCTTCGGGGAAAAGCGGAATCTGGACTACATCGAGCACGCGGTCCTGAGAAAGGATTTCCAGGAACCCCGCATCCATTTCGCCCTGGTGTGCGCCTCGATCGGATGCCCGGCGCTGCGGAATGAGGCTTATGTGCCACAGCGGCTCGATCAGCAGTTGAGCGATGCCGCACAGCAGTTTCTAAAGGACAGGGACCGCAACTATTATGATCGCGACAGCGATTCCCTGAAGATCTCTTCCATTTTCAAATGGTTCAAGGAGGACTTTATCAAAACAGCGGGGTCGGTCGAGGCATTCATCGCACCCTGGATAACAGACGACGATCAGCTCCGGCAGCGTATCCGGGACAGGCAGATAGAGCTCGACTATCTGGACTACGACTGGAATCTGAACAGTACCAGCTGAAACCGACTATGCCCGGATCCAAAGCGATTCGGTTTCTATCCAGCCAGGCATCAACCACCGGTTGGCTTTGCTGATGACAGGGCCATCCCACCATCCCGTTCCAATCTGAGGACCTATGAAGCACAACGTGCCCGATGTCAATGAAATCGCCCCGGACTTTACCGTTTCAACGGAATCCGGGAACCTGTTTTTGCTGTCGAAAACCCTGGCAGCAGGAAACAATATTCTGCTGGTGTTCTACCGGGGTCACTGGTGACCTTTCTGTATCAACCAGTTGGCTGAAATAAAAAACCGGTATGCGACCATCACCCGGCTGCATACGATGGTCTTCGCCCTGTCCGTGGATACACCGGAACAGTCCCAGGCCCTGTCCCGGGAAATGGCCCTGCCCTTTCAACTGCTGTGCGATACGGGAAAAAAGGTCATTGGGCAGTATCACCTTCTGAATCCGAACGAGCATGGCGGGATCGCCTATCCGGCCATCTTCCTGGTCAAACCGGCCGGTGTCATCGGTTACCGTTCCCTGGACCGCACCGCCCAAAGGGTGAACCTGGGCGAAATCCTGGACTACCTGAAGGAACTGGACCAAAACCCCGACCAACTGCTGAAATCGACCTCACCTAAAAAACTCATCATCCCCACTGCCAGGACACTTGCCCAGATCGGTCGGAACATGTTTCTGCGGGGCAACCGGGCAGACTGGAAACACTACCTCGGTTACCCGGTCTTTATCGTTAGAACCCTGCTGGGGAAAACCCATCAGAAATAGGGTGACCAGAGAAATAGAGTGACAGCATACCTATTTCTGAGGTTCAGGTCGGGTTGATGGGGGCGAGTTGTCGTTTGCTGAAGAGCAGGAAGAATAGGATTACGATATATCCTGCCAGCGCCAGGACTGCGAAGAGCGGTTGAAATTTTCCCAGTGGTGCAAACAGCAGCACGGTGATCCAGTGCAGAGCGATAATTGGAAAGGAGTGGAGCCGGACGGGAAAATCGTTGTAGCGGCAGATGACGGACAGCCCGCAGAGATTCCAGCCATACAGAGCGGCAAACGCATGCAGATTCAAGAGCCATTTGTATTGACCGGGGGAATAGTCGTAGCTGTATTCAAACAGGATATAGGCAATCCCGGTAATGGCCGTGACCACCAGGAATCCCATCCCTGAGACCAGAAAATGTTTTTGCTGCAGATTCTTCCCCAGCTGGTAAAAGAGGTAGAAGATCGCCATCACGGTGATAAACAGGATCGTGGTGACAACGACCTGGGGGTGCAGCTGTTCGAAGATAATAAAAAGGAAAAATATAACCACGCCCAGATTCACCAGCCAGAACCCGGCTTCCTTGGTAAAGATGACCAGGGGACGCTCACTTTCTTCAATGAACGAGAAAATAAGTGAAAAGGTGATTAACGACAGCGGAAATGAAAAACCGAGGAAGAAGGTATCCAGCTGCAGTTTCTTCATGTAGATCAGTTTCAGATACTCGTTGTTCAGGATGACGAGGGTGGAAATTACCAGTGCCATGGAGAGACAGAGCAGGGCGGCCTGGTGAAATTTCAGAAAGACAGGCTCATCGCGACGGAAAAACCCCCAGGGAAGAAAGGAGAATTTCTCCACGCGTACTGATTCGACGATCACTGCCAGGATGAGCGATAGAACCATCGCCGGAATATAGAGCTTAAAAAAGGCAAAAAACGCATATGTGATGGAGCAGACCAGGAAAACGCTCACCCGCTTCGGAATCGTTCGCGTTTTGAGGGTGAAAAAAAGAAGCAGGGAGCCCCCGCCGCAGAGGTTGAACAGAAAAACATGGAGTCTTTCAAAATTGTAGCCGCTTTCAGGAATCACCAGATGCAGAAATCCGAAAACCAGCGCAATGACAGCCAGACAACCAAAAATCGTCTTGAGTCGGGCATTCATGATGAATCCCTTTTCCGGCAGGTCACTATTTTCCAAGTACATGTTTGAAAACCTCTTCAAGATTTGAATGTCTAAAATTAAAACCGGTATCCAGCAAACGGGTTGGTTTTGCTCGGGTGCTAAAGAGAATCCCTTCTACCCCCATCTGCCCGAAGAAAAGCTTTATCAGAAAAGCCGGAAAAGGTAAAACCGCCGGTCTGGACAGAACGGATGCCAGCGTCCGGGTAAAATCCAAATAGGTTACCGGGTTTGGACTGACCACATTGACCGGTCCAGAAATATCTTCATTCATCAGCGCCCAGTAAAAGGCAGCCAGGGCATCATCAATACCAATCCAGCTGATATATTGTTTTCCCGACCCCATGCGACCACCCAGACCCATTTGATAAGGCAACAAGAGCTTCTGCAGGGCGCCCCCCTCCGGTGTTAAAACCACGCCGATCCGCATCAAAGCAGTACGCATGCCATTGTCCAAAGCAGGTTGCACAGCGTTTTCCCAATGATCGCAGACAGTAGCCAGAAAACCGTTTCCCGCTATTTCATCTTCACTCAAACAATCATCTTTACGATCTCCATAAATGCCTGTTGCCGAAGCGGAGATGAAAACACCGGGTTTTGGATTCAGACTCGACACTCTTTCAGCCAGCAAATACGTAGTGCTTACTCTACTTTCAATAATTCTCCTTCTCTTCTCCGCAGTCCAGCGACCCTCACCCACGTTTTCACCGGAAAGATGGATCACCGCATCTACACCGACCAGATCGTCTGCATTGAGAATGCCCCTGGCAGGATCCCAGAAGATTTCCGTTGCTGTTTGAGGCTGTCGACGGACGAGGGTCAGCACCGAATGACCCCCGGTGGTGAGAAAGGGGATGAGCTTCCGCCCCAGCACCCCGCTGGCACCGGAAATCAGCACCTTCTTTCTTGGCAGATGCTGAAATCGCTGGTGAAGTTCCAGATCGGCAGCTGTTGTCCGATGCCGCCAGGCAAAGATCCGGCTGAGCCTTTTGCGGACAAAAAAATCGGCCATGAGGCCGGTGATGGGGGCGAAAAAAGGTTTGTATTCGATGGTGTCTTCCAGGGAGGACCGGTTGCCGTCCAGGGATTCAAAGCGATGAGTGTGTACCCAGCTGGAGAGGGGACCCCGGGTTTCGATGTCCCTGAACATCCGGTTTTCTTCATAATCGGTATGCAGCGCATGCCAATGGTATCTGACCGGTCCCTCCTTCATCCCCAGAATAACTGTCGCCCCTGTTTTAATCCCACCCGATTTGTGGATCACCTGAATCGGGTCCCAGGGGGGGCTCAACCGCTCAATCGCGCCTTCTCTCGCGTGCCAGCCGAAGAGCGCTTCCACGGGAACGGCAAAGGTGCTTTTTTGGGTGAAGCGCCCGGTAACTTTTTTTTTCACATCACCGGATGGATCGAGTCCTGATTTCATTTTTTTCTACTTGAA
>Ga0180009_10002784_pt1 | contig 20380 bp, 17 predicted proteins | sample OS_PC_MetaG_FD_123537 | JGI IMG/M metagenome (GOLD analysis project Ga0180009, IMG submission 123537) | Groundwater microbial communities from the Aspo Hard Rock Laboratory (HRL) deep subsurface site, Sweden - OS_PC_MetaG | ecosystem: Environmental > Aquatic > Deep subsurface > Groundwater...
GAGCGTTTAAGGCAGTTAGCCAAACCGTTACTTCTGGTTTCTATATTTTTATTAATCATATTGCTTTTACCGGGAGTAGGTAGACAGATCTCCGGGGCCAGACGTTGGTTTAGAATCGGAGGGTTTAGTTTTCAGCCGTCGGAATTAGTAAAATTTGCCATGATCGTTTATACGGCTGATTTTCTGGTCAGAAAAAAAGAACATCTTAATTCATTTTTTCACGGTTTTTTGCCTGTATTATTAATACTTTTACTCATAAGCGGACTAATCCTGATCCAGCCGGACATGGGAACGGCCATAGCAATTTTTGCCATTTGTTTTATCATGTTTTTTATTGGCGGCATAAAATTAACCCATATGCTTTCGGTAATCTTGTGTTCTTTGCCCCTTATGTATATATTGGTGTTTAGTGTTCCTTATCGTCGCAATCGCATCTTTTCCTTCTTAAATCCTTGGAGTGATCCGCAGGGACACGGATTCCAAATTATTCAGTCCTTGGTAGCGCTGGGTTCTGGCGGTTTTTTGGGTGCGGGATTAGGCCAGGGCAAACAAAAATTGCTTTATTTACCGGCAGCGTATACGGATTTCATCTTTTCTATTATCGGAGAAGAACTAGGTTTTTTAGGCACAGCAGGCATTGTAATCCTTTTAATATTATTTCTAATTCAAGCCACTAAGATTAGTTTGAAGGCCAAGGATTCATTTGGGCAATTACTTTGTTTTGGTCTTATTTCTTGTTTAGTGATTGAAGCTATTGTCAATATCGGGGTAGTGACAAGTCTTTTGCCGACAAAGGGGCTGCCGTTTCCCTTTATAAGCTATGGGGGGACGTCGTTAATATTTAACATGATTTATGTGGGGTTGATTTTAAATATTGGAAGAAGTAGATAAATGAAGATTCTGATTTGCGCTGTGGGCTCAGGAGGGCATATATATCCGGCATTAAGTCTGGCCAGAGAACTTAATCGCGGCCTGGCCCCAGGCCAGATCATACTTGTTACTACAAAAAAAAGAATAGAACAAAAAATTCTTAAGGGGGTGGGCTTTGAGGTAGTTAATCTAGATTTTATTTCGCGGCCCTCAAGACACAAAGACAATCCCCTTATTTTCCTCTTGCAGTATTTGTGTTTTCTGCTAAAATTTAGTATAGAGTCAATAAAAGTATTTATCTTACTCTTTAAAATTAAAGCAGATGTGATTATTGGCTTTGGCGGGATTAATTCTTTTGCCTTAATTATGGCCGGGGCTTTATTAGGCATACCGACCTTGATCCATGAGCAGAATATAGTCCCCGGATTAGCCAATAGATTATTAGCAAAAATTTCAAGGAAAGTAGCAATTAGTTTTAAACAAACTAACACATATTTTAAACGCAAAGATGTAATTTTTACCGGGGTCCCTATCCGTCCCAATTTAAAAAGGATGGGTTCAGATGTTGCTAGACGTTCCTTAGAGATAGATGAACATAAATTTAGCATCCTTGTTTTTGGTGGTAGTCAAGGGTCATCTTTTATTAACCAGATTACAGTTGAACTAGCTAGGTCTTTTTCGGATAAGCAGAAAGAAAATTTACAGCTTATACATATAACCGGGGATAAGGATAAGCAAGATGTGCTTCAGACATATGCAAGACTTAATGTCCGTTCTAAAGTCGTTGATTATTTTTCCGAAATGAATCTTGCCTATAGCGCTGCAGATCTTGTAATTTGTCGTGCAGGCGCAAGCACATTAAGCGAAATAAACTATTTTGGGCTCGCAGCATTGTTAATCCCATATCCACATGCCTATGGGCATCAGCTGATCAATGCAAAATTTATGCAGGATCAAGGCGCGGCTTTTGTCATAGAGCAAAATGATAAGTGCTTATCAAATTTAAAAGAGCTTACAAACCGTCTTTTACAGGATGATCTTTTATTGGCCAAGATGGCGAAGGCGAGCCAAAATTTAGGCAGCAATAAAGCCTCGGAGAAATTGGCAGGATTGGTGCGGGATTTGGTTAAAGATAGGGGGTAGGGTGTGGAGCGTGTGTTAACTATGCAATCAATAGAAAAACTTATACCCCAGAAAAAAGTGCATTTTATCGGTATTGGTGGTATTGGGATGAGTGCCTTAGCCCAGCTACTTATTTCCCGTGGTATCCAAGTCAGCGGCTCAGACATAAACAGGAGTCCGATTACGCAGCGTTTAGAGGTGCAAGGGGCTAAGATTTTTTTAAATCATAAACCCGCCAATGTAGCGGATGCCGATATTGTTGTTTATTCTTCATGTATAGCTAAGGATAATCCGGAAATTATCCAGGCGCAGAAAAAAAAGATAAGATTACTAAAGCGTGCGCAGTTACTTGCTTCTTTAATGAAAGAAAAATATGGCATAGCCATAACCGGCACACATGGCAAGACAACCACAACCGCACTTATATCAGTTTTACTTGAAACGGCCTGTCTTTATCCTAGTTTTGCGGTTGGCGCGGATGTCAATATCTTGGGTGGCAATGCTAAACTGGGTAGCGGTAAATATTTCGTTGCCGAGGCCGATGAAAGTGACGGGTCTTTTTTAGCGCTTGAGCCAAACTGCGCTGTTATTACCAATATCGATAGAGAACACCTGGATTATTATAAGGATTTAAAACATATCATTGCTACTTATGCCCAATTTACGAAAAAGATCCGCAAAGGAGGAGTTTTATTTTGCTGGGGACAGGATAAAAATATCCGAAAAGCAATTTCAGGATATAGGGGTAAGTTGATCACCTATGGATTGGAGGAAAATTGCGATATTTACGCGCGGGATATTACATGCCAAGGCATGATGTCTGAATTCAGGTGTTTTTATAAACATAAATTTATCGGTACTTTTAAGCTTAATATTCCCGGCTTACACAATGTATTAAATTCTTTAGCTGGTATTGGGGTTGGTCTCCAGCTGGGATTAGATAAAAAAATCATAAAACAAAGTCTGTTTAAATTTTCTGGGGCCAACCGCCGTTTCCAGCTAAAAAATAAAGGCGGCCGCATTATAATCATCGATGACTATGCCCATCATCCAACGGAAATAATAGCGACTTTAAAAGCGGCCAAGGCCTGGGCAAATAAAAGGGTGGTCGGAGTGTTTCAACCGCACCGCTACAGCCGTACCAAATTTTTAAAAAAAGAGTTTGGCCAATGTTTTGATTATGCCGATCATGTTGTCATTACTGATATCTATGCTGCCAGCGAGACTCCGATTAAAGGGATTGCGGCTAGAACTATTTATGAACAGGTGAAGAAAAACGGGCATCAGGATGTACATCTTCTGAGTAAAGCAAAAGTCAGTAAACACATCATCAATAATCTCAGAGACGGGGATCTGCTAATGATGTTAGGGGCCGGAGATATTGGAACCTTAACCGATGAATTAGTTAAACAGTTGTCCACACGCTGAATTTAATGGTGAACATGAAGATATTAAAAGAGATTGATTTAGAGAAAAAAATAAAAGAATTTTTTAAGGGAACAATGCAGATCAACGCCCCGCTTAAAGCTTATACCTCAATAAAGATTGGCGGAACGGCTAAGTTCTTATTTATACCTCGTGATATTAATGATTTATCAAAGCTAGTAAAATTTTTAAACGCTCTCGGTATCCCCCTCTTTATTATGGGGGGCGGTAGCAATTTATTGATCAGCGATGAGCATCTTGAAGCGGCGGTTGTAAAACTAGAGGCAGCATTTTTTAATAAAATATATCGGAATGAAAATACTGTCTTTTGCGGGGCCGGGGTTTTAATTGCAAAACTGGTCGAATTTACCAAAAGCGAAGGACTTACCGGATGTGAATTTTTAGCAGGTATCCCGGGGACTATAGGCGGGGCATTGGTGATGAATGCCGGTGTCCGAGGACTGGGTTCTTGTAAAAGTAAAGAATTTCACTGGATAGCTGATATTCTAAAAAAGGTTCAGCTTATGGATAAAGAAGGAAATGTATTTTGGCAGGAGCAAGAAAAGTGTGGATTTGGGTATCGACGTTCCAACCTAAAAGATTATATTGTTCTGGGGGCCGGTTTTGAACTTAAGCCAGACCTTGAGCAGAATATTGAACATAATTTTAAAAAATTTATAGAACGGAAGAGAATATCTCAGGATTTATCCATGCCGAATGCCGGATGTATATTTAAAAATCCAAAAGATAATAAGTTGAGCGCGGGAGAACTTATTGATCGTTGTCAGCTAAAAGGAAAGGCAATAGGAGATGCCAAGATTTCTTCTATTCATGCAAATTTTATTATAAATTGTGGTCGAGCCAGCTTTCAACAAGTTAAGGCCCTGATGCAAATGATAAAAGATAAGGTTTACAGGAAATATCGTGTCTGGCTTAAAGAGGAAGTTGAGATTTGGGACAAGACAGTATAATGAAAAGAGAAATTCAGCGTATTGGCGTATTAATGGGCGGTATATCGCGGGAAAGAAAAATCTCTTTAAAATCAGGGCAAGCTATTGCCGATGCACTGCGGGATTCTGGGTATGAGGTAGTGGTTTTAGATTTTGCGGATAGGGCTGAACTTGTTGCTAAAATAAACAATTGCAAAGCAGATTGTATTTTCAATGCCCTGCATGGGCGTTTCGGGGAAGACGGACAGGTACAGGAGATTTTAAATGAGTTTAAGATTCCCTATACAGGCTCAGGCGTTAGGGCCAGTCAGCTGGCTATGGACAAAGCTGCTTCTCGTCAGATTTTCCAAAAAAATGGACTTTTTGTGCCTGCCTATTGCCTGATCGACAAGGATTATTTGTATCGAGATGAAGAATTTGGTAATTTTCCGCTTGTGGTTAAACCGGTTAAAGAAGGCTCAAGTATTGGATTGTCTATTGTAGAGGATGCAAGGTCTTTAACCGCGGCAATTGAAGAAGCGCTAACGATGGATCAACATGCAATTATTGAAACATATATCGAAGGTCGTGAAATCACGGTTGGTATTTTAGAAGACAGGCCTTTACCCGTAATCGAGGTGGTTCCAAAGAATAAGTTCTATGATTTTCAAGCAAAATATACGCCGGGCATGACAGAATATATTGTTCCGGCTGATTTGCCTAAAGATATTAGCAATAAAGCGCAATCTGATGCCTTGCGGGCACATCAACTATTGGGTTGTCGTTGTTTTTCGCGCGTGGATATGATACTAGATAAAGACAGTAATCCCGTAATATTAGAGTTAAACACAATCCCTGGTTTTACTGCAACCAGTTTATTGCCCAAGGCAGCGGCAGTTTGCGGCATTAGTTTTCAAGAACTCTGTCAACGGATAGTTTTTTCTGCCGTCGAACATAATCGGGAAAAGATATTAGCTGATTCATAAATAAGGAGAGGAGTTGCTATGCGCAGGATGCGAAAAAAGAATAATGGCATTAAAAAACCATACTTGTTAAACGTAGAGCAAATTCGGGAAAAAACTAAAAGCAAGACAGGGCAAATTGTACTGGGAGCTTTATGTTTTATTCTTTTAAGTTTTTTTGTTATAAATCTACATTCCTTTATTTTTGCTTCAGAATATTTCAGTGTAAGCGAAATTGAAATAACAGGCAAACATTCAGGTCGGATTGATTACCCCTTATCGCGTCTAAAAACCAGTTCAAATATTTTTAAAGTAAACTTAAATAAAATTTCCCGCCGGTTGAAACACGAGTATCCAGATGTCCAAAAGGCAATCGTGAACAGGATATTGCCAAACAAGTTATTTATTGAGATCTTACGGCGGCACCCTGTAGCTCAAATCGTGGTCAGGCCGCATAAGGAGGAAAATTCAAAACGATATTTATATAGCGTTAATGAAGATGGTTATATCCTGGCTAATTTAGGCACAAGACAAGATACAGAGATTCCGGTTATAAAAGGGGCTGGTTTAAATTTAAAGAGGATAGAGGTCGGCCGTCGTTATGAGCAAGCAAATTTACAATGCGCGCTATCTTTTCTCAAGGTTCTAAATAAAAGTGGATTTACACGGCGTTACCGGGTTACAAAGATTGATGTAACTAATCCTCGCAGCATGTCATTTTTTATTGATCATCGGCTGGAGGTAAAGATAGGAAATAAAAACTGGGATAAAAAAGTCGAAAATCTTGGCAGTATATTGCAGAGCATGAATATAGATTACTCGCAAGATTATTGCATGGATTTACGTTTTAACGATTTCGTTTTCAGGAAAAAATAATGACAAAACATAACTCAACCGTAATTGGACTAGATATCGGTAGCGCCAAGACCACACTTTGTGTGGGGGCACTTGACGCTTTAGATCGTGTAGAAATCTTTAATCTTTCCATGGTCAGAACCAGGGGTATGGAGCGGGGGGTGATTACAAATTTAGGAGAAGTTGCGGAGTGCGTAGAGGAAGTGATTAGGAAAGCCGAAAATAAGCTTAGCAGCCGAGGCCGTTCAAAATCAAAATCCAATATCGATAAAAAAAAGATAAAGATACACTCTGTGTGTGCAACAATAAGCGGAGAACATATTATCGGCAACAACGCAAAAGGTGTGCTTAATTTATCTAGCCGGCCGGTAGAAATAAGTCAACAGGATACACAACGCGCAATAGATTCGGCAAAATCATGCGTAACCTCAATCGAAAGGGACATCCTGCATGCTTTAGCCCGGGAATTTATTGTAAATGGTAATCAAAGAATAAAAAACCCCTTAGGGGTTTATGGTAGGCAGTTGGCGGTTAACTTACATATTATTAGTTGTGATTGCTCATTTGCCAATAGTTTAATAAAGGCAATCAATCGTGCCGGGTTGGATGTTAATGGCATTATTTATTCAGGGTTAGCGACGAGTCTGGTTACTTTAACAGAACCGGAAAAACAGGCCGGTGTAATCTCGTTAGAACTAGGGGCGGGAACAACCAACGTCCTTTTTTTTAATGAGGGGGTGTTGCAATATACAAGCGTAATTCCAATTGGCGGGAATGATATAACTCTAGAAATTTCAAGGCGGTTAGGTATAGATTTTTTTCAAGCGGAACAATTAAAGATGCAATATCAAAGTGCCGCATCCAATTATAAGGGTAGTTTGACGGATAAAATTATAATCAAGAAAACCCCCTCCAGTTATGAAAGTATTACGCGGGAAGATTTAGTAAGGATTATTGATGAAAAGCTTGAGCAATTGCTTGGACGGATAAAGAAAGATCTGGAATTATCCGGCATCTGCCAAAAGGTAAACCCCGTTAGAGAACATGATTCTCCAGCGGGGTTAATCGGTAATAACCGCCGCTTGAAATCGATGGCTTTCTCTAACGGGGTAAATTGCGGGATTGTAATTTGCGGGGGCATGGCGTTTATGGACGGGATTATTGAAAAACTAGAACAAACACTGGCCATGCCAGTAAGATTAGGAATTGTGCGTGGTTTTGTTAGTAATCTTTCGGGCTTGAATAATATTTCTCATGCCACTGGTATCGGGTTGATCATGCACATCTTAAATGAACGGAAACAAAATTATAAAACTACTTTGCCGGCAGAGGGAATATGGCCGCCATTTATCGCTAAACTAAGAACTATTTACGAAGAATATTTTTGATGGGCTAAAAAAGAAAGGAAATAATGCAAGAAGATATTTTTATTTTAGTTGTTGATGATGAAGAACGCGTTCTTAAAGAATTTGTTCCGTTGCTTACAGAAGAGGGATTTAAAGTAAGCAAGGCCAAAAGTTGGCAAGAAGCCCAGGGGCATTTAAAATCTCAGAAATTCCATATTGTGATTGCCGATGTTAATCTGCCGGATATCGGCTATAAAGAGATGATTAAAAACATAAAGAAAGAGAATAAATATAGTTATATAATCACTACAGCTGATTATTCGGACATTGAAACGGCCACTCGTTCTCTAAAAGAAGGGGCGCAGGATTATATGAGCAAGCCTTTTGATCCGCGCGATACTATTGTCAATATCCGAATGATTGTCGAAAAACATAAGCTAAAGGTCGATAATATACAGCTTTTAGAGACAATCAAGGCCCTGGCTCTAGCTTTGGATGCACGGGATCATTATACACATGGGCATTCGCAACAGGTGACCGATTATGCCCTAGCTATTGCCGAAAGAATGAATTTACAGGAAGAGGAGATTGAAATTATACGCGATGCTGGGCTGCTTCATGACATTGGGAAAATCGGGATATCAGATGCGATATTACTTAAACCCGGCAAGCTTACCGAGGAAGAATATAATAAGATTAAAGAACACCCGGGTATCGGCAAAAAAATTCTGGCGCCGGTAAGTTCATTGTCCAATAAGATTCCTTTGATATATCATCATCATGAACGGTATGATGGTAACGGCTATCCAGAGAGGTTAAAGGCCGAGGCAATTCCCATTGGAGCGAGGATTCTTGCGGTGGCTGATACTTATCAGGCAATGACTTCTGACCGGCCTTATCGTAAGGCCCTATCGAAACAGGTAGCTGTAGATGAGTTAAACCGGAACAAGGGAACGCAATTTGATCCCAAGATCGTCGAAGTTTTTATGGAAGTGGTTGATAAGTTTTAGATAGGGTTTTCTCGGATGTTGACAAAAAATAAGGAGTTTTGATATGGAAATTGATTTGATCGCCGTTCTTAAAGCAATGGTTGAGCAGGGCGCATCCGATGCGCATTTAAAAGTAGGGCGTCCTCCTGTATTTAGAGTGAAAAAGGAGTTAATTAGTTCGTCTTTTCCCATTTTATCCAATAAGGAACTTGAAAAAATCGCCTATTTTATGATGCGGGAACGTCATCGTAAGGAGTTTGAAAAGAATAACGAAATCGATTTTTCATATCAACTGCCGCAAACAGGTAGATTCCGGGTTAATGTTTTTAGGCAACGCGGGGATATGGGTATTGTTATGCGGGTTGTAAAAAATAAGATCCCGAGTTTTGAAGAGCTGCATCTGCCGCCGGATGTGTTTAAAAAAATTGCTATGTTAGAACGGGGCATTATATTACTTACCGGAGCAAGCTCAATGGGTAAATCCACGTCTTTAGCAGCGATGATTGATTATATAAACAATACTAAAAAATGCCATATTATGACCATCGAAGATCCTATTGAATACCTGCACGAAGACAAGATGTCTTTGATAAATCAACGTGAAGTGGGTCTGGACACAGAGTCGTTTCATCAGTCGTTTCGTCATGTTATTCGTCAGGATCCAGATATAATTTCCATTGGGGAGATGCGTGATGCCGAAACATTTCAAACGGCTTTATCGGCGTCTGAGACAGGACACCTGGTATTCAGCACATTGCATGCCTCTTATGCCACACAATCTATATATAGAATTTTGGATTTTTTTCCTACAAATCAGCATAATTTGATTCGAATGCAGCTTTCGTTTAATTTAAGGGCCGTGATTTGCCAAAGACTTATGCCGCGGGCTGATGGAGAGGGTGTTGTTCCTGCCTTAGAGGTTCTTATTGTTAATCCCACGGTGATGAAACTAATTCGGGAAAATAAAGCCGAACGCCTGCAAAAAGCACTGAAGATGTTTCCGGAAGAAGGGATGACGAATTTTAATCTATCGTTGGTTAAACTTGTAAAATCAAACTTGATCACCATGGAAACTGCTCTAGCCAATTCCAATAACCCCGAAGCGTTAGAGATGAACATAAAAGGCATATATTTAGATGAGGACAGCAGGATTTTAGGTGAGTAGATATAACAAGGCTAAAGGAGTAAATAATAAAGAAATAAACACCGTTGCCCTAAATAAGAACGCACGATTTAAAGTTGCGCTTATTTATCCTAATACTTATTCGGTCGGGATGAGTAATTTGGGATTCCAGACCATATATTATCAGCTCAATAAAAGACAGGATACCTTATGCGAAAGATTTTTTTATGAGCGGGGAAAAAAAGAGTTTTTATCGATAGAAACAAAAAATAGTCTTCGCTCTTTTGATATACTTGCGTTTTCTATTTCTTTTGAACTCGATTATTTCAATGTTTTAAATATCTTACGTGATATTGAATTATGCCTAGACAGAGAAGGGCGTCCTCATATGCCGCTTATTGTGGCGGGGGGGATTGTTAATTCGTTTAATTTCTTACCAGTGTCGAAGTTTAGTGATGCTGTTTTTGTCGGAGAAGCAGAAGAATCACTTGCTGAATTTATGGATGGATTAACGGCACACAAGCATATTAATTCTAAGCCTCAGAAAGACAAAGTGTTAGCGCAATTGGCGCAAATAAAAGGTGTATTTATACCCGGGATTTCAAACCAGGATCTAATATCAGCCCGCTATATAGAAGATGTGACTTTATATCCTGCCTCAACAAAGATTTTGAGCCCGGGGGCAGAGTTTTCTAATACTTTCTTAGTTGAAGTTTCGCGTGGCTGTCCATGGCAGTGCTACTTTTGTGTAACCGCAGCTGTGGGCGGCAGGTTTAGACCGCAACGTTTAGATATCTTAAAGAAAGAGATCGACTTTGGATTGCAGTATACAGCAAAAATTGGTTTAGTGGGAACAGCAGTGTCTGATCATCCGGAGATTGATAATTTAATCTTTTATCTAAAAAAAAGAAAAGCTAGAATTTCTGTTTCTAGCCTACGGGTGGAGACAGTAAAAGCAAATTTATTGACAGCCCTGGCTGCGGGCGGACAGAGGACAGTTACTTTTGCCCCGGAGGCAGGTTCGGAAAGTTTGCGTTTTTCACTCAATAAAAAAATTACCGATCAAGAGATTCTGGATAAGATTACCCTGGCCAAGGAATGTGGAATTAAAAAGATTAAACTCTATTTTATGATTGGCTTGCCCAATGAAACGGAACAGGATATAGAGGCAATAATTAATTTAACGGAGTTGGCGGCTTGTATCTTGCCCGTTAACCTTAATATTGGTATATTTGTGCCAAAGCCAAAAACACCCTGGGCCAATGAAAGATTTGCCGACCGAGGACTGCTGGCGACGCGACTTAAATATTTAAAAAGAAATTTACAGGGAAAAAGGATTATAAAAGTCAATTCGATGAGCTTAAAACAGGCAATGCAAGAGTCATTGTTGGCATTTGCGGACGAAAACTTTTTAGACAAATATCTAGCTTCATCTAAGGGCTAGAAAGGCTTATAGTTGCATTGCAACTTTAGTTATTGTATGGTAATATTAAAAACTGCGTTGTAATGGGTTATGCGATATAGTGTTATAGGATAAACCATGAAAAATAAGCTAATTTTTATAACCGCTGTTTTATCACTTTTATTCTTAGGAATGATGGTGGGCTCGCATAGTATATATCATTATAAACATAGTATTGCTGACCAGAAAGAGAAGGCCTGGATTATTGCCAGAACTATATCTAAATCGATAGATTTGCCGATGCTTGAAGGAGAAATGGATACAGTGCAGGATATGCTTATTACCGTCGGCGAATTAGAGGATGTAACCCGTCTGCATATAACCGGCCCGGATGGCACTATCTATTATAGCTCTGATCCAGAGCGGATTGGGACCTTAACTGGCTCCGAACTTATCGAGAAATCTTGGCAGGAAAAAAAGGATATAGATGGATTTGAGCACAGAGAGGGTGATTTTATTTTCACTTTGGCCTCTCCTATATATAACGAAAAACGTTGTTATCCGTGTCACGGTAAAAAAGAAGAAATCTTGGGAATTTTAAGAGTAGGTATAGATTGGGCTCCGATTAAAGCGCAGTTGACAAAGGTTTTTCAGAGAGAACTAATTACAGCCGGCATATTTTATGCTTTCATCCTAATTCTAACGGTTTTATTCCAAAGGTTATACAATAATGCACAGCAGTCTTATATAGATCTAAAGCAAACTCAGGAAAGACTGATAAAGACAGAAAAAATGGCGGTGATTGGACAAATGGCCGCAGCTATGAGTCATGACTTAAGAAACCCCTTGACCGGCATTAAGATGGCCACCTATTATCTGGGGACCAAAATTGATAGGAAAAAGAAAGAAATCGATCGTATTTTAAAAGACATTGAGTTGGAGATCGATTATGCCAGTAACGTAGTGACCAATATACTTACTTATGCAAAACCTACGGAACTGATTTATACGCGCGCAAATATCAATAAGGTAATAGAAGATGCGTTGCATTTTATCTATTTGCAGGATAAGGATTCAGCGATTAAGCTGAACAAAGACTTTGACCCGCGTATTCCCAATATATTAGTTGACGCTAAACAGATAAAACAGGTATTTGTTAATCTTTTATCTAATTCCATCCAGGCCATGCCCCAGGGCGGAGTACTTGATGTCAGGACAAAGCGCCAGGATGATTGTGTCCAAATAGAAATTAAAGATACCGGTACTGGTATCTCCCAAGGTGAGATGGATAAAATATTTACGCCTTTTTTTACGACAAAGGCAAGAGGGGTAGGGTTAGGATTGTCTATTGTAAATAATATCATTACCAAACATAAGGGAACGATAGAGATTCATAGCGAACCTGGGCAGCAAACCACCTTTCTGATTAATCTTCCGCTTAAAAAACCGATTAGCGGTTAAAGAGAAAGGCAGCACAATGATAGACCATCAAAAAATAAGTGAACTCATTGAAGAAGCCAAGGATTTGCATTCTTTATTTGAGGAACTAATTGGCTGTGTGGGCGGTATAAGCGAGAGCCAGTGTCGGAATCTGCTTGAGCAGGTAAACGCTAAAATAAAACAGTTAAAAAAGACGGACAGAGAATTAATTGCAATTACGCAGCGTTCTATTCATTCGGAAAAACTTGCGGCGATGGGGCAGATGGCTGCGGCGATTAGTCATGAATTAAAGAACCCTTTAAGCGGTATAAAGATTGCCGTCGAATATTTAATGCGAAAGCTAGAGAATCAACCGGAGGTCATGGATATTATTAATAATATTAATAATGAAGTGGTTTTTGCCAATAACATCATTTCTAATATATTAGAGCATGCCCGGATTAGTAAGCCGGATTTTAAAAAGGCAAGTATTAAAGGGTTGATTGAGGAGGCAATTTTGACCGTAGCCCAACAAGGTTCGTTCAATAACATAAAAATAAAAAGAGATCTAGAAGGAGACTTGCCCTTATTGGAAATCGATATTATCCAAATCCGTCAAGTATTTATGAATTTATTTATCAATTCCGCAGAAGCAATGATCGGTGGCGGAATTCTAGAAATAAAGGCGTGGCAAGAAAAAGCGATGTTCGTCGTTGAAGTTAAAGATACCGGCGTAGGAATTGATGAGGCGCGTATTGAGAAAATCTTTGAGCCGTTTTTTACGACCAAGCTAAAGGGGACGGGGTTGGGGTTAGCAATCAGCAAGGAGATTATCGAAAAACACGATGGTCAGATCGATGTAACCAGTAAGGTTGGTACGGGGACAACGTTTATTATTCGTTTGCCATTTAAAAGAACAACAGCACCTGAGATTGAATAAATTATCTAAAGTTGAATGATAGAGGCAGGTCCCGCCTCATAAGATATAATAAAAATTCTCTTATAATTTTTATTGTATTCGGCGGGATTAATTCGACCGAATAATTTACAAAATACAGTGATGTAAATTATGGTCTCATTAAATAAACGTTATTATAGTAAAAAAAAGAGAGAAGAGGTTTATGGAAGCTCAAAAAGTCTTAATTGTTGATGATGAGGTGATTGTTAGAGAAATACTGGAAAAAATTCTTAAAGATAAGGGGTTTTCTGTTTTAATGGCAAATGATGGCCATTCAGCTATAGAAATGGCAAAACATAACGAAATAGATATTGCCATTGTCGATATAAGGTTGCCGGATATCAATGGTGTTCAGGTCCTAGAGGGCATAAAAAATATAAAGCCGCGCATAAAAGTGATAATGATGACCGCCTACGAAACCGAAGAGCTTATTCGGAAGGCTTTCCAGCAAGGGGCGCAGGCTTGTTTACATAAACCGTTTAATGTCGAAACGCTGTTTAAAATTTTTAAGGACCTCGAAGAATAAATGGGAAGAAGAGATAAAGAAAAGAAAATATTACTTGTTGACGATGAGCCGGTTATCCGTGAAACCCTTTGTTCAATCTTGCGGGAAGATGGTTATGATGTTATAACTGCAAAAACGGGGGCGGAGGCCGTAAGTTTTGCCGCAGAGGATAACTTTGATGTGGCGATTATTGATTTAAAATTACCGGACATCGAGGGTCTAGAAGTGCTGCATAGCGTTAAAGAATTAAATCCAACAGTTTGTGCAATTTTGATCACGGCTTATCCAACAACAGATTCCGCAATAAAAGCAGTGCAGGAAGAAGCTTATGAATACATTACAAAACCTTTTGATATTAATCATGTTAAACTGGTCATCAAACGCGGCATCGAGGAAAAAGAACTTGAGTTTGAAAATAGAATGTTGCTTGCCAATCTGCAGGAAGAAAAGGGAAAGTTAGAAACCATGCTTCAGATCGGGCGGGCGATGAGTTCTATCCTCAATTTAGATGAGTTAGCAAAATTTATCGTAGAAAAGATAGCCGATGTTTTAAAAGCAAAAAACTGCTCTCTGATGCTGATTGATGAAAACGATGATATACTTACAATTAAAGCGGCTATCGGGCTTGATGATGTTATTATTAAATCAACCCGGATAAAACTTGGTCAATCCATAAGCGGTTGGGTGGCGAAGGAAGGGGAACCGGTCTTGGTTACTGATATCGAAAACGATCTTAAATTTGCACGTGCTAATTTACCTAAATACCAGACAAAATCACTGTTATGCATTCCACTTAAAGTTAAAGATAGTATATTGGGTGTAATTAACGTTGCCGATAAAGATGTTGAAGACGAAGACAATATTTTTACAGGAGAAGATTTGAGGTTTCTTGCCGTTGTTTGCAACTATGCGGCAATCGCAATTGAAAATGCACAACTTTATGGAGCGGTTAAAAATCTTGCCCGCACGGATGGGTTAACCACTTTGTTTAATCACCGTTATTTTCAAACCCATTTGAATCAAGAAGTTGCGCGTGTCCAACGTTATCCGCGTCCATTATCCTTGATTATGTTCGACATTGATTCATTTAAGAAATTCAATGACACCTATGGACATCCCATGGGGGATATGGTGTTGAGCCAGATTGCTAAAGCAATAAAAAAGAATGTACGGAAAGTGGATATACCCTGTCGCTATGGGGGTGAAGAGTTTGCCATTATACTGCCAGAAACCAAGATAAAAGAATGTGCTGTTGTGGCTGAGAAGATTAGAAAATCCGTTGAGGATTTGAAATTTGATACAGAAAAAGGCCTGCGCAAGAAAAAAATGACAATAAGTGGCGGGGTGGCGGATTTCCAGCCGGGGATGACAAAGGAAGAGTTGGTAAGATACGCCGATGAGATGCTTTACAAGGCCAAAAGTGAAGGTAAAAACAAAATTTGTGTATATTCTAAAACCGGATAATCTCGATTATAAAAATGTTGCAGGAGCGTATAGCATCTCTTAAACAGAGGATTACGAATGCTGCCCACAGAAGACAAAGATTGCCGCAAGAAATAGCAGTTGTGGGTGTGAGTAAATTGGCCGCATTGGAAGATGTGGCCGGTGTCGTAAAATCCGGATTTTTGGATATCGGCGAGAATCGCGTACAAGAAGCCCAGAGAAAATATACAGGCCTAAAGGCTATTCTGTCTGCCGGACAGATTTCGCGTTTACGCCTGCATATGGTAGGGCATCTGCAGACAAATAAAGTGGCGAAGGCCGTTGAATTATTTAGCTTAATACAGTCGGTGGATAGCGTAAACTTAGCCCGGCTTATTAATGTGCAAGCTGAGAAATTAAAAAAATCGGTTAATATTTTGGCTCAGGTGAATATTGGGTTAGAGTCATCAAAATTTGGCATACACCCGGATGATACAACTAAAATCATAGAGCCAATTTTGAATCTTTCAAATATAAAGTTAAAGGGTTTGATGTGTATTGCCCCTTATTCTGAAAACGCAGAATCAACCCGGCCTTATTTCAAACGTATGCGTCAGATTTATGAACAGGTCAACACATTTTTAACTGAACGAGGCCATCAAAAGTTGACTATTTTATCGATGGGGATGAGCGATGACTTTGAGGTAGCTATCGAAGAAGGCTCAACTATGGTGCGTATTGGCCGGCTAATTTTTGGAGGTTGAATTGAAACAGATAAAAATAGGGATAATCGGAGCAGGCAATATGGGCCAGGCGATAATTAAGGGCCTGGCAAGACAGAAAAAGTTTTTGGTTTATGTTTGGGATATTAAGCGATCACGTTTACATACTGTTAGTCGATATTATCATCTAAAGAAGCTGCCCCTTGCGCAACTGGCAAAGAAAGCCCGCGTGATTATTCTTTGTGTTAAACCTCAGGATATTGATGAGGTACTTTCGCAGTTAAGTCGGGATATAAGTTCTCGACAACTTATTATATCTATTGCGGCCGGAGTAACAACGAAACATATCCAGAAATTTTTTAAATTAAAAATTCCTGTAGTCAGGGCGATGCCCAACATGCCGGCCGTGATTGCCGAAGGCATTACTGCCTATTGTTTAGGCAAATATGCCAGTAGAAATTCTGCTAAAATTACGCGTTTGATATTTGCAACGGTTGGAAAGACCTTAAAGATTGCTGAATCTAAAATGAATGCGGTTACAGCGGTAAGCGGTAGCGGACCGGGGTTTGTGGCGTATTTAACGGATGCATTGAAAGAGGCGGCAGTTTCCATCGGTTTAAATAAGCAGCAGGCCGAGTTCTTTTCGGTTTATGTCGCTTCGGGTACAGGCCGTTTATTGGAAAAAGAAAAAATTAAGCCAGCTGAGCTTGTAAGGCAAGTGGCCTCAAAAGGCGGGACAACGGAGGCGGGAATTAAAGTATTTAAAAATAATAAAGTTAAGTCTATTATAACCAAGGCAATTAGAGCCGCGGCAAACAGGGCAAAGGAGTTGAGTAAAATTTAGCTATGGAGAATACAATAGATTACAAGCAGACGATAAACTTACCTAAGACTGATTTTTCGATGAAGGCTGATCTTCCGAAAAAAGAGCCGCTTATTCTCCTCAAGTGGCACAAGCTGGATATTTATAATAAAATTATCGAGCAATCAAAAGATAAGCCAAAATATATTTTGCATGACGGACCACCATATGCCAATGGCAATATCCATATCGGACATGCCTTGAATAAAATCCTAAAAGATATCACAAATAAGTATAAAACATTACGTGGTTTTTGCGTACCGTTTATCCCCGGCTGGGATTGCCATGGCTTACCAGTGGAACATCAGTTGTTTAAAGAGCTCGGTCTAAACAAAGATGATATAGATCAGGTAGAATTTAGAAAAAAGGCACACGATTTCGCCATGAAGTTTGTAGCTGTGCAAAAAGAGGAATTCAAACGCTTAGGTATATTTGGAGACTGGGAAAATCCTTATCTGACGTTATCTCCTTTATATGAGGCCGCCATCATCCGTTCCTTTGGACAGTTAGTAGATAAAGGTTATATCTATAAAGGTTGCAAACCGGTTAACTGGTGTTATAGCTGTGAAACAGCCTTGGCCGAGGCCGAGGTAGAATATGAAGAACATACCTCGCCTTCTGTATATGTAAAATTTGCGCTAACCAGTAAGCCGAAAGCCGCAGGCGTTAATATCCCTGAGGATAGAAATTACTTTATTGCTATCTGGACGACAACCCCCTGGACATTATTGGGGAATGTTGCCTGTAGCGTGCATCCTGATTTTAACTATGTTTTGGTTGAAGCCGGGAAAGAAGTATTGATCATGGAAGAAAATTTATCAGGTGCTGTATTAGAAAAATCTGGCCTTTCCGAATATAAGATCATCGCGTGCCTAAAGGGTAAACATTTAGAACATATCGAATATGAGCACCCGTTTAGCTTGAGAAAAGGTAAGATTGTACTTGCCGATTATGTATCCTGTGAAGATGGAACTGGCATTGTTCATACCGCGCCTGGTTACGGATCGGAAGATTTTTTGACTGGTAAACGTTATAATCTTGATGTCCTTATGCAAGTCGATAAACAGGGACGATTTTTTAAGGATATAAAAGATTTTGGCAATCTGCATGTATTTAAAGCTAATAAATTAATCATAGAAAAGTTAGAAGCCAACAACGTTCTTTTACATTGCAATAAGATCACACACTCCTATCCTCATTGTTGGCGGTGTAAACAGCCGATATTGTTTAGGGCTACCGAACAGTGGTTTATGAGTATTGATCATAATAAGTTACGTAATAAGCTGTTGCAAATGATTAAAAAAGTTAGCTGGGTTCCGTCGTTTGGCGAAAGCCGTATTTCCGATATGGTAGAAAATAGACCGGATTGGTGTTTATCCCGGCAAAGGTTGTGGGGGGTGCCGATTCCGGTTTTTTATTGTAAGAATTGCAAGATACCGATACTGGATAAAAAGGTTATTGATAATTTTGCTAAGATTGTTGAGACCGAAGGAACAGATAGCTGGTTTATAAAAAGTGCAAAAGAAATATTACTCAAAGGATTTAGTTGCCCCAAATGCAAAAAAGCGGAATTTGAGAAGGAGAAAGATATACTTGATGTTTGGTTTGATTCTGGGGTTAGCCATCAGGCCGTGGTAAAAAATACGCCCCAGCTGCAATATCCCAGCGATTTGTATCTAGAAGGATCGGATCAGCATCGAGGTTGGTTTCAGGCGGCCTTGATAACCGCTGCCGCTATTGACGAATGTGCTCCTTTTAAAGCCGTATTAACGCACGGGTTTACCGTGGACGGAGAGGGCAAAAAGATGTCTAAATCACGCGGTAATGTTATTGCCCCGCAACAAGTTATCAGTAAACTGGGGGCGGATGTTTTAAGATTGGCAATCGCTTCTTCTGATTATAATGATGACGTCAGGCTCTCACAGGAGATATTAGCCAGGGTAAGTGAGAGTTATCGCAAAATTCGTAACACCTTAAAATTTATCTTAGGTAATTTATATGATTTTGATCCCCAAACCGATTTCCGGGCCTACGAACAATTAAGGGAAATTGACCGTTGGGCCCTTTCGGCATTGCATAAACTTTTAGATCAGGTCACACAGGCCTACGATAATTTTATTTTTCATCAGGCAAACAAGTTGATCTATCAATTTTGCATTATCGAGATGAGTTCCTTTTATTTGGATGTATTGAAAGATACACTTTATACCTGTGCGGCAACTTCTCAGGATCGGCGTTCAGCCCAAACTGTACTTTATGAAATTCTATCTACACTTACCAGAATAATAGCCCCGGTTTTATCTTTTACCGCAGAAGAGGCCTATGATTTTATACCTAAGGATAAAGCGGAAAGTATATTTTTAAAACAATGGCCTAAGTTGAAACCGGAGTATATCAACGAAGGATTAAATGACACATGGAAAATTATTTTAAATTTACGCAATTGCGTGTTAAAGGTATTAGAAGAAGCGCGCAGCAGTAAATTAATCGGCAATAGTTTAGAGGCGAAGATAACTATATACTGCAGTGAGTCTTGCAAGCAGATGTCTAAAATTTTAAAAACATATAAGCAGCAGTTGCCGGGCATATTTATTGTTTCCGCAGTAGAGCTAAATATGGTTGTTGACACCATGGATTTGCCAGTATATAATGTTGACTTCCCAAAACAAAACGGGCAAATAAAAACGGCTCAGGTAAAAATAAAAGCTGAACGGGCCCAGGGAACAAAATGCATAAGATGCTGGAATTATTCACAGGATGTTGGCAAGGATAAACAGCATGCAAAATTATGTCAGCGTTGTATCAGTAATATAGCTGCCTGAGTATGAAAGCAGGGAAAGATACTGCCGCTTAGAGTATAAAAAGATGCTGGAATTAGAGGCAAGGATTGCACAGGAGAAAGGAGCAGCAACAAGTGAATAAGAATGAATCTAAGGAGTTCAAAAAGAAACTGATAGAATTAAGAGAAAGAATCACGGACGAAATTAGAAATAAAGGCAAAGATACCCTTAGTAAATCACAGCGTGATGCCAGTGGCGATTTATCCGCCTATACCTTTCATATGGCCGATGTTGCCAGTGATAGCTTTGAACGTGAACTGTCTTGGGACCGTGTTAGCGGCGAGCAGAAGGTTTTATATCACATAGATGATGCATTAAAAAGAATCGAAAGTGGCAGCTATGGTGCGTGCGAAACCTGTAAAAAGAAAATTACAAAAGAACGTTTAAAGGCAATACCTTATGCCACGCTTTGTCGGGCCTGCAAGCAAAAGCATGAAGAACAACGATGATTCGATATTGATATCTTAAGATGGGAAAAGTATTTCTAATTGTTTTTTTTATTCTTCTGGATCAGACCTCTAAGATTGCTATAGTAAAAAAGTTGCATCAAAACGAAAGTATTCCGATAATCAGCAATATTTTTCATCTAACACTTGTCTATAATAGTGGTTCCGCCTTTGGATTTTTCC
>Ga0180009_10002785_pt1 | contig 20365 bp, 24 predicted proteins | sample OS_PC_MetaG_FD_123537 | JGI IMG/M metagenome (GOLD analysis project Ga0180009, IMG submission 123537) | Groundwater microbial communities from the Aspo Hard Rock Laboratory (HRL) deep subsurface site, Sweden - OS_PC_MetaG | ecosystem: Environmental > Aquatic > Deep subsurface > Groundwater...
CACAAAAGACTTGGAATTAAAAGCAGACGAAAAAAAGCTGGCTGGGATCGAAATTACCTGCTGAAACTCCTCAAAGACTCCAGAGTTATTGGATAATGAAGAAATTTAGATGCGTTTGCCCTGTGGAGAGGGGCACCTTGGCGCTCCAGCCGTAGCGGCGCAATTGATAGGCCGGACCAGGATCGGCGTTGATATTGATGCCGCATTTTTTGGCCTCGGTGTAAAACTTGGCCAGGGTGCCGACGCGGAAGGTATAATCCGGGGCTTTCTGCTGGCCCTCGATCTCCAGACTGTCTTCGGGAATGACCTCGCGATATTGCAAGGCGGTCATAGCCGCGTTGCGCATGTCCCAGCCCAGGGCTTCGAAAAAGGGATCGATCAAACTCTGGCGGACATGGGCTTCCTTGACGCCGGGAGCAAAAAAATCCTGGCGATTGTCGGCAAAATATCGGCACAATCTGGCTATCTCTTCTCTTCCCTGTTCGAAAGTTTTGCTCATATTCGTTTGCCTAATAACTACCTGATTAAGGAATACTTGTCAACGCCTTGTATTACATTCCCAATGGAGCAAGAGCTTCCGTCCAAATAAGGGCCGCGTCTAAAAGGGCCGGCTTCGTTCTTTTAATTTTTAAATATTGCCATTCGGGTAGGGGCGGGGTTTTGCCGCCCTTCGAAATCATCGATCAAGAATTTGCCAATGGGCGCGACAACCGCGCCCTACGGTTTTTCTTGACAAATACATATAATTGATACATATTAATACATGCAAAACAAGCATAAAGGAGAAAGGCATGCGAACTACTTTGAACATGGATGACAAATTAATAAAAAAGGCCAAAGAATTAACCGGCATCAAGGAAAAAACCTCTTTGGTGCGAATGGGACTGGAGGCATTGATCGCCCTGGAGAGCAGCCGTCGCTTGGCCCGTTTGGGCGGAAGTGAAAAAAAACTCCGTTCCGTTCCCCGTCGGCGCCAAGGAGAAAATTGAATGGTGCTGGTCGATACATCGGTTTGGGTAGATCATTTCCGTAGTGACAATGCTCCCCTGGCCGGTCTCTTAAATCAGGGTCTTGTCGCGGTTCATCCATTTGTCAGCGGCGAACTCGCCTGTGGGAATCTTCGCAGGCGCCGAGAAATTTTATCATTGCTGCAAGCATTGCCGCAAGCAGAAAAAATCTCTGATGATGAAATTTTATTTTATATTGAAAAAAACTCGCTCAGCGGCAAAGGCCTTGGTTTGATCGATGTCCACTTGTTGGCGTCAGCGCAATTGAGTGATTATTTCTTTTGGACCAAGGATCGCCGCTTGCACGAGGTGGCGAAAAAACTGAATCTTGCGTATCGTCCTATTCCAGATTGATAAAATTCAGATAGTATTAAAAGGGCGGGGGTTGATTCTTTGCTAAAAAGCGTTGCCCCTTGAAATATGCGAAAATTCTTGAATGATTGAACGAGAATATTCTAACTTTCAGATTTAAGAATTTAATTTTAGGTGAAGTCATCAGTGTCAGGCCCGCAGGATCTACAAATTGAAATGGGCGCGTTTGTTCTTTCTGTTTTTCCTTGCGGCGGAATATTTGTTATAATAACAAAGAATTTTATTAATAAAAAAACAGGGAGTGAAAAAATGAGCAAGGCTATCAAGCAGGTGGTTGGCAGGGAAATACTGGATTCGCGCGGCAATCCGACCGTGGAAGCCGAAGTGCTGCTGGAGGACGGGGCAAAGGGCCGTGCCGCCACCCCTTCGGGTGCTTCCACCGGGGTGCACGAGGCGTGCGAGCTGCGCGACGAAGACAACAAGCGCTACAACGGCAAGGGAGTTCTGCAGGCGGTCGGCCATGTCAACGGCGAGATCGCCGCTACGCTCAAGGGCAAGGACGCTTTTGACCAGAAGCATGTGGACCAGGTCATGATCGCTCTGGACGGTACCGAGAACAAGGGCCGGCTGGGGGCCAACGCCATTCTGGCCGTGAGCCTGGCCGTGGCCCGCGCCGCCGCCGCCAGCGCCGGACTGCCCCTGTACCGCTACTTGGGCGGCGAAAAAGCCCACCTGCTACCCGTGCCCTGTTTCAACATTCTGAACGGCGGCGTGCACGCCAACTGGCAGGGAACCGACCTGCAGGAGTTCATGATCGCCCCGGTCGGGGCGCCCAGCTTCCGCGAAGCCCTGCGTTGGGGCACGGAAACCTATCACGCCTTGAAAAAGGTTTTGAAGAATGCCGGTTATTCCACCGGCGTCGGCGACGAGGGCGGCTTCGCCCCGGCCCTGAAGTCCAACGCCGAGGCGGTCGAACTGATCCTGCAGGCGATCGACGCGGCCGGCTACAAGTCCGGTGAACACATCGCCATTGCCCTGGATCCCGCTTCCAGCAGTTTTTACGAGGATGGTTATTATCATCTGCGCACCGAAAAGCGCAAGATCGACTCCCGTCAGATGGTGGCCATGTGGGCCGACTGGGCAAAAAAATATCCGCTCGTGGTCCTGGAGGACGGACTGGCCGAAGATGATTGGGAAGGTTGGAAAATGTTGAACCTCGAGATCGGCGCCAAGGTTGAACTGGTGGGCGATGACCTCTTCGTCACCAACGTCAAGCGCATCAAGCGCGGAATCGAGGAAAAAGCGGCCAATGCCGTGCTGATCAAACTGAACCAGATCGGCACTCTGAGCGAGACGATCGCAGCCATCGAAATGGCCCGCGACGCCGGCTGGGGCGCGATGGTCTCGCACCGCAGCGGCGAAACCGTCGACAGCTTCATCGCCGATCTCACCGTGGCCATGGCCACCGGACATCTCAAGACCGGCGCCCCCTGCCGCGGCGAGCGTGTGGAAAAATACAACCAGCTGCTGCGCATTGAAGAGGAACTCGGAACCGCGGCGGTTTACGCCGGCCGCAAGGCTTTTATCCGTTAAAATGTAGGGGTTTGATTCATCAAAACCCCTTAGCGAAGAAACTGAAATGACCGCGCCCGGCACATTCACACACGTAAGCCGCAATTTCTGGAAAATGTATGCTTTCAAGTTCCTGGGCGAATTTTACCTGATCGCGCCGCTGCTGATCCTGTATTATACGGTCAATGGTCTGAATTCCACCCAGATTTTCACCATCCAGGCTGCATTCCACCTGGCGGTCCTGCTACTGGAGGTGCCCTCCGGCTACCTGGCCGACGTCATTGGCCGCAGAAAAACGCTGATCGTGGGCGCAATTTTCATGCCGCTGGGCCTGGCCGTCTACACCATCGCCCGCAGCTTTCCAGTTTTTGTCCTAGCCGAACTGCTCCTGGCCGTCAGCATCAGCATGCGCTCGGGCTGCGATTCGGCCCTGATCTTCGACAGCCTGCGTCAACTGGGGCGCCAGGGGGAGTACAAGCGCTTCGAGGGGAAATGCGCGCTGCTCGCCCGCACCGGCACCGCTGTTTCATCGGTGGCCGGCGGACTTGCCGCCGAGGTCTTCCTGCGCCTGCCGTTCCTGGCCAATGTCGCCACCGCCCTGTTCATGCCGCCGCTGGCCCTGGCCCTGATGGAGCCCGAGCGCGAAAAACGCCCGGGGAAAAATCCTTTTCGCGATATCCTGAACATCTGCCGCTTCTGCCTGAAGCAGCCCTATATCCGGCCGGTGATTCTATTCTGCGGTCTGCTCATGGCCTGCCAGCTTACCGGGGTGTGGGCCTACTTTCTCCATTACCGGGACCTGGGCATCGGCGTGAGCTGGTTCGGCATCCTGTTCGCGGTCTTCCAACTGGCCGGCGCCCTGGGCGGGTCGCGCTCGCACCGTTTCTGCGAGCGCTTCGGCACGAAACTGCCGCTGTTCCTGGCTTTGCTCAGTCCGTTTATCTTCATTGGCCTGGGCCTTTTTCCCAGCCTCTGGCTGCTGTTCCTGATCCCGGCCAACGCTTTTTTGTGGAACCTGGGCTACCCGGTGCTGATGGAGCGACTGAACCATGCCGTGGGTTCCGATGTCCGGGCCACGGTGCTCTCGGTGCCGCCATGGCCGGCAGCGTGATCTTCGTGATCATCTCACCGCTGTTCGGCCGCCTGGTCGACGCCTTTTCCCTATCCGTGGCCTTTGTCGTCCTGGGTGGATTTTTCCTCCTGGCCGGGGTGCCGCTGCTGGCCTCCATGCTGCGGCACTGGCAGGAAGTGCAGGAGACAAATTCATTGTTTTGAAACGGTAGGGGTTTGATTCATCAAACCCAAACATGATGTAATCGATCAAACCCCATATCGCATCAATCCCCTACATTGAGATAAATTAAAAATTGAAACAAATTGATTTTATGGTTATTATAGGAAAATTAAGATGGAATTTATTTTGGAAAAATATCACCGCCGCTCGATCCGTTTGAAGGGATATGATTATTCCCGGACTGGATATTATTTCGTCACAATTTGCAGCAGAGAGCGTGAATGTCTTTTTGGGGAAGTAGGGGATTCCAAAATTTTATTAAATGAGATGGGAGTCTTGGCGGAAAAAACGTGGCGTGAACTCCCTGACCGGTTCCCTGCGGTCTTGATCGATCAATTTGTGGTCATGCCGAATCATTTGCATGGGATCATAAGGATTATAGAACAAATTCAAAATGGCGATGCGGCCGAATGCGGGGGTTTGATGAATCAAACCCCTACACCCAAACTGGTCTCCGATGAATGGATTATGATGAAAAATCCTGGGATGACATTAGGAAAAATCGTCAGATACTACAAGGCTCGGTCTGCCCTGAAGATAAAAACCATGATGAATGTTTCCTTTTTTTGGCAGCGTAATTATTATGAGCATATCATTCGTGATGAAAATGAATTGTTTCGGATCAGGAAATACATTAGTTTGAATCCGGTCAGTTGGCCGCTGGATGAGGACAATCCGGTCAATGGTTTGAAGAGGTGAAAAATGGTACGTTCTATTTGTTTCTGTAGGGGTTTGATTTATCAAACCCCAAAGGTACAATTCATTTCATTCTGGAGGGTTCGATGAAGGCTTTGACCTACCGTATTGCTGACGAAGTGTTCGCGCGCTTTCCCGAATACCGGCGCGGGGTTGTATTGGCTTATGAAGTCCGGAACGGTGATTCGCCCACCGAGTTGATAGAACTACTGCGCCGGGAGGAGGCGCTTGCCCGTGAACGGCTGAATGTGGAAACGCTGACCACGGAACCGCGTCTGGCCTCGTGGCGCGAGGCCTTCCGTCAATTGGGCTACAAGCCCGGCGATAACCGCCCTTCGATCGAGGCGCTGCTGCGCCGGGTGCTGCACGGCCAGGAACTGCCTTCCATAACCGCCCTGGTCGACATCGGCAACATCGTCTCCCTGCGCCACCTGCTGCCCGTTGGCGGCCACGCCATCGATGTTCTGGCGCAGGATATCACGTTGCGCCCGGCTTCAGGCGACGAAGAATTCGTCCCCTTCGGGTCGGAGCAGATCGAGCATCCGGCCAGCGGAGAATTCATTTTCGCAGAAGGAGACAAGGTCTTGACCCGGCGCTGGATCTGGCGCCAGGCCAACCACACCCTCACCCTGGCGCAAACGACCGCCAGCGAATTCAACATCGACGGCCTGCCGCCGGTAGGCGAGGCCGACGTCGCGGCCGCGGCCAGGGACGTGATGGACCTGGTCGAGCACTTCTGCGGCGGCCGCATGAGGTTTGAAATCCTCAGCCGCCAGAACCCGCAACTCCAACCCGGCGAGGATGATTAATCATGAAAACGGTCAGGAAAGTCACGGCGGTCAAGCCAGCGTTCCTACCCTGGAAGGGGACGGACAGGACTGACAAATTGCCGGCCTGGTATCTTTATTTGATCCGCTGCGCTGACGGTAGCCTCTACACCGGAATCTCTACCGATGTGACCCGACGCCTGGCCGAGCACAACAGCGGTAAGGGCAGGGGGGCGCGGTATTTGCGCGGCCGCGGCCCATTGCTCCTGGCCCGCAAGATGCGCGTCGGCGACAAAAGCACTGCTTATAAGCTGGAATGGCGGATGAAGCGATTTTCTCGTGCCGAAAAAGAAGATTTTATAAAAGGAAAAATCAAATTAAATAAATTGCGTAAGCGAATTGATTCAAAATTCAGAAGTTGAGCAAGATCGGCCGCGGCTTGAGCACATGGCCGATCAGGGTCAGGCCGCTTTGGCGCACGATCTCCAGGGCCTTGCTGGTCAGGGTGGTTTGGGAAACCAGGGCCGGGATGCCGGCGTGCAGCACTTTCAGGGCCATTTCCGCCGAGACGCGGCCGGTAATGAAAAGAGCGCTGGCGGCGAAATCGACGCCATGGGCCAGCCCCCAGCCGATGACCTTGTCCACGCTGTTGCTGCGGCCGATGTCTTCCCGGCTTACCAGAATGCGTTGTTTCTGCATGTTAGCCAGCAGTGAACAGTGGATGCCGCCGTGCTTTTTGAACATTGCCGTATGCTTGGGCAGCTGCTCCATCAATTGGATGGCCTGGGGCAAAGTGAAATCGTAACTCCTGGATATTCCGGGCAGAGCGCTGAACAGGTCCGGCTGCACATCGCCGCCCGAGCAGGCAACCACCTGGACCGGGTGGTAGTGTGCCAGCCGCGGCGCGGCTTCGGGGCTCAAGCGCACCAGGGCCAGGTCGTCCTGGAAAGCGAGAGCGGCGATATCGCCTGGGCCTTGTATCAGGCCTTGAGCGAACAGCCAGCCCAAAACCAATTCCTCCTGGTCGAAAGGCGAGCAGCTCAAGCGGCTCAAGGGGCGGCCGTCGACGGTGACGGTCAGCAATACTTCTTCGGGCAGCGGCACCAGGCCTGCTTCCCGGCGCTGCTCAGGAACCGGATTTGTTTTCGTTCCGCAGGTAGGCATGGTATTCCTCCAAGGTGTTCAGATTCCTGAACCACTTTTGCCCGTCAATGGGCACGAAGCCGGTGCGGCAGGTCCGGAACAGGGATGATATCCTCAGGTCCCCGGTCCCGATCTGCCTTTCGATGGCCGCGATGATGCTGCGGTGATAAAAGGCAAAAAGCGGTTCGAATTTTCCGTCTCTATAACGCGGGACCACGATCTCATGTCGCGGCGACCGGGCCAGGATCATTTGTATGAATGGAATATGGATGACGGGTATATCGCAGGCCAGGATGAAATTACCGGCATGGGGCGAGGCGCGCAGTGCCGACAAAATGGCCAGCAGCGGCCCCTGGCCCGGCGCTTCGTCCACGATGACCGGCAGGTTCAGGAAAGCGAATTTTTTTTTGTCCCCGGCGCTGATCATGATCTTGGCGAAACAGGGACGGAGCTGGGCGATGATCGTTTCGATCAATGGCCGGCCGTTGTTGTCCAGGAGCAGGAACTTTTCCCGGCGCATGCGCCGGCTGCGCCCCCCGGCCAGGACGATGGCCGCGACCGCATCGGGGTTCATGGCGCCCCGGTTCTCAGGAACCGGGATGGATCTTGTCCTTGCTGATGAACCCTTCATCCGAGGCGGACGCTTTCCTTTTAATGAATGAAGCAAGAAATTCCTTCTGCTTTTCATTCATGTTTTTGAACTTGGCGCCGATGGAAAAGAGCAGGCCTGGGGACAAGGCGGCGTACTTTTTGCTGTCGAAGACGGCGACTTCGGTGCGGTTGATCTCGATCTCGAAATCCAGCTGTTTGTTGTCGCGGTTGTGCACGAGGTAGATCTTATAGATCGAGCCGCTGACCGGCTGGAAATTGCTGACCAGGTTGATGCCTTCAATGCTGATGTTGTTGGCCAGGAAGCTGACCACGTTCAATAACTTGCCTTTCATGTCCTGTGAAACGTCGAAGCGGGCGTTTTTTCTTTTTTCCATGGTTCCCCTGACCTTGAACGGATTCATCATAGTACCATAAAAAATATTTTTTTCAACCGCCGGCCGGCAGTCCGGGGTGGGATCGGTTCGCTTCATTGGTTATGGCTTACCGTCAGGCTCTTCTGCAAAATGAGCGCCAGTTTGTATATGTACAAATCACTGGTCCTGATCCGGCAGACATCCTCGCGGCATAAATCGAACCAAAACAAACTGAGTCTTTCCAAAATCCGGCAAAGTTGGATGATCGCAACCGGACCTTGACCAGAGCAATCGGCCAATGTTCCGCTCAACTCTTTGTGCGTGTCAGTGATGCGGCCTTCATAGTACCAAAAGTTCCCGGTTTTTAAAATCCTCAATTGGCTGTATTCATGCAATATTGCTTTGCGGACGTCCCTTTCCAGCAACAAGTTCACCTGGAATCTGACAAAACCATGCAATTGCTTTTCCGGGGTGATTTGTTTATGGAAGGGGGTAACGTCATCGGGATCTTTGTCCAAAAACATGAGCAAATACTGCAGAATGAGGCGCGTGTTTTCCTCTCGTTCCTTTTTGCGCAAGAAATATTTGAGTTGGACAGGAGAGATTTGGATAATTGCGCGCCCGGCCAGGATCTCATTTTGGTCGCGTGTGGAATTGTCAATATAGCGCCGGATGTTTTCCTTAAAAATTCCCACTTGTTTCGGGTCGAGGTAATCTTCCCTGGCGATGATCTCAGAAATTTTCATGTTTCACATTCACCTTTGTTTCATTTTTTGGGGACCCAGAACAAGAGCAGCATGCCCGGAACGGCGATCAGGAAACTGATGGCGAACATGCCGCTGTAGCCGAGCCAGGAGGCGATGAAGCCGCTGCTGATTCCGGCCACGATCCCGCCCAAGCTCATCAGTCCCGAGCCGATGGCGAAATGGGCGGCTTTGAACTCGCTTTTGCAGATGCGCATCAGGTAGGTGATCAGCACCGCCGTACCCAGGCCGCTGGCGAACTGGTCGAAGCCGTGCACGGACGCCACCAGCAGCAGGTTGCCCGCGCCCACGGAGGTCAGGTGCACGGCGCCGGTGTTGGCCGCAATGTAGCGGGCCAACCCGCCGGCCAGCAGCATGTAGGCGACATTGGTCAGGTTCTGCGCCAGCAGGAAGGGCCAGATCATTTTTCTTAAGGAGAAACGGGAGATCATCCAGCCGCCCAGCAGGGCGCCGGCAATGGAAGCGGGCAGGCCGATGCCGCCCGAGATCCAGCCGTAGTGGTGTTTGACGCCCAGGTCGACGAGGAACGGCGAAACCATGGAGCTGACCATGAATTCGCCGCTGCGCACCAGCACGATGAAAGCCAGTATCAAACCGATCTTTTCCTGGTCCATGAACGTCAAAAATGCCTTGCCGTAAAAAGAATCGGGGTCGCGGGTCATGACCGCGGCCAGTTTTTTGCGGAACACGGCCATGAGTATCAGGGCCAGCAGCAGGCCCAGGCCGACGCTGCGGGGAAAATTCAGCTCCTTGAGCAGCGGTGCCGTCTTTTGCCAGCTTTGGTAATGCGCCGAGTTGAAAAACAAAACCAGCGCCGTCACCGCCGCGGCAAGCGCCAGGGTATAGGAAAACAGCCGGGGTTTGAAAAAAAGTTGCAGCATCTGCCGGAAAGGGCGCCGCTGCGTTTCGCATTCGGGCAGGAAAAAATAGTGGTAGGCGGTCAGCAGTCCCAGCAGCAGGCCGGCGCCCAGGAACGCCGCCAGCCAGCTGATCGCGGTGCCGATGGTCACGATCACCCCGCTGCCGGTGAGCATGGCCACGCGGTAGGCCATCACCCGGTAGCCCAGGAACTTGGCCTGCTCCTGCTTGTCCAGGGCGGCCAGGTAGTAGCCGTCGATGGCGATGTCGTGGGTGGCGGCCACGAAAGCCCCGATGAAAAGCACGATGGCGATCAGGCGTACGCCGCCGGGCAGGGGAACCAGGAAGGCCGTGGCCCCGATCATGACGGCCAGGGCCGCCTGCATGGCCAGCAGCCAGCGGCGCTTGCTGGCGAATTCATCGACCAGCGGCCCCCAGAAAAATTTCAGGATCCAGGGCAGTCCGAAAAAGGTGGTCAACCCCACGCCTTCCAGGCTGACGCCCATGTCGCGGAAGAACAGGGTGGAAACCGAGCGGATGATGGAATAGGGAAAGCCTTCGGCGAAATAGGTGCTGAAGCACCAGATGTGCGGCTTTTTCAATATTTCGGGCAGTTGCTTGTCTGGCATGGTGAACTGTATATTATTATAGCGGCGAGCGATTTGCAAACCGTCAGGTCGGGCCTCACCTCATTTTTTTAAAATACCCAGGTGGGGCGCTTCCGACTATCCCCTGAAGCGGCGTACGCAGCCCATTTTAAAGAAAAATGGGCGAAGTCGCTTCCCGTCCGGAATGCGGACGGGATTTAGCTGAAGGGGATGTCGGAAAAAGCCCCACAGGCAGCCTTCCTGGAGTATCTTGATTAAGAAGAGTTTATGCCAGGTCAGGGTGTGATATTGATGTGAAAGAAGGGGCCCGGAGCGGCATCTTCCACCGCAAAGGCGGCGGCCAGCGGCGAACCGCAGACCCAGATGATTTCGCCGTTGCCGTTTTCCAGCAGCGGGCATAAACGGCGCAGCGGGGCCGGCACCCCGGAACTGCGGATCATTTCAAATACGCTCTGCCGGTAGGGCGAATGGATCTTTTGGTACTTGTCCGCACTCCGGGCCGGGCGCAGGTGCAATGGAAAACGCAGGCGCGCTTCCGGCACCACGATCTCCGTGTTGTCGGCCGGCAGGTGAAAACGGGAGACCTTTTTCAAAGAAAGAATGCGGCCGATGGCCAGGATGGGCCAGCGCCCCTCTGCCGCGATCTGCACCCGGTAGTCGCCGATGCGCGTCTTTTCCGGGAAGATCCAGCCCTTGGCGAATTTCAGGTTCAGCCCGGGCAGGGACAGTCCGCGGCCCGTTTCCAGGCTCTGCAAAAAATCGGCGATGTGCTCGAAGCCCACGCCCAGCAGGTTGCCTTTCTGCCGGCGCAGGTATTCGCGGGCCAGGTGGCGGGCCTGGGCCGGGTGCAGTCCCGCGAACGCCTTCGCGGGAAGCACGGCACCCAGGATCAGTTTCTTGTTCAGAATGGTTTGCGCTTGACTTTGGAAGTAATCAAATTCGTCCTGGATGAGCAGCACGGTTTTGAAGATGCGATTTTCAATATCGGGTTCGATCTGTTCGATGGCGGGCATCAGGTTGTGGCGGATGCGGTTGCGCAGGAAATCATCCAACAGGTTGCTGGGGTCCTGGTAATAACCGATGCGGTTGCGCTGCAGGAAGGCCGTGATATCGGCGGCGGAATAGATCAGCAGCGGGCGGATGATCTTTTTCTCCTTGTTCTGGAAGATGGCCGATAACCCCTGCAGGCCGCTGCCGCGGAACAGTTTGATGAAAAAGGTCTCGCTCAGGTCGGAGCGGTTGTGGGCCGTGGCCACGCGGGCACCGGGGATTTTTTTTGCCAGCGCCGCGAAAAAATCGTAGCGCGAAAGCGAGGCGGCGTGCTCCAGGTTCAGGCGGTTCTCCGCGCGGAAGCGGCGCAGGTCGCGGCTGCCCACCTCGAGTTCGATGCCATGGGCCGCACAGAAAGCGCGCACCCACTTCTCTTCTTGGCCGGCGTCGCGGCGCAGGCCGTGGTTGAAGTAGGCGGCGACCAGGCGCAAGGGCAGGTGTTTCTGCAGCTCCTGCAGCAATACCGCCAGGGCCACCGAATCCTTGCCGCCGGAAAAGCCGAGGATGACCGTGTCGCCGGCGCGGACGAGTTCATGGTCCTGGATGTTTTTTTTGAATTCCGGAAACAGGATTTTCATTGGTGTTCGGTCCGTTGGCCGGATTCTTCCGCCTCGGGAAAAATTGAAAATAGCGGCGGAGGGAATTGAACCCCCGACATAACGGATATGAGCCGTCTGCTCTACCGACTGAGCTACGCCGCCATTTGTCGCTTATTATACTGGAAAAACCGTCGCAGCGCAACCGCTTGGTTGCCGCCCGGATTTGGCATTGGTGCGTCCGGTTTTGACAGGAACTTCTACCAGCGTTTGGAGGCGCCGCCGCCGCCGGAACGACCGCCGCCAAACGAGCCGGAGTGCGAACGGGAAGAACTGCCAGATGACGAGCTTGGCGAAGAAAGCCGCGCCGTGCCGTGCGCGCGCGTCTTGCTGTAGCCGCAGGCGGGATTGATACAGGCTTCCGTCACGCGAACCTTGCCGCCATGTTCCTTGGTAGCCGCCACCAGTGTGGTAGAGCTGGAGGTCAGGGCGCGGCGCTTGCACTGCGGGCACTTGGCGGCCTTGCCCAGCTTAACGGCCAGCCGCTCGCTGGCGTTGCATTTCGGGCATTGCCAGAATTCGTAGTCCATGCCGCCCGCTTTTTCTTCGGCTGCCTCCTCGGCGCTCAGGAATTTATCGTCCTCGCTGTCGGCCACCACGTCCATGGGCTGGCCGCAGGCAGGGCAGGGGAGGCGGTACGAGGCCAGGCGGCGGCGCAGCAGCTTGCCTATCCAAAGCTGGCTGCCGGTGGCCAATGCGGGCGTGGACAGCATGGCGACCAGCGGCGGTAGGAACTTGCCGCCAAAACCGAAGATTAAAAAGAGCGAGAATAGCGCCGCGATCCAGATGAGGATGGTCGCCACCTTGGCCTGGCCGATGACCTTGGCGCGAGCGGCAAGCCCCCTGGCCTTTTTAAAGCGCAGCAGGGTCAATGATGTTCCCAGCAGCGCCACGGCCAGCAGCCCGGCGGCAAAATAAAGGGAAGAGAGCAGCGGGTCCCAGCCTTTTTTCTTTCCAGTTTCGCTGCGCAGCAGAGGCACGGGCGGGGTGACCTGTTCCGGCCAGGTTGCCGGTTCGGGGAAGAGCAGTACCCCGGAGGCCGCTGTTTGGGTCAGCTCGCGGGCGCTAAGAAAAAGGCCGCGGCCGAACAGCCCATCCCGCAAATACGGTATGCCGTTGATGTCCAGCAGGCTGCTGGCCTGGGCATCGGTGATCACGCCTTCCAGGCCGTAGCCGACTTCAATGCGCACGGAGCGATCGTCGCGGGAACAAAGGAGCAGCAGGCCGTTGTCCTTGCCTGCGGCGCCGATGGCAAAACTGCGAAAAAGCCTTTCGGCGAAATCGTCAATGGTCGTGCCGCCGAGATTACCGACAGTGACCACTGCCAGTTCGATTGTGGTTTTTGCCTGCAGATCCCGGCATATGCTGTCGATCAGGCTGATGTATTCGGAACCCAGCACGCCGCCGCCGTCGGTGACATACCCACCCGACGCTTGGCGCGGATTAATGACTTCCTCAACTTTTTCCGCCGCCAAGGGCGTTGCTATGATCACCGCTCCCAGCATTAGCGCCAAAAACAATGCTTTATAAATACATTCCTTGCGCATGGGGACTCCTCTTTTTGGTTATTTTTAGTAACATGTGGATCGACCTGGGAATGATTATATAAAAAAAATCAATGAATTTCAAAACCGCGAGTCTGAAAAGTGTTCCAGCAGGGAATCGCCGCGGGTGCCGGTGAAGCGGAATTTGCGGGTGCTCCCTGATTTTTTAGTAAGTCTTTTCCAGTGAAGAGGAGTACAGGGCTTTGGCCAGCTCCGCCACCCGTTTTCCGAGCTTGCGGGCCGTTTCTGTGGTTTCTTTGTCCAGCGGCCCGCTGGCGGCGACGCCGTAGTGGCCGGAAGCGTCGAGGGGATCACCGACCACGATCATGCCGTAGATCAGCAGCGCCTGGATGATCGACATCATGGTCGTCTCTTTGCCGCCGCTGGGGTGGGCGGAGGTGGCGAAGGCGGCGCCGATCTTGCCGGCCATTTTTTTGCGCACCGTGATCAGCTTGTCGAACACCGCCTTCAGCTCCGCGGCCATGGTCCCGAAATAGACCGGCGAGCCGGCGATGATGCCGGCGGCGGCGCTGAAATCCTCGGCAGTGACCTCTTCGGCAGGTTTCAGTTGGCAAACCGCTCCCGCCACTTCTTCGACGCCCCGGGCCACGGCTTCGGCCAGCGCCCTGGTTTTTCCCGTGCGCGAATAATACATCACCAGTATGTTCATCAATTGCCTCCTTTTTCATGGGCCAGGGCCCGCAAAACATGTTTGGCATTTACAAATATATTAGAAAGTTGCTACAGGATGAGGTATTTGTCAAGGGCATGGATAACCTTATGTTCAAAATCGGGCTGAGCGGTCCTGCGGCGAGACAGTTCGGATTTTTCCTATAGTTATGAAACTAAAAAAATATTTTGTTGTTGACAAAAATGCTAAAGCGTATTATATAAGTAATACAATGAAGAACGAGAGGAAAAGGCAATGAATTTAACGATCGACGCGAAATCGCCCCTGCCGGTCTACCAGCAGGTCATCCAGGCGATCAAACTGGAAGTGCTTTCCGGCGGTTTGCGCGACGGCGACCTGCTGCCGTCCATCCGCGACCTGGCCAAGCTGCTCAAGCTCAATCCCAACACCGTCGCAAAGGCCTATTACGCTTTGGAGGCCGAGGGCTTCAGCGAGAACCGCAGCGGCAGCGGCAGCCGGGTCAGGGTCCCCGCCGGCCGCCAGGACTCGCTGCGCAAGGCCATGCTGGAAAGCGAATTCAAAAACTTCCTGGAGAAAGCCGTGTCGCTCGGTTTTGCCCTGGAAGATATCAAGCAACTTGTAGAGAGGATCAAAAAATGAACCAACCAATCGTAGAGGTCCGCGATTTGTCATTGAGTTTCTCCCGGAAAAAAGTGATTGACGGCCTGAGCGTCTCTTTTCCGAAAGGGGAGTGGGCGGTGATCGCCGGCCGCAACGGCGTGGGCAAGAGCACGCTGCTGCGCGCGCTGTCCGGTGTGCTGCTGCCTGACGCCGGGACCATTGTTCTGGCAGAGGAAGCCCTAGCGAAAAAGATCGGCTTCATTTCCGACGCCCTAAGCCTGTTCGAGGACTGGACCGTGGAGCGGGCCATGGCCTTCCACTGCCGGGTATTTGATATTGCGGATTTCGACGATCGCCTGCTCAAGCGTCTGGGACTTAGCCAAAAAGACAGGATCAAGAATTTATCGGCCGGGGAGCGGGCCATCCTGCACCTATCGCTGGTTTTGTCGCAGAAGCCGTCGCTGCTGCTGGTCGACGAGGTCATGCACATGCTCGACCCCTATATCCGCGAGCTGTTCATCGAGACCCTGATCGAACACCTGGCCGCCAGCCAAGCCACGGTGCTCACGGTCAACCACACTTTCAGCGAGATAGAAAAAATTCCCGAACGCGTGCTGGTCATGGATGGGGGCCGGTTCATCATCGACGAAACAACCGAAGCGCTGCGCGTTAAAATGAAAAAAATCGTCAGCCGCGACCCCCTGCCCGAAACCCTGCCCTGTTTTTTCAGGAAGACTGACGGCATATATAAGGAATATTATATATACCCGTTCCGCGAAGAGTTGCTGGCGGACCATGCCCTGGATTTCCAGGATATCGCGCTGGCGGAGATCATCAAAGCATTTATCGGAGGCGGCTATGAACAGAAAAGAATGGCTTGAGGTCGGCAAACAGTCCCTGTATTTCGTCATGGCCGCGGCCGGGATGGTCTTGCTGGTCGCCCTAATGAATTGGCTGCAAGGCAAACCCCTTGAGGCTGAAAAGATCATCATCATGCTAGGCCTCTGGTTGCTGATGTTCTCCATGTTCCTCGGCCTCTCGCCTTTTGCCATGGACTCCAAGCAGAAGGGGATGGAATACCTCCTCACCCTGCCGTATTCGCGGCGCCGGCTGCTGTTCATCAAGCTCCTGCCCCGGCTGGCAGCCGCCGTCCTGTTTTACTTCATGTTAGTTCTTCTATACAACCTCATGGGCAGTGACGCCTTCGCAGGTGGATTCACGGCATTCAGCCTGGCCTACTTCGCCTTGTTCCTTATCTCCTTTTCCCTGTCGCTGGTTCACGAGAATTTCATCGTCCAGTCGATATGGGCCGGGGTGGCCTTGTGCGGCTACATGGCCCTCTGCCTGTTCATCTGCGTCCTGGGCTTCGGATGGAAATTCGGCATGCCGTCATCTTGGGTGGGCCCCAGGCCTTGGCTGGACCTAAACTACGATGTCTCCAGCTTGCTCACGGCCATCGCCGTTTCCTTCTTGCTGGCGGCGCCCTTTGTGATCTCTTTATTCCTGGCCTTCAAAAAATTCGACCTGAAGCCGGCCCGCGCTTTTAACCGCCGCCAGCTGCTGTTCTTCGTTCCCATGCTGCTCCTGGCCTTTGCGAGTTCTTTGGGAGTCGCTTACCTGATGCAGAAAAGTTCCGCCTATGACGAATCGTTCTATTATATCCTAGAGAACCGGCAGCTGTTGAAAAAAGGTTGGCCGGGGAAACTGACCCTCCATGAAGAAAACCGGCAACGCCGGCTCGATACCAAGCGGAGTTTCATGTGGGATTGGAATGTGTTCGAAACGCCCGGGAAATTGTTCCTGACAGCCTATGATGTGCAAGATAATTCTACGGCCGTCATTCGCCTGAATCTGGACGATCTCGCCTGGGATACCGTGCGCCGCATCCCGCATAACTATTTGGCCAACAAGGCATTTTCCGCCTTCCGGCAATACGGGCAAAACCTGGTTTTTCTGCAGCGAAGCCGTGAAGAGGCCGAAAAGGCGGGCATGCAACCAGCCGTGCCACTGAAAAATGTCCGCCTGGAACTAGTCGTGATCGATATGAACAGCGAAAAGTCCAAGATACTTTCCTATCAAATCCCCCCATTCCCAATTAGATATGATCCCGTTATTTTTGCCCATGACGAGATCGACGGCCGGCAGTTCTGGCTGGTCGGTAACCAAAGGGCAAACATCATCAGGCTATGGGAAGACGGCCAGGCCGAGGTTCTCGGATTTTCACATAAGAGGCCAGCTTACTTTGGGCACCTGCTCTTCTCCCATTCCGGTAAATCGCTTGTCATTCACCGGCTGCCGGCCAGCGGCAGGGAAACAGTCAAGGAGATCGACGGCGAATTCCAATTAAGCGTTTTTTTTCAAAGTAGAATGGATACCGGGAATGCCAGGGAAATTTATGGCAAGCGGGACAAGCGCATTGTCCGCCTCGACCTGGACACGTTGACTATGGACGATGTCGGGCCTGAACGCGGTCAGATCTTTTTCATTTCGCCGGGCGATTTTTTTTACAGCGAACATGAAGCTTGGCCCTCGGCCCATGGTAAACCTGACAAGTGGAGAAAAATTTACCGTTTGCAGGACGGTAAAATGGTTTTTCTCAAGCAATTGAATTTCCACGGCCCGGATTTCGGACACGTATGGATTGATAAATCCGGGATCACTTTGCGGGAAAATGGCAGGACCAGGCTTTTCGCCTTTCCCGATCTACGGGAATTAAAATTCAAAAATTTGAATTAAGGGCATTTTTTCCGCAAGCGCAAGGGATTGAAAAGCAGTCGCAATCATACTACCATTTTTATTTGAGATCGTTTTGCTGGTTGCCGCATGTGAGGTGAAGCGATGCCTGTCCGCGTGAAAGAGAAGGAAGGGTTGTGAGGAACTCAAGGTGCTGCTCAAGCTGTCCGGGGCGGTCGTCGGTTACGGCATCCCCGCCGGTGCCGACCTGCGGCCTGCATGATTTTTTTGATCGCAATAACAGATAATCCGCAAAAAAAGATTTTTCGAAACTTTTTCCGGACTATCCGCATCTAAACCGATGTAAGGAAAATTATGAGGAGGTCACAATGGATAGATTCAAAAAACTGAACGGCTCGGTTAAGGCTGCGCTAACCGTGCTCATGGTACTGGCCCTGGCCGGGACGCTGGCGCTGCTGGCCGCTGAAAAGGGCGAACGCGGTTTTCTTGGCGTTTCGGTGCAGCGTCTGGACAGCGACCAACGCGAGAAACTGGGCGTCAAGCACGGCGTGCAGGTGGTTGAAATCGAAAAGGAAAGCGCGGCCGCCAAGGCCGGCATCCTGGAAGATGACGTAATCCTGTCGGTCAACGGCGAAAAGATCCGCGACCCGCAGTCTTTAGCAGAGATCGTTCGTGAACTGGTGCCGGGAAGCGCGGCCAAGATCGGCCTCTGGCGTGACGGCAAGGGGCATGAGGTCAAAGCGGTCCTGGGCAAGTACGAGCGCCCGCAGCGCCCAATCTGGCATGGCACCAAGCTGCACAAGACCATCCGTTCCAAGGCCTTTCTGGGAGTGAATTTACTGGAAATGGATACCGACCTGGCCGCTTATTTCAGCGTCAAGGCCGGCGCAGGGGTGCTGATCACCGGGGTGGAGAAGGATACCCCCGCGGCCAAGGCCGGTCTGAAAGCCGGCGATGTCATTGTGCTGATGGCCGGCAAGCCGGTCAAAGGCAGCAAAGACATTCATGAAGGCCTGGCGGCTTTGAAAAAAGGCGACAGCGTCGCCATCACCGTCGTTCGCCACGGCAAAAAACAAACGCTCAAGGCCGAACCCGATTTCAGTAATCGTGAACGGATTTTCCGCATATTCAGCGGCGACAAGGATATTGAGATCGAGCATCTCGAACTTCCGGAATTTGACATTCGCATCCCGGAGATCCATCTGCAAGCGCCCTGTGTGCCAGACTTTCCTGATGTGGACGAGACCACGCAAAGAGTTCACGAAAAGCTCGACAAGGTCATGATCAAGATCGACGATCGCTTGAAAAAAATCAACGAGAATTCCTGGATCTGATCACATTCCACCTCCTGTTCGAAAGGGGCAGGCCTCGGCCTGTCCCTTTTTTTTGCTGCTGCGGCGCCTGTCCCGGCAGTTTTTTGAGCCGCGGTAAATTATGCTACAATAGCGGGGAGCGCTAAAGATCAAAAAGGAAAAAATCATGCATCAGGAAAAACTCGAATTGTGGCAGCATCCGCATCTGTTCAACGCTGATAAAAAAACATTGGAAAAGCGGACGCTCCTGGTTGTGGTGCTCACTTTCCTGACCATGATCGCCGAAATCGTGTTCGGCTGGCTGGCCAATTCCATGGCCCTGCTGGCTGACGGCTGGCACATGGGTACCCACGCTTTCGCCCTGGGCATCTCCCTGTTGGCCTACGTCCTGGCCAGGAAATATGCCCATGACCGGCGCTTCACTTTCGGTACCTGGAAGATCGAAATACTCGGCGCCTACAGCAGCGCCATCGTGCTGGGCCTGATAGGCGCAGCCATGGTGTTCACGGCTTTGAACCGCTTGTTCAAACCGCTGGCCATTCATTACAACCAGGCGATCATCATGGCGCTGATCGGCCTGGCAGTCAACCTGCTGAGCGCCGCCATACTCAATTTCCACGGCCGCCATCCAAAGCAGGACAGCCATGGCCACGACCACGGACAGGAGCATTGGCGCCGGGATTTGAATTTGCGATCGGCCTACCTGCATGTTCTGGCCGACGCTTTCACGTCAGTGCTGGCCATTGCGGCGCTGCTGGGGGCGAAATATTTCGGCCTCGTTTGGCTTGATCCCGCCGCAGGCATTTTGGGCGCGGCTTTGATACTGCGTTGGGCGGTTTCCCTGCTAAAAGAAACCGCCGGCATCCTGCTGGAACGTGAAATGGATTCGCCGCTGGTGGGGGCCATCCGCAAGCAGATGGAAGCCGACGGCGACACCCGGGTCAGCGACCTGCACTTGTGGAAAGTGGCGCAGGACAAGTATGCCTGCATCATCGCGCTGGTCTCAGCGAAAGATCGTCCGCTCAGTGACTACAAGGCCCGCTTGGAAGGCTTCGGAGAACTGGTCCATGTCACCATTGAACTGAATCCATGCCAATGACCGGCCCGAGCCGTCGGGCAGGAACAGAAGGAAAAGCGGTTGACCAGTTGCGGGAACCCCTGTTCTATTTACGCTTGGAAAAAAAGCGCAGGGGGCGGAAAGGGTCGCGGTTGGAGTGGATCGGCGCCGGGTAAATCGACTTCCGGGTGCCGGCCACTTCTTCGAACGAATAAAAAGCGTCGGGCTGGATTTCGCGAACCAGGGCCTGGACTTTCTGCAGGTGCTGGCGGCGGATCACGGTAAAGACGATCTCCACCGGTCCTGAAGCTCCCTGGCCCGGGACCGAGGTAAAGCCGAAATTCAGCTCGCGCAGCCGCCGGCGCAGTTCCTGGCTGGGAGTGGAAGTGATGATTCGCAGCAGGACTATGCCCAGGGAGAGCCGGCGTTCCAGGCTCTGGCCGATGGCAGTGCCGGTGGCGAAACCTGCCGCGTAGGCGATGTAAGCCACCGGGTGGAAAACCGTTTTCATGATCTGGCTGATGGCCAGCAGCCAGATCAGCACTTCGAAAAAGCCCACCAGCGGTGCCAGCCAGCGGATGCCGCGGGAGATGGCAGCGATGCGGATGGTCTGCAGGGTGACGTCGATGACCCGGGCCAGAAAGATCAGCAGCGGCAGGATGACCCAGATAAAAAGGAATGTTTGCGTGAATGATTGTTCCATATTCCATTTTAGCAGATTGACAGCGCCGTGTAAACAGCTTGTGCAAGCCAGAATTCCCCATCAAGTTTGAGAGTAGATGGATTATAGGTGAAAGCATTATAATTTTAGGTTAATTAAACCGGAATAAGTGTATTTTTATTTAATCACCTCAGGCAAAATGATACTTAAAA
>Ga0180009_10002786_pt1 | contig 20364 bp, 16 predicted proteins | sample OS_PC_MetaG_FD_123537 | JGI IMG/M metagenome (GOLD analysis project Ga0180009, IMG submission 123537) | Groundwater microbial communities from the Aspo Hard Rock Laboratory (HRL) deep subsurface site, Sweden - OS_PC_MetaG | ecosystem: Environmental > Aquatic > Deep subsurface > Groundwater...
AATTCTCGCGGGTGATGGTGAAGTTTACGACGTTTTCGATGGCGGTATAATATGGCGACGGGCCATATTTGCGGATAAGTTTCAGGGCGATGTCGCCGAACTCACACGCCCGATGGCGTGCGTATTCGACTCCTCCCGAATTACCGATGAACTCGACTACCTTGGTGAAATCCCCATTCTGCGTCCCATTCGACAATATTCCCGTGATTTCGCTCCGGACTTTTCTCGAGCTCCTGTCGAGGGCATGAATGAGAGGAAGGGTCGCCTTCCCCTGGTCGAGATCGCTGCCGATCTGTTTTCCGATCTTCTGAGTGTCTCCAATGAGATCAAGAAGGTCATCTGCTATCTGGAAAGATATGCCAACTTTCTCGCCGAAGCTGGTGAGCCTGTTTTCCTCTCGTTTTGGAGCTTTAGTCAGGATCGCACCAGAGGCAGCCGATGTCGAAAACAGCGCTCCGGTCTTGGCTGCGATTATTCTGAGATATTCATCCTCGGAGATATCGAAATTGCCGCTTTCCTCAATCTGCCGAAGCTCACCGAAGGAGACCTGCTCGGTAGCGCGCGAGACTCGATCAATCAATTTGTGCGACTTTGTCGCAGATAGCAGTCGGAATGCCTTTGTATAGAGATAATCGCCCATGAGGATCGATATCATGTTGCTCCATGCGGCATTGACCGTCTTCTGACCACGGCGGGTATCCGCTTCGTCGACGACATCATCATGTAGAAGCGTTGCGGTGTGGATCAGCTCGATCGCCATCGCGGTCGGGATCATCCGGGGATCAACCATATTAGCGCAGTGGGCAGTCAGAAAGAGGAATGTCGGCCTGATTCGCTTGCCTCTCTTCTCAAGGAGATAGTCGAGAACGCTCTGTATCAGCGCGGAGTCTGAGTACAGATGTTCCTCGATCAGCTTGTCGAACTTATTCAGATCGCTTCTGACCGGATCGAAGAACTGTTTTAGATTTTTGTCCTCGTTCTTCATAAATCATCGTGAAAATATCAAAATGGTGGAAATTGTCAAACCCTTTGTTCACTCCCATTCAATTGTGGCCGGGGGCTTGGAACTTATATCATACACAACACGGTTGATGCCCGCGACTCTATTGATAATTTCAGAAGATACTTCTGCCAGCACATTGTCGGGAATCCTGGCCCAATCGGCGGTCATTCCATCGGTTGAAGTCACAGCTCGCAGAGCAAGAACATTCTCGTATGTGCGCTCATCGCCCATCACGCCGACACTCTGCACCGGCAGCAATACACAGAATGCCTGCCAAATCTCGTCATACTGGTTGTGCCTGTGAAGCGCCTTTATGAAGATATCATCAGCCTGCTTTATCAGATTGAGACGTTCTGTCGTAATGTCGCCCAGGATCCTGACCGCTAGTCCCGGACCCGGAAATGGGTGTCTCCCGAGAATCTCCTGTTTGAGCCCCAGAATGCCTCCGAGACGCCGAACCTCATCTTTGAATAACTCCTTCAGCGGTTCAACAAGCTCCATATTCATCTGTTCCGGCAGTCCGCCAACATTGTGATGGCTCTTGATAGTGGCGGATGGCCCCTTGAATGAAACCGATTCGATGACATCGGGATAAAGCGTGCCCTGTGCCAGAAATCTGACATCCCCGAGCCTGCTGGCCTCGGCTTCAAACACTTCGATGAAAGTACGGCCAATGATCTTTCGTTTTTGTTCGGGATCGGTGATACCCTTCAGTCTTGAGAGAAATAGCTCCGAAGCGTCCACTTTGCGGACGTTTACATCGAGGCTGGCGAGGGCGTCAGGGACATAGCTTTCCTCATTCAGGCGCAGCAGACCGTTGTTCACGAAAACTGAAGTCAGCTTCCTGCCGACAGCCTTGCTCAGGAGTAACGCGCAGACTGCAGAATCGACACCGCCGGAGATTCCGCAGATGATCTCTCCATCTCCCACTTGTGCATGTATTTTCTCGATTTCGGCTTGGATAAACGACTCCATCGTCCAGTCACCGCGCGTTCTGCAAACCTCAAAGAGAAAATTCGAGATTATCTTCGACCCGCCATCTGTGTGAAAAACCTCCGGATGAAACTGAAGGCCATACATTGACCCGCTGTTCGATTCGAACGCTGCAAACGCAACCGAGTCTGTTTTTCCTATCTGTCTGAAGCCGTTCGGAAGTTCCGAGATACTGTCTCCGTGACTCATCCACACGGTGAATTCGTCAGGAAGTCCTTTCCATAGAGGCGAATCGGCGGTCTTACGAAGCTGCGACCGACCATATTCGCGGTTCTCCGCACGTACGAGCTTTCCTCCGAATCTATTGGCGATCAGCCCCTGACCGTAGCAGATTCCGAGCAACGGCACTCCGAGGTCATAGTATGCTTCGTCGCATCGATAAGCATCTTCAGCGATTACCGACAGTGGGCCGCCGGAGAGTACAATTCCTTTCACAGGTTTCGTCTGTGCCTGCTCGACTGGGAAGTTGTACGGCACAATCTCGCAGAATACATTTTGTTCGCGGATTCGTCTTGCGATCAACTGGGTGTACTGCGATCCAAAATCAAGGATCAATATCATTTCCTGGTCTTCCATCCTATGAATCCCGCTTCATTACAGTGTCTCTCAGATAGTGCTCGTCGTCAGTCTCCGGGTAATCGACGTTGTAGTGCAAACCTCTTGATTCCCTGCGACTTATCGCAGACTCGACGATTAAGTGCGCCGAGGTCACCAGATTCCTCAATTCTATAGCCGTGAAAGAGGGCGGCAGCATGCGGTGAAACTCCTCTGTTTCTTCTGACAGGATTCGGAGTCTTTTCCGCGCTCGCTGCAGTCGCTCATTCGATCTGACCACGCCGACATAATCCCACATGAGGCGTCGCAATTCGCCGAGGCTGTGCGATATCAGCACCTCTTCATGTTCGCCGACCGGGCCGCGTGAATTCGTCCGATAATCGATCACCGAAGATGGGGGGCTGAAAGAACTGATGGATCCGAAGTCTTCAATGGCTGTGTAAGCGGCAAACTCCGCCGTTACCACTGCTTCGAGAAGCGAGTTGGATGCCAGCCTGTTTGCGCCATGCATACCGGTACATGCAGTTTCACCGACCGTATAGAGATGCTCGATATCAGTTCTTCCCTCAACATCCGTCTGAATTCCTCCACACATGTAATGAGCAGCAGGCACCACCGGAATTGGTGTGCGCGTGATGTCGATTTCGAGTGCGGAGAGTCTGCTATATATGATGGGGAACCGTCGCATGATGAATGCAGCGTCGATTTCGCTCAGATCGAGGAATACGCATGCGTCCCCGGAGAGCTTCAGCTCGCGGTCAATCGCCCGCGCAACGACATCTCTCGGTGCGAGGTCTCTTTGCGGGTGATACTTCACCATGAACTCCTCGCCCGATTTCAATTTCAACTTGGCGCCCTCGCCTCTGACTGCTTCGGAAATCAGGAAGGAATCGCCTTGAGGATGGCAGAGTGATGTCGGGTGGAACTGCATGAATTCCATATTAGCGATCGACGCTCCGGCTCTATATGCCATCGCAACACCATCGCCTGTCGCGATGCCTGGATTCGTTGTATGTAAATAGGCCCGTCCAACTCCGCCGGTAGCCAGCAGAGTAATTGGAGCTACGAATGCTTCCATCTCACCGGAAAGCGCATCGAAAACAGAGCATCCGAAGCATGTGCGTTTACCGGCAGCGGTGTCGACCAGAAGCTCCGCCGCGAGATGATCTTCGAATATCTCTATATTGGGATTTGCCTTGATTGCAGTGAGCAGTCTTGTCTCGACTTCTCTTCCTGTGTAGTCAGCCGCGTGCACAACTCTCTTCTCGGAGTGCCCCCCTTCCTGCCCGGCATCGAGTGAACTCAGAGTCATGTCTCTGCCCGAACGTGAGAAATCGACGCCGAGTTTGAGAAGCTCTTCGATAGCGTACGGACCGCGCTCGACAATTCTCTTGACTACTCCCTCGTGACAAAGACCTCGTCCCGCCAGCAGAGTATCGTTTATGTGCCTGTCGAATGAATCCTGTGACTTGATTACCGACGCAATGCCACCCTGAGCGTAGTTGGTATTTGACTCAGAATCCTTCTTCTTGGTGACGATCGCGACTTTGCCCCTCAGTGCTGCTCTAAGAGCAAACGAAAGCCCGGCTATTCCCGATCCGACAACAAGGAAATCTATCTTATGAACTACCATTAAAAACACCTACTATTAAGCTACGCAAAGTATCTTCGTTCTGCGTGATTTCCAAACGAATTTTGTAGCAGTAGACTCGGAATTCGGCGAAATCGAGCGGCTGCAGCTTGACAGCGTCCTTTTCGGTAACTGCGAACGCCCCGCACTGTCGCGCGCGAGCCTCTCCAACGAGTTCGTCGACATCACTCTGCGTGAACAGATGATGATCTCTGAAGCGCCGCGTGCAGCCCAGTATTGCACCATCCTTCTCGATCATTTGGAGAAACGACTCCGGGCTGGCTATGGCAGAGAAAGCAAATATAGGTCTCTTTCCGAGATCATCTGCGCCGAATTCTTCGCCAGTGTGGATATCGACAAAACTGTCGCACACATAATCGGAACCAAATGCAGGGGTCCCTTCCAGGTCGGCTTGAAGAGATTCAGATCTTTCAGACTGCGACAGTCTCGATATGATGACCATATCAGCCCGCTTGAGCGAGGATTTCGGCTCTCTGAGATTTCCTGACGGAAGCAGGTATCCCGATCCATACGGTGCTGTTGCGTCAAGAACGACGATATCAAGGTTTCGCTTGATTTTCAAATGCTGAAAGCCATCATCCAGAATGGCGACATCAAATGTATTCGATTTGATGGCATGCTCGAATGCAGCCACTCTGTCCGCTCCCACAGCAATTGTCGCCGAGAGTCGGCCCGCCATCATTCTGACCTCGTCGGATAGGCGATCCATCGGTACATCATCGTCCGGCCTGACAATGGTGATTGCATTCGACTCGCCGCCGTAGCCTCTTGTGAGAATGACCACTCTCTTGCCGAAAGATGTGAGATAATCAGCGATGTACATCACCACCGGAGTTTTGCCCGATCCTCCAATGGTGAGACCTCCCACAGATATGACCGGCACGGGCAGTTCTGTCGATTTGAGTATCCCGAGGCGGTATAACAGTGATCGCAGCCTCGTTCCGATCCGGTAAAGGAATGAGAAGGGGAGAAGCAGCCATGCAGCCAGATTCTCCGCCAGAGTCCGATCGCGATTTCCCAGGAAGTTCTGCACCGACGCCTGATCAGGCATTCGTAACTCTCCAGCGTTTGAGTATCTCGCCTACGACAATGTCGATGTCTGAAGAGAACATCTTCTCGAGCCTCGCAGTTTCCGGCATTGTGAATTCGCCTTTCAGGCAGCGGTCTGCGAAATCGACAAACTCTCTTTCATTGCCGACTTGGGCCGCAAGATTTTCCGTCAGGCATTTGTCTGCGAGCGAACGGCAGTTGTCCATATACGGTCCGAAACAGGTCGGCACACCGAGCGCAATCGGTTCAAGAGGATTGTGACCGCCCAGCGGAACAAGACTGCCGCCGACAAATGCACAGACTCCGATCCCATACAGCTTCCAAAGTTCACCGAGCGTATCGAGTATCAACACATCGAATTCTGTATGCTCCGACATCTTCATTGCCGTGCGCATCATTGGGATCAGCCCGTTTCGCTTAACTAACTCTGCGATTTCTCCCGCCCGGTCGAGATGTCTCGGCGCGAGAATCAGTTTCGCATCGCTGCGCGTAGACTTGATGGTCTTGAATGCTTCAAGAATAATCTCTTCCTCTCCCGGTCGTGTCGATCCGCAGACGATGATTCTGTCACTCCCAGAGAATCGGTACTCGCCAATGACTGCTTCGCGATCGAATCTCTGAATGCTGGAAAACATCCCCGCTATTTTGATATTATCTCCGCTCTTGACAGCTTCGCGTCTGGCGCCGAGTTTCAGATACCGCTCCGCGTCATCGGTCGACTGCGTGTGGATATATTCGATTTGATTCAAGAGTGGCGCAAATAGAGGCTTTAGAGAGAAGTACTTCGAAAACCCGCTGTCCGAAAGCCGTCCATTTACGACCATCACAGGAATCCCACGGCTGAATGAATTGCCTATCAGGTTCGGCCACAACTCGGTCTCGGTGAGTATCAGGAGGCCGGGATTGAATTTGCGATATGCACGCGGCACAATGGCCGGGGCATCGAAAGGAAGGTAGTACAGCTCGATGTCGGGCGCAGCCTCCTCTCTTGCCACTTTCATACCGCGCGGAGTGAACAGCGTCAGCACCAACCGTGAGGTGGCATCGTTCTCTCTGATCTTCTCAAGCAGCAGCAGTGCAGCCTTGACCTCTCCTACAGATGATGCGTGAATCCAGATCGACCGTATGCCGGATGAGTCTCTCGTGCCGGATCGATAAAGTCCCAAAAAGTTCAGATATGATCTGTCGGAGATTATTGCTTTGCACATCAAGTATGGAGCGGCCATCAGCGCAAGCAGATAGGACAATACATCGTACAGGAATCGCAATTGACCAGCCTTTCGTATCAGGCTCAGCAAGAGAGACGACATCGCTCGCTGAACATGCATGAGATACAGACCGGAATATAGCGAAATAGATTTTTTCATGCAAACATGCAAAAAGTGACTTGACAAACGATCATTCGACAGTTATAATGAAATTGCTTGAAAGGAGCATCTGCATACTATCTTCATTGCTACTGTTTGTAAACTAACTCTCGTTCTCAGCATAGGATGATATCAGCTTTATAACTTTCTTGTTACCGTTTTTACATGCGTTAACCCCAAGCTTCGGCAATCGTGCGTCGAAGGTAAGGACGGTAAGCTCTCACGACCCCCTTGATACTGTGCTCTAAATTCTTGAACTCATTGTTCTAACAGGCATATGCCGGATTGGAGACAGTGCAACCTACCAAAGCGCTACAGAATTAGTAAGACATAACCTGACTCGGGATATTCATCCTGGGACGAAAGAGTCTTATAAGGAACTGTTACCGCCGAGCTTTAGAAGCTGAAGAGTGTTGTCCGAGGATGGACGGCATAAACGTCTAATGTGAATCCTGTTACGCAGTGCAGACTGCGGGACGGGAGGGAGGTGGTAATAGCAAGCCGCATAACCTTCAAGCACCAGTTTCACCGTGGTTTGAACGTTGAGGGGGGATCTATTCGAGTCGGACTCGCTCTTCGTCAGACCTGTGTAGGGATACACGGCATTTGACTGAGTGAGTTTTGGCAGCTCTGTCCGTGAGACCGGGCACGTTCGGCCAGCTCTGCCGGACGTGCCTGGATGGAATCGATTCCACAACGTCACGTCGGAAATTGATCCTCAAACCACGGAGTATGCGCAAATCAATTATCTCAGAATCCGGTTTCATCGCCGGAACGGCACAGCAAAATAAGCCCCGTTGCGGTAGCGTTCCGCGACACAGTACCACGGGGGGCAGAGCGATCTGCCCCCTGGGGGCTTCGAAAGAAATCAATTAATTCTCTCCCTCAGATTGCCGGTTGCAGGTTAGTTGGTTCTGCAGCCGGCTTCTCCGTTTGGGGGGCTAAGGTATTCCATTCATAGATTCCTAATGATTGCCAAAGGTAGCAACACAGCACATTGACTAGTCGTCCAGCACTGATGTTTTCATTTGACAAGCTATCATCGGAGAAGTATTGTGTGATCAAGAAGGACGTTGAATCATACTTAGGTAAAGAAGAGCGGGAAATACCCCGATACTTGGTGTGTGGTCCAATCCAAGCAAGGTCCACACACACTGAAGTTCCGCGGGAGGCAAAGCATGTTGCAAGAGATCAAAATAGACAATTTCATGTCTTTGATTAATGTGGTTTTCGAGCCTAAAGATGCAAACCTCGTCGTTGGAGTGAACAATGCAGGCAAGACTAATCTGACCAGAGCCCTGATGTTTCTCTCTTCGACCGCTTGGCGCCCTCTGGATGAATGTGCTCAGTTCATTGGGATTCCGATTCAGTATATCCGAAATGTCTATTACAAGAAGCAAACGGTAGACATTTCTGTTAAGGCCACCGTTCCATTCGAGGACCATACTGCTGGCTTCGCGTACTCCCTTCGAATATCATTCACAAATCGCACTACTCCGGTACTAGAGATGGAGGTTGACTCCGAGTCTCTCATCATCGATGCTCCGGGATTTGAGAGTGTCGAGCTTCTAAACAACACACGTGAAGGTGTGTCCCTTCTCAACGAAATTGATCATCTTAAAGGAGAAACCAAATACGTCAAGACCTTTGCACCTCGCAATACTACAATGTTGCATCGACTCTATGACTTAGAGACAAACAAAAGATCTAATTGCTTCAAACGCTACCTGCAATTCTGGCAATCGTACGAACTCGATCAATCAGCGCTGCGAGGGGGCAACTACATCCCTAACGACTTCCTTCTTAACCATACTGGCGGGAATTTGGCGTCAGTCATATACCATTTGAAGAAAAGCAATGAGCAGTCATATAGAGTGCTCCTTGATTGCGTGAAAATGATGGAACCAGATCTTGAGTATATAAACTTCTTCGGTGGTGACGATCAACGTAATGTCGCAATGAGCTTTGACTATAAATCACAGGTGAGGCTGCCAGGCTGGACAGCCTCAAGTGGCACACTTCGATTCCTGGCTCTGGCATATGTCTTGCTTGCTCAACCGTTGCTTCAATCTCGACCATTGATCATGGTCGAAGAACCGGAAAACGGCATCTATGTTGGTCTTCTTAAAGAGATACTTAGTATGGCTTTAGAGGGGGGCGGGCCAAGACCTCAACTACTATTCACTTCTCATTCTCCCTATTTCGTCGATCTTTTTGACAAAAGACTGGACAGCGTCTTTGTCATGAAGAGGGACGAATATGCATCCAAAATCTCTCGCATAGATGCTGCGGAGGCCGAGAATCGACTGAAAGAATATCCTTTGGGCGAGCAGCACTTTTGGGAAATGCTGACATGAAGATCGGGTACTGCGGGGAAGGGAATGCCGACGAGGCATTTCTCAAAGGACTCGCTCATCGTTTGTGCCCAGACGCGGAGCTGGAAAGGGGTTCGTTTCGCGGCACCGCGTTGGTGTCGGAGCGACAGCAATTCAAGAAGACTCTGAAGGTTCTTTGTGATATCAAATGCTGCAAGTATGTGGTTATGCTTAAAGACTGCGACAAGGGCAAGTGGAGAGAAGTAAAGAAGCAATTCAGTATCCATATTGATTCTGAGTACGAACATATGGTTGTCATTGGAATAGCAGACAGGAATCTGGAATGTTGGCTGGCGCTTGATCGTCCGGCTCTGGCAGCGGAACTTGGTTGCCAGGAGTCAGAAATACCAGTCAACAACCCTTCTAGCTTTGTCAAGAGCCGATTCGGAGTCCGATCAAGATGTCGCATCGAAGAATTTGTTAAGAGCAGCGCGCCGCTCAAGAACTGGGTCCAGAAGGGTGACTCGTTCAAGGATTTCTGGGAGCAGATCAGAGACTTTGGAAAGCCCGAGGACTGTGGAATTGTAGCCCGGATGGATTCCGACTGATCAGTCACTGGCCAAGTCACCGGGGTCTTCTGTAGCACGTCCGGTTAACCAGCCCAATCAGGCATCAGACTTAGATCGATATTGAAGACCGCGAGGCCGATCAGGTAGATGAATGCGGTGATCAGCACTACGCCGATGAGATTCATGATTATTCCGACTCGCATCATGTCCCCCATCGTCACTTCGCCACTGCCGAAAATAATCGCGTTCGGAGGTGTTGCCACCGGCAGCATGAAAGCGCACGATGCCGACAGCGTAGCCGGAATCATCAGCAGCAACGGATTCACTTTGATAGCTACTGCCAAAGATCCGAGCAATGGCAGGACAATCTGCGTAGTTGCGGTGTTTGATGTCAATTCCGTGAGGAATGTCAGCATGGTCGATACAGATGCGACCATGAAGACAGGGGAGACTCCGCCGAGGATAGCCAGATGATGAGCGATCCATGCCGAAAGCCCCGATTCCAAGAAACCGGCCGCGAGCGCAAATCCTCCACCGAACAGAATCACAATTCCCCAGTGCAATTTTGTGGCTGTCTCCCAGGTCATCAGCCTCTCGTGCCGCCTTGAACGAGACGGGATAACAAACAGCAAAAGAGCAATCGCAATCGCTATCGTACCGTCATCGATCATATGACGTTCCGGCAGAATGGCCGACCATCCCGGTATTGTTAACCAGCCGAGGTCGATCTTCTGTCTGAATATCCACAGCAGGGCAAGAATCACAAATAGTGACATGACGACTTTCTCCTCGTATGACATCTTCCGAAGCCGTCTGTACTCGTCGCGGAAGAGATCGACGTCGACAGGTATCGGATGCTTTGTTGATGCGAACATCCGCGTGAGAAGAAACCATGCCACCACGAGGAACAGGGTGGATGACGGTAGACCGAATGTGAACCAGCCGGCGAATGTAATTTCGGGCGCAGCGGGAAATGTGGTCGCGAATATCTTGCTGAAAGCGAGATTCGGTGGAGTGCCGATGAGAGTCGCCATGCCACCGATCGATGCTGCGTAAGCTATTCCGATTAGAAGCCCAACCGAAAAGCGGCGGACGTCAGCATCTGGTGCAGCCTCTCTCAGCTTGAAAATGATCGCCATGGCAATCGGCACCATCATCATCGTGGTCGCGGTGTTGGAAATCCACATCGACAGAAACGCTGTCGCTACCATGAATCCGAGAATTACCCGTCTTGGACTTGATCCTATCAGCAGCATGATTCTCAGCGCGATTCTGCGGTGCAGATTCCATCTCTGCATCGCCAGCGCCATGATGAAACCGCCGATGAAGAGGAAGATGACATGATTAAAATACGTAGCAGCAACTGCCTTGCCGCTCATGATTCCAAGCAGAGGGAAAAGTGCCACCGGCAAGAGTGCAGTAGCAGGAATCGGTATTGCTTCGGTGATCCACCAGATAGCCATCAGCAGTGCGACTGCTGCGGCACGTGTCACCAACGGGTTCTGATGATCGAGATCGAAGAAAAGCAGTATTGCGAGACCAGCAACAGGTCCCGCAATCAGCCCGATGGTCTTCTTGAGACTTCGCTGGGTCGAGTTGTAATCGTCTGCAATCACGGCATATGAATTATATATCTGTCAAACGTCTGGCGCCAAGTTTTTATTGGTCCCATAGAGCTATCGTTTGCTGTAATCAGATGATTGAGAGTGTGGTGATCTGTGTCATGGGGATCGATTTGCGATCCCCATGCTGGCACCGAGGTCCCATGTCGGAACTCGCTGCTCGAACTGACAGGTGACTACTCTGTCGGAGAGGGGAGGAAATTACCGAATCCGAAAAGTATTCGGATACGATTCAACATTCTCTGTCTTCGGCAAGCATGTTAGTCAATAGTTCCTTGCCGTTCAATACGCTGTTGACTACCTCAATCAGCCTCGAAGCCGCGCTCTGGGCTTTCTATTACAGTGAGTCTTTCAAAGAGGGGTTGCTGTTAGCCGTGAATCTTGGCAATGACACCCAGACACCGACACTTTGCTCTTGACTTCACTGCGTTATCGTTTACCATACGGCGTTATCTCGTACGTATTCTATTGCGGAGGCAGAAATGGATTATTTCAAGCGGACGAAAGTTCGTTCGATCATTCTCGACGACAGCGTCAAGGTGGGGGAGAGGCCGATCATTCTCGGTTGGGTGCGGACGATACGCGTATCCAAGAATGTTGCGTTTGTGGAAGTCAACGATGGCTCCTGCATGGGTAATATCCAGGGCGTGATCTCCAATCCGGAGTCTTTCCCCGATCTCCAGAAGATTAACACCGGAGCCTCAGTCAGAATGGTTGGTGAGTTGATCGAATCGCAGGGAGAGGGTCAGAAGTACGAGATTACACTCGATCAACTTGATCTGATCGGCGAGGCGGATCAGACATATCCGTTGCAGAAGAAGCGACACAGCTTCGAGTATCTGCGCGAAATAGCTCACTTGCGCGCTCGTGGCAATACGTTCGGTGCAGTGAATCGTATCCGTTCGAAGATTGCATACGCCGTTCATAAATTCTATCAGGAGCGCGGATTTTATTACGTACACACGCCGATTATATCGGCGTCCGATTGCGAGGGCGCTGGCGAGATGTTCCGCGTGACGACTCTTGACTTCGACGACCCGCCGCGCGTTGACGGCAAAGTTGATTTTCGCGAAGATTTTTTCTCGTCTGAGGCGTTCCTTACAGTCTCCGGGCAACTCGAAGGCGAGTTGATTGCGACCGCGCTCGGCGATATCTATACATTCGGACCGACATTCCGGGCCGAGAATTCTAACACCGCCCGGCATGCGTCGGAGTTCTGGATGATCGAGCCGGAGATGGCGTTCTGCGAGTTGGATGAGGATATGCAGGTAGCCGAGGATTTCCTCAAGTACCTGTTCGAATATGCCCTCACCGAATGTGCCGATGAGATGAACTTCTTCGGCAACTGGATAGACAAGACTGTGCGTGAGACTCTGCAGTCTGTCATCAAATCCGAATTCGTCAGAGTGTCATATACCGAAGCCGTGAAAATTCTGGAGAAGGCTGACCAGAAGTTCGAATTCCCGGTTGCATGGGGCACGGACCTGCAGTCGGAGCATGAGCGCTACCTTACCGAGAAGCATTTCAAACGCCCCGCGATAGTCTACGACTACCCGCGCGAGATTAAGGCGTTCTACATGAGGGTCAATGACGACGGGAAGACTGTTCGCGCGATGGATGTTCTTGTGCCGAAAATCGGCGAGATCATTGGCGGTAGCGAACGTGAATACCGCCACGACATATTGATGAATCGCATTGTGGAATGTGGCCTTCCGGTCGAGAATTACGATTGGTACCTGGACATCCGTAAGTACGGCACAGTGCCTCATTCAGGCTTTGGGCTTGGATTCGACAGGACGCTGATGTATATCACCGGTATGGCGAATATCCGCGATGTGGTGCCGTTTCCGCGTGTCCCGAGATGGGCCAGGTTCTAATAATACTGCCGTAAGTGCGCTTCATTGCAGGGGAAACTACCGGCCGGTTAGAGGAAGACTTTCATCTGTCAACCTCAAACCGGCCGCTATTTATGTGTGCAAATCCTGAGAATAGCCTTGAAAACAGCGGTCGAACGGCGAATGTTTTTTTCGACTTTGCCCGCAAAAACACCATTTTTTCCTTGCGTGCAAAATTCAAACAATCTATTTTAAACTGAAATCAAGCGGGTTTCAGGCCTGTTAGGCAACAGGACATGCTTTGCACCCCTGATTTTAAAGGGGAAAAGCAAGGTGCAAGAATCGGGTTTGAGTCTCGCAGAAGGGTTCGAGGATTCTAACTAATTGGAGGGTTCAATGGCAGGAAAGCCACTGACAAAAGCTCAGCTTGTTTCGAAGCTGTCAGGTGACCTTGAAATGACAAAGGTCAACGTTAACAACTTTCTAGAGCAACTCAACAAGATCGCGATGGCCGAGACTAAGAAGTCGGGACAGTTCACCCTGCCGGGTATCGGCAAGCTGGTGAAGTCACATCGCAAGGCTCGCATGGGACGTAACCCGCAGACCGGCGAAGCGATCAAGATTCCGGCAAAGACTGTCGTGAAGTTCCGCGTCGCTAAGGCCTGCAAGGACAGCATTATTCCGCCGAAGAAATAATCGGCGTCGAAGAATCCGCCTATATTATTGGGCAACGCGAAAATGCTGCCGGCTCTTAAAACCGGCAGCTTTTTTTGTGGGCTGCAATCAATCGTACTAATTCTCCAGTACTTCTCAGGCAGCAAGCAAAGAAGTGAAACCGATTACAAATGCCCGCGTACCACAATATGACATCTGAAACGGAGGCTGAGAACAATGGCTGCTTTCATTCTTTGGTGCATACTTTTCGTCATCTGCTGGCCGCTGGCGCTGATCGCGCTTCTGCTGTACCCGTTTGTATGGCTGCTGTTGCTGCCGTTCAGGCTTGTCGGCATTGTGGTCGGGGGAGTGTTCGATTTCCTCAAGGCTATTATATTCATGCCTGCCAGAATTCTGGGCGGTTTGACCGGGGCGTAGGATCTATCATTGCGATGAATATCGCAATCCAGCCCATGTAATTCCCACACCCATTGTCATTCCTGTGGTGGAACTTCTTAAGATAGCCTAATGCATCGCTTAGTTTGTCATCGCGAGAGACAAAGCGACGTGGCGATCTCTCCCGCGCGGGCAGGAATCCTTTCCTGCACGAATTATCCACTCACTGCTTTGCAAAGCTGTCAGGATGGGAATCCTGACAGCGCATGAAACAGTGAGATTGCCACGCTTCGTTCGCAATGACGGCGACATAGGTTTTTCAACGAGCTCGAAGGTGGGAATCTATTGCAGGTAGAATGTTGTGAGGATGCAGTATGTCCTCACTCGTACATACCTATTGCATCAAGGAACCCTCGCGCCATCGCTGACGCGGGGTTTCTCGTTGACTATATATTACCAGTCTACTCGACCGGCTTGATTCCTTCTCTTTCGAGGATTCGCGGAATTTCGAGAAATGTCCTCGCCGGTCTGGCGCCGGCATCTTCGAGGACTTTCAGTTTCGATTTCGCGGTCCCCATCGACCCTTCGACAATCGCGCCGGCATGTCCCATACGCTTGCCGGGAGGAGCGAATACACCGCCGATTAGACAAATCACCGGCTTCTTCATCCTCTTGATCGTCTCCTTGGAAATCTCTTCATAGACACCACCGATTTCGCCGCACATCACGACCGCCTCGGTCTCCTCGTCCTGTTCGAACATCCAGAGGATGTCGTCAAAAGTCGAACCGAGGACAGGATCGCCCCCGAGTCCGACGCAGGTTGTTTCGCCATAGCCGGTTCTCGTCAGCGTGTCGGCGACGTAATATGTGATCGACCCCGACCGCGAGACTGTGCCGACTTTGCCCCGCTTGAAAGCAATGTCCGGCATGATTCCGAGATTTGCCTGGCCGGGAGATATGATCCCCGGCGTGTTGCCGCCGAGAACTGTCGTTCCGTATTTCTTAGCCTCTTTGCGAATGGCCATCATATCGAAAATCGGAATGTGCTCCGGAATGACGACCACAAGCTTGATGCCTGCCCAGATAGCCTCGATAGCAGCTTCTTTCACAAACTTCGCGGGCAGGAATATGACCGATGTATCGGCTCCGGTAGAGTCTATTGCAAATTCAACCGTGTCGTATACGGGAACATTCTCAACCATCTCGCCGCCTTTGGCGGGCGAAGTTCCACAGACGATATTCGTGCCATACTCGATCATCCGTTTCGTGTGGAATTGACCGGCCGTACCTGTGATGCCCTGTACGAGTATTCGTGATTCTTTGTCGACGAGTATTGCCATTACTTCGCCCCTTTCGAAAGTTCGACCGCTCTGCGGGCGATATCCTCGATCGGAGTCTCGATGCCGTGAGCCTCGATGTTCTCGAACAGATCAGGATCCTTCTTCTTGGCTTCGTCGAACAGCCTTACCCCTTCTTCCCAGTTGTTACCGGTCATGCGCATCACCATCGGCTTGGAGAGGCCGTGGTTTTGCAGGAACATGATCACGCCCTTGGCAAAATCATCGCAACGAGATATCCCGCCGAAGCGAGCACCAAAGATCGCCTTTACTTTCGGGTTCTCATCGAGAAGCACAAGCATCTTGGCGAGACGTTCCGGTGTCGGTCCCCCGCCGGAATCCATGAAATTCGCGGGATTACCACCATAGTAGTTGATGAAATCGTTGCCCATGATGCCGAATCCGGCGCCGCCGGGAAACATACCGATGTTGCCATCCAGATCGAGATACGGGATGCCATGTTCGCGCGCTTCTTTTTCACGGGGCGTCATTTCGCCTTCCTCGTGGCGTTTTTCGATTCCCATCTCTGCGAGTTCCGGGTGCCTGAATAGGGAATCGTCATCGACAGAAATTCGCGCATCGGCTGCCACAAGACCGCCCTCGTCTGTTTCGATCAGCGGGTTGATCTCGGCGAGTTTGCAGTCGTAATCCTTGAACGTCTTATACAGACCCTGTATGATCGACGCGACCTGTTTGAGCTTTTCCTTGCGGAATTTCATTTGCAGCCCGAGTCCGTAGGCCTGGAAGCTGAACATCTTCTCATCGATATCGAAACTCTCCTTGAATACCTTTGTAGGATTCTTCCGGGCGAATTCCTCGATATCGACGCCGCCGGTCGGAGAACAGATCACGACTATCTTGTACCTGGCGCGGTCAATCGTGACGCCCAGGTAGTACTCGCGGCGGATATTCAACATCGGATCGACCAGTATCTTACTGACTGGATAGCCTTTGATCTCCTCTGCAAACAACGCTGTAGCCAATTCTTCCGCCTGCTCAGGAGACTCCGCTTTCCTGATCCCTCCCGCCTTGCCACGTCCACCGGAGAGAATCTGAACCTTCAGCATACCGGTGCCATCAAGATTGGTGACAGCATTTCGGACTTCCGCCGGTGTAGTGCAGAGTGTTCCCTCCGTGATCGGTATGTTGTTTTTTGCAAACAGCTGTTTTGCTTCGTACTCGAACAGCCGCATTCCAGTCTCCTTTCTATTTCAATGTCGTGGCCGGGTGATTGTCTCACCCGGCCCGTTTTACTATCGCGGTTCTTTTTCGACAGTGCGTATCGCCTCAAACAGGATGTCAAAACCCTGGTCGACGGTCTCTTTGGAGATCACCAGTGGCGGGACAATCCGAATAGTGTTCGGTCCGCACGTCAATATCATCAGGCCATGCCTGAAACATTCCATCATTATCTCTTTTGCGAGCTTCGGTGCGCGTTCTTTGGTCTCTCTATCCTTGACGATTTCCACACCGATCATCAATCCCTTGCCACGAACATCGCCGACGATCTCGGATGACTTCTGGAATTCCAGCAGTTGCTTCATCGCATAGTCGCCCATTTTCCGGGCGTTCTCCAACAGCTCATTCTCGATTATATCGAGCGTAACCAGCGCCGCGGCGCAGGATACCGGATTACCGCCAAAAGTCGTCGAATGTGCTCCCGGCTCCCAGGACATCAGGTCGGCTGACGACGTGCAGGCTCCGAGTGGCATGCCGGAGGCGATACCCTTGGCGGATGTGACAATATCAGGCACGACATCGAAATGTTCGATGCAGAACCATTTGCCTGTGCGACCCATGCCGGACTGTATTTCATCCGACACAAACAGTATACCGTATTTCTCGCAGATTTGCTTGATCCTGGTGAAATAATCGACAGGCGGGAGCACATATCCACCCTCGCCCTGCAACGGCTCGGTGAAGAACGCCGCCACTTCCTCGCCGGGGCAGACCTGATTCAGATAGATGTCCTCGATCATATCCGCGCACTGCAGGTTGCACGACGGATACTTCAGATTGATCGGGCAGCGGTAGCAGTACGGATAGAAGACGTGCGTAACGCCGTCCATCATCGGGTGAAAATTGAGCCGCTGGTTTTTCTTCGAGCAGGTAAGCGACACCGCACCGATCGTGCGTCCATGGAAAGCACCTATATATGCCAGAAATCTTGTGCGCTTGGTGGCGTATTTTGCGAGCTTGATCGCGGCTTCGACTGCTTCCGCACCGGAATTCCCGAAAAAAGTCCGCTTGTTGTCATCGCCGGGAACGATCTTCGCCATCTTCTGCGCAAGCTTGCCGATCAATTCATGATAGAAGTCGGCTGAGGCGAAGTGAATGCCCCGGCTCGCCTGAGTCTTGATAGCTTCGACAACTTTCGGATGGACGTTGCCGGTCGAGCAGACGCCGATACCGGCGTGGAAATCGACAAAGCAGTTGCCGTCGACATCCCAGACGTAACATCCCTCGGCGCGGTCGAGAACTGTCGGGAAAATGCGTGTGTATGACTGCGAGACGAATTTCTCGTCATCGGCAATCATCCTGCGGCTCTTCGGACCGGGTAGTTCGGTCAATATCTTCGGGCTATGTGCACTGGTCATGACTTTCTCCTCTCATAAAGGCTAAAAGGTTACTGTCCCATAAAAGCTGGAGAAAGCTGGGCGACTACAATTGCCCCTTGTAATAAGCCTTGCTCAGCATTTGACTGATATAAAAGCACATAGCAAATTGCCAAAAACGCCCGTATAGGGCGATTCAAGGAAACTCCGGGGGCGGATTTCTCCGTCCCATACGTCCGAATCAATGTATGCTTTTGACAGCGAATGTCAATCGGATTCTGGAGGGAGGCACTCGCCCGATGAGCCGACAGGAATCCCGGAGAGTAGATATATATGTTGCATTTATGACCCCGAATAAGTATTGATAGAACGAATGGCAAGCGCGTTCACGGAAAATACTAGGGGAGCTGTTGAGGAATCTTTGCTGGTCAATCCGGCATCAGCAGTTGGCTTAGCCAGCAGACGGAGGAACCATGGTAACGGAAGATGAGTATTCGGCTGACCCGATAGCAGCGGAAGCTAAAGAAACTCGACGATTTTCGGATTGGATCAAAGAGCACAAGGACGTAATTGATATCGCGATAAAGGCGACTGGCTTGGTTGTCGCAGTGGTGACGCTCAGTCTCATTTACAGCCAGATCAAAGGGCTGCGCGAGCAGAATTTAGCTACTTGGTTCTCCAACAGGCCAGCGCTTCGAATCCTGCCTTTGAATCCCGCAAGTGACCTAAATGTGTTCGGAGAGCCATCGGAACACAGCATCAGAGAAGACTTAAGTGATACGCTTTTCTTCAAGCTGACATATACGATAGGAAATGTCGGCAATACTCCGGCGGCGATCGACACTGCTTATTATGAGATGGCTTTACCTGATAAGGTATTATGTGATACTGTGAGCTACGGAAGATTGTGCTTGGCTCCATCTGACGAGATCATCGAGGCGATGAGGATTCTGTTAAGACGCGACAAGGAGTGTGTATTCAAGATTACCATCGCATATGATTGGGAGAGACCGATAGGAAATCGAGATAGGTTTAGGCTAGAAAAGTACTACCGTGCGTCATTCATAGACAATAAGTGGCGAACTGTCCTTCTGGCAGCCGCAGACTATGAGGACTATAAAACGGAATATTCAGGTAAGCCTAAACAAGAAGCAGCTTCGAAATAATCCGCGAATAAGTCCGAGTTGCCCGTTCTTGAAATGCCGTAATGCGCGAAGAGAGGAGTCACTATGCATGAGAAATACCCTAATCAGTCAATCTTCGAGCGAGACAAGTTCAAGTGCCAGTATTGTGATCTTGACGCATCAAAAGACTTCAAGATGTGGTGGACAGCTAATCTCAGCATCGACCATGTTGTGCCGAAGAGTAAGGGCGGCACCGATGATCCGTCGAATCTGGTAGTGGCGTGTCATTCATGCAATCTCTTCAAGGGGTCTGCGTCATGTTCAAACATCGAAGAGGCGCGAGATGTCGTTGCGGAGAGAAAAGAGCAGGCCAGGATGTGGTTCAGGAAGCACGTCACAAAGGAAGAAGCTTAGAATTTGTTCTCGCGGTCGAGCTGTCCGCCTCGAACGGATTCCTGGCAGCTCTCTGATGGCAACCTTCAGAATAAAACTCCGTATACTTTAGCTAACATGGCTATATCGCACCGCAATGGTTGCAAATCTAGGGTGCGTTAGCCAAAGAATGTCCTGGCGGGACTAATCGCACGACGGAGGATTGTTATGAATATTCAAATCGACAGGAAGACAAAGATTCTGTGCGCGGCGGATGTCCACGGAGTGCCCTGACCCCTGCCGGCAGGTTTCGGGGAAACCTACCCTACAGCTATTCTGGGGAACCTACCCTACTTTAGATTCATCGAGAGTATCTTGATATCGGTGTAATCTTCGATAGAATAGCGGATGCCTTCGCGTCCCAAACCGGAATCCTTCATGCCACCGTACGGCTGATGATCTGCGCGATATGTCGGGACATCATTGATCACAACACCGCCCGCCTCGATTGTCTCGAACGCATACCAGATGTCTTTCATTCGGTTTGTGAACACACCCGCCTGCAATCCGAAATCTGAATCGTTGATCTGTGCGACGGCTTCTTTGAAGTCTGTATACTTGAGGACCGATACCAACGGCGCGAAGACCTCCTGCGCGCAGACTTTCATATCTGGCTTCACATCAGCAAGGATCGTCGGCTGCACATGCCCGCCAAGACGCTTGCCACCGGCTACAATTTTAGCGCCATGGCTCACAGCCTCTGCAATCCAATTCTCAATCCGGATCGCCTCTTTCTCTTCGACTACCGGTCCGATATCGACACTTGGATCGAGCGGATCACCGACTCTAAGCTCGTTAACTTTCTCTGTGAACAGGCTGATGAACCTGTCATAGATGCTCTCGTGCAAATAGACTCTCTGCACCGAAATGCAGCTCTGCCCCGATGCGGCAAAGCCGCCGAAGATC
>Ga0180009_10002787_pt1 | contig 20358 bp, 19 predicted proteins | sample OS_PC_MetaG_FD_123537 | JGI IMG/M metagenome (GOLD analysis project Ga0180009, IMG submission 123537) | Groundwater microbial communities from the Aspo Hard Rock Laboratory (HRL) deep subsurface site, Sweden - OS_PC_MetaG | ecosystem: Environmental > Aquatic > Deep subsurface > Groundwater...
CTCCTGGACATGTAGGCTGGTGTTTCATGTTCAGGGGGTACTACCCCATGATTTTACCGCGCTGTCACCTAGATCCATGATTTCTTATGGTTTTACGCTCGTTGCAGAGGATCCACGCTCAACCCCAATTGTAGTCCATTTTCCCCCGATGTCGCGAATACGCTCGCATCGCCTATAATGCGGTGCCTGGCATGGAGGGATCATGAGACGGTGTGTTGCGGCATCGCTGCTTCTGCTCGCGCCCCTGGTGGTTGTCGGAGACCAGACGCCGGTGGCTGGTCGATGCATGACCTGCCACAAGGACAAGACGCCGGGGCTGTACCGGCAGTGGTACCTCTCCGAGCACGCAAAGCACGAGGTGACCTGCCTTGACTGCCACGGCGCTCAGAAGGGCGACAGGGACGGGTTTCGGCACGAGGGCGCGCTGGTGGCCACGCTGGTCACTCCGAAGGACTGCGGCAAGTGCCACGCCAACCAGTTCAAGGAGGTCGATCGCTCCTACCACGCCACGGCCGGACAGATCCTGGAGTCGGCCGACGCCTACCTGGCCCACGCACCGGGGGGGGAGCCGGTGGCGATCCCCGGCTGCGAGAGCTGCCACGGCGGCAAGGTGAGGCTCGATCCGAAGGCCCCCAACCGGCTTGACCACAAGAGCTGGCCCAACTCCGGTATCGGTCGCATCAACCCCGACGGCAGCAAGGGCTCCTGCACGGCCTGCCACTCCCGCCACCAGTTCAGCCTGGGGCAGGCCCGCCGGCCCGAGGCGTGCGGCAAGTGCCACCTCGGACCGGATCACCCGCAGAAGGAGGTCTACGAGGAGTCGAAGCACGGCAACGCATTCTTCACCCACGTGCCGCAGATGAACCTGGACGCCGACCGCTGGGTGGCCGGGGTGGACTACGCCGCGGCTCCCACCTGCGCCACCTGCCACATGTCGGCCAGCCCGCAGCAGAAGGTCACACACGACGTCGGTCAGCGCATCTCGTGGACCCTGCGGCCGCCCGTCTCGAAGATGAAGCCCGACTGGCAGCGCAAGCGCCAGAGCATGAAGGGTGTCTGCGCCGCCTGCCACGGCGGCCGATTCGTCGACGGCCACTACTACCAGATGGACGGGCTGGTGCAGCTGTACAACCGCAAGTTCGCCGAGCCGGCGGGCAAGATCATGGCGATGGTCCGCCAGCGCGGGCTGCTGAAGAACAAGGCGGAGTTCAGCAACAAGATCGAGTGGATCTACTGGGAGCTGTGGCACCACGAGGGGCGCAGGGCACGCCACGGCGCGGCGATGATGGGACCGGACTACACCTGGTGGCACGGCATCTACGAGGTGGCCCAGCACTTCTACTTCAAGTTCCTGCCAGCCGCCCGGCACCACAGCGATCCCGAGGTCAACAAGCTGATCGACCAGGTGCTCGCGGATCCGATGCACGCCTGGATGCAGCGGCCGACTGACGAGATCAAGCGCGACGTCCGCTCGGGCAAGCTGCAACAGCTCTACAAGGACTTCTACAAGCCGCTGGCCAGGTAGCCATGGCGCCGCTCAGGACCCTCCGCCGCTTCTGGCGCGGGCTGTGCACCAACTGGCTCGGCACCACCGGGGTGGTGCTGACAACGACCGCGTTCATCCTGTTCCTGCTGGCCGAGTTGCTGCGCATGGCGGGGATCGTGACCAACGCCTACGTCGGGTTGATCACCTACCTGGCCCTGCCGCTGCTGTTCGTGCTCGGTCTGTTGTTCGTCCCGCTGGGGTGGTGGCTGCACCGCCGCCGCACCGGCAAGAGCACGCGCGAGCTGCTGTCGGAGCGCTTCGAGGCCGAGCTGGTCGCGTCGAGCCCCGCGGGCTCCCGCGTGGTCCGCACGATCATCACGTTGACTCTGGTCAACGTTGTGTTTCTCGGCTTCGGCGGGGCCCGGATGCTCGGCTTCATGGACCAGCCGCACTTCTGCGGCACCGCCTGCCACAGCGTGATGAACCCCGAGTGGGTGACCTACCAGAGCTCGCCCCATGCGCGGGTGCGCTGCGTGGACTGTCACGTGGGGCAGGGAGCCAGGGCCGCCTTCGACGCCAAGCTCAACGGCGCGTGGCAGATGATCTCGGTCACCTTTGATCTGCACGAGCGGCCGATCCCCACGCCGGTGCACAACCTGCGTCCCGCGCGGGAGACCTGCGAGAGGTGTCACTGGCCGCAGGCATTCTACGGCGACCGGATCAGGCGCATCGTGCGCCACGCCGCCGACGAGGCGTCGACCCCGCGCTACACCACGCTCTCGCTCAAGGTGGGGTCGGGCAGCGGCCGGCGCAGAGGGGAGATCCACTGGCACGTGGCGGGGCACAACCAGGTGCGCTACCAGGCGACCGACCGGAGCCGCATGGCGATGCGCTGGGTCGAGGTGCGCCAGCCCGACGGGAGCTACCGGCGCTACTCCAATCGTCGCGCGCCGCCTGGCGCCGCGCCGCCGCCCGATGTTCGCGTGCTGGACTGCGTCGACTGCCACAACCGGGCGACCCACATCTACGAGGATCCCGAGGACGCCGCGGACCGCCTGGTCGCAATCGGCGCGATCGATCGCGGGCTGCCCTTCGCCCGGCGTCAGGCGCTGGCGGCGCTGACCGGCAGCTACCGCGCCGGGACCGGGCCGAGGGCCGTCGACCTCGACTTTCGTGGTCACTACCGGCGCCACCACCCCGACGCCATCACCAAACGCGGCCGGCAGATCGATCGGGCCGTGCGCTCGCTGCAGGACGTGTACCGGCGCAACATCCACTCGGGCATGAACATCACCTGGAACGCCTACCCCGACCACATCGGCCACCGTCGCGGCCCGGGCTGCCGCCGGTGCCACTCGCCCGACATGGTCGACGGCACGGGGAGGCCCGTCTCCAGCGAGTGCACTCTATGCCACTCGATGCTGGCCTACGACAGCGCCGCGCCGTTCCAGTTCCTGCAGCCGCCCGACCCGGCGGACCGCGAGTGCGAGATGGGCCTCTTCCTGCGGCGCGAGTTCCTCGGCGCGTCGATCCCGGGCAACCCGTGCAAGGCGACACGCCCCAAAAATGAGCAAGAATGGTCAAGCAGGGGCGGCGAGGCCAAGGTAGGCTCTGAGCATCGATGAGCCACGCGTGGACTGGGTAGCTCGACCAGACAACCGACACTCGAACAGCAGGCGAGGATGAAGAAGGAGTCCACCCGACAGGACTACCGCGAGCGGATCCCGGTCCTCGCGCCCCTGCGGGGCGCTGCGGGGTGAAGCAGCGGGATCCTGCGTGTCCTGCTCCACATCCAGCAGCGGCTGGACGATCCGATCTCCCTCGAGGAGCTGGCCTCCGTGGCCCACTTCTCGCCCTACCACTTCCACCGCGTGTTTCGCGGCATGGTGGGGGAGGGGGTCAAGGAGCATGTCCGGCGGCTGAGGCTGGAGCGAGCGGCAGCTGATCGGCACGCCGCGGCCGGTGACCCGCATCGCGCTGGACGCCGGCTACGAGACGCACGAGGCCTTCACACGGGCCTTCAGGGCGATGTTCGACCAGCCCCCCTCCGAGTTCCGGCAGAGCCGGGGCTGGGCCCAGCGGCTGGACGACGCGCGCGTTCACTTCGCGACCGACGGGCGGATCGACGGCTTCACCCCCTGCACCGGAGACAAGACCATGGAAGCCAGCATCAAGAACTTACCACCGCGCAAGGTGGTCTTCATCAGGCACGTGGGACCGTACGTCGAGGTGGGGGTGTCCTGGGGCAAGCTGTGCAGCTGGGCCGGGCCGCGTGGGCTGCTCGGTCCCGGCGCGACGATGCTCGGTCTGAGCCACGACGACCCGGAGGTGACGCCCCCCGACAAGCTGCGCTACGACGCGTGCATCGTGGTGCCCGACGACGCCCCGGTCCAGCCCGAGGGTGAGGTTGGCGTGCAGGTGATCCCGGGCGGGGACCACGCGGTGACGATCCACAAGGGGCCCTACGAGCAGCTCAAGGAGACTTACGCTGCGCTCTGCGGTCAGTGGATCCCGGCCCACGGTCGCGAGCCTCGCTCCGCTCCGAGCGTCGAGGTCTACCTCAACGACCCTGGCCAGACCGCGCCGGAGGAGCTGCTGACCGAGATCAACATTCCGCTGGAGTAGCCCGCGATCCCGTCGAAATCGCGCCGCTTTCTGTGACGAGCCGTTGACATGGCCACGCTGGTGGCTATGCTCTAGGGTGTTTCGCCATGGGGGCGTCACGGTTTCGACGGGGGTGAATGAAGTCAGGGCTGCAAGTGGAGGGTACTCTGTCACCTCCCAAATCCGACGGGGACAATTTAAACGCGAACTCCAACGAGTACGCTCTGGCCGCTTAAGGCCAGCGTCCTTGCCGTTCTCCTGTCTGTGACGGCGGCAAAGGGCGTCAAAGAACAGGCTAGCTCGCGGCTTTGACGGTCGGGTCGCCGGCGAAACAATAGATCGGATAGCGGTCCAATGAGCCTTCCGGCGGGCGCGCTGGGTCGTGATTCAAATCACCGGATAAACTTGTAGACGCCCTGATGGAGCACTTCCGGACCCGGGTTCGACTCCCGGCGCCTCCACTTTCCAGGCCAGCGACATCGCTGGCCTTTTTCTTTGACTGTAACTCGACTGTCACACGCTCTGACGAAATCACGGGGGATTCTTCGTCCCAGTCACCCACCGCCACGGCCCGAGGCATCTCGATCACCTCGCCGCGGGGACGGCGCGAGACCTTCAGCCTGGCCACCTCGGCACAGAGGGGCTCCCAGCCGATCGTGATGTAGGCGTCGATCCCCTCGCGCCTGGGTGGACCGTGGGTGCAGAGCTTGAGCAAGTCCTTCCTCGCCCCATCCGAGATGGCGAGCGAGATCATGGTCCGGCGCAGGTCGTGGCCACGGCGGTGCCGCAGACCAAGCTCCTTGAGGTCCCTCTTGAGGCGCTTGTAGCTGTGGCACTTGGTCCGCATCGTGCCGGCGTCGACGCGCCGGCTGGCGGGCAGCGGGACGATGAGGTCGTCGGGACCGGGGTTTCTGCCCATCATCTCGGGCCAGCCCTTCAGCTTCCACTCGGCGAGCATGGCGGCGAGGCTGGGGTGGACCGGCATGTAGCGGGTCTGTCCCGTCTTGGTGCGCCCTTTGTTGTAGCTCGTGGCGATCACGAGCCGCCCGAGGGGCCGGTGATCCTGCTCGAAGTGGCGCCAGCGAAGTCCATCCGCCTCTCCCTCCCGGAGGGCGGCGATGCCCTTCAGGGCGTAGTGAACCTGGCGGTCCCACGGAATGCGCGGGTCTGCGATCAGCGCCTCCAACTCGGCGCGCTTGAAGATCGCAGTTGGCCGCCACTCCGGGTCCTTGTCCTCGCAAGGGCCGAGTTGCTGCTTGGTCAGGATGCACGGGTTGTGGTCCACGAGGCCGAGGATCTGTGCGTCCCGAAACAGGGCCTTGGCCAAGCTGTAGATGTTGCGGACGGTCTTGGGCGCGATGTTCGGCTTCTTACGCAGCTCGTTCACCATGTGGACGATGTGCCGAGGCTGCACCGGCTGATCCAAGCGCATGTCACCGATGTAGGGGTAGACGTGGTCGCGCAGGCGGGAGGCGTCGTTCTTCCAGTCTTCGATGCCGAGAGCGCGGCGCTCCGGGATCCAGTGCTTCGTGCCGAACTCTCTCACGGTAGGGTTGGAGTCGATCCCCGTTCTCTCCTTGAACTCCGTGGTGGCTTCGAAGCGCTTCTCGATGCTTCTCAGTATCTTTTTGGCCTTTTTCTCTTCGCCCGCCGGCAGCTTCGTGGACTCGTAGGCCCATTCGCCGTTCTCGTCCTTGTACTTGATCCAGAGTCTGTTTCCCCTCAGGTACACGCAGCCCATTGGGCCCTCCTACTTTTTCCTCCTCGCACGGCGCATGCTGACGATCTTGTCTGCCTCGGCCTCGGCGTCAAATGGGCGACTACACCTGTCCGCCGAGGTGCGCAGAAAGGACTCCATGTCTGCCTCCCTGATCCGCCACTGACTCCCGACCTTGCTAGCAGACAGGCTCCCACCTCCGATCCATCGCCGGACGGTCTTTGGGCTGACACCGGCATGCTCGGCCACCGCCTTGACGGACATCCAAGGACTTCCGATTGCCGAGCGATGTGCAGTGTCCTCCTGCAGCGCCTTCTGCAGGACAGCTCGTAGCTGTCGTTCCAGACGAAGCTCGTTTTCACCGCCAGCACCTGGCAGTGTACCACGCCGAGCGAGTTCCTCGCGGAGCTCAGTCAAACAGCCGAGTTCCTCGGCGAGGTCGGCCAGCTTCTCGACGACGGCGGTCACGGGCTACTCTGGGCCTACTGGGCACCGTCGAACGGCTCAACGGCAGCCGTGCTTCGTCTCGCGCGCTCCTCGAGGTTGTTGATGAGCTCTGGGCTGAAGCGGACGACCCGTCGTCCGAGGCGGATCGCTGGCAGTTCGCCTCGGCTCACCCACGAGTAGAGGGTGCCAAGAGGTACCTGCCAGCGACGGTGGAGGTCCTGATACGTCATCAGCGTCTTCATCACAGTCTCCTTGCCCGACCGTGTTGGCCTTGCCGATGATCTCGTCGTACCAGGGCGTCGATGGCAGCGCCCTGCCAAAAGTGGGCGGCCGATTTGTTAGGGTCTGCTGACTCCACTTTGGCTTGAGCTCACGGATGTCGGAGACCGTTGGACCGTCTCGTGACCTTGCTGCGCTTGCGGGCCGTTGATAGGCTTGCGCGAGTTCTGTTGTGAGGTTCGGAGATGAGCAAGAGCAAGGGTGGACGCCCAGCACCCGAGGAGGTTCTTTGGCTTCTGCGATGGCTCCTCCGGCGCACCTACTCCTACGTGATGGTCGAGCGCCGGATGGGCAAGGACCCCGAGCGGTATCGCCGCTTCGCTGAGAGCGAGGCCGGGAAGCGGGACGCCGAGGTCTTTGCCGAGATGCTCGATCTCGCCCGAGGAAGAGATGACAAAGGAGAGGTACTGCACGTCGGCGGTCATGTCCTTCGACGCCGTGATCTCGAGCTCGTACCCCTGAGGATGTTGCTGGCCGATGTGATTGCGGACGAGCGGCGCGCCGCTAAGGACCAGGGGACCGCTGTGGGTGGGGCGAGTGCTCAGCGTATGTCGGCGGCGCTCGAGTCGCGGGGGTTCCAACTATCTGAGGGGCAGAGGGAGAAGGTCAGGTCCTTCCAGGCCACACATGGACGGGGCGATCTTGAACCGGCGGATGTGGCAGCAGACCTGCTTGCCCGAGTCTTCGAGCGTTCGAGGGCCACCCAGAACGTCGCTCGAACGTACCTCAAGAGGAAATGGCCAGATGCAGACCTGAGGAAGTTGCCCTCGACGCTGCTCACGTTCGCGGACGACCTAGCAGTTGGGCCGGTCCCCGGCCCGTGGGGGATGATGCAGTTCCTCCTCGAGGATGTGCTCGGATACGGCAAGACGCTGGCCGCAGAACTCCTTCGGAAGGCGAAGCCCGTCCTGCAGTCCGCGGAGTCCTTCTCGTCTGCGTTCCTCCATCACCGTCGCGGTATCCCCGACGTCGTGTCGGAGTTCGTCGAGCAAAGCGAGGGGGACCCACACGGCTTGGAGCTCTGGGCTCACGCTGCCCTCCGGAGCGAGTTCGAGGAATGCGAGCCCGAGGGGGATGACGGCGCTGACGACTCGTCCGCGTAGGCTCCCTTTCGGGGGCGCTACCCTCACGAGCATCGCGACCGCCAAGTTGCCGCGCGGCCATCAGGTTGCTACTTGTCCATCGGCCTTCATCCCCCCCCCGGTACGGCAATCGCCCGCCAAGCCACTCTTGCGCAGAGATCCGCCGCCAGCGAGATGATGGAGCAAATCGGGTGCAGCAAACGAGCCCGGCTCCGATCACCGCCGCCGCCCCAGCCTCGCCCAGCACCACCTCGCCCCGGCTCGGCCCACCGCGGGCCGTGCCAGCCGGCCACCACCGGCCACCCGGGGGGAGGCCTCATCGGTGATCTGGTCCGCGAGCTCGGCGCCATCAGCGCCCAGGCCGGCCAATCTCGGCCGCGATCCGGACCCGCCGCCCCGGCGCGAGCCCGGCCCACTGCGAGGCTTCGGTCCATTGCCCCGGTGCGTGGGTCCGACGCCACCGTCGGACCGGGGCAGGTGCAATCGGGCCGGACAGCCCGCCGCCCTACTGGCGAACCTGCCCCCTTGCCGCGCGAGGTGACCGCTGTCGGCGCCTTCGCGACACGAAAAGGACGACGATGCCCACAAGGACGAGGATGATGGTGCCGCTCAGGTCGCCGTGCCCGTAGCCTACCCTGCAGCATCCATCGGAGGCCGAGCCGCTCGTGTCCGCGCCGTCAGGTCTGCCGTCAGCGAGGCGGCCGTCGCGTGCGAGCTCAACGTCGCTCCTGCCCTGGAGGTCGTTGGGGAGCTTGTCGAGCTTGATGTCGGAGGCGAGGTCGGGAGCCTGTTTGTCGAATTTGAAGTCCAGGGCAAGCTGGTCGGGCTTGGTGTCGGATGCCTGCTGGTCGAGGTTGATTTCGGCGGACTGGTCGCTCACAAGGTCGGCCCCGAGGTCAGGGCCCGCATCAGGTGGACCTGCGTCTGGCGTTGGCCCACAGATCCCGTTGATGCAGACCCCGCCGGAGCACGGAAAGAGGTTCGGCTTCACGACGTCCGGTGGACAGCTGGCCGCGGCACCAGAACAGGTCTCGACGAAGTCGCACTCGTCTACCGCCGGTCGGCACACGGTGCCAACTGAGAGCAGGCCGTCAGTTGGGCATTGTGCAGAAGAGCCTGTGCAGTCCTCCGCCACATCGCAGTCGTCTGCCTCTGGTCGACAGACTGTGTTCGACGGGAAGTAGCTGTCTGCCGGGCAGGCGGCCGAGATCCCGGTGCAGCTTTCTGCGGAGTCGCAGGGACCCGTGGGCGGGCGGCAGATGGTGCTGGCAGAGAGCAGCACGTTGGCCGGGCAACTCGAAGAGAAACCGCTGCAGCTCTCCGGCACGTCGCAAGGTCCGGCAGGCGGGCGGCAGGTGTGGCTCGAAGGGTGAAAGGCATCCGGGGGGCAGTTCGGCGAGGATCCTGTACAGCTCTCCTCCAGATCGCAGTCGCCCACCGGCGGCCTGCATACCTTCGTCGGCGGAGAAAACGTGTCGCTGGGGCACGCCGCCGACCCTCCCGTGCAGCTTTCCGGCAGATCGCAGGGGCCAACCGCGGTTCGACACGAAGTGCCCGAGGGCAAGAACCCATCGGCCGGGCAGGATGGTAAGCTACCTGTGCAGTTCTCCGGCGTGTCACACGGCCCGGCCACCGACCGGCAGACCTCCGTGGTCAGCTTGTAGGTATTGGTCGGGCAGGTCACCGAGGTCCCAGTGCAGTTTTCGGCAACGTCGCAGACTCCGGCCGCTGGGCGGCAGACATAGGTCGAGGGCTGGTAGCCGTCGGGCGGACAGAGGGCCGAGGTGCTAGTGCAGGTCTCCGGCGCATCGCAGGAGCCCGCGGAAGCCCGGCAGACCACGCTGGTGGGTAGATACCCATTTGCTGGGCATGCCGCCGAGGTGCCCGTGCAGTTCTCCGCTGCGTCGCAGGGCCCTGCAGCGGGTCGGCACACCGTTGTCGAGGCCAGGAACACATCAACCGGGCAGCTGGGTGTAGAGCCAGTACACTGCTCCGGTGCATCGCAGGGGCCGGCCGACGAACGGCAAACGTACGTGGACGGCCGAAGAACGTCCGGCGGGCAGCTGTTCGACGCGCCCGTGCAGTTCTCCGCGACATCACACGGACCGGCGGTGGACCGGCAGACATACGTTGAAGGCCGAAGACCATCGAGTGGACAGGTCGCAGACGTGCCCGTGCAGTTCTCGGGGGCATCACAGAGGCCCGCTGCAGGCCGGCACACGGTTGAAGGCGGCTTGTAGCTCTCGGCGGGGCACTGCGCCGATGAACCTGTGCAGCTTTCGGCTTGGTCACAATCGCCAGCGCTGAGACGGCAGATCGTCGTCGACGACATGAAAGTGTCAGACGGGCAGGACGGAGACGTCCCCGAGCAGACCTCGGGGACATCGCAGGGACCGGCGCTTGGACGACATTCTTTCGTGAGCAGGCTGCAGACACCGTCCTTGGCAGCACCTGCAGAGACGCTGCACGCTTGACAGTCGGACGTAGTGCTCCAGCCGCAGTCCGTGTCGCAGCAGACCCCATCTGAGCAGAAGCCGCTCAGGCACTGAGATCCGCCGCCACATGCGGAGCCGTTGTCCAGGACCAGGAGCTCGTAGAAATAGGCTGACCCGTTGTCGGTCCACCCCGCATGATCGTCCTGACGCGACCCGACCACCACGGTCTTCGAGCTGACGGCTACCCCTGACCCGAAGTAGTCCCACGCCTCAGCGTCGCTCGCGGTTAGCTTGCCCCGCTGGTTCCAGGCGGACCCGTTTCTAACGAAGAGATAGCCCGACCCAGCATCCGTCAGAGTCGTATGGTCATCTCGGTACGCACCAACCGCGACAAGGCCGTTGTCGATGCCGATCGAGAACCCGAAGAAGTCATCCTGGGCGCCATCGCTAGCGGTCACTCTGGCCTGCTTAGTCCAGACAGATCCGGTACGCTGGAATACATAGGCGGCCCCCTGCGTGTTGTCCTCGTAGGGATCACCAGCAGCCACAGTGTCGCCGCGAATCGAAACCGCACCTCCGAACCAGCTCGGGGACTTCGTGGGGTCACCTACGAGCTTTGCCTGCTCACTCCATGTGGAGCCGCTGCGTAGGTAGACGTACACGGTCTTGTTGCTGGTGGCGGCACCCGTCTTGTTCCAGGTGCCCACCACGGCAGTGTCGCTGCTCAAAGACACGGAGTAGCCGAACCAGTGCGAGAACGTCGAAGCATCACTGGAGACTACCTTGGCCTGCTGGCTCCAAACCCCCGACGTTCGCGTGAAGACGTAGACGGATCCTGCGTCAGCATTTGCGCCCACGTCATCGTGGGTCGCGCCAGCAACCAGGGTATCGCCGTCGACTGCGACGGAGGCGCCGAACTGATCACCCTGTACGCCGTCGCCCGCCATCAGCATGCCCTCGAGTGGCCACGCACCGCCCGATCGCGTGCAGACGAATACGACGCCACGGTACTGGTCGTAGCCCATCGCCCCAATGACGACGGTTTCACCCTGGACCGCGACTGATGCGCCGAACACGTTGTTGAGGTAGTGAGGGTAGGAAAGGAAATCTGAACTGGAGAGCCTCTTTTCTTGCCCCCACGTCGAGCCGTTGCGCCTGAAGATGTACACGGCACCGATCGGCCCGCCAGCGCCGCCGCCCTCGTGTGGTGCGCCCACGACCGCCGTGTCGCCGTCGATGGCAACAGACCACCCAAAGTGGATCCCGTCGCCGTTCCAGGCGGTTGCCGGTAGGATCTTTTGCTCGCTAGTGGGAATCAGCCCGAAGGTCGCGCTGCGCACCGGATCACCGCTGGTCCCCTTGTCCGAGCATGCAGACGACAGCATGGCCAGGCATGCAAGCCCGCCCAGCAGACAGGTTCTTGGTGGTGCGACTGTTGGTGCAGAGCTCATCACACATTCCCTCCCATACCGAATCCACCAAGCGCGGTGATCACCACCGCGGTTGTTCAAAGCCCGCGTCTCCCCTGCTCCTGCTGAGCGAAGCTCGGCTGGGAGAGGCCCCTTTCCCGGCAATGCAGGATGTCATCGTGATCGTACCCCGACGACCGACACGCCACAAGTGGCGTGTTCCGTCTGCTGTCTGCCGGATAGCCTCAACACATGCCTCGCTCCCTCGCCGAGCAGTTGCAGTGCCTGCTGGGGGCCAACCTCCGCCGTCTGCGGGAGCGGAATGGCATGACCCAGGAGGAGGCCGCTGAGACCGTCGGGGTCAACTGGCGCCACTGGCAGAAGCTGGAGGCGGGCGAAGTTAACGTCACGCTCAAAACGCTGGCGAAGATCTGCGAAGGGATGGGCGTCGACATCCGGAAGCTGTTCACACCGCCTCGTAGTCGCTGAAGCTGCAGGCGGCCTGTTGCCGGCACCATCGAGACCCCCATCACCTTCCCCCTGAGCACCAGCAAGTCTGGCACCTCGCACCTCAAGGCCTCCTCGCCACCACCGGCCGTCGTGACCTCATGGCCAGGGCGCTCGAGTGCGCGCTTCATGGCCGGCAGCACCCGTGGGTCATCATCCACCACCAGGATGTGCGCCATCTGGTCCCCTCTTCCGTCCGCTCGTCCGAAGCGGGCCTGCCCCATCGGTCTAACCGCCGGTTTGCCTAATTGGCCGTCCCTCGATGTTGCCACACTGGTCCTGGCCCCTACAAGACCAGATAGGCAACCTGATAGGGCATGCAAGCCATCCAACAGAAGCTCGCCCATCGCCTGATCCACCTGCGGAACGAGCGGCACATGACCCAGACCGAGTTGGCTGAGGCTGCTGGTCTCACCGTCGAGGCCGTGAGCCGGATCGAGCGCAGCAAGCGCATCCCGCGTCTTGGATCACTGGTGAAGCTCGCGGAGGGGCTGGGGGTCACCCTGTCAGAGCTTCTCGACTTCGAGGATCACAGAGCCCGGCCGCCGGCCTACAAGGCGCAGGTCCGCAAGGTCGCCGACCTGCTGAGCACGCAGCCGGCGGCCAAGGTGCGGTTGGTGGCGAAGATCGCGGAACTCGTGATCAAGGAGGTCTGACCGGTGGTCAGGGGCCGCCTGCTACGTCCGTGATGAAAGCCCCCAGCCTGTCGATCACGCTGTCCGGGATTTCGTGGCCCCCGTGGAACTGCACCCACTCCACCCGAAGGCCAGCGGAGGACAGGTGATCTCGCAGACGCTCGGCCACGGCAAACGGAAGCAGCGGGTCTTGCATCCCGTGGCTCTGCAGGACCCGAAGACCCTGGCGCTTCTTCATCAGCGGCACCCACTCCGCCTCGGCGAGCAGGGTTCCCGACATGAGCACAAGACCGGCAACCTGCCGGTCCGTCCGCAGGACCAGATCGCAGGAGAGCATCGCGCCCTGCGAGAACCCTCCCAGGACGAGCCTGTCGCTGGAGACGCCGAGACGATCCTGGACGTCGTCGAGCAGGGTGTCGAGCATCTCCCGCGCCTGGTCTGCCCCCTCTGGCATCCCGCTCGACAGATCGCGCATCTCCCCAGCGGCGAGCTGGGCCTCCAGCCGCTCGACGTCGATCATCCACCAGGCCCGTGACTCCCCGAGCCCCATGTTGAAGGACAGGGGGCCGACCGGGAACACGAACCTGGTTTCGCGCGGCACATCGAGGATGCGCCACAGGTGAGCGAGATCGTCTCCAGGGGCACCGAAGCCGTGGAGCAGAACGACAACTGGCCCATCGCCGCCGCCTTCGCGATCGGGACCGCCGGCCACCCGGGCCTGAAGCTGTCCAAAGGTCTCCTCGTGCATGGACCTATCCTGCCAGCCTGATGCCGATCCGGTCCAGCTTCCGCAGGACCTTGCCTTGACACCCGCGAGCGTCAAATCGTAGTCAATGCCATGACCCACCCACGGCTCATCGCACCAGTGGACCGTTTCGAAGATCTTGGGGTCTTCGAGATTGCCGAGAACGCGGCGGCAGGCGAGACATCGCTCGATGTGCCGTTGAGAATGGAGAGCGGTTCCTGGCGCGCGTGGTATCTGGGGTCCGAGTCGGTGGACGACTTGGTCGACGAGGGCATCGCCGACGATGACGCGCCAGAGCAACTACTGCTCGTGCACGCTGGAGCGGAGCCCCCGACAAGGACAGCCATGTCCGAGCTTGAACACGTCGCCTCGATGCCCATCGAGGGGGCACGGTTCACAGTTGCTTGCACCTCTCTGCGATCGGCGCTCGAAACCGAGGACGGCTTCTACGATCACCTCGATGGTGTTCATGGCGTCCTGAGGTGTGGACGCGGTCTACATCTGATGTTGGACGGAGATGGCCAAGCCGAGATCTGGTGCGATCCGGCCGGCAGAGTGCTTCTCATCGACCTTGCCTGACCTGTGCTGGTCGCTCCGGCTACCCCTGGTCACGCTCGACAGAAGGGCCAACGGCCGCGCGGGTTTATCACTCGAGATCGTGGTGCAAGGAACCTGTCAGTCCGGCCTCGGTCCTCGGCAGCCAGACATCGCGGGTCTTCTCGGTGAGGGACCAGCCGGAGGGCGTCACCAACCACCAGGGGACCAAGTGGTAGGGCAGGACGCGCTCGGTCCAGTCGCGGCTGCTCTCCTCGTGGATCAAGCCGCCAACAGCGACAATCCCCTGCGCCAGCCGGCCGGCGGTGAACCGCATCAGGGCCCGTTGTTCCGAGGGCCGGATGCGGCGCATGGTCAAGGGATAGCCTGGGTACCTGCCGGCGTGGATGTCCTCTACGGGGCCGTTGTTGCGCCAGCAGAAGTTGATCAGGGCGTTGGCCAGCACGCGATCGGGATGGGCAGCGACCTCCGGGCGAACCTTGGCAGCCTGCTCGGGCTGGGCCTCGACGAGCTGGGCCGCCACCTTCGGGGTCGCCAGGGCCAGTAGGTCCGGAGGCTCCCTCGTTCTCTTTACGTTCCGCAGCGTCAGGGGCAAGTGAGACAACGCAGCCTGGGCCAGGCGCTTGTACCGCTCGGGCTCGTCCCGCATCAGACCGATCCACTGCTCCATCGCCGCCGATGCCTCAATGTTGATCCGGGCCATCTCGCTGTCCGCGATGCGGCTGATGCCGGGTTCACTGGCCCTCGACCACAGCGGCCGGTCCCTGTCGGCCAGAACGGCCAGATACGATCCCCATCGCAGGCACACCGCCGTCGCGGCCACGGCCTCCTCGCCGATGCGTAGCGGTCCCGGGTCCTCCGGCTCGAGCCTGGAGAGGTAGTCGATCACCTGCTCGAACATGGTCGTAGCCGGCGGGTGGATGTGGCGCTGGGGACCGTCTCGATCCGTCTCCTCCACTCGGCCCGCATCGAGCACCAGGTCCTCGTTCACGCGGACCGTCAGGGGCACGCGAACGTGGCGGTCGCTGGTACGGGTCATGGCGCTCTTGAAGCTCGCTGCTGGAGCGCGAGCAGCCCCTCGGCCATCCTGTGCGGAAGCGGCACGATGGATGGCAGAGGCGGGCGCTCGAAGCAGCCCGGCTTGAACCGGCGAAGAAGTGCTTCGGCGTCGCGGTTCCAGTCGAATGTTGGCTGCTCCAGGACGATGGCGAGCAGCGCGCCGGCCCGCCCCGGATCGAGACCGGCCGTCATTTCGATCACCGCGGGCGGGATGGTGTCGCTCTCGAGGTAGCCCAGCACTACTTCGCGGTGCTCCGGATCGCGGCCCAGCTCCGGGTCTTCGAATGCGGCGAGGAAGCGTGCGAAGTCGGGGCAGAACATCAACCCCTCCAGCGGGTGTGACAGCATCCCAAGGGTTTCGGCCTCCATGAGAGAAGCGGGGAGTTCGAAGCGCTCCAGGCGATCCTGGTTCGCCTTCGCGGCGTTCCGGAGCTCGGGCGCGATGCCCTCGACCACGCCATCTGCCGCGCGCTCGCGTAGCTTGTCAGCCAACATCTCCCGGTGGAGCCGATCGATCTCCCCGGGCGGTCCGACCACCCATGAGTTGCCGAAACGGGCGAGGAACGCTTCGTGATGCTTGCGCATCGCCTCCCAGCCCCGCGCGAGGTGCTCGGGGTTGCGGAAGAAGAGAGCAGGGCTGTCCTGCGCCATCTCGGCGGCCAGACCATCGGCCAGGCGGGGGTCGGGTAGGTCCAGCGTATGCTGGGTGCCGGACAGCGTCCACAGGGCACCGAGGGGGACGAGGTGGGAGATGAAGCAGGATGTCTCGCCGAGCTGCTGCCACGCCCGCGGATCGTCACTGCTCACGACTGTGTGGTAGTCGAGATCGTCCACCAGGTTGTGCAGCTCGAGGAGCCGGCCATCACGGCCCTTCGGTCGGAACAAGCCCGTGACCCCTTCCCTCCAGCTCCGCACCAGCGCGCGGTCCGGACCCCGAAGGCCCGGGTGCGCGGCAAGGAAGGCATCGATGGCCTCGGAGCCCTTGTGTAGTACTGCCTCGGTGGCCTGGGCGATCTCGGCCTCCGAGATGATCCCATCAGGGCTCAGACCCTGGGCCTTCTCCACGATGACAGTGGTGAAGCGGTGTTGCACAAACTCCACCAGTTCGCGCTTGAGCCGGACGTAGCGCGCCACGAGCCGGTCGAGCTCTGCCCCGGCGGACGGGCGCTCCCCGCCTTTGGACAGAGGAGCTGGTGCGGCGCTGACCTCCGCCCTGGATGCTCGGGGTTTCCTGGTCCGCCGGCTCCGTTGCTCTCGGCTTCCCCGTCGTCTGCCCATCGTTGACCTCGAAGTGGCCAAGGTGCCAGAGCCCACATCTGGGTGCAAGGAGAGTCATGTGCAATGTCCGTATCAGCCTTGCGTTCGGCCGGGTGAGAGACATCTCCCTCCTGTTCCGGCAGATCAGAACCGCATCGACACGGCCACCCCGTACTGCGTGCCTCCGGCCGATGGTCCCACAACGGGCGCCACCGACAGTCGTGTCAGCCGCCGGTTGGCCCGTCGTGCCGCCGAGGGGGCGTCGGCGACGTCGTAGATCGCCAGGCACAGCCCGGCGAGCCCCATCACGGCGCCGCCTGCCATCATGGCGGCCCCTGCCCCGCTGTGTCGCGTCGATAGTTGGCCCTCGCCGCTCAGCGCGTCCAACATCAGGCCGAAGACGAACAGAGTGCCGCCGCCTCCAACGAGGGCGATACGTCCGAGCGAGGTGAGGACTGCATGGCCCCACTCCTCGGCGTAGACATGCCCGATGGCCGGTCCGACCCCCACGCCCAGACCCATCAGCGCCAGGCCGGCCACGGGATTGACGTAGCACAGGCCAATGCCCAGCCCGAAAGTGCCCAGGGTGGAGGCCAGGGAGAGCCCCAGCGCCACGCCGGTGGAGAGCGGCCCGTCGACGCCCAGCGCATCCGCTGGGAGCTGGGGGTCGATGCCCAGATCATCCTGGGCGTGAGCCGGCGGCCCGCAGGCCAAGGTCATCACGATGGCGAGGACGGTAAGGGTCGGGCGGCTCATGGTGCTGCTCCTTGTGATGACCCCTGTGGCAGCAAGGTCGATACCAGGATCCCCGCGTTGCGATTCCGGCCCCTTGGCACCGCGAGGTGTCAGGAAATCGGCACCTGACGCCTCCTCCAAGCACGACCGCCGCGATCGACGCCAGGCCGGACGTGCAATGCGAGGTGTTCGCGGAGCGGGATGGTCAGCGTACGGCCGTGCCCCAGTGCGGAAGCTGGACGAAGTGCCGCTGCTGGACCACGGAGCCGGCGAGTTACTGCACCGGATCGAACCGATCGCTTCGCCTGTCACAGCCCCTGCCTTCCGGCGAGGAGTTGGCGGTCCGCTGCGGATGGTAGCGCTCTGTTCTCCCCGGCACCTGGCGGTGGTGGCAGCACGCAGCCGACCTTGGCCGGGCCGACTTTGACCTTCAGCGGCAGGTGTTCCTGCAGTATCCTGGATCGACCAGGTGGGAAGAGGGGGATGCCGACCTCCAGCATCATCTCAAAGGATGGCGGACTCACTGCGGCGATGGCTGCAGAGCACGAGACAGGTTGGCCGTCACAACGGACCGCCATCACCAACGCGGGCAGCTCATGACCACTCCGCTGTTCAGTGGGTTCGATCTGGACAAGCATCTCAACGCATGCACGAACGAAGCCCTGATCGCTGTCCAAGGCCTTGACCGCGACCACATTCAGCAAGCCGACGTGGCTGAACTCGAAGAGGCGATTGTCTCAGAGTACGAGCGCGACGCACCCCGCCTCCTGCTTGACCGCATCTGCATGCTGGAGCCGGAGGAAGTCTCGGTCGACGTGTCACGTCATCCAAGATACGCCCCGCCCATGCGTGCAGGCAGGCGTGTTCATGTCGCAGGTTCGCGGCACACGGTGGTGGTTCCGTTTGAAGGCGACGCGCGCCTCCTCCTCCACGCACCCAACAGGTACACCTCGAACCCTCCGGCGGCCAAGCTCGTCGGCAATGAGCTGCATTTCGTCTACGATCTGACTCCGGTCGACGAGTTGACCTCGATCAAACCGGATTACGAGAACCGACTGAAGCGGATCAACGACTACCTGGCAGCCACCTGCGCCCAAGTTGGTGAATACAATCGACAGCTTCGCGCAAGAGTGCGGTCAGCGATAGAAGAACGCCGTCAAAGGCTCCTGAATGATGTTCGGAACGTAGCCGGCCTCGGCCTGCCCGTTCGCCGTCGAAACGACGTGTCGGTCTACTCACCACCAAGCGTTCGTCGAAAGAAACCCGTTGTTCGTCCCAATCCCAATCGCGAGAGGCATTCGCCAGAGCCTGCTCTGCCCGTCGACGAATTCGAGCATATCTTGCGCGTAGTCGAGAACCTCGCAATCTTCATCGAGCGGAGCCCCCGTACGTTCTCCCGAATGAAGGAGCAAGAGCTTCGGGACCAAATCCTCGTCCAGTTGAACGGACACTACGAGGGTGATGCCACCGGTGAGACGTTCAGTTGCGCTGGCAAGACCGACATCTTCGTACGTGTGGATCGAAGAGAGATATTCGTTGCTGAGTGCAAGTTCTGGACAGGGCCCAAGGGCCACATCGAGACGCTAGACCAACTCTTCTCCTACACCGCGTGGTCCAATGTGTTTCTCGCCGTGGTGATCTTCAATCAGAACAAGGATCACACCCAGGTGCTCGGGAGAATCGGAGAGTGTTCCAAGGAGCACAAGTTCTTCGCCCGTCGCCTTCCAGACAGATCCGAGACCCATCAGAGGTACATCTTCCGACATCCCCAAGATCCGGATCGAGAGGTTGAAGTTGCAGTCCTCGCTTTCCATCTGGCGAGATAGCTCCAGCACGATGTCCAACCTGCGGCGCCATCGTCCGACGTTGCTGCGCCACCGTAGGGTGGACCGTCTCTACTCCGCCACGCTTGGCGGCGGCTGACACAGGAGGTGAAGCGCCATGACCCCGATCCCCTGGGAGAGCAAGCCGCGCGACTTCTTCTCCACGTTCGCTGCCGTCACCATCCGGCCGATGCAGACCTACCCGGGTCTTCCCGATGGGACCGTTGGTGTGGCGCTCGGGTTCGCCGCCATCGTGTCCGCCGCCGTCGGCCTGGTTCTTGGCGCAGGGGCAACGGTGAACCTGCCGGCGGTTCCTGTCGTACCTGCCACCTTCGCGGTCCAGTTCGCCCTGACCAACCTGCTCCGAGTGGGGATACTGGGACTACTGTTCGCCGTCTCCGTCAAGCTGCTCGGGGGACCTTGGAACCACGCGCTGGCTCTCAGAGCTGCGGCGTACGCGAGCTCCGTCGTGGTGGTGCGCGTGCTGGTCCTGATACCTGTGGTCGGCCACCATCTCCAGCTCCCGGTGGTGGTCTTCGAGCTCGCGTTCATCTCGTTCGCGTGCGGGCTGGTGGCCCGGGGGCGGCACGGCCTGTCGAAGGGGCGCGCGATCGGCGCTGGGGCTATCCCAGGTCTCGTCGTGATGGCAATCCTGGGCGCCCTGATGCTCGTCGTTGTGGCCTCCGGGCAGAGCCTGCCGATCTAGCCGATCATCGATCAACCAGAGGCGGGCGTCCGTCTCCGTCATGGCTGCAACGAGCAGCACAGCAGTGCAGCACCATCGGCCCGCCGACCAAGCCCAGCCCAAACGAGAACACCACGTCGGTGAGGTAGTGCTTGCCCCAGACCACTCGGCCCCAGGCCACACCGAAACCGTAGAGGATCACGAGGAGCCAGGCCAGCCATGCGGCTCTTCTGCGTTCAATCCGGCGCAGGTGGATAGGGATCGGCACGCAGACGAGGGCCATGGCCACGTGGCCCGACGGAAACGACTCGCCGGCCCCGACTCCCGCCGGGATGTAGAACGGGGTGTAGTCGGACAGGTCGGGCCGGAGGTGGACGAACCGGACGCGTCCCCACAGCTGCTTGAGGGTCTGGACCCCCAGCCCGGGGCAGATCACGGCGGTGAGGATCACCGCCCATGCCATGGGGCGATGCCGCCGCCATGGCCCTGGCCTCCGGGTTGCGGCTAGCAGCACCACGCAGCGGAGAGCCTACCAGAGCTGATCGGCTTCGTTTGGTGCAGCTCGTCGCCTTCGAGAAGCCTGACCACCCAGGAGATCGTCGACGAACTGCCTGCCCTCCCTGTGGGGGCCTTCCTCCTGAGCCCGAGCCCGAGCCCGCGGCCTGCAGTTCGATGACAATAGGTTCCCAGGAAGGGAGGGCGGGAGCGCGACTTCCCCCTTCTGGAGGCCAGGCGGGATCTCGGGGCCGGGTGGGGAGCAGGGGCTGGCAAACTCGGATGAGCGTGGATCCTCTGCAACGAGCGTAAAACCATAAGAAATCATGGATCTAGGTGACAGCGCGGTAAAATCATGGGGTAGTACCCCCTGAACATGAAACACCAGCCTACATGTCCAGGA
>Ga0180009_10002788_pt1 | contig 20346 bp, 23 predicted proteins | sample OS_PC_MetaG_FD_123537 | JGI IMG/M metagenome (GOLD analysis project Ga0180009, IMG submission 123537) | Groundwater microbial communities from the Aspo Hard Rock Laboratory (HRL) deep subsurface site, Sweden - OS_PC_MetaG | ecosystem: Environmental > Aquatic > Deep subsurface > Groundwater...
AGTTTTTCTATATTAGAATTATCTAAAGCAACGCATCCATTTGAATCCCTATCTTTTAAAGGTTTGTTTGTTCCATGCATCCAAATTGAATGCCCATCCCGGCCTCAGATACGATCGAGGATGTTTGGATAATCTGTAGGGAATGCTCTTGTCCCGTATATAGGAGCAAGATCTCTCTTTTTATACTCTTGGGTAAAAAAATAGACCCCCTCCGGTGTTCTCTTGTCTCCGGAAACCGATTTTGCTCCAGGCGTCTCACCGGTCGAACACTTAAACCTATTGATTTCATTATACATTTTTTCGTCGTATTTGTACAGAAATAAGCACTGAGTATCTTTTTCAACCACCATAGCATATTCATTACCTTGCTCAGTGCTGCAGGAAACGAGCATAGCTGGCCTAAGTTTTGCGCTGGCCTCCTGATTATGTGATACAGCAAAGACCGGCTCTGTGAGCTGGAGCATTAATAGCAAAAAACATAAGTTGCAGATAATACGAACCAAAATCCCCTCCATAACAAATTTTTGTTTCTAATATTTTTTTCCTTAATCAGATAAATTTACTGTGATAGTATCTCCTTTTTCAGCCTTAAAATAGTCTTTTGCGCTGCCGCAATTTATGGCTATTTCGAGATATCCGCGGCTGCCTATAATAACAAGCGGACTGTTGGAACCACTGTCTTCATAGCTTTTTGATAAATCGGTGATTTTGCTATTACCTATCCTGATTTCAGGTTTTTTCCCAGCATCCGGTCTGCAAAAATTTCTTAGGCAATTGGAATCTATATTTGTAATCAAGTTCCCAAAGTGGTCGATAGAGATAATTGCCCCAACAAGTTCGCCTTTATTTGAAATCCCTGGCTCTGGAATACTCAATTTTACCAACTCGTTTTTATTTATCGGCGTTCCTATATTATTTATTTTGGTGCCGGATGAAATATGGGCGCTGACCGGAGCAAAAATATCTCGACCATGAAAGGTCTGACTTATTGATTTAAGAAAGAATTTTTTATTATCAACTCTAATTATTTCCACAATATTCCCTTCTTCAACAAGCAGTGTTAAGATGCCGTTGTCAGGAGCAATGAAAATGTGGCCTGCCATTTCAATGGCTATTATTGCACGGTTCCCACCGACTCCTGGATCAACAATCACAACGTGCACAGTGCCTTTGGGGAAAAATTTGTAAGAAGATTTTATTGTGAAGGCTGCTTGAATTATATCGTGTGGATCAATATTATGTGTTATATCAATAATAATAGCAAATGGGTTGACAGAAAGAATAACGCCCTTCACTGTGCCAACATATTCATCATTTAGTCCAAAATCGGTAAGTAGGGTAATTATAGACATAATCAAAGAAGGTTAGCTGTTATTTGTTTTCCAATCCAAGATGCATGTATGCTTTTTTTGAGGCCTTTCTGCCGGAAGAGGTTCTTATAATCATTCCAATTTTTAAAAGATATGGTTCGACAACGTCCACAAGTGTATCTGTCTCTTCTAAAAGTGTTGCAGCAATGGCTTCAATTCCAACAGGCCCTCCGTTGTAAAATTCAATTATTGTTTTCATATAACGACGGTCAAGATCGGTAAGCCCTTTATCATCGACCCCCTCCAAATGCAGGGCCGCCTCCACGTTTTTTTTTGTAATTTTACCATCTGACCTGACTTGTACATAATCTCTTACCCTTTTTAGCAGGCGGTTAACAATTCTTGGAGTTCCTCTTGAACGTCTTGAAAGCTCAACAGAGCCTTTATTGTCTATAGGAACGTTAAGCAACGCTGCAGAACGTTTGGTGATTTTTACCAGATCGTTTTCGCTATAAAAATCAAAACTCCTGAAAATGCCGAACCGATCTCTAAGCGGCGCTGACAACAGCCCTACTCTTGTGGTTGAGCCGATTACGGCAAACCGTTTCAGATGATATCTGTGACTTCTGGCATGTATTCCTTTGTCGAAAACAAAATCAACGGCAAAATCCTCCATGGCTGGATAAAGGAATTCCTCTACAACTTTTGGCATTCTATGTATTTCATCTATAAACAGGATATTGCCATCCTCTAAATTAGTTAGAATACCTATCAGGTCTCCGCCTTTTTCAAGTGCAGGCCCGGAAGTAACAGTCAGATTACTTCCCATCTCATTGGCAATAATATGTGCGAGTGTGGTTTTACCAAGGCCGGGCGGTCCATGAAATAGTACATGGTCAATCGGTTCGTTGCGTTCCATAGCCGCTTCAATTGCGATTTTGAGAGTTTCAATTACTTCGGTCTGTCCAACGTAATCGACCATGTATTCAGGGCGCAAAGACTTAATCGCCGGTTCTTCATCAACGGGCAGACTTGTTCCTGTAAGCAAGCTCTGTTTGTCTGAAGAATATTTCAGGATATCATCATTCATAAGGCTTTTGTGCCACGATAGACTTCTTCAAAGAGTTCTTCAAATGTAGAAATAGAGCTGTTGCGTTTTACTGCTTCAGCAATCATACGTTTTGCATCAATGGTCTTGTGGCCAAGCTGAGAAACCAGCACATTCAGCATCTGTTTTGAAATGTCTTCCATAATCTGTATTTCTTCGGGCTCGTACTTGGTAATTAAAGCGAATTTATCCACCTTTCCTTTAAGTGATGCAATAATTTTCTGGGCTGTTCTTGTTCCAATGCCTTTTAATTGTTTAAGTTTAGCCACGTCTTTTGATTCAATGGCGCTTGCTATTTCACGGACGGGGATATTAAGCGCTTTGACCGCCTTAAGTGGGCCTATATCTTCAACAGAAATAAAATGCTGAAAAAATTCTTTTTCGATTTCCAGATTAAAGCCGATTAGAACGGGTTTTGGCTGTCGTTCAGTCTGGTGATAGTAGATATAAAGGGATATTTCTTCTCCTTCCATCTTTGTTTTAAGAGTATCCATAACGATTGCGGGCAGCAGGATTTCATATCCTATCTGATTAGCAAGAATAATTATCCGCTCTTCTTCTTTTTTTAATAGTTTGCCTTCAATATAACTTATCACAGATGCTCTGCCTTACTCCTTAAAATTTGTTCAATGCATTTTTTGTAACGAAACAAGCCTATAAGCGCAAGACTCATAGCATCGGATGCATGATATGGCCTAATAGGAGCTGTTAGGTTAACTAAATGCCTTACAGCTTTTTCGAGCTGCATTTTACTTGCATTTCCGTTTCCAGTCAAAATTTGCTTTGCTTCACGAACTGAAATCTCAATTGAGGGTACATCAGCCCTGCATCCGGCAAGAAGGATAACACCTGTAACCTTTCCCAGTATAATTCCGGATTTTGGATACTTTTCCAAAGAAAAAACATCTTCTACAACCATTAGATCCGGTTTTTCATCCTTTAAGATCAGGATAAGTTTAGAAAAGATTTGATCAAGACGGGTCGGCAAAGAAATATTTTTTGAAGTATTAATACTGCCATATGAAAAGCCATCAACTTTAAACCCAATTCCTCTTACAATGCCAATGCCGGTTGCGGCCAGGCCTGGATCTATACCGATGACCTTTATCATGCTGGATAGTAACAAGTTCACGGTTGTCGGTTTACAGTTTACAGTTTTTTCAATGAACTATGCAACGACTGAAGCATTTTAACTGTTAACAGTGACCGGCTGCCTTATAGTTCCTTCAATTTTTTTGTCGCTATTTTAGCTTCAGTAGCTTCAGAATATTTTTTGACAAGCTCCTGCAATATAAGACGAGCATTTGCTTTGTCTCCAAGATTAAGGAATGCAAATCCCTGCTTTAGAAGAGAAGCCGGCACTTTATTCCCTTTTGGATATTTTTCTATAACTTTCTGATATTCAACTATAGCTTTTTCATACCATTTTTCACTATAGTAAATTTCACCTATCCAGAACTGGGAATTATCTGCATGTGCCGAGTCTGGAAATTTATTTATTAAATCCTTAAAGCCCTTGCGGGCGGTTTCAAAGTCTCCTGCATCAAATGCCTGTTTAGACACCGTGTATAATTCATTTTCTGAAAGCACTTGTTCGGATTGAGATTTTGATTTTATTTTCAGATTGTTTTCGTCTGCTTCAAAATTGAGATATTGTTCTATACACGTTAAGCGTTTTTTATTTAAATCTGCTGTTTCCTCAATTCTTTTTAGCCGGTTTTCAATCATTTGTTTTAATAAATAATCAGTTTCGTCAATTCTTCCGCTTAAAAGTTGCATTTCAGTTTTTAGCTGATCATGCATTGCATGCAGTTCGGCAGATTGCTTTCTAAGTATCTGTTCCTTTTCATCCAGCAGTTTAATATATTCTTCTAGTCTGGATTTTAGCTCTTTATTATATTTTTCTGAGTTTGTATTACGCTGCTCGAGCCAGGACATCCGATTTTCAAGCGTAACAACGTCACCATGCATTGCACAGCCACATAAGATATTTAAAAAAAGTAATAGAAATAAAACTGAATATTTCATTGCAGAGATAAAGCCTTTTTCATAAGTTAATAGCTTAGAAAAGCTGCCCGCCATAGAAGGCGAGCAGCTCCAAATTGTTCTTCATCTTCTATCGACTACTCTATGACAAAGTGATCCCGCCTGTTTTTTGACCATGCATCTTCGTTGTGACGTGGATCAGCAGGTTGTTCTTCACCATAGCTGATCATTGTTAAACGTGATTCCGCAATGCCGAGATCGATTAGGAAGTTCTTTGCACTTTGGGCACGCCTGTCGCCAAGGGCAAGGTTGTACTCGTTTGTCCCGCGTTCATCACAATGACCCTCAACAATAATTGATTCGCCGGGATTGTTTCTTAGCCATTCAGCTTTTCTTTTTAAAACTTCCTGAGCCTCAGGTTTAAGATTAGACATATCAAAATCAAAGTAGATATTTTCATTCATAAACAAGTTTCTGGCTGCAATTATCTTACGGCTTGCTGCTTCTTTTTGAAGATTCTCTTCATCTATAGCGCGTTGCCTATCGAGTTGCCTTGCAATTTCTTCTTGTCTAGCTTTTTCAGCAGCCAGTTTTGCTGCCTCGTCCTCTTGGGTAGTATCAACCTTAACTACCTTCTTTGCACAAGAGGTGACAAACAGCAATCCCGGAATTACTAATAAAAGGGCTACGCATATCCACAACTTTTTTTTCATTTTTTTCCTCCTTTTGGAACAAATTAATTTTTTAGTTATCAATAACGCCAGGTGACCATTCAGGATCTGTCTGCTCACCTGGCAAAGCAAGCAGACGCCTCTGATCAGTTCCATAGGCAGTCATAACATAGACTCTGGAAGGCCCTTCACGAGTGGAACTAAATGCAATGAGACTTCCATCCGGCGACCATGTAGGGGACTCATTGTTTCCTGAGTTTTGTGTTAATTGTAATGTCAGGCCTTCTCCTTCAACATCTATTGTGTAAATATTGACCTGTCCATTTCCCATGCCTGAATACACTATTTTATCACCTCTGGGAGACCAGCTCGGAGATGTATTGTATGTTCCCTGAAACGTCAATCTCTTTACCTGTCCGGAATCTAAATCCATTATATAGATTTGTGGAGAACCTGACCTGCTTGAGACAAATGCCATTTTTTTGCCATCCGGAGAAAACGTTGGAGATACATCAATCCCCCAGTTATTTGTTAAATTCTTAACAATTTCCCCGTTTCCGGTCAACAGATAAATTTCTGGGTCGCCGGAAAACGAGAGAGTCGCGGCAAGTTGAAATTTACCTGGAACCCATGCAGGCGAGATATTTATCCCTTTTTTGGCAACTACGGCGCCATGCTTATCTTTTAGGTTTTTTATGTAAAGATCTGGTTTTCCCTTTGAGTAGGACGTGTAAGCTATCCATTTTGCATCTGATGACCATGCAGGAGAAAGAGTTATGGATTTATCATAGGTCAATTGTTCAGAATTATGTCCATCAAATTCACATAAGTGTATATTTTTATTTCCGGAAGTTGTTGATACAAAAGCTATTTTACTGTCAAAAATTCCTCTGTTACCAGTAAGATTATATATAATTTCTCCACAAAAACGATGTATCATTTTACGCTGGTTATTCACAACACCTTTATATCTCTTGCCAACGATTAATAAACCTTTAAATGTGTCATAAAGCCTGAGTTCCATTTCAATTACATTATCTTTTAAAAATAGACTGCCTGTAATAAGAAGTTCAGCGCCTATTCCAGTCCAGTTCTTAAAATTGATATTTGAAACAATTATGTCCGTTTTAGGATCTACAAGATAGGCATCCCGGTCAATTATCTTGAAGTAACCGGTAAATTCCAATGATTTTGAGAGCAGATTTGATGCTTCTTGTGATAAGAACTTTTCTCCCTCACTACCGGACATAGACTTGAACACAGGGACAGCAATCGGAATTTTTCTTGTAAAAGGGTTGTTAATATCAATATAATCATATTCTGTTTGGCAATGAGCCGAATCAATAAAAAAAGATGCAGTTGCTATCAAACATATAAAAATTATTTTAATAAGACTTTTATTTAACATACAAGATAACTATTCTGGTTGTCTGGTTCACGGTTCACGGTTGGTTGCCTTGATCTCTTCATATTTCTTAACTACTCAGGTTGTTAGGTTTAGGGTTAGTTGGCTTTTAACCTTGAACCGTGGAACCGTGAACCTGAGTAGTTGCCTTTATTCAATCATGCCTTTTTTTAACCCTGAAGGGGTAAATATCAGTCCAACATTATAATAAGATTTTAAATATTCTTTGGGCAGCTTAGGAAGCGGGTCTGATTTCTTAACCGCTTTAAAAGCGGATTCGTCAAAATAACTGTTGCCTGACTTTTTTTCGAACCATATATCCTTTATTTCGCCGTTTTGCATAATTTTAATAATGACTACTGCAACCAAATCAGTATCGCCACCGGAGAGCTGTTCGGAAAAAGCCCAGTTTTTTTCAATGTGATAAGGAATTTCTGCTTTATATATATCTATTGGTTTCAGAGCCTGGTAGCCCGTAATCAAAGCACCGCCTGGTATATTACCACCCTGTCCAGCCAGACCTCCAATATCTCTTGCTTCACTTGATCCGACTTCACTTTTTAAACGGTTGATTGCCGATATAACTGGATTAGGCCTTGAATCTTCAACCTGTTTTTCAATCCTTGTTATAGCGCTTTTGACAACCTTTGATGGCTTGAATGTCTTTTTTTTGAGCGATTCTTTTATTTTTTTACCTTTTTTTGGGGCAACGGATACGGCTATTGATTGCTTCTGCTCTGCATTACTAATGGTTTCGGATGGAATTTTGGAAACCTGAGTTTTCTGGGGCTGAGTTGATTGTATTTTGGATTTAAGCTCAATTTGTCCGGATGGCCCAGATGCTGATCCCTGGGCAGGAAGCGTAACCATACTGACGTTAATGACAGAATGTAAAAACTTTTTATTATATGGAGTATGGATTGGGAGATAAATCAAGACTGCAAGAAAAATCGCATGGCATGCCAAAGAAACTGCAAAAGTCAAAAATAATGATAGAGGGTCATTCCCTGTATCGCGAAACAAATAAGAAGCAGCAAACATACTTTCTTTCATCAGCAATTTGGTTTAACTTATTTTTGAACGAGTCCCAGGCATTCAGCTTATTTCCCTTTATTGTTATTGGGCGTTATGGGTTCTGTCACCATACCAAGTTTTTCAATGCCGGCTCCTTTTATCTCTGACATAACACGCACCACCGTTCCATATGATATATTTTTATCAGCTTTTAAATAAACCTCTTGCCCAACACGTCCATCAATGATTTTTATAAGTTTTTCCCGCAAAAAATCAAGCGTCACCTGATAATCGTTTATGTAAATTTGATTATTTTTATCTATAGTTATTATAAGCTGGTCTTGTTCTGCAGGAAGCGGCTCAGAGGTCGCTTCAGGCAGGGAGACATTGACACCCTCTATCATCATTGGAGCAGTGACCATAAAAATGATCAGGAGAACCAGCATGACATCAACAAATGGTGTTACATTTATGTCCGACATGAAACTGTTATTATTTCCACCCAATGCCATTTTTGTATCCTTTACATAAAAATATCGCGTTCTATGATATTCAAGAAGTCAGCAGAAAAACTTTGCAATTCAGTTTCAAGCACCCTTAGCTTTTGCATAAAATAGTTAAATGCTATTACCGCCGGTATTGCAGCAGCCAAACCGGCTGCAGTTGCAATAAGCGCTTCAGAAATTCCAGGAGCAACAACAGCAAGGCTGGCTGAACCGCTAAGCCCGATACTATGAAATGAATTCATTATTCCCCACACTGTCCCGAACAAACCGATAAAAGGAGCTGTATTGCCAGTTGTGGCAAGGAAAGGAACCATCTGAGTCATTCCGGCAATTTCTGTGTTAATTGCCCGGCGCAGAGCCCTTTTTATATTGTCTGTTCCTGTAAACTTAGTCCCCAGGGATGAATGGGGGTCTCCTTCAGAGGCCTGAGATGATTTTATTGGAACGCCGGATTTGGTCAATTTTTTAAGTTCCAGGTATCCTATACGAAAAACTCTGGCTATTGGGCTGCCATGAAGCTGTTTTGCTTTTGCAAAAGCTTCTGACAGATCCCTGCTTTTCCAGAAGAAATCTGTAAAGTACGCTGATTCTTTATATGCTTTTCTGATATAGAAGTATTTAATTAGAATAATAGTCCATGAGACTATGGAAAAAATCAGCAGAAGAGCCATAACTAACTGCACCATAAGGCAGGCGTTGTTTATCATATGAATTAAATTCATTTGAAGCAGCATAAAAACTCCGTATATAGTATATATTTTTTTCTAACACATTAGCTTTTGGATAAGATTCTTCAATAACAGATGTTTTAAAAAATGAAAAGTATATGAAGTTAACTTTAGTGTCAAGAAAATTGGCTTTTCTGCGAGGTATACAAAAGCATGTAAACTTTACGATGATAGTTTATGGATTGATAGTCGAAAAGACAGAGCATTTATTTAAAAAGGTGTCTTCCCGGGATGACGTACTGATTTAACTATAACTATTGACAATAACTCTTCGTTTATGCCATCAATCTACCAGCAAAAAGGGATTTCTAAAGCCCGTTGGCATTGGATTGTCAATTAGCACACCGAAGGTGTGCCACAACTTTAGTCGTCGTTATAACTTATTAATAAAGAAATTCTATGCGTTCTCTCTGGCTAAATTTGATAATACCTTCAGCAAAGATGATAGGGAGATCATGTACAAGAATCAAAACATATTAACGTTATGGGCGGTTATGGCGCTGATTGCTATGACCGGATGGTTCGGTTGTGCGGCAACGACCAAGATACATGGGATTAAACCGGCCGAAGTCTCTATGGGCGGCATCCGAACTCTGGCTGTACTCAAATTTGACGGTAAATATGGAGAGGTGGTTCGTGGTGACTTTTACAATAAACTTGGCGAGGTTCATCATTTTAACCTCATCGACACTACCCAGATAAATGCTCTGGACAAAGTCCTCTATGATCAGGTGGATGATCCAAGGTTTCTTCCCATTCTTAATGACCTGCACGCAGATGGAGTAATTACAGGACGAGTGACCGCAAATCTCAATGATATTTCCGGCACCGACCAGGTTCAGATGAAAGAAGGCACAGGTCAATACAAAAAAGAGAAAAATATCTTTGGAAATTGGGTGGACGTGGAGATCAAGAAAACCGTACTTAGACCCTTGTGCTATGTTATACGTCAGGCTTCTCTAACAACGGATTTCAAGGTATTTGACCTGAGAACCAAAGGGATCGTTGCTACAGGAAAGGTCACGGAAAATTACAATGAAAAGTTTGGCGGTGACAGAGAATATGCTTTTTTGGGGCGCAAAATGAGTCAGTTGCCGGCAAAGAATCAGACCTTAAATGAACTTTCTGCTAAAGTCTCTGCTCAGCTTGTCGCAAAAATTTCCCCCACTGAAATTGTAAAAGTTATAACATTCGATGATGGAAGCAAATACGGGCTTGGGATCGGCGGACACAAGCTTGTTAAACGCGGTATCGAGTATGCCAAACGCGGGGCATGGGAAGAAGCCATGGAGATCTGGCAGGATGTGATTAAGGCCGAACCCAACAACAGTGCAGCCTACTATAATATAGGTATGGCTTATGAGAGTTTTGGCGATTTAAAAAACCTTGAGACAGCAAGAAGTATGTATAAGAAGGCAGCAACATGTGGAGATAGCAAGCTTTATATACAGGCTGTAGCAAGAGTACAGGCCGCCATCAAAGACTCTTTGAAGTATGAAGAGCAAAAGAAACTGCTGAAACAGACGCCGGTTAAAAAAAGTGAAGAAGGCGGCGGGTTGCGGATATATTAGGGAACTTACAATATAACAGCCTGGAGTTAAAAGTAAGCTAAATGTATAAAATCAAAGAGGGGATAAGATTATGAAGCACAATAAAATTATGGGTGTATGTCTCTTCCTGGGAATTATGCTCCTTTCCGTGCCAATGGTTTTAGGCCAGACCGTAATGGCAGTAGGACAGGGGCCGTCGCGTCAGATGGCTATTGAAAATGCCAAAAGATCTGCGGTTGAGCAGGGCGTTGGAGCGCTGATCGATTCCAAAACAAAGGTCGCCAATTTTCAGGTTCTTTCCGATAATATCTATTCCAGAGCAAGCGGCTATATTAGTAACTATAACATACTCTCTGAAGGGAAAACTCCGGATGGTTCCATGAACACTGTGACCATCCAGGCTGATGTGCAAACAGCCTCAATCGAAAGTGATTTAAGAGCCATTGGGATACTGATGGCTCAGATCGGCAACCCGCGTTTTATGGCGATTTATATACCTGAAACCAGGAGCTCCATGCACCGGGATTCACGAGTGGTGCGGGCTGCCGAGCAAGCGATCAATGGAGTCTTTGCCCGCAAAGGCTTTGTTGTTCTGGATCGGATGTTTATTAACGATGTTTACAACGAGATCGAACAGGCAGGTCGTATTGATGTAGATATGGATGATCTTTCCGCTCTGGCTCTCAAGTACAAGGCAGATCTGCTTCTGGTGTATGATGTGCATGCCGCCAGCAAGGTGGGCGGAGAAAGTAAGTATTTTGGCGGTATTATTGTTGAAATTGCCTTGCGCGCCGTGGCTCCTGCTACTGCAGATCTGATTGCCCAAAAATCCGGAGACCTGTATGTCAAAACCATTAAAATGTCCGGAGACTACTATGACGATATGCAGGCTGCAAAGGCAGCGGATGAATTAGGAAAAGCCATAGCCGATGCCCTTATCGGAGATACACTGGCTTACTATGAACGATCGGTACATGCAGGAACGCGTTTTGATGTGTGGTTTAGAAACTTTTCCGAAGATGAAATATATGCCATTGTTGACGTTATTGAAAAGATGTCCGGCTTTAAGGATAAGAACGTTCGAAACGAATCACCTGGAAATTTTCAGCTCGATGTGAACTACCAGGGGAAAAAATTTGATTTCAAACGGGAACTCTTCATGGGATTGAATCAGCAGGGGATTCAATTTGATACCCAGCAGGCCAAGGGAAATCGTTTTCTGCTTTTCAAAAAAGGAAGCGACAATCCATTTGGCGCGATTAATATAAATTAACTCGGCAGGACGCAAAAAATGTCCGATAGCACAAATAACAGTATCGCCGATCTTTTGTTTGAGGCAAAAATTCTAAAAAAAATTCCAAGATCAGGCTTCCATTTTCTTGGTGCCGGTAAAGAATCAGTTGCCGAACATGTATTTATTACAACATTCATTGCATATGTTATATCAAAAATAATGCCGGATATTGACGCGCTTAGACTGATAACCATGTGCCTTGTTCATGATCTTACAGAGGCAAGAACAGGTGATCTTAACTATGTTCAGAAGAAATATGTAAAGGCAGAGGAAAATAAAGCTTTAAAGGATGCAACAAGAGAAATACCTTTTGGTGATTCGCTCGCCGATCTTATACATGAATTTAATGAAGGCAAATCAGCAGAAGCCGAACTTGCACGTGATGCCGACCAGTTATCGCTTGTTCTTGAGTTAAAATCTCTTATGGATATCGGATATAAGGTTCCTGAGAAATGGCTGCCTTTTGTGCTGGATCGTCTGAAAACAAAAACCGGCAAAAAGCTTTCCGAAAGTATATTGAAAACAACCGAAGATTCCTGGTGGTTTAAGGATTATGTTGATATATCAGAGAGAAATAAATAGCAATCATTTCAAAACTTTTCTTTTGATTCCTTGAGAGCTTTTCAAAGGAGGAAATAATGAAATGGCTTTTAAACAGCATCGGCACTTCCATTGGTAAGAAGCTGATGATGGCTGTCACCGGCCTCAGTTTCTGCTTTTTTCTTTTAATTCACCTCGCCGGCAATCTTGCTGTTTATGCCGGCAAAGATGCTTTTAACGCACATGCTGAACGTCTCCATTCATTAGGTCTGGTCATTACCATATCTGAATTCTTCCTTTTGTTTTTTGCAATTATACATATTCTTTTCGGAGCAACTCTTTTTTATGAAAATCTTGTTGCCAGGCCGGTAAAATATTCAGTCAAAAAAAGTGCCGGCGGAACCAGCCTTGGATCGGCAACAATGCCATATACAGGTTTTATTCTTCTTGTATTTATTGCCTTTCATCTTTTTAATTTCCATTTTGCAGATAAAACCAATCAAACTATATTTCAAATCCTGGTAAGTACATTTGCGAGGCCGGAATACGTAATCATTTATGTTGTTGCAGTTTTAGCCGCAGCAATTCATATAAGCCATGGCTTTTGGAGCGCATTCCAGACCATAGGAGCCAATCATCCTAAGTACATGCCGTTTATAAGAGGTGCCAGCCTTGCATATAGTCTGATTATAGGAATGGGCTTTGGTTTTATTCCTTTGTACATATTACTTGTTTCTTAACCGCTCACGGTTTGCAGTTTGCACTTTTTTAATGAATTTTGTAATGATTGAAGCATATTTGATATAGCTCTGAGAGAAAATCTATTTGGCAGAAAGTTGTCTTTATTATAAAACAAAACCATATAATTTTGTTTTATAGCATCTATCTTAAATCTGTTTTCAAAGGGAATACATAATTTTCTTACCTTAAAATTTGTGGAAAACAAGGGCCGCGTTCTGGAAAATCTGGTTTTTCTGGCATTAAAAAGAAAAGGATATCCTGTTTGTTATTATAAAACCAAAAGAGGATTTGAGGTTGATTTTCTGCTAAAAAGAAACGGGAACAGAGAGCTGATTCAAGTCTGCTATGATCTGTCCAATGTTGACACCCTTAACCGTGAAAAAAAAGCCCTGCTTGCCGGAATCAAGGAGCTTGGGCTTAAAACCGGTTTGATCTTAACCTGGGATGAAAAGCGCCTGGAAAAGCATAATAATCATTCATTAAATATTATGCCGGCATGGGAGTGGCTCTTGGCTGATATGCAGGACACAGACCAACACAGATTAACTTAAGATTTTGGCATCCTCCATATAAGCCCGGAAATAGTTGGCAATTTTTGTCGTTATTGGAGGGGCCTTTCATTCGAGGTTTTCTTGCTATTCATGATTTGAAGTTGATGTCATGATGGAATTGGGAAGGGATTTTTATGATATTTTTAAACCATACATACGATAAAAAGGAGGCTGAAGTGAGAGCGGCTTCAAAAAAACTCAGGTTGTTTTTTGCCTTTTTTCTTATTTGCATTATGCCTGTTTCTGCGGCTTTTGCGGAGATCAAGGTCTTTGAAAAAGAGATAGAGGAAATTGTAGGCAAGAACCAGAGTCAGGAACAGGTGGAAGCCTTTGCCCTCCAGAAGGCGAAAAGGCTGGCTGTGGAAGAAGCAGGCACCTATATCTCTTCATTGACCATTGTCCGAAACTATCAGTTGGCAAAAGATGAGATAACTGCTCTGGCCTCTGGTGTGGTTCAGGCCAGGATTGTGGGTGTTCCCTCTATGAGATTGGAAAACGACGTTATCCATGTCCGTGTAAAAGCCAGAATCCAGGTAGATACCGCCATCCTGGACCAGCAGATCGAACAGATCATGAAAGAAAAAGGAACGTTAAAAAAGCTCGAAGATGAAAGACAAAAAAACAAAGAACTGGAAAAAAGACTCGCCGGTCTAAAAAGCACGGAATTAAAAAGACTTGAAGACCTCAACAGGCAGGCAATTGCTTTGGAAGTGGAGCGTGAAAACCAGAGACTTTTTCGGGAAGAGCAGCGGCTCAAGGCGCAAAAGGACATCGCCAAGGCGGATATTGAAATCTTGAGACAGGAGCAGGAACGTTCGGCCAGGTTTGCGCGACTGCAAAAAGAGCAGGAAGCAGCTCGAAAAAATGAATTGGAAGAAATAGCCAGAGAACAGGACCGCATCCGCAAGGCGCAACTGGAAAATGAAAGCTATTGGAAGGAGCTGGCGCGCAAAGCCGAAATGAGTCAGGCAGACTGGATTTCCATCGATGACGCGCTTTCACTGAAGCAGGCTGTGGAAGAAGCAAAGAACCTGAGAACGGAAATTGCAGATATCAGCAGCCGCCTCGATTATCAGCTCGATTCGTCCAAAAAGAATCTGGAAAATGCCTACAAACAGCAGATAGCGGTAACTATGCCGATTCTGCCGCCCGAGCCAGCGCCAAAAGACACGTTTGAAACCAACGGCGAATACAACCAGCGTCTTGAAGCGCACAAAAGCAAAGTTCAAAACGCCGAGAACAAGAATAAGGAGAAAATCAAAGAGCTAAAAATAGAAGGAGACATGAAGATCGCTCAGCTCAGAGTAACGGCTCTCAAGCATCGCATACAGGTTCTGGAACCCTTTGTTCACCGGCTCAAGACTTTACAGGCAAAGAAATTCGGTTTGCCGGACAAAAAGGTAAAAGTGACCCTTGGCGACCCTGATGCCGATAATTCCAGATTTCCAATTCACTTTGAATACAATGGCAAAAAGTATTTGAAATACTGGAAATATCAGAACACGAAAGAGGCGAAAGCCTTTTGGAAAACCAGATCTCATTTAATATCGGAAGGTTTATTCCAATTAGAAAGCAATGGTGACGGAACCGTTTCTTATTGCTTCACGGCTGTGAAGATCTTCCATCCAGGGACTCAAGAAGAGCAGGAATTTATATTGAAAGCACCACAAACTTTTGAAGAAGTTCAGTTGTGGAACAATATGAAAAACGAAGATTTGTCTAAGATTGAAGAGGAAATAATTAAGATCGAAGAGGAAATAAAGTATGCAAAATTGATGCAAAATTATAAAGAGAATTGTGTCATTTGTCATAAAGATATACAAAATAAGCTTCAAAAAAATAGAACCAAACACAGCGGAATCAAATGCAATAAATGCCACTATGGAGGTCACAAAATGATTCCCTTTTGTGTAGAATGTCATGGTAAGGTGCATTCAAGGAGGATGATACAAGATTCAACCAAGTGTGGCGATTGTCATGGGAAAGCACATAACCTCCCGATTAATTAAATAGCCTTTACTTGCAAATAAATTTAAAATGCTGAAATTGATACGCCAGCTCTATTCTTTGAACAACAATAAGTACAAATTTCGTCTGCCCACCGAGGCTGAGTGGGAGGATGCCTGCCGAAGCGGCGGAAAACCGGAGACTTATTCGGGAGACAGCCGGATAAATCGTGTTGCCTGGTATAAAAAAAATAGCGGACGGAGAATACATCGGGTAGGGACAAAGGCGACGAACGGGCTCGGTCTGTATGATATGTTTGGTAATGTATGGGAGTGGTGCGAAGATAGATATGCAAAAGATGCATATACCAGACACACTCGTAATAATCCTATTATTAATAAAGGCTCGAACGTGGTGAATCGCGGCTGGAGCTACCACCGTGGGGACTGTCGGTCTGCGAATCGCGGCCAATCGCCGGGCTGCAGGGACGACTCCCTGGGCTTCCGTCTTGCCTGGTCAGATTAGGTTTTTATTTTTTTACCTTTTGGGACAGCTGTAATGCTTATTGCAGGTGCAAGCAAAGCGAAGCTGCTATGTTGCCTGAAAGAGTCATCCTCATGGCCTGATTGCTGTTACAGTGGTCAGACCGGAGGAAGGACGATATTGTCCGGAACAATGGCCAATATCACGGATGCTTTTCTGGACAGACTATCCAAAGGAAAAGGAAGGATCATCATTACCGCAAGCAGCGCCAGCGAGGTGAGCAAGGAACGTGAGGTCCCAAAAGCCACAGACCAGAAACAGCACCCGGTGAAAAAGGGTGAGGCAGAAGGCCAGGTTGTGATCGGAAGGGTAAGGTAGCCATAAAGTCAATTACTTACCGGCAAAAGCCGGTAGTTTGTTTTGGGCGTAAACGCCAGTTAAGGCTAAAGACATCTAAACTATTCGGATGAATCCGACTGGAAGCTTGAGCAGTCAGATTTTGCCTCTTAGGGCATCAGAAATTATCGGAAATGCCAATTTTGGCAATATCGACACTTTGCTCTCCCATGACCATGACATGGATTACATAGCCAGGCATTATAACATGAATCTTGCACTTGTTTGGGCCTTACGATTAGAAGGAAAAACTGATCCGGTTCATCCCATACTTTGAAAAAAGCAGCTTCAACGAATTAGTGGAGGGTATTATACACATTTTGCTAACACATTGGGAATAATTTGCTAAAGACATTTCCGCCTAAAGGCGAAGGTTTATACCCTGCTCCATGGAAATTAAGAAATTGGATATTAGATGAGAGGAGAATAAAATGGCTCAATTTGTTGTAGAAACTTCAATCAAGCACGGCCAATTGGCATTAGATAAGATTCCCTTTAAGGACAATACAAGAGTTAAAGTGGTTTTGATTCCAAAGGTTGAATTATCGCAGATGTCCTTTGAAAAAGCACAGGAATTGACCAGAAAAATCAAGGGTAATCTTTCTAATGATATAAGTGAAGAGAGGGATTAAGAATGCATGTTATCTTGCATATTGACACCAGTCCGGTATAATAATTAAAGGAGGTATGGTGATGACTTTACAAGAGATCATAGCTGATATTCACGCTCTCAGTGAAGATTTGGAAGCTTATGAGCGGAAGTATGGCGTGCTTTCAGAGACGTTCTACGAATCGTACATAAGCGGTGAAGAGCCAGCAGATAATATTTGGGTACTGGACTGGGCCGATTGGGCTGGGGCATATAAAACCTTGCTTCGTCGTCAGGAACAATATCATTGCGTGATTCAGGCTTTGCGGGAACGGTCAGAGACGTTGGTAGGTATCATCGAAAGGACAGCTCGGCATGAACCCATTCCTGTCGCTTCGTAACTATGAGGAGTTTGTTTACACCCTCAAGCAACGGTTTCCTTCGGTTCAAGGGTCAACCTTAACCGTTGTACCACGGGGTAAACGCATGGCGATTGTACAAGGAGAAATTGCTTTCGCGCAAGGGTATCGAATTACGCTCAAAGAGCGTCTGTCATTTGACGAAGGGCCGATTGTAATCGAAGATTACGGGTATGAGTTATGGCACTTTGTGGACAAAATAGCCTGGTACGACGCTCAACCACATATCGATGACGCAACTCTTGCCAGCACCCATCCTCACCACAAACACATTCTCCCTGATATTAAGCATCATCGCCTTCCTGCACCCGATATGAGTTTCACCCAGCCTAATTTACCGGCTCTTATTCGAGAAATCGAGGAGTTGCTAAAGGAATGAATCAGATAGCAGCCACCACTTTGCAACAAAGCCCTTATCTTGATAAAAACAATGTGAAAACAATTTTGGAACAACTGGCTTATGCATTCCCACGCAGGAGCGTGGGAACAAGGAAAAATTCGAATTCAATAAAATTCCGAATACCTGCCAGCTATCAGTTGCAAGAAACAAGGAGACTGGAACATGAATAACAGAATTGGTTTCAAACTTATTTCACTGATTGTTGCAATGATTTTTTGTATTCAGGGGTGTGCTATCTGGAAAACTAAAATATTGGATGAGCAACTGACTGAACTATCAAGAAGTCCAATAAGAATAACTAATAAAAACAAACTTGAGTTGGTTTCTCCGACTTCGGTTAGTATTTACGAGAATATAACATCAGCGGATGAAGTAAGATATGATAAGGTTATAATAAAAAGGAAGTCAAGGGCAAGCGCGGGAGAAATAGTTTTTGATGTAGCCAAGCGAGTAATACTCTTCCCCGTCTTTTTGGCGTTTGTTTTGTCAGGTGATGATATTATTAAGTATATAGGAATCCAACGGAGCAAATGTCCTGGCGAAGGTTGTCCCGTCGTAAAAATTGTCACCGAACACAAAGGCACCACAATAGAATATGAAAACCTATTCTATATAGACATCCCCATATCCTCCGGCGATGTAGCAGTTTATATAAATGGCAAACACAGAACCGATATCCCAATAGATAAAAATGGTAACGCAAAATTAAATATTGGACTATATCCTGTTGATTTAAAGGGTATAGATGAAGTTGAGGTTAAATATAAATATAAAGAAGCTGTAGCTTCAACATCTATCCCAAGTAATGTTTATGCTGAAGCTATTAAGAAACACAGCCTCCCATGCGAACTTAAGGCTTTATTTAAATTATCAGATGATCAAGGTCACATGCCAAATGGAGCAATCGATGCTGCTGAAGAGGCATATATAAAAGTTAAAATAAAAAACAGCGGTGAGGGTTCAGCCTATGGAGTTGTCCTTGTGGCAGAAAGTGATAACAGATTTATAAAAATGACATCAAGGACTATGGTAGGGGAAATTGCACCAGGAGAATCAAAAGAAATTAAAATAGCGGTCATTGGCGATGTCAATATTCCTACAGATAAAGTGAACCTGAAATTATATGCAGAAGAAGAACGAGGCTATGGATCAAATACAGAGATACTGGCTGTTGATACACGCGCCATGATTCCGACAGGATTAGAAATTGCTTCATATAGAATACTGGATGGCAAAGCGGGATTTGCCAAGGGCAATAGTAATGGCATTGTAGAAAACGGTGAAACATTCGAATTAGAAGTATTCGTCAAGAATAATGGGCAGGGCGAAGCAAAAGAAGTAACCCTGAATTCGAGTATAGTTGAGTCTGGCATAAAATTCATTCATGATCAGGCATCTTTAGGAAATATAGCTCCAGGCCAAACTGTAACAGGCAAACTGGTTGTCTCTGTCGAAAGAAGATATAAGGGCAGTGTGTTTCAACCAAACGTAATGGTTGAGGAAAAATATGGCATAGATAGAATAAATAAACTTTTAAATATTCCAGTACGGTTGCAAAAGCCGGTTTTAGCCCTTACCTCCAGAACCAGTGGTTCAGCAGGTGCGGTTATCCGCAATGGAGATAGCGCATATATTGATCTATCTGTATTCAACAGAGCAGGTATAGATGCAAAAAACGTAAGCATGGGACTGTCTCTTGCAGAAGCAGGACCTGTAATTGAAGGAAGGACTTCTATAACACTTGGTGATATTTCTCCGAATCAGGAGACAAATCCATACAGAGTAAAGGTCAGTATTCCTCGCACATATCAAGGCAAAGGAATTACTCTAAAAGTTAAACTTAATCAGGATGAATTTGAGCCTGTTGAGGATCTAACTGTAATTAATATAAACCCCTCAAAGCCTCAACTGCTGTTAAGCTGGCAGATACAATCAGGTATTGTAAACAACTCCATGCAGGTTGGTACTTCGGCCCGTCTTAAAGCTGTTATTGAAAACCGGGGGGAAATTCCAGCCAAAGGGGTTGTATTGAAACTTGGGTCAAACGATCCCGCAATATTTCCACATTTCCCTGGCGGAACACAGGAAAAAGAACTAAAGACACTGCCGCCGCATAGCCAGATTGAGCAGGATTTTTTTATTCTGCCAAAAGTAAAAACAGCCAAATTGGGTGAGCACCAGGTAGAACTTACCGCTGTTCAGGATGATTTCCTGCCGGCCAGTCAAAAGCTTGCTTTCAAAACAATGGACTCTGTCAGCTTTGTAAAAGTTGCATCGCAGGAAAAAGTTGCTGCATCATCATTTGCCTCTCTTCAGAGCCCTCCTATGATATGGATAAGTTATCCCAATACTGATTCAACTGTTCACGAAGATATTATAACATTACAGGGTTATGCTCACGATGATAGAGAAGTGTCACGTGTAGAAATCAGGTTAAACGAAGAGGTTATTGCATGCAAACAACAGAAAGGTATTCAGATAACAAAAAATGATACTCGCAGAGGGTCTGACAGCAGATATTCGTTTTCACAAAAGCTGCCACTTAAAACCGGACGTAATAGAATCGAAGTGATTGCATGGGACAATGATAACCTTGAAGACCGCAAATCAATCTTTGTAACAAGATCAAAGGTAACATCAGAAGTCTGGGCCGCTATTATAGGAATAAATGATTATCAAAACCAGGGCATACCAGACCTGAAATATGC
>Ga0180009_10002789_pt1 | contig 20346 bp, 15 predicted proteins | sample OS_PC_MetaG_FD_123537 | JGI IMG/M metagenome (GOLD analysis project Ga0180009, IMG submission 123537) | Groundwater microbial communities from the Aspo Hard Rock Laboratory (HRL) deep subsurface site, Sweden - OS_PC_MetaG | ecosystem: Environmental > Aquatic > Deep subsurface > Groundwater...
ACGTTCGACTCATCCTCGAAGACGCCGCGGCGCTCCGTGAACGCGTACCCGGACTCGAGCGGCTCGCCTACCTGACCAGCCAACGCAACGTGGTTCTGCAGGGCAATGGACGATCCGCCGATGTGGACGTCGCGATCGGGTCTTCCTATCGAACCTTCCTGCATCACGAGGTCGCATGGGGCCGAGATCTGCCCCCCGATGGCGAATCCACCAACCACCGTAGGGGCGGGTTTCCAAACCCGCCCGCATCAATCCCGCCCGCACCGATCCCTCTTCACCGCGAGCTCCTCCTCTCCGAACCGATCGCGAAGAAACTCTTCGACGCTCCCCAGCGCGCGGTGGGCAAGGAGGTCTTGCTCTGGGGACACCGCTACCGCGTCGTAGGCGTGACCGAGGACCTGGGCCTCATCGGTTTCAACATGGGTGGGGCGGACAAAGAGCGGGTCATCTACCTGCCCGCGTCGACCGCCGTTCAACAGGAGGGCCTCGAGCTGGACGGCTACATCGTGATGCTGTCCAACGGCACGGTCAGTCACGATCTTCAAATCCGGATCGCAAATTCGATCCTCTTGCACCGACATCGAGGTGTGGATGACTTCGAGTTCTTCGACTTGATGGAGCTCTTGTCGACGTTCGAAAAGGTCTTCGTGTTCTTGAAGATCGTCCTCGCCGTGATCGGGGGCGTGGGCCTGCTCGTGGCCGGCGTCGGCATCATGAACGTGCTGCTTGCGTCGGTGCGTCAGCGTGTAGGCGAGCTTGGCATTCGACGGGCCTTGGGGGCCACGGAAGTGGACATCAAGCGGCAGTTGCTCGTGGAGTCGACGCTCATCGCGGTCGGCGGCGGGCTCGTTGGAACGGTGGCGGGGGTCGGCATGACGGCGCTCGCTGGCGTTATGTTCTCCCAGAGCCTGCCCGGCTGGGTCACCGATCTATCACCCATGGCAGCCGCCTGCGCTCTGGTCGCTTCGGCTTCAGCAGGGCTGCTCTTCGGGACGGTACCTGCGCGAAAGGCCGCCCGACTTTCGATCATCGGGTGTCTCCGTGGACAGGTGAGCTGATGCAACAACTTCGAGAGCTTTGGCGTGTGTGGTCGCGGGACCCGATTGGCTCCCTGCTCACCGTGGTGGGCGTGGTGCTCGGCAGCGCTTCGCTGGTGTTTCTTGCCTCCGGACTGCAAGGCGCCAGCTACGCCATGGCCCGAACCTCCCAAAGCGCAGCAGGCGACGACATCGTGAGCATCTTCCCGGAACGAGCCGACAATTCACGCGCAGACAACGCCCCGGAGCTTTCGTCCCGTGACGCCGATGCACTGCGCAGCAAGGAAGCGCTGCCGGAAGAGTACGTGGGCACCGGCACGCCGCTGCACCGGCGCGAGGCCTCGGTCGGCGAAAAGACGATGCTCGTCGGGGTGCAGTCGGGGGGCGCACGGTGGATGCGCATCACCGGCGTCGAGGTTCTGCACGGACGCATGCTCCAACCCCACGACGAAGGCAGGCGTCGATGCGTCATTGGCCATGACATCTGGAAGCAAGTGTTCGACGGCAAGTGGCCGCTCACATCGACGTCTCTGATTCTCGACGGATCCACGAAGCTGACGGTGGTCGGCGTGCTGCGACCGCGCCCTCCCATGGGCGGCGGCAGCGGGGGAGAGACGTGGCGAGTGGACCGCAAGATTTTCGTGTCGAACGCCACGTTCGAGCGCGCGGTGCACGGTGGTCCGCACGCGCCTTCGATTGCATTGAAGTACAGGGAGGGCGACGAGGACACGCGAACGACATCGTTGCGGTTGAAGCCCTACGTGACGGCGTTGCACCGAGGCGTGGAGAACTTCTCGTTTGCAGCGTTGGGCAAAGGGATGGCCCTCGACGAGATCATCACGGCGGCGCTGATGGCGGTCCTGCTTCTCGGAGGGTTGGTGGCCATCGCGGTCGGGGGAATCAACGTGATGAATAGTCAATTGATGACGGTGACGGAGCGGGCCCAGGAGTTCGCCATTCGAAGGGCGTTGGGTCTCTCTGCCGCGGCCCTTCGACGGGGTGTGTTGCTCGAGGCGGTAGCGATCACGGGGGCGGGTGCATCGGTGGGTGTGGTGTTGGGACTGGGCACGGCTTGGGGACTGTCGATCGTGCTGACCGCGCTGGTTGCACCGTGGCCGTTTTTGCCGGTTCCATGGTCGGTCGTGGCGTCACTAGGTGCATGTGTAATTGCAGGGCTCATCGCGGGCTGGATCCCTGCTCGGAGAGCTTCGGCGCTCCCGCCGGCTGCGGTGTTGCGGGGTGAGTGAGGATATTGCGTAGCGACGGATCCCTTGCAATGCCACGGACGGAACACGTAAAATACGTAGCAATCATCGGCTTCCGCGCGCCGCTTTTACGTGTTATTGATCGAAGTGGATTCGGGGGGATCCGATGGGTAGAAGATCGACCGGCACGGGGGAGGATCGTGTGCGCCCTGCGCAGGAGCGTGGTTCGAGCGTCGTACGACGCGATACCGCGACGGTGCAGGTTCGGCGGAGTGATTTGCTCGGACGCAGCGAGTATCCGCCCCCGCCGGACGATGAAACCGACACGGACACCGCCATTGGCCCGCTGCCAGACCTGAAAGGCGAGACGATTTCGGAGCTGCTGGATCCAAATCCGACACCGATTGATCGGGAGATGAAGACCGCGCCGGCGGGGGAACATGCCGGCGGCGAAGTCACCCCCTATTCATTCACGCTGCCCACAGGCCCGGGCACGCTGATGGCCTCTTTGACCGTCGTAAGCGGTCCAGCCGCTGGTCGGGTATTTCCCCTGGACCAGGAGGAGGTCGTCATCGGCAGGTCTCCCGCCGCGCAGATCCAAATCGATGACACCGCCATCAGTCGCGATCACGCACGTATCGTTCGAGAAGGACCCGGGGAGTATTTCGTAGAGGACCTGTCATCGAAAAACGGAACGTTTCTGGACGGTCATCCGGTCCAACGCGCCCGGCTCTTCGCCGGCGACCGGGTGCACGTCGGTCCCCACACGGCCCTGCGATTCGGGCTCGTGGCGGCAGACGAAGTCGCCCTGCAGCGAAGGCTCTACGCATCTTCCACCTGGGACTCGCTGACGGGCGCGCTCACGCGAGCAGCGCTGTTCAGCAGCCTCCGCACGAAGATCGCGCACGCGCGCGAAACGGACAAACAGCTCTGCTTGTTGATGCTCGACATCGACCACTTCAAGAAGATCAACGACTCGTTCGGGCACAAGGCAGGAGACCAGGTGCTTCGCGCATTGGTCGAGCGAACCAGAAAGCTCTTGCCCAACGAAGCATCGCTCGGACGTATCGGGGGCGAGGAGTTCGTGATCGTCTTGAGCGACTGCCATCGCGGTCGTGCCGTCGCGTTCGCAGAACAACTCAGGGCGCGGCTCGCAGCCGTCTCCATCGAAGTAGGCAACGGAAGTCTGTCCGTGACCGTGAGCATCGGGGTCGCATCCTTGTGGGAGGTCCCGTCCCGCACGCCCGACGACCTGCTCGACCTCGCCGACCGGCGCCTGTTCGCCGCGAAGGTGGCGGGCCGCAACCAGGTCTGCTCGACGGACGGATAGGATTGTCGCATCGCGCCATTGACACGGTGCGTTAGGGGTCGTAGCTTGCCCCCCTACTGAATCGCCATTCAGCGTCCGGCCTTTCCCCCGGGCGCCGAAGGAGGGTCCATGGCTAGCAAAGGCAAGAGCAACGGGGCGGACCGCGTGGCCATCATCTCAGGCCTCCGGACGCCTTTCCTCAAGCAAGGCACCGGCTTCAAGTCGATGACGACGCTGGAACTCTCAGCGGCGGTGGTCAACGAGTTGATCCACCGCACGGGTATCGACCCGAAAGAGTACACCGGCTGCGTCTTCGGACAGGTGATGCCGTCGCTCGACTACATCAACCTCGCACGCGAGGTCGTGTTTCGAACCGCGCTCGACGACAGCACCACCGTCGCCCACTCGGTGTCGCAAGCTTGCGTCACCAGCGTCCAGGCGCTCACCACGGCCATCAACTCGATCGCCAACGGCGAGCACGACGCGATGATCGTGGGCGGAGCAGACAGCATGGACGACCTCCCGCTCGGGGTGGGTCGCAAGCTGACCAAGGCGCTGATGGGGTTGCAGAAGGCCAAGACGGCGATGGATCGCGTCCGTCTGCTGTCGACGATCTCGCCGAAGGACTTGGTTCCTCCCATGCCGGGCTACTCGGTCGAGCCGAGCACCGGCGCCTCGATGGGCCAGGCCTGCGAGACGATGGTCAAGGATTGGGGCATCTCGCGCGAGTGGCAGGACAAGATCGCGCACCAGTCTCACAGCCGCGCAGCCAAGGCTTGGGCCGACGGCTTCTACGACGACCTGGTCATGCCCGTCGCCGCGCCGCCCTACAAAGAAGCGTTCCGCGAGGACAACATCGTACGCAAGGACTCGAGCCTCGAGGACTACGCCAAGCTCCGCCCCGTGTACGACAAGAAGCATGGAACCGTGACCGCGGCCAACGCGTCGCCGCTTACCGATGGAGCTTCCGCGCTCGTGGTGATGAGGGAGTCCAAGGCCAAGGCCCTCGGGCTCCAACCGATGGGATACCTGCGATCCTGGGCCTACACCGCGGTCGACCCGCAGTGGCAGCTGCTCATTGGCCCGGCGCTCGGCATTCCGAAGGCCCTGGGCAAAGCCGGTCTGACGATGAAGGACATCGATCTGGTGGAGATGCACGAGGCGTTCGCGGCGCAGGTCGCCTGCACCCTCGAGGCGTTGCGCTCCAAGAAGTTCTGCGAGGAATACATGGGCCTGAGTGAGCCCATCGGCGAGCTCAACCCCGACACGTTCAACGTCAACGGCGGCTCGGTCGCGATCGGCCACCCCTTCGGCGCAACCGGCGCCCGCATGGTGGCTCAGGGGCTCAAGGAGCTGAGGCGTAGGCAAAAGCAGTTCGCGCTGATGACCATCTGCGCCGGCGGCGCGATGGGCGTTGCGGCGGTCCTGGAGGTGGCGTGATGAACGACAACAAGAAGACCCTCTCCTTCGAGCTTCGTCCCGACGGCGTCGCAGTCATCAAGTTCGACGTCCCCGGCGAAGCGGTCAACACGCTGCAAGCCTCCTTCGCCGAGGAGTTCGAAGCCCTCATCACCAAGCTCGACGGTGATCCGTCGGTCAAGGCGGCGATCATCGTCTCGGGCAAGAAAGACACCTGGATCGCGGGCGCCAACATCGACATGCTCAAGGCCTGCAAGACCGCGGCGGACGCCGAAGACCTGTCCCGCATGGGCCAGCGCGGCTTCCTGCGGCTCGAGGAACTGGACAAGCCGATCGTCGCCGCCATCAACGGCTCGGCCCTCGGCGGCGGCTTCGAGCTCGCCCTCGCTTGCCATGCCCGCGTGCTCTCCGACGACAAGAAGACCGTCCTCGGTTTTCCCGAAGTACAGCTCGGCCTGCTGCCCGGCAGCAATGGGCTTCAGCGCCTCACCCGCATGGTCGGCCTTCAGGTCGCTCTCGACTTTGGATTGACCGGAAAAAACATGCGGCCCGCCAAGGCCAAGAAACTCGGCGTCGCCAATGACGTGGTGCGCAAGTCCGCCCTGGTGGACGTGGCCGCCAAGCTCGCCCTCACCCTCGCGGGCCACGCGCACGACAAGAAGAAGAGCAAGCTGTCGCTCGACGCCAAGGGGCTGACCACGCTCGCGCTCGAGAAGAACCCGGTCGGCCGCAAGGTGCTGTTCAACAAAGTCCGGGAGATGACCAACAAGAAGACCTACGGTCACTATCCGGCTACGGACCGCATCATCGATGTGCTCGAAACCTTCGCCGACAAGGGCTTCGAAACGTCCTCGGACCTGGAAGCGCGCTACTTCGGCGAGCTCGTCATGAGCGAGACGTCCCGCCAGCTCATCGGCATCTTCAACGCCACCACCGCCCTCAAGAAGGACACCGGCGTCGATGACCCCGAAGTCACCGCCCGCGAAGTCCGCCAGGTTGGCATGCTCGGCGGCGGCCTGATGGGCGGCGGCATCTGCTACGTAACCATGCAGAACGCCAATACCCCCATCCGCCTCAAGGAGATCAACCTCGATGGCCTGGCGCGTGGCTACAAGTACGTCAATGACATCTACGACGAGCGCCAGAAGAAGCGCCAGATCACCAAGTACGAACGCCTCCGCAAGGCCGCGCTGTTCAGCGGCGCCACCGAGTACATCGGATTCGGCGACGTCGACGTGATGATCGAAGCGGTCTTCGAGAACCTCGAGCTCAAGCACAAGGTGGTCAAGCAGGTCGAAGAAGTCTGCGGACCCAACACCATCTTCGCTTCGAACACGTCCTCGCTTCCGATCACGAAGATCGCCGCAGGCGCCTCCCGCCCCGAGCTCGTCGTCGGCATGCACTACTTCAGCCCGGTGCATAAGATGCCTCTGCTCGAGGTCATCACCACCAAGAAGACCGCCCCCTGGGTCACGGCCACCGCCGTGGCGCTCGGCAAGAAGCAAGGCAAGACCGTCATCGTCGTCAACGACGGTGTCGGGTTCTACACCAGCCGCATCCTCGGACCGCTGATGAACGAAGCCGCCTTCATCCTCGCCGAAGGCGTTCCGATCGAGCAGATCGACGGCGCCATGAAGCGTTGGGGTTGGCCGGTCGGCCCGATCACCCTGCTCGACGAGGTCGGCATCGACATCGCCGCCCACGTGGGCCCGATCATGGTCGAAGCCTTCGGTGAGCGCATGAATCCGCCCGACACCATGGAAAAGCTCGTGGCCGACGATCGCAAGGGCCGCAAGAACGAGCGCGGGTTCTACCTCTACGGCGAAGCCGCCAAGAAAAAGGGCAAGGGCAAGCACGTCGACAAGACCGTGTACGACGTGCTCGGCATCGACCCAAAGAACAGCCTGCCGGCCGAAGAAATCCAGATGCGCTGCTCGCTGCAATTCGTCAACGAGGCGCTACGGTGCTTCGGCGACGGCATCCTGCGCACCCCGCGGGACGGCGACATCGGGGCCATCTTCGGCTTGGGATTCCCGCCCTTCCGCGGCGGCCCCTTCCGCTACGTCGATTCGGTGGGCGCCGCCGAGGTGCTGCGTCGCATCGAGGGCTACCACGACCGCTTCGGCGCGCGCTGGGAGCCGGCCCCCGTCCTCGTCGAGATGGCGAAGGACAACAAGAAGTTTCACGCCTGAGCCCCTTCTTCTAGCTCACCATCCAAACCAGTAGTCCTGTGGACGTCGCCACGGCGTTCGCGGTGTGCCCGGACGATGTACCGCGTAGTACACGGGTGACTCGAGCCACTGTACGGGCACATGCTTGCCCTCCAATCGCTCCGTGATGCACGTCGTCTCATCGTCCGGCGGTCCGCCGACACCGCTGGCGTTCTTGAGAACACCTTGATTCACCCACCCAGTGATCCAAATCCAACTGGGATCCGAAGCACGCCCCTTGTGTAGACACGATCGGATGGATTGCTGCAGGTCTTGCGGGAGCTCATGCGCGGGAACCCAGGTCGGATTCTGCTCCGCCCGGGTCATCTTCAGGACCGGTGTCCCAGGCATGCGCATGAGGTCCAACTCAGCTTCCACCTGACCGGGCCTATCGCTCCGCCGACCCAACTGCCATTCAGTCGGCAGACTCAAACCGCTCGAACCATCACGCCACACCAGAAGCTTTGAGACGAGCGCCACCCAGGACGACGTCGAGATGTCCGGGCCCTCGGGCACCTCTCGTGGCGAGGATGCCCCACCGGAAGCCACCACGCGGCCCCCCTCCGCCCGGACGCGCAAGAAAATGGGCGCAAGCTGTCCGGTCATCGCAGCGTCCGGATTACCACGTAGCGACTCTCCCAGGGGTGGCAAGACCACCAGCGTCATGAGAAGTAGGGCCACCAGAGCAGCTAGCACCGGCATCTGGGACCTCGATGCCAATCGGGTCGACACACGTACGCTCAGCCGTATTGGCGCCTCCGAGATGACCGGAAGCAGCACGTCCACGTCCGAGGGACTGCCCTCTTCCCCACACGCCGCGCTCACCTTCGCCCCGGTGGGCACCCGCACGACCGGCTTCTCGCCCTCCCACCGGACGAAGCGATGACGCCACGCGTCCGCGTGCGCGAAAGGCGGCAAGACAAGATCGCAGTCTGGTTCGGTCCCGATGAGCAGGTCGCAACCAGGACGGCAGCAGCGCTCCGCCAATGGCGTATCCCCCCACGACAACCGGACCCAAATTTCTTTGCGATTCATAATGACAAGAGGTGCAGTAGTTCCCTCCCAAGGACACCAGCTGACGCGAATGGTTCCGTCTCATCCGCTGACCGGTAGCCCGCGCGGTCCGGGAACGTGAAGAGCCCCGCCCCTACGACGGATTGGTCGCGTTCCGCGGGCCTGCCAGATCGCGCCGCCTAGCGCAGCGCTATCAATGGACCAGCGGGCTGCACAAGTTGTGCAACCAAACGCTTGCACAACCTGCGCATTCCACGCCCACGTCCCTTTGCGCAATTCGCCCGGGCGTAGAATTTCAGCCGAATTCCCAGGGAATTCAACGCGAGTTCGATGGACCAAATCCTGCAACCCCTTTGGGCATGCGTCGAAGCGAATGCCAAGCGGCGATGTTGCCTCCCCAAGAAATCCGAACCCGCCAGACGGTGCGGCATCCCCCCAAACCCGTTCTGGTCGATGCCGCAGACCTGACCCAAACCTTGCTCTGGTCCAAGGGGCAGGGCGCCATCGAGCTGCAGACCACCGACCTGACCGAGCTGCTCGAGCTCGCAGAAGACGACGACTTGCTCGTCGAGGTCATCGACGACGCCAACCTCCTCATCGAGGACCTCGAGGACGAGCTGGTGTTGCTCACCGATGACGACTTGGATCCTCCCACGGAAGACATCGCAGACTTCCTCCTCGCTGAAGTCGGGCAACCGCAACACCGTGAGCCTTCTCCCGACGAGTCCCAGAAGCGCCCACGGTTGCGTCGGTCTTTGATCGCGATGCCCCCGAGCAACACCAACGCACGCGGTCCCATCGATCGCGAGGAGCCGACACGAGCCGGTGGCCAGCGCGGACCCACGCCTTTGTTGCCGCGATTCCCGCTGCTCCCCGCTGCTCCCAAGCCGACGGCCGTTGCGGCGCTGCCCAGCTTCCCCCTGCTACCGCCCGAACCACGGCAGCCCAAACCCATCGCGCCCCCGGTCCGTCTCCCGCGGTTCTCCTTCCACGACGCCACCGCCGCGCTTCGCGCCGGCCGACTCACCCCGCGGCTGCCCCGCGCGACCTAGTTTCAGATTTTCGCAGGTGCGGACGCGTCTGAACGCCTCCTTCGCGTATGATCCCCGGATGGTCGGGGCCAATCGAATCCATCCACTTGTAGGTCCATCCACGCACCGCAGACGCGCACCCGCGCGTTCGATGCTGCTAGGCGTGCTCGCCGTCGCGGGGTGTACCGGCATGACGCCGCCCAACCCACAGCCGGTGTCGAACCAAGGTCCCGACGCACCGCCTGCAACCGTGGCTCAACCAGGCACCACGGTCCTGGCAAGCAGTCCTTCCGACGAGGTGCTTCGACAAGGCGATCGGGTTCGATGCCGGTGGAAGAACGGACCCACCGAGTATGCAGGGCAGGTCGCAGAGGTTCGCGGCGAACAAGTGTTCATTCAATACGACGACGGTGACCAGGAGCTGACCTCGCCCTCCCTCTGCCGCAAAGACGCTGGCACGGGGGGGTCCGTCGCCGACTTCGCCGTCGGCACGCGCGTTCGTTGCCAATGGAAGGGTCGCCCCACGGAGTATCCCGGGCGGGTTGCCGCCATCGAAGGGGACCGGCTGTTCATCCACTACGACGACGGGGACGAGGAGCGGATTCTGCCTTCCCTCTGCCGTGTCGAGGGCACCGCGGCGGCGGTGGCTGCGGACGCCCAGCTGTTCGACATCGCGTCATCCTCGAACCCTGGTGGGGGAAGCGCCTATCAAGGACAGGTTGCCATTCGTAAGAACGGCGACGTCTTCGATCTGCGTTGGTCGATCAACAACGCTCCCGCGTACAGCGGCATCGGGATTCGCGAGGGCAACATCCTCGGCGTGGGATGGGGCGTCGGCGACAACTCTGGGGTCGTGGTCTACCGCGTTCAAGGCGGCTCACTGAGGGGACGCTGGGCGTCCGCCGGTACCCAGGGCCAGATCGGCACCGAGGATCTTCAAGGGCCCGCCGGGCTGCGAGGGACCTACAACATCGTGGCGTCGCATTCCCCCGTCGGTGGCAAGTCGTACACCGGAACGGTGACCATCCAGCCGACCGGTGAAACGTACACCCTGCAATGGAACCTACCGCGCGAATCGTACGGAGGTGTCGGCATCAAACGCGGGGATCTTCTCGTGGTCGGTTGGGGCGCGGGCAAGGGAGCCGGGGTCGTGGCCTACACCGGCAAAGGAGATGATTTTGATGGCGTGTGGGCAACCCCCGGCGGCACCCAACTGGGAACCGAGGTGTTGAGGCACCATTCGCCCTGAAGGGGCGAGGCATTTCAGGGCGAAGAGGCGGCCGAGGCCGCCGACGCGCTTCCGTTGATCTCCACGTCGATGATCGGTTCCTCTAACTCCAGGTCGACCGCTTCGCCGGATGTGTCGGACGAGACCGCCGCGCTCGCTGACTTGGGGGGCCTTGGGTTGGGCGTCGCCCACTCGTTCGCACCCTCTTCGGCCGGGGGCGCCGGTCCGTAGCGACTCGTCTCGACATACGCGATGACGCCCGCCGCACCGAGGGCCACGCCAAGCCCGAGCATCGCCGCGATGATCCATTCCGCCTTGGGTGGCGGAATGGGCGGCGGAAACTCGTGCCTCGTCAGCGACGGCGGCACCGACGGCGGAATCGGCAGAGGCGTTTTGGCGGAAGTCACGGCCACAGATCAGGGCAATCCGGGCTCGTCGTCAACGGTGGATTCGAGCTCAGCGATACTTCTTCAACAAACCGGTGCGACCGTTGAACTCGCGAATCTTCGCGTCAAACTCCTCGACAGCGTGGAACTGACGCGTCCAGTACTCGTCGTCGTACCACTGCGCGTCGAGCTCTTCGGTGGTCTTCCCCTGCTGCTCGATCCACGTGTAGTACTTGAGGTTGTGCATGCGCTTGCGGTCCCAGTACCCAAGCTCCTGCATGTGGTCGATGCTCTGACCGAGGAGGCGTCGATCGTAGTCGGCCGCGGCGTTCACGTTCGCGTAGTCGCCCTCGAGCTTCCGATACTCTTCGAGGCGTGAGCCGTACATGTCCATCGAATCGGTCGCGACCGTGAAGACCACGTCGTTCGAGTTCATCTCGTAGAACTTCGCGGTTTTGATCGCGCACAGCAGGTTGGCGATCGACGAGATACCGAGCAGGCCGAGCTTGTCGACCACGTCCTGGGACACGCCCTTTTCGACGAGGTACTTGCGCCCCTCGGGCTCATTGAACAGACGCATCAGGCGGATCGTGTCTTCGTCGACGATGTCGATCACCAGGTCGGTGTTCTTCATGTTGTGGATCCAGGGCACGTGCTTGTCGCCGATGCCCTCGATCCGATGAGCGCCATAGCCGTTGTGCAGCAGCGTGGGGCATTCCCAGGCTTCGCCGGCGCCGATCTTGATGCTGGGGTACTTCTCTTTCAAATATTCGCCGGCGCCGAGGGTGCCCGCCGAGCCCTGGGTGAGGGCGATGGCGCTGAACCGCTGGTTGGCGGTTTTGTTCTGCTCGAACACCTCTTCCATGGCGCGCCCGGTGACGGCGTAGTGCCACATGGGATTGCCGATCTCGGCAAACTGGTTGAGGTTGACGATGTCGTCGCCACGCTCCGCCTTGAGCTGCTTGACCTTGTCGTAGATCTCCTTGACGTTGCTCTCGCTGCCCGGAGTCGCATGGATCTCGGCGCCGATCTTCTCGAGCCACTCGAAGCGCTCCTTGGACATGCCCTCGGGAAGCACCGCGATCGACTGACAGGCCAGCAGATAGGAGTCGTACGCACCGCCCCGGCAGTAGTTGCCAGTCGAGGGCCACAACGCCTTCTGGCGCGTGGGATCGAAGTCCCCGTTGACCAGCCGAGTCACCAGCGGGCCAAACGTGGCGCCGACCTTGTGCGCACCGGTCGGGAAGAACTTGCCGATCAAGACGAAGATACGAGCCTCAACCCCGGTGAGCTCGTGAGGAACCTCGAGGTAGTTGACGTCGCCAAACCCGCCGCCCTTCTCCACGGGCTCGTTCTTCCAGGTGATGCGGAACAGGTTGCGCGAGTTCAAGTCCCAGAGGCCGAAGTTCTTCAGCTCATCACGGATGCCCTGCGGGATCTTCTCGGGGTTCGCCATCTCCTCGAACGTGGGGATGATGATGTCCCGCTCGCGACACCGCTGAATCGTATTCTCAAGCACCTTATCTCGATCGTTCATTCCTTCGTCCTCCGAGTCCGAACGGGCGCTCGTGCAACCCGTCGGCTTGCTTTCAAGCTGTGCCCACCCGCTCGAGGCGCTCACGCAGCGCCGCGGTGTCAGGTCGGATCGCCTCGGGAACCTCGATGGATCCCGAAGCTGTGGCCACGTCCTTCAAGCCGTGGCCCGTAATCATCAAGACGATCTCGTCGTTCGCCGAAATCACACTCTCCTGCATCGCAACATGAAGCCCAGCCAACGCTGCCGCGGCCGCGGGCTCCGCAAATATGCCACCCAACCGGGCGAGCTCAGCGATCGCTCGCACGATCGCCTCGTCCTCCACCACCACCGCATGACCGCCCGACGCTCGGATCTCGCGCACCGCCAACAGGCCCGCACGCGGTGCGTCCACGCAGATGGAGTCAGCCACCGTCTTTGCGCCAGGTACCGCCACCAGATCGCGACCTTCGCGAACCGCGTTGGCAATCGCTGCCGACCCGGCTGCTTGGACCGAAATCAGCTTGGGAACCCGCGTGATCACGCCGGCGCGCACCAGATCACGGAACCCCTTGGCGATCCCAGACAGGATGACCCCGTCGCCGGTGGGAATGACCACCGCATCCGGCGACCGTCCCCCCAGGTCCCGAACGACCTCGAGCGCTGCCGTCTTCTTGCCCTCGATCGTGAACGGGTTGTAAGCCGTGTTCCGGTTGTACCAACCAAACAGACGGGTGGCTTCGAGCGAAAGTTCGAAGGCCTGGTCGTAGGACCCCTGCACCGGCACGACCTGCGCCCCATAGCAGAGCATCTGCACCAGCTTGGCCCGCGGGGCGGACGCCGGAACCAGGATCACCGCACGCTGACCCAACGACGCCGCCAAACAGGAAAGCGCCGTGGCGGCATTGCCGGTGGAAGCCGCCACGATGACCGACTCGCCGTATTCCGCCGCCTTGAGGCAAACAAGCGCGCTGGCTCGATCCTTGTACGAAGCACTGGGATTGCGCGTGTCGTCTTTGACCCAGAGGTTGGGCAAGCCCAGATTCTCGCGCAGTAGCGGAACCGCGCACATGGGCGTGTCCCCAACCACCAGCGGAAGCACCGGCGCGCGATCGGACAACGGCAACAACGGCCGCACGCGCTCCAAACCCCGCGTCAACGCGTCGTCCAGGTAAGCCGACCACCCCGCACGGAGCGCGTCGACATCCCATTCGACCTCCAGCACCCCGCGTGTCGAATCCCCAGGGGACTGGGCCTCGGCGCACACCGGACAAACGTAGCGAACGTCTCGTTCGTCGTAGTGGGCACCGCACTCCGTGCAGGTCAGCTTCCAGGTCATGTTCGCCGTCCGTGTCGTCGTAGACACGCTCTACTTGGCAACGCGCTTGGCGAGCGCGTCGGGGATCAGCGCCGCGCCAACCACCGCGGCCACAAGGTCATCAACCTTGATGTACTCGTCCGTGGTGTGGGCGAGCTCTTCGAGACCAGGCGCGAATCCAATCGTCGGAATGCCCAGGCGCCCCATCGTCGCGACGCCGTTGGTCGAGAACACCCACCGCGAGATCTTGGGCTTGACGCCGCGCGCCGCTTCGATCGCTTCGGCCGCCGCCTGCACCAGGGCGTGCTCCTCCTCGAGGACCCACGTGGGGAAGTACTTCTCCTGCTCGACCTTCTTGCCGGTCCACGCCGTGGCTTCGTACTGAAGGATCTCCACCTTGGCGTCGCCCAGACTCGGCAGCGCGCGGATCTCTTCGAGCGCAAGCTCCTTGGTCTCTCCCACCGTCAACCGACGGTCCAGGTAGATGATCGCCGCATCTGGCACCGAATTGAGCGACGGGGTCTTAACGTCCATGAACGACGCCGTGATGGTGCCCTTGCCGAGGAACGCGTCGACGGCGAGACGATCGTTGAGCTTCTCGATGTCGAGCAGGATCGGCGCCGCCTTGTACAGTGCGCTGATGCCCTTCTCGCAGTGCGCCGCGTGGGCCGAGCGCCCCTTGACCGTGATGGTCATCTCGACGCGGCCGCGGTGGCCCCGGTACACGTTCAAGTCGGTGGGCTCTCCCAGTACGACGTAGTCCGGTCGAACGCCTTCCTTCTCGATGAGGTGAAGCTGGGTGAGCCCGTCGCAATCCTCTTCCATGGCGGAGCCGACCACCCAGATTGTGCACTTGTCAGCCAAGCCGAGCTCCTTGATGAGCTTGCCGGCGTACACGGTGCTGGCCATGGCGGCCTTCTCGTCCACGACACCGCGGCCCCAAATGCTGCCGTCCTCCAACCTGGCGTCGAAGGGATCACGGCCTTTCCAAGAACTGGCGTCCCCTACACCGACCGTGTCGATGTGGTTGTCGAACATGATCTTCACGGGCCCGTTGCCGATGCGCCCAACCACGTTGCCAACCGCGTCCAGACGAACCTCGTCAAACCCGACCGCTTCCATTTCCTGAGCGATGCGCTTGACGACCTTTTCCTCATCCGAGGAAAAAGAAGGGATGGCGACGATGTCGCGTAGAAACTGCACGACGGCTTTCTCGTCGCGCTTTGCGAGTTCTCGAACCTTGTCCGCGTTCATGCTGATCACCTTCCATGGGCATTGGGAACCGAACGGGCCCAAGCCCTCTCGAGTCGGCTGGCGTCGGTGCGCAGTACGTCCCGTTCAGTGCCACGGGATTTCGTCGGACATCGCGCCGGCGCAGACGGATTTCTCTACACCCACATGGGCAGACACTCAATGGCCGTCCGACGATTTTGGAGAAGAAATCGGTAGCGCGTCGCTACGCGGCGCGGCCTCGGCTCCGAAGGTACCGGACGACCCAGGGGTGCGCGTTGGCAGTTCGAGCGAGGAGCGTCAGGCGCCGACAACGCGGTTGCGTCTTTGCTTGGCTGCATAGAGGCGCTTGTCGGCCTCCGCGATCAACGCTGCGGGGGAGCTGCCTTCGCCATCGAATCGCAACGATGCCACCCCGACACTGACGGTGAGGGGAATGGCATGCTCCTTCCAACGAAACGCGGCTTGCTCGACGGCGCTTCGAAGTCGCTCAGCCACGATGTAAGCATCGGGGAGGGCCGTTGCGCGCGCGACCATCAGGAACTCTTCGCCGCCGAATCGTGCCAGCAAATCCTCCGCCCGAAGCTCGGCCGACAGGACGGCCGCCGCCTTGCGCAGCACCTCGTCGCCAGCCTGATGGCCGAACTCATCGTTGACGCGTTTGAAGTGGTCGAGGTCCAGAAGCAACAGCGACAGTGGGAGCTGCTTGCGCTTGGCTAGCTTCACCTCCGCCGCGAGCGCGGTATCCAAGTAGCGACGGTTGAACAAGCCCGTCAGCGGATCGCGGAGGGACCCTTGGTAGGCCTCTGACAGGTACTCAACTTCGTCGTCGCTCGCGATGGTGAACATCATCGTGGTGGATGTGCCGAGCTGGACTCGGTCCCCGTCCTGCAGACGCACGGGATCGCGAACACGCTCGGAATTCACCCGGCTCCCGTTGGTCGATTGGGCGTCGGCAAACACGACCTGTCCGTCCACGCTCAGGATATGGGCGTGCACGCGCGAAAGGCCGGGGTCCTCCGGATGGATGGCGCAATCCAGGGAGCGTCCGATGGTGATCACGGACGAATCGATGGGCACGACGCGACCCGCATCGACACCGCCGGTGATGATGATCAGGGGACGCTTTCCAACCGTTGTCTCCGTGTCGCCGGGATTGATCGGCTGGGTCGGCACGGAGTCACGCAAAGGGCTCCGAGAGGAAATGTGTCTTGGTTCCCATCGCTCCGACGCGACGTATCGCTCACGACTCGATGGCGGCAACGATTCCATGTGTTCAAACGTTGGATGTCGTGACAGCCGTTTGGTTCCGGTCTTGCTGCAAGAACTCGATCCAAACGGAACACGATCGCGCGATTGCCAAGTATTTCAAACTCTTCGCGGAACGCCCATGTCCGACACTTCGTGCTGCCCCACGGAACGCCAGACCAACAGCTCGACCAGCGTCTCGAGCGCGCGGCGCTCGGTGGAGGCGTCGAGGCGGGCCAGCGCAGCCAACGAACGCTTTCCGTAAGCTCGAACGAGATTGCGACACCGATCAAGAACGCCCTCGTGCTGGGCAAGCTCGAGCAACCGACGGCTGATCCATGTCGGCAGCGGTTCCCGGTTGCCCTCCGCGAGGTGTTCCGCAATCGCAGCTCGAAGCGACGGCTCGCGATCGAGGACGTCAGCCACCGGCAACGTCACGGATCCGGTGGCCAGATCCTGACCCACGGCCTTGCCAATCGCTTCGGGCGTCGAACAGAGATCCAGCAGATCGTCGTCGAGCTGGAACGCCAACCCGGCGGTGACGGCAAAGTCGCGCAGGATGTCGAGCGTGGGATCCTCGGCCCCCGCGAGATAGGCGCCGCCGACGGCCGCCAGCGCGAACAACGACGCGGTCTTGCGCGAAGCGATCCGCTCGAAGGTGTCCACATCCATCTCGAGACAACCGCGTCGTTCGAGCTGTTCGACCTCCCCGAAAACCAGCTCTTGCAGCGTCTGGACCGTGAGGCGGTCGAGATGTGGCCGCTCCAACGAGCTGATGACGTTGAGCGCTCGCACCATCAACAGGTCGCCCCCGATCACGGATACCGGGTTGCCCCACAGCATGCGGGCTGAAGGCTTGCCCCGTCGCAAGGGAGCCTCATCGATCACATCATCGTGGAGCAACGTCGCGGTGTGGAGCATCTCGACGCTGGCTGCGAGACCGAGCGCATGGTCGGTCGACACGAGCTTTCCAGGCACCAGCCGGGTCGCGATGAGCACGATGGCAGGTCGCACGCGCTTGCCCCCCGCGCGAATCAAGTCGGAGGCAGCGATCGCGCAGCTCGACTCCCGCGCCAGCGCCTCAGACAACCATCGCTCCACCGACGCGAGCTCACGATTCACAAGCAGGGTGACGTCGTCCAGACGAGGCGGAACGTGCTCCGCACCCGGTTGGCCTCGCGAGACGGAGGAAAGGTGTTCAGCGACCATGGAGGGGTGGCTGGGCATCGCCATGAATCAAACCTTTCACAAATTTTTGAAATGAGTAAGCCCAAAGCTACCGCCTCATTGGTGTAATCGACAAGACAAGTTCTCGATTGACCCAGCGAGAGACCATGACGCCCCGACGTAGGCCCGAGCCGGGTAGCGGCCCCCTGTGCTTTCTGTGGTTCTCTGCCCCTCGCGGTTGGGATGCCCGACGCGGCAGCTAGACGCCGACCAAAAAGCTCGGATATCGCTCCGTGGAGCCACGCTATTCACTGAGCGATTCGAACGCTCCTCGGTAGAATCGTCCCCAATGCACTTCCCGACATCGGGCGTCGACACCTTTCCCCTGATCCCCTTCGGGGTCGCCTTCCTCGTCTCGACGATCACGTCCATGGGTGGCGTGTCCGGGGCATTCGTCCTGCTCCCCTTTCAGGTCAGCGTGCTGGGTTTCACCAGCCCCGCAGTGACGCCAACCAATCATCTCTTCAATGTCGTCGCGATCCCTGCGGGCGTGTACCGGTACGTCCGCGAGGGCCGCATGCTCTGGCCCCTCGCGTTGATCATCGTCATCGGGACCGTCCCCGGCGTGATCATCGGTTCCCTTGCCAGAATCTATCTGTTGCCCGACCCCAGCCGCTTCAAGCTCTTCATGGGGCTCGTGCTCGCCTACATCGGGAGTCGCCTCGTACGAAAGATCGCGCAGACCCAAACCGCCAAGACCAACCAAAACACCAAGGCTCGTCTCGAGGTCAAGACCACCCGATTCGATGCCCGCATGCTCAGCTACACCTACGAGGGACGAACCTACGAAGTCAGCGTCCCGTCGCTCGTGCTGCTCACCAGCGTCATCGGTGTCATCGGCGGTGCGTACGGGGTCGGCGGAGGGGCCATCTTGGCCCCCTTCCTCGTCACGATGTGGCGGCTCCCCGTCCACACCGTCGCCGGCGCTACCCTGCTCGGTACCTGCCTGACGTCTATCGTCGGCGTCGCATTCTTCACGATCGCCGCACCGCTGCTCGGCAACGAAGGTGTGGCACCTGACTGGGCGCTCGGCCTGTTGCTCGGTGCCGGCGGGCTCTGCGGTATGTACACCGGCGCCCGACTTCAACGATTTGTTCCGGGTCGCGCCATCGAGGCGCTGCTCGCGATCGTGGTGCTCGGTCTCGCCGCCAAGTACATCGTGGGCTGGTTCTACTAGGTTTGTAGGCGCGGGTTTCCAAACCGTCTGCTGGACCCCGGCGAGAACGGCTCCGACTACTTCATGTAGCCTCGCGTGTGGGCATGCTCATCGAACCCACGAGGAAACTTCGCCAGGATGTGATTGAGAATGCGCTCCTTGTGCTTGAGGTATTCGACCGACTCCGAATCCTTCGTGTGGCGCACCTCCTCACGTAGATCGGACAATCGGTTGTTCACCACGCGATGAAGCAGTGAGAGCTCCTCTTCGATCAAGTCGAACTCCATGATTCCCCCTTTGCGTGTGCCCGCTGCCCGCGTAGACGCGAGCGTTCAGCGCTCTTCGAGCGTCCCCCCTCGTCAATCTTGGTTCCGAGCGGGCGCGAGGGCAAGCCACCATCGTTGATCGCCGTCGTCCGTACCGGGCGGCATCCACGCGGCGCCTCCAAGAAGCGCCCTACCGATCGGTTCGAAGTAGCCCTGCTACCTCAGTCGCTCCCACACCTGCGCCGCCGCCGCCAACACGCGACGTCGCACCTGCTCCACGTCCAGATCGACCATGACGCCCCGGACCGCGCGCAAGCGGCCCGCGGTCACCGTGGCGAGCACCGGCGCCTCCGTGATGCCGAACACGAGGTGCCCGTCGAACGTGTTCGCGTCCAGCGGCGTCGGTGCGTCGTAGTCCACCAGACACAGGTCGGCCGGTGCGCCCGGCGCGATCGAGCCGAGCTTGTCGTCACCGAACAGCGCCCTGGCCAGCGCCACGTTGTTGTCGAACAGCAGCTTGCGCGGCAGGTCGAACCCCACCGTTGGGTCACGACGCGCGTGGCGAATCATCAGATAGGCCGACTTCGCCGCACGGAGCATGTTGGACGCCATGCCGTCGGTGCCGAGAACCACCCGCACGCCGCGCTCCAGCGCATGAGGCACGTCGAGGTGCCCCACCGCGTTGTTGGCGTTGGATTCGGGGTTGTGGACCAGCCAGGCGCCCGCATCGGCGATTCGATCCAGGTCCTTGTCCGCCAGGTGGATGCCGTGGACCAGCACGCTGTTGTTGCGAAGCAGCCCGAACGCGTCGAGGCGCTCGATGATGCCTCGGCCAAACTGTTCATGTGTACGCGAAACGTCCGAGGCGTCCTCCGCTACGTGCACGTGAATCGGCGTTTGCCCGTCGACCCGCTCGGCGGCCATCGCAAGGGTCTCGTCGGACACGGTGAACGACGCGTGAAATCCGAGCAACGCCGAACGCCCCGCCTTGCCGCGGCACGCCTCGACGAATGAGGCATTCTCCTCGACACCTTCGCGCGCCCCTTCGGGTCCGTTGCGATCCGTGATCTCGTAGCAGAGGCTCGCCCTGACTCCCAACGTCTCGCAGACGCGCGCGAGGGCCTCGAGCGAACCCCGAATCGCATTCGGCGACGCATGGTGGTCGATGATGGTGGTGGTCCCCGACCGGAGGCAATCCATGATGGGCGGGTAGGCGCCGGCCTCCACGGCTTCGAGGTCGAGCGCGCGGTCCAGTCGCCACCAAATGCCCTCGAGAATGTGTGGGAAGTTGTCCAGCGCGGTGCCGGGCGGGATGGGCATGCCGCGCGCAAACGTCGAATACAGGTGATGGTGCGCGTTGATCAAGCCGGGAAGCACGAGCTTGCCTTCCGCCTGCAGGCGTGACGCCTCGCGATGCTTCGGCTCCAGCTCCGACCAAGGACCGACTTCGACGATGCGATCGTCGACGCAGAGAACGCCAGCGTCCTTCCTGACCGGGTCCTCGTTCGTGTTCGTGAATACGGTGGCGGGTCCCACCAGCAGCTCGTGC
>Ga0180009_10002790_pt1 | contig 20342 bp, 19 predicted proteins | sample OS_PC_MetaG_FD_123537 | JGI IMG/M metagenome (GOLD analysis project Ga0180009, IMG submission 123537) | Groundwater microbial communities from the Aspo Hard Rock Laboratory (HRL) deep subsurface site, Sweden - OS_PC_MetaG | ecosystem: Environmental > Aquatic > Deep subsurface > Groundwater...
CAGTTGTGAAACACCCAAAAAAGGAGCCCGACCATCACAGGCCGGGCTCCTCAAAATTTGGAGGCGGCGACCGGATTTGAACCGGTGAATAACGGATTTGCAGTCCGCTGCCTTAGCCACTTGGCTACGCCGCCTTATATTCAAATCTCCCGTGACTACGGCCTCTTATAACCCCAGCCCGAGTGGCACAAATAATATCGGCCTCTCGCGGGAGTGTCAAGCGGTTTCGGGGCGGTCGATGCGCCCCGGGCAATTATCAAGACTTCCCCCCAAAAAAAAGCCAGCCCCCCGAAGGAGGCCGGCGCTTGCTCTCGATGGAGCGGGAGACGGGAATTGAACCCGCGACTTCAACCTTGGCAAGGTTGCACTCTACCTCTGAGTTACTCCCGCGTCGCGCAAACGAATATTACAGTATCCGCCCGTTATGTCAATCCTAAATCTTGCGCGTCCCTTCACTTTGGCCCATATATAGCCGATTGAAGCGCACAAAGTACCTTAGCCCGGAAACAAAGCTAACCAGGGTGGCGCACCACAAAACCAGCGCCCCCCAATAACGGGGATCCAGGCCCGCCACCGGCTCGGGCATGATGAGCAAAAGCACCGCCAGCATCTGCAAGGCGGTCTTGGCCTTGCCCCAGCGGTCGCTGGGCACGGCCAGCCCCTGGGCTGCGGCCACGGCCCTGAGCCCGGTCACCGCCACCTCGCGGCAGATTATCACCACTGCGGCCCAGGCCTCGGCCCGCCCCAGCATCACCAGCATGACCAGCATGGAGGCGATGAGCAGTTTGTCGGCCAGGGGGTCCAGAAACTGGCCCAGCACAGTGACCTTTTTCATGCGCCGCGCCAGCAGGCCGTCGGCCAGGTCGCTGAGCCCGGCCACAAAGAACAGGATGGCCGCCGCCCAATGCCACCCGGCTTCAGGCAGGTATAACATCCCCATGAGCAGGGGGATGGAGCCCACCCGCAGCAGGGTTATCAAGTTGGGCAGGTTGAATACCTGTTCTCGTTTAACGGGGCTCACGCGGTACTATTCCTAACCTTTGTTGGCCTTTTCCCAGTCGGCCAGGAAGGCGGCCAGGCCCTTGTCGGTCAGCGGGTGCTTGAGCAGCTGACCGATGACCTTGAAGGGGATGGTGCATACGTCGGCTCCCATGAGGGCGGCGTTGACCACATGCATGGGGTTGCGGATGCTGGCCACCAGCACTTCGGTATCATAGGCGTAGTTGCCATAGATATCCACTATTTGCTGGATCAGATCCATGCCGTCGCTGCCGATGTCGTCCAAACGTCCCACAAAGGGACTGATGTAGGCCGCGCCGGCCTTGGCGGCCAGCAAGGCCTGCAAGGGGCTGAAGCACAGGGTCACGTTGACCTTGATGCCCTCTTGGCTAAGGCTCTTGATGGCCTTGAGGCCTTCCTGGATGATGGGCACTTTGACCACCACGTTGTCGCCCCAGGCGGCGTATTTCTTGCCCTCTTCCACCATGGAGTCGTGGTCGATACCCACCACCTCCACGCTCACGTCTCCGGGCACCACTTCCAGGATTTCCTTGATGCAGGCCTCAAAGGGCTTGCCGGTTTTGGCCACCAGGGAGGGGTTGGTGGTCACCCCGTCCAAAATGCCCAGGCTCATGGCCTCTTTGATTTCGCTGATGTCAGCGGTGTCGATGAAAATCTTCATTTGGCTCTCCTATAAGCGCGCCAGAAAAAAACCAGCGGCCGAGCCGCCGATGAATTTGGTCCTTAGGCCTTGCCGGCCTTTTTGTTTTGGCCGGCCTTGAAGGCGTCCCGGCACTCCTTGCTGCAAAAAAAACGCTCCTGGCCGTCGATCCAGGCGCTGAAGGCCTCCTGTTTGGGCAGGTAGGTGCCGCACTGGGGGTCTTGGACCATGACGTCCATCACCTCGCCCGGCGCGGCCTTGCGTCCCACCCGCCGAGGATCGGCGTCCTTGGCCAAGAATCTTTTTACCGCCTTGATACCCATCCACACCAGCAGAATGACCAGGGCTATCTGTACCAGGCGAATTATTCCCATGCGATTCGCTTCACTTCCTGGCGGGCCCTTTCTCCGGGCCCGAGGCGATCCAGCAACTGTCCCGCAGTCAGCCCCCAACGGGGCAAAACCAAATCCGGGGCGATCTCCCCAAGCGGGGCCAAAACAAAAACCCGCTCGGCTAGGCGGGGATGGGGGGCCTGCAACTCCGGAAGATCTATGATCTCTTGGCCGAACAAGAGCATATCCAGGTCCAGGGTGCGCGGCCCCCAACGTTGGGTGCGTACGCGTCCCCTGGCCTTTTCAATGGCCAGCAAGCCGGCCAGCAGCTCCAGGGGCGCCCCCTCATATTTACCACGGGCCACGGCGTTGTAAAAGCTGGCTTGGTCGGTTTTGCCCACCGGCGCGGTGAGATAAAGCGAACTCAAGGCCAGCGGCCGGTAACCCGGCAACGCGGCCAAGCCCTCCAGGGCAAAAAGCAGATTGGCCCGGCAGTCGCCCAAGTTGCAGCCCAGACCGATGAACACCTCGCGCGCCGGGCTCAAGGGCTTAAAGCTCCAGTTTGCCCATGCGCTCCACCGCCTCGGTCAACCGCGCCTCGTCAACGGTCAGGGCGAAGCGCACAAAGCCCTCCCCGGCCGCGCCGAAGCCGTTGCCCGGGGTGGTCACGATGCCGCACTCGGAAAGCAGGCGCTTGGTGAACTCGGCGCTTTTCATGCCTTTTGGGGTCTCGCACCATACATAGAAGGTGGCCTTGGGCTTTTCCACTTCGAGGCCCAGGCTCTGGAGCCCGTCCACCATCACGTCGCGCCGCTTGGTGTAGAGCCGGCGCATATCGTCCAGGCAGGACTGGTCGCCCTCCAGGGCTTCGATGCCCGCGATCTGCACCGCGTCGAATGCGCCGGAGTCGATCTGGCTTTTCACCTGCCCCAGGCCGCCCACCAATTCGGGGTTGCCCACCGCGAAGCCCAGGCGCCAGCCGGTCATGTTGTAGGTCTTGGACAGGCTGTGGAACTCGATGCCCACCTCCCGCGCCCCCGGGATCTGCATGAAGCTAAGGGGCCGGTAGCCGTCGTAGGCCATCTCGGTGTAGGCCGCGTCGGAAACCACGATGATGTCGTTGGCCAGGGCGAACTCCACCACCTGCTCGTAAAAGCCGGCCTCGGCCACGGCGGCGGTGGGGTTGTTGGGGTAGTTGATCATCATGATCTTGGCCGCCTTGGCCGTGGCCGAATCAATGGCCCCCAGGTCGGGCAAGAAGCCGTTGTCCTTGGTCAACGGCATCTGGACCGGCACGCCGCCGGCCATGATGGTGGAGCTGTAATACACCGGGTAGGCCGGGCTGGGCACCAGCACCACGTCGCCGGGGTTGACAAAGGCCAGGGGGAAATGGGCCAGGCCCTCCTTGGAGCCGATGAGGGTGATGACCTCGGTCGCGGGCGCCAGATCCACATCAAAGCGGCGCTTGTACCAGGCCGCGGCGCTTGCGCGGAAGCGGTTCATGCCCGAATAAGCGGGGTACTTGTGGGTAGAGGGATCGGCCGCCGCCTCGGCCAGGCGCTTTATGATATGGGCCGGGGTGGGTTGATCCGGATCGCCCACGCCCAGGTCGATGATATCCATGCCCTGAGAACGAACTTCGTCGCGCAGGCGGTCTATCTCCTTGAACAGATAGGGCGGCAGTTGTTGCAAGCGCTGGGCGCGGTTAATCTCCATTATCGATCCTTGCTCTTCTGGCTCCGATGTATTTTTGCTAAACCACGGGGTTTTCTAAAACGCCCACTCCCTGAACCTCAATGGCGACCACGTCGCCGGCCTGGAGGGGCCCTATCCCCGAGGGGGTTCCGGTGGCGATCACGTCGCCGGGTTTCAGGGTCATCACCTGGCTGACGAAAGACACCAGCTGATAGACGTCGAAGATCATATCCGAGGTGTTGGTGTCCTGCCTGGTTTCTCCGTTGACCACGGCCTTGACCTGCACCCTGGTGGGGTCCAGGTCCAAGGCGATGACCGGCCCCAGGGGGCAGAAGGTGTCAAAGCCCTTGCCCCGGGTGTATTGGCCGTCGCGGGCCTGGAGGTCGCGGGCGGTCACGTCGTTGAGGCAGGTGTAGCCCAGGATGTAGTCCTTGGCCTCATCGGGGCCCACCAGGCGGCACTGGCGGCCCATGACCACCCCCAGTTCGCTCTCGTGGTCCACTCTCTGGCTGATGGCCGGGCGCACGATTTTATCACCAGGCCCGATCACCGAGGTGGAGGGCTTCATGAAGATCATGGGCTCGGCGGGCAGGGCCTTGTTCACCTCCTTGGCGTGGGCCTTGTAGTTCAGCCCCACCGCCACCACCTTGGAGGGCCGGCATGGAGCCAACAGGCGCACCTCGTTCAAGGGAGCGGTCTGTTTGCCCACCTGGCCGCCGGAAAAGGGCGAGCCCTCGTACAGGCGCAGCCTGCCGCCGGAGACCAGGCCGTAGCGCACCCGTCCCTGGTGGCTGAAACGGACGATGCCCCGCCCGCAGTCCAGCATGTCCCTATTCCGGGACATGTTTTTCGGCCTCGCGCAGCCCCAGGACATCCTGCATGTCATACAAGGCGGGAGCCTGCTCCACCACCCACAAGGCGGCGCGCACCGCCCCCTGGGCGAAGGTGTCCCGGGAGTGGGCCCGGTGGGTAAACTCCAGGCGCTCGCCGTTGGCGATGAAGTACACCGTGTGGTCGCCCACGATGTCTCCGCCCCGGATCACGCTGACCCCCAGTTCGTTGGCGGTGCGGGCGCCGGTCATGCCCTCCCGGCCGTGCCGGCAGACCTCTTCCGGGTCCCAGCCGCGCACCGCGCACAGCGCCTCGATGAGGCGCACCGCCGTGCCGCTGGGGGCGTCCTTTTTCTGGTCGTGGTGGGCCTCCAAGACTTCCAGGGCGTAATCCTGGCCCAGCACCTCGGCCATCTGGGAAACCATCTTGAACATGAGGTTGACCCCCACGCTCATGTTGGGGGCAAATACCACGGGCACCTTTTTGGCCTGGGCCGCCAGGGTTTTTTTCTGGCTTTCGTTGAGACCGGTGGTGCCGATCACCGCCGCCTTTCCCTGGGAGGCGCAAAGCTTCAAATTTTTGACGCTGGAAGCCGGGGAAGTGAAGTCTATGAGCACCTGGGCCTCGGCCAAGGCTTCCTCGGGATCGTCTCCCACCACGCCCTCCACCCCGGCCAGGCCCACCACCCCGGCCAGGGACTTGCCCACCGCCGGATTGCCGGGGGCCTCGAAGGCCCCCACCAGCTCCGCTCCCTGGCGGTGATAAATGGCGTGCACTATGCGTGCGCCCATGCGGCCGGCCACGCCGGCCACGGCGATCTTTACCATTTCGCCCTCCCCTACATCAGTCCGTAGTCGGCCAGGGCCTTGTTCAGGCGCTCCAGGTTGGCCGGAGCCATCTCGCACAGGGGCAGCCGCAGATGGGCGCTGGGAATGCGCCCCAGCAGGCCCATGGCCACCTTCACCGGAATGGGGTTGGTCTCCAGAAACATGGCCTTGCACAAGGGCAGCACCTTGTAGAATATCTCCCGGGCGCCAGCCACATCGCCTTCGAACCAGCGCCGGCAGAGCGTGGACATCTCCGAGGGGATGATGTTGTTGACCACGGAGATCACCCCCTTGCCGCCGATGGACAGCAGGGGGAGCAACATGTTGTCGTCGCCCGAGAGCAGGTCCATCTTGTCGCCGCACAGGTAATAAATCTCGGCCATCTGGCTTATGTTGCCGCTGGCCTCCTTGCAGGCGATCACCTCGGGCAACTCAGCCAAACGGGCCAGCGTGGCCGGCTCGATGTTCACCCCGGTGCGCCCGGCGATGTTGTAGGGCACCAGGGGAAAAGCGGCCTCCTTGGCGATCGCCGCGTAGTGCCGGTAAATGCCCTCCTGGGTGGGCTTGTTGTAATAGGGGCTCACCAGCAAGGCCGCGTCGGCCCCCACCTTCTTGGCGAACTTGGTGAGTTCTATGGCTTCGGCGGTGCTGTTGCTGCCCGCTCCGGCCACCACCGGCACCCGCTTGTTCACCTGCTGCACCGTGATCTCCACCACCCGCCGATGCTCCTCGTGGCTCAGGGTGGGGGACTCGCCGGTGGTGCCGCAGGGCACTATGCCGTCGGTGCCGTTTTCAATGTGCCATTCTATGAGCTTGCGCAAGCTCTCTTCATCGACCTGGCCGTCTTCCCGGAAAGGGGTGACCAGGGCAACCAGGGCTCCCTTTAACATGGAGTGTCCTCCTGAGTGTATAACCAAGCCAGGGCCTCGGCATGGAGCTTGCCGGAGTAGACGTAATGGGCCGCCCCCTCCAGGAACACCGCACCGAACTCTTCGCCCTGCTTATCAAAGTAAACTTTCAACCTCTCACCGCTCTTGACCCGCACGGTTACCGGCGATTTCAGGCCCATGGCCGGGCCCAGCATCAAGGCGGAAGCCACCGCGCCGGTACCACAGGCCAGGGTTTCGTCCTCCACTCCTCTTTCGTAGGTGCGCATCACCAACTCGCCATCGGCGAGGCAGGCAAAGTTCACATTGGTGCCGGCCGGCGCGAAGTGTTGGTGGTGGCGCACTTGGCGCCCCACGGGCACCACCGGAGCCGCGTCGATGTCATCCACCAGGATAACCGCGTGGGGCACGCCGGTGTTCACTCCGTCCAAACTCAATTTTTGACCGGCCACTTCAAGCTCCACGCCCCGGTAGGAGCCATAGGGATGGATCATCTCCATTTTAACTCCATGATCCTTGATCCAGGCGCGGATGGGGCCGGCGGTGGTGTCGAAAACCATCTCCGGGCCGGCCAGGCCCGCATCGTGGGCGAAACGGGCCGCGCAACGGCCGCCATTGCCGCACATCTCCGCGGCCGAACCGTCGGCATTGAAGAAGTGCCAGCGCCAGTCCACGGTGCCCCGGACCAGGTCCACCCGGCGGCTGGGCTCCAAAAAGATCATGCCGTCTGCGCCCACCGAGCGCCGCCGCTGGCAAAGGCCCAGGGCCAAGTCCGGCATAAGCCCCTGGGGCACGGCGGCCTTGCGGTTGTCCACCAGGATAAAATCGTTGCCCGTGCCGGTCATCTTCACCAGCTCTATTCCGGCCAAACACTCCAGGCGTTTTATTTGTGCTGAATCCATGATGTTCCTACTAGCATAACAAATTAAAGGGGCCCTTTGCCGGGGCCCCTACTCCATCCACTCGGGCAGCCTTTCGCCGCGCATGAGCTCCTCTACGGTTTCCCGGCGGCGCACCACCGACCAACGGCCGCCACTCACCATCACCTCGGCCACCCGGGGCCGGGAGTTGTAGGTGCTGGCCATGGAAAAGCCGTAGGCCCCGGCGCTCATCACCGCTATCAGCTCGCCGCGCACCAGGTCGGGCAGCTCGCGGTCCCGGGCCAAAAAGTCGCCGGTCTCGCAGATGGGGCCCACCACGTCGCTGATAACCTTGGAGCCGCCGCCATCTTGCTTGACCGGCCAGATGGCCTGGTAGGAGTCGTACATGGCCGGCCGCACCAGGTCGTTCATTCCCGCGTCCACGATGACGAAGTGCTTGGTTGGGGTGTCCTTGGTGAACAGCACCCGGCAAAGCAGGATGCCCGCGTTGCCCACGATGACCCGCCCCGGCTCCAGAACCAGCTTAAGGCCCAGGCGCGCCGCCTGTTCCTTAAGGGCCTGGGCGTACTGGGCCGGGCTGGGCGGCTCTTCCTGGTCGTAGGTGATGCCCAGGCCTCCGCCCAGGTCCAACAGCTCCAGCTCGATGCCCGCCCCCCGCAGGCGGCCGATCAACACCCCCAGGCGCTCCAGGGCGTCGGCAAAGGGATCAACCTTGGTGAGTTGGCTGCCGATGTGGCAGGACACGCCCTTGAGTTGCAGGTTGGGCAGGTTTGCCGCCTCCTGATACTGCTTGAAGGCCAGGTCCACGTCCAAGCCGAACTTGTTCTTGGACAGGCCGGTGGTGATCTTGGGGTGGGTCTGGGCATCCACGTCCGGGTTGACCCTCAGGCTCACCGGCGCCTTGAGACCCATGCGCCCGGCCACCTCATTGAGCGCCACCAACTCCTGGGCGCTCTCGAGGTTGAACATCAAGATGCCGGCCTCCAGGGCCGCTTGCATCTCGGCCTCGCTCTTGCCCACGCCGGAGTACACGATTCGATCGGCGGGCACTCCGGCGGCCATGCCGCGGACCAACTCGCCCCCGCTCACGATATCCGCCCCGGCCCCCAGATGGGCCAGGGTGGCGATCACCGCCTGGCTGCTGTTGGCCTTCACCGCGAAACACACCAGGTGATCCAGGTCCTCGAAGGCCTGGTCAAAGACCTTGAAGTGGCGCTCCAGGGTGGCCTGGGAATAAACGTAAGACGGGGTGCCCACCTGCTGGGCGATGGTGGCCAGGGGCACGTCTTCAGCGTATAACTCGCCGTTTTGATAGCTAAAATTATGCATGGTTTAACAACCGCAAACTGCTGGTGTCCTGGGTTTGGGGGCCGCCGTCTTTTATGGATTCAGGTCCGGGGGTGCCCCGGGCTTAACTGCGGTGCGGCGTGCATCCTCTGTCCGGCAAACGGAACCACGGGGCCTATTTTCGCCGGCCCCCGGCTTTTGGTTTCACTTTGTTCCGGGTCGGTGCCATGCTCTTCCCGCCGCTTTCAGATCAGGGCCGCGCCCCGAGACCCGGGACTACGGCGTGTCCGCCGGGTGCCGGCGGACACTATTGATAAATATGCTTAAAGTTTCGCTTTTGTCAAGCCCCAGTCCCCGAGGGGTGATTAGGGCAGGTGCACTATGTCCAGCACCTCGCTGAATTGGCTTATGTTGCCCGCCTCGTCCACCGCCTGCACCCGGTAATAGTAGATCTTCTCCGGTTTCACGTCCTTGTCCACGAAGACGTTTTCCACCACCAGCGATTCGCTGATTTTGGCCCAGGGGCCGCCCTTGGTCTTCCGGTAAACGTGATAGCCGGAAACGTCGCGATCCGGGCTGGGGGTGTAGCGCAGGTATATCCCATCCTTGGCGCTGGCGCCGGCCAGGTCGCTGGGCGCTGCCGGGGGCTTGGCGTCCTTGGGCTCGGCATGGACCCATTCGCTGCCATGGCCGGGCAGGTGCTGGTCGCGGAAAGCCCGCACCGCGAAGACCTGATAGGAATATTTTTTGCCGTTGACCACGGTCTGGTCCTTGAGCATGGCCATGGTCAAGGGTCGCTCGTTGAGCTGCTTTGCACCCTCGGGACCCTTGCGCACCACTATGTAGCCGGACACGTCCTTCAACACTTGGCCCTGGGCCGAAACCTTGACTTCGTCCCAAGCCAGGATCACCTCGTTGTCGCCGGAGGTGGCCTTTGCATTTAGAGGCGCGGCCGCAGGCAAAAGGCGCGGTTTGCGCACCAAGGAGGATGGTTGGCTCACCCGCCCCGAGGCGTCAACCAGCACCACCTGATACACCGCCTCCATGTTCATGGGCGCCGCAGTGTCCAGGTAGCTGAAGCGGCCGCCCTCCATGGGGTCCACCTTGCTTTTGCCCTTTTGCAGCTCAAAGCTGTAAAACTTGCGCAGCCGGGGCGGGCACGGCGGGCAAGCGGGGTCGCCGGTGAGGGGCAGATAGCCGTAATATATCTTTATCTGCTCCACCGCCCGGGAGGGGCTGGGCGCGGCGGGAATGCCAAAGCTCACCAGCATGCCTTGCCCCGTGGGCTTGAGCACCACATTGGCGGGGGTGGCCGGGACAAGCCTCGAGGAAGGGGTGGGATTGGACTTGACCCCGCAAGCAGCGGCCAAAACCGCCGCCGAGATAACCAACAGTAGCGCTACTGCTCTGAGCCTTTTGGCCATAACCGCTTCCTCGCCTCCTTGAGGGCTGCTTCCACGTTTTGCCGTGAGGTGCCGCCGGGGGATATCCTACGGTCCACCGCCCGGGCCGGATCCAAGGCTTGTTTTAACCCGTCGCCTAGCTCAACCTCAAGCCCTTCGCACAAACGGGCGTGATCCTCGTCAGTTAGGTCTTCCAGGGTGCACACGCGCTCCTCGGCCAAGCGCACCGCCTGGCCCGAAACCTCGTGGGCCACCCTAAAGGGCACCCCCCTGGCGGCTAGGTAGTCGGCCAGCTCGGTGGCGTTGAGGAAGCCGTGGCGCACCGCCATTTCCATGCGCTGGGCATGCACATGCATGGTCTCTATCATGGGGGCCATGACCAACAGGCTGTCCAGCACGGTGTCAAAGGCGTCGAACACCGGCTCCTTGTCTTCCTGTAGGTCCTTGTTATAGGCCAGGGGCAGGCCCTTGAGCACGGTGAGCAGGCCGAACAAGTCCCCCAGCACCCGGCCGGTCTTGCCTCTTACCAGCTCGGCGGCGTCGGGGTTTTTCTTCTGGGGCATTATGGAGCTGCCGGTGGCAAAGGCGTCGCTAAGGGTGATGAAGCCGAACTCGGCCGAGGACCAAAGCACCAGTTCCTCGGCCAGTCGGCTAAGATGTACCTGGGCGAGCCCCAGAGTGAAGAGGAACTCGGCGGCGAAATCCCGGTCGCTCACCGCGTCCAGGGAGTTGTTGAACACCGCGCTAAAGCCCAGTTCGGCGGCCACCGAGGCCGGGTCCAGTGAAAAGCTGGTGCCGGCCAGGGCCGCCGCACCCAAGGGAAGCACCGAGGTGCGGGCCAGGCAATCGGCCAGGCGGGCCCGGTCGCGCCAGGCCATCTCCACGTAGGCCAGCAAGTGGTGGGACAACAGCACCGGCTGAGCCCGCTGCAAGTGGGTGTAGCCGGGCATTATCACCCCGAGGCTGTCCTCGGCCCGGCCCACCAGGGCCCGCTGGAAGCCCACCAGGGCGCTGTCCAACTCCCGCCCCGCCTCCATAACCCACAGCCGCAGGTCGGTGGCCACCTGGTCGTTGCGCGAGCGGGCGGTGTGCAGCCGCCCGGCGGCCTCGCCGATGATTTCCTTGAGGCGCATCTCCACGTGGGTGTGGATGTCTTCCAAGGAATCGGACCACTCCATCTGCCCGGCGTCTATCTCCGTCTTCACCTGTTCCAGGCCGGCGATGATCTTCTCGGCGTCGTTTTGGCCGAGCACTCCTTGGCGGGCCAGCATGGCGGCATGGGCCTGGGAGCCCCGAATGTCCTGCAAGTAAAGGCGGCGGTCCACCCCAATGGAGGCGTTGATGCGTTCCATGAGCTCATGGGGACCCTGGCCGAAGCGGCCTCCCCAGAGTCTTTTGCCCTTGCTATCGTTCATGGGGCGGCCGGCTAGCCTTTCTTGGCCTGTTCCAGGGCGTGACGGATGCGCAGGCGAAGCCCGTTCAGCCTGATGAACCCGGTGGCGTCGGACTGGTCGTACACCGTGTCCGCCTCAAAGGTGGCGATGTCCGTTCGGTAGAGGCTGTTGGGCGAGCGCCGGCCCAGCACGGTGATGTTGCCCTTGTACAGTTGCAAGCGCACTTCGCCGCACACCGGCTCCTGGGCCTTGTCCATCATAGCCTGCAACAGTTCCATCTCCGGGCTGAACCAGTAGCCATTATAGATCAGTTCACTGTAATGGGGCAGCAGGTTGTCGCGGACGCGCAGCACCTCGCGGTCCAGGCACAGGGTTTCCAGGACCAAGTGCCCCGCCCGCAGGATGGTTCCGCCCGGGGTCTCGTAGACGCCACGGCTCTTCATGCCCACGTAGCGGTTCTCCACCATGTCCACCCTGCCTATGCCGTGCTTGCCGCCCAACTGGTTGAGGCGGGCCAACAAGGCGGCGGGGGAGAGCTTTTCGCCGTCCAAGGCCACCGCGTCGCCCTTGTCGAACTCCAGGGTCAACTCCTCGGGCTTGTCCGGGGCGTCCTGGGGGGAAACGCTTAGTACAAACATGTCTTCCGGGGGAGCCGCCCAGGGGTCTTCCAGGATGCCGCCCTCAAAGGATATGTGCAAAATGTTGCGGTCGCTGCTGTAGGGCTTGGCCTTGGTCACCGGCACGGGGATGCCGTGCTTCTTGGCGTAGGCCACCAGGGCCTCGCGGGAGTTCATGTCCCACTCGCGCCAGGGGGCGATGATGGCCAGCTCTGGGGCCAGGGCCTGATAGGAAAGCTCGAAGCGCACCTGGTCGTTGCCCTTGCCCGTGGCCCCATGGCTAACCGAGTCGGCCCCGGTCTGGCGGGCGACGGCCACCTGGCCCTTGGCGATCACCGGCCGGGCCAGGCTGGTGCCCAACAGGTACTGGGTCTCATAGATGGCCCCGGCCCGGAAGGCGGGGAACACGTAGTCGCGCACGAACTCTTCCTTGAGGTCGTCCACGATGACTTGGCTGGCGCCGGTGGCCAGGCCCTTTTTGCGGGCCTCTTCCAACTCCTCGCCCTGACCCAGGTCGGCGACGTAGGCCACCACTTCGCAGTCATAGGTTTCGATGAGCCACTTGAGGATGATGGAGGTGTCCAAGCCGCCGGAATAGGCCAACACCACCTTTTTGATGTCTTTATTCATGGCATTCAACTCGCTTGCGGAGCCAGGAGGGCTTCCAGAATGGCTTTTTGCATGTGCAGGCGGTTTTCCGCCTGATCCCAAACCACCGACTGGGGGCCTTCCAGGACTTCTTCGCTGATTTCCTCGCCCCGGTGGGCGGGTAGACAATGTAGCACAATGGCTGCGGGATCGGCCAGAGCCAACAATCCCGCATCCAGGGTATAGCCGTCAAAGGCCTGGCGGCGGGCGCCGGCCTGATCTTCCTGGCCCATGGAGGCCCACACGTCGGTGTTGACCACCTGGGCCCCAACGACTGCCTCGCGTGGGTCGTGAGTAATAGTTATTTCCGCTCCCCGCTCCCGGGCATGGTCCACGATGCCTTTGTCGGGCATGAAATCCGGCGGGCAGGCCAGCCGCAGGTTCAGGCCCAGGGCGGCGGCGGCTTCCAGCCAGGAATGGGCCATGTTGTTGCCGTCGCCCAGCCAGGCGTAGGTTAGCCCTTGCAGGCGGCCCAGGTGTTCGCGCACGGTCAACAGGTCGCTGAGAACCTGGCAGGGGTGGTAGCGGTCGGTCAGGGCGTTTATCACCGGCACGCTGCCCCATTGGGCCAATTCTTCCACCACCTCTTGCCCGAAGGTTCGCACCACCATGGCATCCACATAGCGGCTCATCACCCGGGCGGTGTCCTTCAAGGGCTCGTCGCGGCCCAGTTGGCTGTCCCGGGAGGTCATGAACAGGGGTTTGGCCCCCAGTTGGCTGACGCCGACCTCAAAGGAAACCCGGGTGCGGGTGGAGGGCTTGTCAAAGATCAGGGCGACGCTTTTGCCGGCCAGGGAGGGCTGGTGCCCCTGCCCCTTGAGCGCGGCCTTTAGATCGGCGGCACGCTGCACCAGGCCCCTCACCTCTTCGGCGTTCAGATCCCGAATAGTAAGCAAGTGTTTGGTGTTAAGCTGCATTCTTAAGTTCGCCTATCAATAAGGTTAGCCGTGGCCAGGGCCCGGCGTTTTGGCTCCTATAAGTTCTGGCCCAGCACCTGGTCCAGGGTCCCCACCAGTCCGTCGATTTCATCGTGGCTCACCACCAGGGGCGGTGCGAAACGAATCACCGTATCCTGAGTGGCTCCCACAATGTAGCCCATATCTCTCAAGCGGGCCACCAGGGGGCCGGCCTCCCGATTCAGGGCCAAGCCCAAGAGGAGTCCCAAGCCGCGCACCTGGGTAATCACCCCGGGGTGCTTGGCGGCCAGCTCCTCCAGCCGGGTCTTGAAATAAAAGCCCTCGGCCTGGGCATGCTCCACCAAACCGCGGTTGATCAGGTGCTCCAGCACCACCCCGGCGGCGGCCATAATCACCGGCCCGGCCCCGAAGGTGGTGGCGTGGGAGCCGGGGCCAAACATCTTGGCCGCCTCGGCGTCGGCCAGCACCGCACCGGCGGGCAGACCGTTGGCCAGGGCCTTGGCCAGGGTCATCACATGGGGCGCCGCGCCGAAGTGCTCATGGGCGAACAGCTTGCCGGTGCGGCCCAGGCCGGTCTGCACCTCGTCGAAGATGAGCAGGGCCTCCTGGCTGTCGCACAATTCGCGCAGACCGGGCAGGTAGCCGTCCGGCGGCACTACCACCCCGCCCTCGCCCAACACCGGCTCCACCAGCACAGCGCATACGTTTTCGTCCCAGGCGGCCTTCACCGCCTCCAGGTCGCCGTAAGGCACGTGCTTGAAGCGGGGCACCAGGGGGTCGAAGCCCTTTTGTATCTTGTCCTGGCCGGTGGCCGAGAGGGTGCCCAGGGTGCGCCCGTGGAATGAGCGCTCCATGGTGATAATGGTGAAGGCCCCGTTCTTCTTCTCCTTGCCCCACAGGCGGGCCAGCTTCAGGGCCCCCTCGTTGGCCTCGGCCCCGGAGTTGCAAAAGAACACCTTGGCGGCAAAGGAGTTGTCCACCAAAAGCTGGGCCACCCTGGCCTGGGGCTCGGTGTAGTAAAGGTTGCTCACATGCACCAAACGGGCGGCCTGCTCGCATACTGCGGTGACAACCTCGGGGTGGGCGTGGCCCAGGTTGACCACCGCGATGCCGGCCAAGAAGTCGGTGTACTGATTGCCCTGGTCGTCCCAAAGCTGGCAGCCCTGGCCCCGCACAAAAGTGATGGGCGCCCGGGCGTAGGTGTTCATAACGTATTTATCGATAAGGCTAGCCGCGTTCATGGCTCGCTCCTGTATTGATCGGTTTCTTTCGGAAAATACAGCCCTGTCGCTTCGCGGCTTTATCGTCGTTTCCGGTTCATCGTTTTAGGCCTTTGAAATTATCTAAAAAACTCACCAGGGCGTCGAGTCGTCAGCGGTCGCTGAAGACCGTGCCCACACCCTGGTCGGTGAACACCTCCAGCAGCAGGGCGTCGGGCGCCCGGCCGTCGATGATGTGGGCTCGCTCCACCCCGGATTCCAGGGCCTCCAGGCAGCAGCCCACCTTGGGGATCATACCGCCGGCGATGATCCCCTCATCCATGAGTTGGCCCGCCTTGGCCGGGGTCAGGGCGCTTATCAGATCGCCCGCACCGTCCAGCACCCCCGGGGTGTCGGTCATCATGATAAGCTTGGCCGCCCTGAGACGGCCGGCCACCGCCGCGGCCACCAGGTCCGCGTTTATGTTGAGCGACTCGCCCTCGGGCCCCACCCCCACCGGGGCTATGACCGGGATGAAGTTGCCGTGCTCCAGGGCGTGCAGCACCTGGGCGTCCACCGCCTCCACCTCGCCCACCAGGCCCAGGTCGATGATCTCCGGAGGCTGGTCGCCGGCCAGGCCCTTGCGGGCCATCTGCATCTTGGCGGCCTTTATCAGGCCGCCGTCGTGGCCGTTTAGCCCCACCGCCCGGCCGCCGTGCTTGTTGATCAGACCCACGATGGAGGCGTTGACCTGGCCCACCAGCACCATCTGCACCACGTCCATGACCTCGGGGCTGGTGACCCGCATGCCGTCGATGAACTCGCAGGCTATGTCCAGGCGCTTTAGCAACTGGCCTATCTGGGGCCCGCCGCCATGCACCACCACCGGGTAGATGCCCACCGCCCTGAGCAAAATCACGTTCAGGGCGAAGCTCTCCTTGAGGGCCTCGTCCACCATGGCGTGGCCGCCGTACTTGACCACCACCGTCTGCCCGGCGAAACGCCGGATATAGGGCAGAGCCTCGATGAGGGTCTGGGCGGTGATTTTGGGGTCTATGGGAGCCATGGTTCCTACTTCCTAAAGTATGTACCTGCTCAAGTCCCGGTCCATGCTTATGTCGGCCAGGCGCTGACGCACGTAGTCCGCGTCGATGGTCAGCGCCACCCCCTCCATGTCCGGAGCCTCGAAGGACACCTCCTCCAAGAGGCGCTCCATCACCGTGTGCAAGCGTCTGGCCCCGATGTTCTCGGTGGCCTGGTTCACCTGGCTGGCGATCTTGGCCAGCTCCTGGATGGACCCGGGGGTGAAGTTCAGGGTCAACCCCTCGGTCTTCATCAGTTCCTCGTACTGGCGGATCAGGGCGTTCTCCGGCTCGGTGAGGATACGCACGAAGTCTTCGGCGCTCAGGGCGCCAAGCTCCACCCGGATGGGGAAGCGGCCTTGCAGCTCTGGCACCAGATCGCTGGGCTTGGCCACGTGGAAGGCGCCGGCGGCGATGAACAGGATGTGGTCGGTCTTGACCATGCCGTACTTGGTGGTGACCGTGGAGCCCTCCACCAGGGGCAACAGGTCGCGCTGCACCCCTTCCCGGCTCACGTCCGGGCCGCGCCCCGCCTCCCGGCCGGCGATCTTGTCTATCTCGTCCAGGAAGATGATCCCCTCCTGCTCCACCTTGGCCAGGGCCTCGCTGACCACCCGGTCCATGTCGATGAGCCGCCCGGCTTCCTCGTTGGTCAAAATCTCCAGGGCCTCCGGCACCTTGACCTTGCGGCGCTTGGTCTGCTGGGGGAACATGCCGCCCAGCATGTCCTTGAGGTTCATGCCCATCTCGTCCATGCCTCCGGCGGAGAAAATTTCCACCATGGGCATGTTACCCTGGGACTTCACCTCCAAGTCCACGTAGCGCTCGTTGAGCTTGCCGTCGTTAAGAAGGCGGCACAGCTTGCTGCGGGTGGGATTGATCTCCTCGTCGGCCCGCACCACCTCCAGATGGCCCGCCTCGTCATCGCCTTTGTCGTCGCCGGGCCGGCGGGGGGGCAAAAGGATGTCCAGCAGCCGCCCCTCGGCCAGTTCCCGGGCCTTGGTGCGCACCGTCTCGTGCTCCGCCGCCTTGACCATGTTTATGGCCAGTTCGGTGAGGTCGCGGATCATGGACTCCACGTCCCGGCCCACGTAGCCCACCTCGGTGAACTTGGAGGCCTCGATCTTGAGAAAGGGCGCGTCGGCCAACCGGGCCAGGCGTCTAGCGATCTCGGTCTTGCCCACCCCGGTGGGGCCGATCATGATGATGTTCTTGGGCGCTATCTCGTCGCGCAGGTGCTCGGGCACCTGCCGCCTGCGCCAGCGGTTGCGCAAGGCTATGGCCACGCAGCGCTTGGCGTCGTGCTGGCCGATGACGTACTTGTCCAATTCGGACACGATCTCTCTGGGAGTCAGGGTTGCCATTTATAGGCTCTCCACCTTCACTTGGTGGTTGGTGTAAATGCAAATATCCGCCGCGATGCGCATGGCCTCGCGGGCGATCTCCTCGGGGCTCATCTGGGTGTTGCCCACCAGGGCCCGGGCCGCGGCCAGGGCAAAGGGCCCGCCCGAGCCGATGGAGGCGATTCCCTCCTCGGGGTCGATTACGTCGCCCGAGCCGGAGATGATAAGCAGCTTATCCTTGTCCGCGGCCAACAGCAGGGCCTCAAGCTGGCGCAGCACCTTGTCGGTGCGCCAGTCCTTGGCCAACTCCACCGCCGCCCGGGTGAGGTTGCCGGCATAGGCCTCCAGCTTGCCCTCCAGGCGCTCGAACAGGGTGAAGGCGTCGGCGGTGGCCCCGGCGAACCCGGCCAGCACCTGGTTGTGGTACAGCCGCCTTAGCTTGTTGGCGGTGGCCTTCATCACCGTGTTGCCCAAGGTCACCTGCCCGTCGGCGGCCATGACCACTCCACCGTCATACATGATGGCCAATACCGTGGTGCCGCGCATTTGGGGTTGGGTCATTTATTTATTCTCCTCGCCGCCTGCCTCGCGGGACCGGGGATGGGCCTGGTCGTAGACCTTGAGCAGGTGGTCCACCGTGAGGTGAGTGTATTTTTGGGTCGTGCTCAGGCTCTTGTGCCCCAGCATCTCCTGCACCGACCTGAGGTCGGCCCCGCCCTCCAAGAGGTGGGTGGCCATGGCATGGCGCAGGGCGTGGGGGCTGAGGCTGCGGCCGGCGCTCAACTCACCGGCGAAACGGGCCACCAAGCGCTGCACGCTGCGCGGGGTCATGCGCCCGCCCCTTTGGTTCAAAAACAGGGCCGCCTCCTCCGGGCCCCCCTGCCCCGCCAACTCTCCCCGCGCGGCCAGGTAATTTTCCAAGGCCTCGGCCGCCCGCCGGCCCACCGGGACCCAACGCTCCCGGCCGCCCTTGCCGCTGACCACCCTGACCAGGCCCAGGTCCAGGCGCAGGTGCCCGGTGTCCAGGCCGGTGAGTTCGCTCACCCTGAGCCCGCTGGAGTATAAAAGCTCCAGCATGGCCAGATCCCTGAGCCCCGCCGCCCGTTGGGCCAGGGACAGGGCCTTGCCCTGCTCCCGGGCCGGCCCTTGCACCAGGTGAAAGGCCTCGTCCACGCTCAGGCGGGCGGGCAGATGCCGTCCCTGGCGGGGGGGGCGCACCAGACGGGCCGGATTTGCGGCCACGGCCCCCTGGCGCAACAAAAAATCAAAGAACTTCCTGAGGCTCATGAGCTTGCGGGCCATGGTGGAGCGCTTTTTGGTCTTGAGACCCTGGGCCAACCAGGCCAGAACCTGGTTTTCGCCCACCGAGGGCCAGTCCCACCCGGGGCGCGACTCGCTCAAAAAGGCCGCGAACTCACCCACGTCCCTCAGGTAGGCGACGCGGGTGTTGGACGCGGCCGCCGCGCCCTGGTCAAGGTAGCTTCCAAAGGCTCTAAGCCAGTTTTCCACCTTGCTTTCCGCTCGCCTCCTTTTGCGCCTTCAAGCCTCCTAGGCCGTTGGGCTGCAATATGAAAACCATATCATATCGTTCCGGGACGGGGAATCAAGTGCAAAGAATTTTTGCTCCGGGCCCGGTCCCGCTTCGGGCTGTCGCCAAAATAGTTGCGCAAACCTCCAAGCTAAAGACTTGACTATCTCCCGGCGCTTGGTTAATTTTGGCCGTTAACTTCTCTTTTTTATCGGCATACTCAAATCTTGCAGCTTTTTAGGAGCCGACATGAGCAGCGACCAGATCAAAACAACCCGCACCGTCGCCATCGTGGGTCACGGCGGTGGAGGCAAGACCTCCTTGGCAGAGGCCATGCTTTTCAACGCCAAGGTGACCGACCGCTTGGGCAAGGTGGACGAGGGCACCGCCACTCTGGACTGGGAGCCCGAGGAAGCCAAGCGGGGGGGCAGCATCAGCGCCTCCTTTGGTCATTACGGCTTCAACAAGTTCACCGTGAACTTTGTGGACGCCCCGGGCGACGACAACTTCCTCTCCGACGCCGCCGCCGCCCTGCGGGCCGTGGACGGCGTGGTCATGGTGGCCGACGCCATCGACGGAGTGAAGGTTCAGGGTGAAAAAGTCTGGCAGTTCGTGGACAAGGCCGGGCTGCCCGCCCTGGTGGTCATTAACAAGATGGACCGCGAACGGGCGGATTTCGACGCGGCGTTCAACATGATCCCCGAAATGCTGGGCATCAAGGCGGTCAAACTGCAACTGCCCATGGGGGCCGCCGAGTCCTTCCAGGGGGTGGTGGACCTGTTGGCCAACAAGGCCTACACCTTCGAGGTCAACGGCTCTGGCAATATGACCGCCGGGCCGGTGCCCGAGGATTTCGCCGACGAGGTGGCCGCCGCCCGCGAAACCCTCATCGAGGATATCGCCGAGGCCGACGACTCGCTCATGGAGCGCTATCTTGAGGGCGAGGATCTGGGGCCCGACGATTTGGCCAAGGGCTTGGCCAAGGGCGTGCGCGAGCGCCTGTTCATTCCCGTGGCCGCCACCGCGGCGCTGAAGAACATGGGCGTGCAGCCGGTCATGGATCTGATAAACCGCCTGCTGCCCTCTCCCTTGGACCGGGGCGCCATTGCCGGCATCAACCCCAAGGACGGCGGCGAAACCAGCTGCCAGCCCGATGCCGCCGCTCCCTTCGCCGGCCTGGTGTTCAAGACCGTGGCCGACCCCTTTGCCGGCCGCTTGAGCATGGTGCGGGTGTTCTCGGGCACTCTCACCTCGGACATGCAGATGTTCAACCCCAACCGCGACGCCAAAGAGCGTTTCGGCCAGCTCTACCTGCAGACCGGCAAGACCCAAAAGTCGGTGGAGAAGGCCCTTCCCGGGGACATCGTGGCCATACCCAAACTCAAGGAAACCCGCACGGGCGACACCTTGTGCGCGCCGGGAGGCGCCATACGGTTCGAGGGCATCGAACCCCTGCCGGCGGTGATGTCCTACGCCATCGAGGCCAAGGAAAAGGGCGACGAAGAAAAGGTCTTCGCCGGCATCAACAAGCTCCTGGAAGAGGACCCCACCCTACGCCTGGAGCGCGATCCCCAGACCAACGAGGCCCTGCTGTCGGGCATGGGCTCGGTGCATATCGAAACCACCCTGGACCGCCTGCGGCGCAAATTCGGGGTGGAGGTCAACCTCAACACCCCCAAGGTGCCCTACCGCGAGACCATCAAGGGGTCGGTCAGGGTGCAGGGCCGCTACAAGAAACAGACCGGCGGCCGTGGCCAGTTCGGCGACACCTGGCTGGAGATCAGCCCGTCGGACAACCCCGGCGAGGGCTA
>Ga0180009_10002791_pt1 | contig 20333 bp, 19 predicted proteins | sample OS_PC_MetaG_FD_123537 | JGI IMG/M metagenome (GOLD analysis project Ga0180009, IMG submission 123537) | Groundwater microbial communities from the Aspo Hard Rock Laboratory (HRL) deep subsurface site, Sweden - OS_PC_MetaG | ecosystem: Environmental > Aquatic > Deep subsurface > Groundwater...
CGAACGATCCGCGCGAAGGGCTGCCTCTCGAACAAAACGGCGCTCGCGATGGTCTTCAAGCTTGTCGAGGCAGCCCAGAAAACCTGGCGCCGTCTCAACGGCCCGCAGCAGTTGCCAAAGATCGTTCAAGGTGTGAAGTTTGCCGACGGGCTTGAGATCGACGCCATCGACGATGACCAAGCCCAAACCGCCGCCGCCTGATCCGGCACGCCGTCACCAAGATTTAGTGATAGCTCTTCACAGCTAGTCCGGCAGCGGTGGGATTCTTACTGCCTGGACCGCTGGGGTTCACCGACCTCAGAAAGTCGATGATGCCTGCGTTCCGCCCCGGCCACCGCGTGTGCCCTCCGGTGCCTCGGCAGAAAACCGTTCTCGCGGCGCAACCTTCGAATTCAACACAGCCGTCGCCAAGGGCTTTCTTTTTCTCTTTCGAGCAACGATTACAATCCGCCCACCAGTCCGCGATTTCTGCCCCGTAGCCCGGAAACAGGTTGTCGTTGTCACTGTGCATGACCATGATGGGCTTGGGCTTGACGCATTGAAACTTTGACAAATCAACCTTCCTGAAGCCTGCCCCGCTGACGGCGATCGCCGCCGGTGAATGGGGTGATGTTTCAAGAAGGCTCAAAGCGATCGAAGCCGTCCCGCCGTTAGAGTGTCCGGTAAGGAATACTCGCTCTTCGTCGATGCACCACTCCTCGGCCACCTCCTTCGGGATCGTACCTAGTTCAAGGATCCATTGCTTGGAAATCGGCCGCGACTGCGAAGGTATCGTCCGTGGGCGATTATCGGCGTAGACCACAACGAAACCAGCTCTCGTTGCCTCACTGGTCAGTTGCTGCGTGTAGCGCTCTGTCGCTAGGCCGCTGCGGTCGCCTGGCGAAAGAACCATGAGGAGCGGATGTGCGTATACAGAGTCGTAATTTTTGGGAGTGCGAACGTAGTATCGGATGCCATTCTTCGAATGACGATCGTTTGTAAAACCTCTGGTGCCCGTCTTGCTTCCGGCAGAGCACGCGGCTTCTTGCGCAGTGTAATCTGCCGTCTGAAGGTCCGGCTTGGGAGGCGGAATGAGGCTGGAGGCCAGAAAGGCAGCTACGGCGAGGAACCCAATTATTAACGTCATCCGGCGCACAACGTCCTCCTACTTTGCCCAGTGTCCCTAACTCCTGCAGCTCTTTTCATGCCGACAACCGTCGCCACCATATCCAGCTCATTGTTTACGCTTTCAATTTCATGTTGCGCTACAGCCGGCAACTAAGGCTGAAGTTGCCGGACCTGGATTGACTTTCCTCGGCTAGCGTTCCGGCACAGACATTTGCCTCCCCTTTGCGGCACCGTTGAGAGCAAATGTCTGATTCTAGTGTTGCTTTTGCATTTGACGTTTGCTCGCGAGGTTAGTGGCAAACGTCAAATACGCAACACTCTGAACAATCTCTGGAGGCCGTACCCGGTTGGCCACGCCTCGTAGCAGAACGTCAGCTTGCGATACCTGGCGGCGAGCCCGGCGACCAGCTTCCTCGTCGCCGCCTCGCTGGTGTCAATCTCGCCGAGATAGCGCTCCTCGCCTTTGCGCCCTGCCTCGGCGATCGCCACCGCGTTGCGCAACTTCGCAGTATCGATACCGATGAAAGCTTCGCTATGATGCCCCACGACTTGCCCTCCTTGTGTGAGGCTCTACCCGGCCCATCCGGGCAACCCTCGAATGCACATCGGGGGTGAGTCGCCTCATGCGAGGAAGGACATACGGTCTAGCTTCGAGGGCAAAGTGAACCATCTGGCAGTTAGAAGCATCTGTACGAAAGGATAATAGTCACTTGCCTGTCCCCAAATCATTCTGCACTTCGGCAAGTGGGATAGCAAACACCTAGGACACCCATTTTAAGGAGACACTGATAGGAATGGTTATATGAAAAGTGCAAGATTCATCACCGCCGCAGCGCTTACTGCCCTATTGGTGCAGGCGCCGGGCGTGGCGTTGGCAGACGAGACCTGCCAATCGCCTTATATGGCAAAGCTTACCGGGGAGGAAGAGTTCGTCTACATCTGGACGCTGGGCATGGAAGGGCTGGGAGATGGCTCGGACAAACTCGTTACGGTCGACTCGCGGAAAGATTCTCCGACGTTCGGGCAGGTCATAGATGTTGATTCTGTCGGTGGTCGTCACGAAGCGCACCACGGCGGCCTCAGCGATGATCGTAAGACCTACTGGGTCTCGGGTCTCGATACAGGGCACATCTTCCTGTTTGACATCGCCAATGACCCTTCCAACCCGAAGTTGGTGAAGATCATTACGGATTTCACCGAGAAGTCGGGTGTCGTAGGGCCGCACGGTGCATACGCCTTGCCAGGCCGAGTGATGATCTCTGGGCTTTCGAATGCCAAGGACCGGGACGGTCCAACCGGGCTCGTTGAGTACACGAACGATGGGGAATACATCACGACCCACTGGATGCCGAAGGGTGAGAAAATCGAAGGCGTCAAGTTGGACACGGTGGCCGACGGCTACGGCTACGACGCCCGCGTTCTGCCGCGCAAGAACGTCATGCTGACGTCTTCGTTCACAGGTTGGAATAACTACATGACCGACCTCGGCAAAGTCGTTAAGGACCCAGAGGCTATGAAGAAGTTCGGCCAAACAATGGTTGTGTGGGACTTCCATGCGCGCAAGCCAAAGCAGGTTCTGAGTGTTCCAGGTGTGCCGCTGGAGATCCGGTGGGCCTGGGGACCGAAAAACGACTATGCCTTCACTACAACCGCGTTGACGTCCAAGCTCTACGTTATCCATGAAGACAAAAAGAAAGGAGACTGGGCGGCGACGGATGTTGCCGACATCGGCGATCCTTCCAAACTGCCGCTGCCGGTCGATATCTCACTGAGCGCCGATGACAGCACTCTGTTCGTCAATACCTTCATGGACGGTACGCTGCGGGTCTTTGACGTTCGCGACCCATTCAAGCCGAAGCAGATCCTTGAAAAGAAGCTTGGAAATCAGGTCAATATGGTCTCTCAAAGCTGGGATGGAAAGCGCTTTTATTTCACAACCTCCCTGCTCTCCAAGTGGGACAAAAAAGGCAAGGAAAATGACCAGTTCCTGAAGGCCTTCTACTGGGACGGCAAGGACCTCAAACCGCGCTTCGAGATCGACTTCATCAAAGCCGAGCTTGGCCGCCCACATCTGATGCGCTTCGGCTCGAAAAGCCTTTACTCAAATTAAGGGTCTCGGCACCGATTGACCGTGCAAAGGACCGCGGCGGCGTAGAGTGCAATAGGCCATACGAGACCTCCGGGACCCAGCTTGTCCAACGCCGTGGTCCCGGAGAACCATTTGGGGCATCAACTGCCCGGGAGAAGAAAATGAAGTTTCTGGCGATCACACAGCGCCTGCTTTCTGCGGCCTTAGCCGTAGTCTTGGTCGCTGCTGTCGGCGAACCTGCCAGCGCTCACAAGGGCGTAGATCACAGTAAGCCTCGTGAGGAGACAACCGGGACCGAGTCAAATACCCGCCTGCCCACCGCAGACACAAATGTGCCGCAGCCGGTGTACGAATATAAGCCATCCGAAGCTGGAAGCTACAAGCTACCTAGGATCAAGGAAGCCTCTAATGGCAAGGTCTTGTTCGAGGATAGCTCGAAGGGTACCCTTGTTGACCTCTTCGGTCGGAGGCAAGTCACCATCATGGCTTTCGTCTATACGCGCTGCGGTGACGTATGTCCGATTGCATCAAACCAGATGGCGATGCTGCACGAGGCCCTTAATGGGATGCCCGAACTAGAGGGCAAAGTCGCGTTGGCATCTGTTTCATTCGATCCTGAATACGATACGCCTGCTGTCATGCGCGAGTATGGCAGTCACTTCAAGTCCGCCCCAGCCAAATATGTCCCCTGGCATTTCATATCTCCGATAAGCGTTGAAGAGGGCAACAAGATCGTACAGGCCTACGACCAGCCTGTCGGCCGCGATAAAAACAATTCTGCCGTACTTCATCACATCCTGAGGGCATTTCTGGTCGATGGGAAACATCAGGTTCGCAATATTTACTCGATCGACTTTCTGGACCCTTCATTGCTGATCGCGGACATCAAGACAATCCTTGCCGAACAGCATGCCGGTGTCATCGGGCAAGGAGGCCATTGAAAAGCTCGACTGGTACGCGATGCGCTGGAAGATCGAGACGTTCCATAAAATCCTGAAGTCGGGATGCAAGGCTGAGGATGCAAAGCTCAGAACCGCGGAACGCCTGACCAACCTGATCGCCCTCTACTGCATCGTGAGTTGGCGTGTATTCTGGATGACGATGCTGGCACGCGTGGCACCGCAGGCACCGCCAACCGTCGCGCTCAATGAAATGGACAACTTGACCGAGTTTCCAAGCCCCACCTGAGAGAATACGATCCTACCCAGACTGCTTTTTCAGCGGCCTGCTAGAAAGGTATCCTTTCGCTGGACTTCCTATTTTTTCCAATCACTCACGCGCAAGCCCCACCGCCCCTCTCACTATGAAAATTGCTGTCGCCGCTGCGACGCCCAGCAGCACGGCAAGAAGGCCACGCAGGAATAAAATCCAAATTGTCGAGCGTTCTTGTACGGCTTCTGCGAGCAAACCGCCTGGGAGCAGGTTTCCGAATACGGGGATCTTGCCCTCATAGTATTCCTTCATGAAGAACATCGACAAATCGCCCGCGATCTTTGGCGTGCCCTTCTCATCCAGGAAGTCCTCGTAGACGATGAGCGAGATATCACCGCCAGGGCCGATGCCGAAGGTGGTGACGCCTTGCTCCTTGTGATCATGCATCAGCCACACACCGGGGCCGTAGTTGTGCAGCCCGTCGTTCTTGCCGTAAAGTTCAAGGTCCATTCGCTGCGCGGCACCAAATAGGACAACGTCGTGGTAGGTTTGCCCTTCCTTGGGCAATTCGATGCCGTCGCGGTGCGTAACTTTCACCTTGTGGCCATGGGTATGAAGGCTCAAGGGTTCCGAACCGGCATTAGCGACCCGCAGCTTTACCTTCTCGTCTTCCTTTATCACGACAAGGCTTTCACGCAGCGTGTAGGGGAACGAGCGACCGTTGAGCAGAAAAATCTGGGGCTTGCGACTCGAAATATCGTATTCTCGGTGGATGGCGCGCGAGATGACACGCGGGTCGTTGGACACCTTGATCGCGTCATGCATCTTGATGTCCATATCGGCGTACTGCAGATCATATTCACGGTCGTAGTTCTTTCGGAGCGCCACCGAAGGGTGGCGCACGAGACCCGCACCGACGTTGAAGGTCTGGAGCCAGTTGTTAGGCTGGTTCTCCTCAACGATGAACATGCCAATGAGACCCATCAGGAGATGGATGTGCGTGTGTACGTGGCAGTGATAAAGCATGGTCCCGGTTTGACGCGGCTTGATCTCGTAAGTGCGGGACTGGCCCGGTACGACGGAGATCTCGCTTATCATAGGCACGCCGTCATTGCCTTCGCCGTTGGCGTCCTGAAACGGATGGTCGACGCCATGCATATGGATTGTATGCGGCAGGTAGTGTGTGTTCTCCAACGTGACCTTGACGACGTCGCCTTGTTCGACGCGGATAGAGGGGGCGGGAAGGCGCAAGAGCGGCGCAGCCTCGGTCGTTTCGAAGTCCTTTGTTGCCATGCCGCGTGCCTTGGGAGTGAAGGCCCAGATACCAGGTGAAACGCCCGGCGCCACGTGAAACTGAGGTAGCTTGTCGACAAGGTCCGGGTTGCGGCCGTTGAGCTCCGTGACCTCAATTCGGATGTGGATTTCGTCAGGATCGCCGTCCCCGTCGAGGTCCCGGCCCTTGATGACGGTGTCCCGCGCCAACCCGGTCTTCTCCAGCGTCTCCTCGCTGATGTTGTTGGTACCCTTGACAAAGGCGGCAACCTCGTAGGGGTTGTCGGGATCGCAAACGCGCTGCTCCACAATCTCGACGAGTTCGATCGTTTGTGCACGCCGCCATTCCGGACGCGTATCGGCGCAGAAAGCTTCCGGCGTCATGTTCATTGCCGTCTGGGAACGCGGTGGGGAAATGTAGTGGCGTTCGCCGAGGTTCTCGTAAAGGAACTCGCTGACAAAGTCAGGGACATTGGCGGGACTGATGGACCACGCGACAACAGTCGCAAGCGCCAACGAGGCTGGAAGCAAAACGGCCGCAACCGCACGATTGAACCTTAACTGGTCCTGCGAAACCGTTTTTTGTTTTTCTGTCATTCAGGGCGTTCCTTCATTTCCATCCTGCCGAGGGGCGCTGCCAGGTCGGCAGCCCAAGTCGCAAGTTCAACGCTTTTTGTCCCGAACAAGCCCCATTTCACCTGCATGCCCGACCGGGAATTCTGAGTTGTTCTGCCGTGGATTGACCGTTACGTTCGCAACCAGGTCTGATATGCGAAACGCCATGTAGGCACGAGCGTGAGCCGTGTCATTGCGCTTTGTCAGCGCTCCAACGGGTCTGCGTGTCACCGGCGTTCTATCACACGGGGTGCTCCTTTCGGGACGCGAGTGCAAGAGCCCACCACACCAGCACCAGTGCAGCCAGCCCCGCCAGAACGCTCACGAGCCAATCCATCGGGCCCAATGGCGGCGTGCCAGGCTCTTCACGACCCGCCGAAACGCCCTTGATGCTTGGAAGGTCTCCGTTGCCGCCTGCAACCTTGAACTGCCCTTTCAGGCCCTTCTCCATGTGATGGGCCATATCGCAATGCACCAGGTAGGTTTTTGAGCTGCTCGGCACGATAAACGTTCCGGTTCGAGAGGTTCCCCCGTTCGCCTCCAGATGAAACATGCCAAGCGGATATAGATACTTCGGCAGTCCATGCACCATGAACTGGTGACGCACTTCGTCGTCGTTGACGAACGTCACAGTCACGCGGGCACATGCTGGGGCGGAGAATTGGGTTCGGTCGAACCCGAACATCATACCTGGTTCTGCATATTTCCGGCCCGCCCTGACCGTGTAGGAAACGTCCTGCGAAATCTCCCGACAATCTCGGGGCAGAATGCCTACGTTGGTGTTCATCGACATACCCGCCATATCGATGACCATTTCATGGTCAGTCGCGCGGATATCGACATCGTCCTTGAAGACGACTTGCGTGAAGTCATCAACAAGAATCTGGAACTCTGCTCTCCAAACGCCGGCAAACGGTAATTTGAGAGAGGGGACCTTCAGGACGCCCTCGGACGTCGGCGATGCCTTCCAACTCAGCGGTTGAATGCCTTTTTCCGGGTTGGAGAGCCGCATTTCGCCTTCGATCGGCTTCAGCACCATGCCGTTCTTGCCGACAAGTGTCAGCAATGCCTCGCTTTCAGTCTCACTCGTAGCCCGAATTGCAGCATTGAGGCGATAACCCTCGGTGTCCAGCGCAAGGTCCACCGCCGGAGCCGATGAATGATGAGCGTGGCCGGCGCTGACGTGCGCACCGCCGGCACTTCGCTTCACGAACTTCGTGTCGCGATCGACACCGGCATGCATATTTATGTTGCGCGGGGGCGGATCGAGGTTGAGAGAGGCCGTCGCCGCTATGACGCCGAGCGCGATCAATAGATCGGCGCGCAAGACTTGAGCTAGCAGCACCCGTGCGCGCTCGGCATTTGCCGCTAGCATCGGCACGAGCCTGTTCCTGTTGAGAACGGCAATCACTAGGAGCCCGCCAACGAGCAAAATCTTGAGGCCTAGACGCGCACCATATGCGGTGAAGAAGCCGGCGAGCTCCTCCAGTTGGACCCAGGCAAGAATTATCCCAGCAGCGAGCAGCCCGCTCACTGTCATGATCGCCCATCCGGAAAAACGGTCTAGGGTTACCTTGGTTTCTTCGGGCGGTGCATTTCGAACAGTAGCAAGGAGGGGGTAGAGCCCACCCAGCCAGAAAGTGCCGGCGAGCGCATGAATGGCGAGAACGATTGTCACGAGCCAGCGCGGCTCGGCTGTCGTGACATGCCCTGACACCGCAAACGACAACGAGGCTGCTACGGCGCTCACGATCACCAGTATGCCACGTAAGGAGCCGACGCCACTGGCTTCAGCCGGTCGGAGCAGGAGGACGGCGACACCTCCTAGACCGAGCGTTGCAAGGAGCGCCGTCGTCCCGTTGGCCGTGTTGAAAGCCACCTGCCACGCGTAAGGATCGAATAGGCCGGCAAAGCCCTCTCCGGAGAGCTGGGCGCCCTTCACGCCAAGCAGCAGCACGTTCAATCCGACGCCCACAGCCGCTGCGAAAGCCAGCTGGGCGGAGACCGCGCTCGCGACGGGCGCGGGCAGCCGCACCAGAGTAAGGCACATCGCCCCCCCGGCAGCAAAGATCAAGGCCGCGTAGGCGAACGTTCTGAGCATGAGACTAGGCCACAGCAAGGCGTCGCTCTCGACCCGGTCGCGCAGTGCCGAAAGGTTGGCCAGCAAGCCGCCGCCCACGATCCTGAACTGAACCGCCCCTGCCACTGGATGGCCATCGCCGGAGGTGACCCGATAGCTGAACAGGTAATCGCCAGGAGACAAATCCTCGGGTAATTTGATCACTTGCAGGCTGGCTGAGGACTTGCGGACCAGGAGTGGTCGCTCCCTCCCACCGGCGTCAAACAGTTTGGCACTAATCAGTGTCACACCTTCGTTGAATATCAGCTCCGCCTCAGCAGGCGGGCTGTCGAGTTGAGCGCCGTCAGCTGGAACGATTTCCTTAAGCACCGCATGCGCGAATACCGGACCTGCGCCAATGATAAGAAAAACGCTCACGTAAAGTGCCGTGGCCACCGGCGAAATCAGCCGACAAGCTTGCATGAACCGATCAAGGAGTGTGGCTGCGACTGTCATCGAGACATTTGCCTGTTTGGACACGTGTCGACTTGATTCTGCGCGATGAGAGTTTGAACTAGAGCATTATCCGCGCACACGGGAACGCATCCGCGTTTCAGTGGTCGGATGAAAATCCTCTACATCCATGGTTCTAGAGCAACTTTATCCTACCTGTGAATCGCTGAAAGCGAGTCCGTCAGGTCGGATGTTGCTCTAGAGGTCAGAGAGGCAATTGGTTGCTATTCTTGCCGCGGATCAGTGGTGCCGCTCGAAAGCACCGCTCGCCTCTCTATCTCTAAATTGCATGCAGAGCGCAGCGGCTCAATGATGGCCCTTGCCGGGATCCATCTTGCCATGACTGTGTCCGGCCGAGGGTTTTGCGCCCTTCGCTACCACTTCGAAGATGGCTGCCGGGAGATCAGGCTCCTCGTCGTTCTTGGGAACGGCAATCCAGCGTTGCGTTTGATTGTTCGTGCATTTCTGGATGACCGGGAAATACTTCTCTCCAGTATCGGCGCCCTTGGCGATCTCAGCGGAAAGCTTGAACACGCCGTTCTGATCCCAGGCAACATTGCCACCCGACCAGGTGATCTGGAAGGCATCGCCCTTGTCCTCGACCTCAGCCTTCCAGTCCCCATTCGAAGCAGGAGCCACGCCCGCGAAAATCGATTTATCAAGGCGCAAGGTGATGGATGTCGTTGCTTCCAGCTCGCAGCCGTGGGGGATGTTAAGGACGCCTTCGTAGGTCGCGCCGGGCGAGGCGTCGCTCGGCTCGAAGAAGGGGTGAGCGATGGCGCTACTCGAAAAGAGCACGGAGAGTGCGAGGGCCGCCGAGGCAAACGCCGCGCTGCTGGTGTTCTTGGTGCTGTGGTTGATGAGGTTCATGGGTTCGTCTCCTGTTAACGTTGCAGATTTGTGGCAGCTGCTGCTGCCAGCAGCCAGCCAAGTGCGGGGTTTATCGAAACTCTTGAAACGACGCCGTCAGAACGCCTTTTGCCAGCCGGCGACAAACGTCCAGTCAGTTTCCAGCTGCGGACCATTAAGGTCCTGGTAGACGGGCACGCCTGCCTCGAATGCGAAGCGATGCCCTTGGAGTGGGCCTTCCGGAACGATCAGGTTGACGCCGCCGAAGAGCTCCAGACGCTCGCCGCCGTAGTACTCCGGATTCGCCGTCTGCACCGGTCCGCCGATTTGCAGGTCGCGCCCGTCGATCTTGCCCTGGGACTGGTAGGCCGCCCGGAATGAGGTGCTGATCCACGGGGCAAACTGATAGGCGGCCCAACCGGTTACCATGTGCTTGTCTCCCCAATCGTAGCCTTCGTCGTTCTCGTCCTCGATTCGGACTTCCCCGCGGTACTGAGCGCCCCATGAGAGATCGCCCATACGCGCCGTGTAAGTGATGCCGGGCAACAGATCCCACGTGCCGGTGCCGAGTTGCATCGCATAGGGAAGCCGAACCTCCGGCGTGCGGCCAAACGGATCGAAAATTCCGTCGCGCTCGTCCGTCGACCCCGTCGGGGCACTGATGCCGAGGTTCAGATGCAAATGATTGACCTGGTCGTCATAGAGACGATAAAGTGCAGAAAAGTTGAAGTCGCCTATGCCTTCGGAGACGGTCGTAAAGCCGCCGATCTGGTTCGTGCCAGTACCCGGAGCGTATGTAATGTGGTCCATCGACTTGCGTATAATGGGCAGCATCGCCATCAAGGTGATGTTGTCGGTAGGCGCGTGCATGGCCCCGAGCATGTGCATATCCATCATCATCTTGGTCGGGACGACACGCAGCAAAGGCGGCACGACGGTCGCGCCCGCAGGAGTCACCACCGGGTTGGTGTTCGGCACTGTGGTGACGATCTCATTAGGCGTGACCTCTTCGGTTCCAATGCGGTTTCCCTGCATGTCCATTCGCATGTAGCGATACGACAGCATCCATTCTCCCGCTTTGTGCATATGCTCGCCCATTACGCCGATGGGGGCGTGCCCATCGGCGCGGACACCGCCATGGTGGCTATCCCCAGACACCGAGACCGCAGTCCCCGGCGGCAGATCATAGTCGTCGGCTACGGCGGCAGTGCCTGGCCGCGCGGCAAGTGCGCAACCAAACAAGATCGTTCGACCGAGGTGGGATCTGAATTCAGTCATAAACGTCATTTGACGTTCCTATCCATTCCAGCATTCGATAACTTCACAGCCGTTCAGACAGGGGCGCGACCTAGCTCGCCCCCAGTTTGAATCGGAGAAACGAACGTGTGTTCAGGAATAGAACGGTGGCGCCCGAGGCATGGCGCCGCGGGACAGGTCGCGCTTGACCGGAGGGACGCCCCAGTTGGCATAGTCCCGATGCCGTAGAGATACGGTGTATCGAACTGGGGCGGCGACGGGATCAGCGGGCAATACGCCCACAAGAGAACAGCACGAGGCCGAGCACAGCCAGCAGTCACTTCCGCCATGGCCTGAGATCGGTGGCGTGCCTTCGCCCTGGGAAGCGGCAAGGATGGCGTCGAAATCGCCAAGTTCTGGCAGCTTGCCGGCCCTGAGGCCTTGGCTAAGCGCGCTAATCCGGGCTCTCTTCAGCGCTTTGAGCGCTATGGAATAGCCCGTGCTAAGTCCCTTCTGTCCCGGCGGTTGCGGCAGCTGCGCCACCAACGATTGCGCCGCGATGGCAGCAATCATCAGAGCCGCTATGAGACGGCGACCTAGCGACTTTTGCCTTTCCGAATACATCCGTGCTGGCTGCCTTGGCCTTGGCGCAAATAAACCGATCAAATTTTTGCAGCGCAAATAAAGAGACTGGAACATCTTGCCGAGAGCCCCTCGGCGAGACCTGCCGGTGGCGACGCGGCGCGTCTCCGCCGTCATGATGGCCCAAGCACGGCGAGAACGTCAAGCACTACGACGTGTCAGAAGCTACCGTATTACAAGGGAGCACCTAGCTGCGGTAATCCCCAGCCCTCATTTCCGGTGGAGCTGTCCTCCGGTCAGACTGGTTCGAGGTCCGAGATGATTCGGCCTCAGATCTGAGGGTTGGAGGACAGCGATGAGATATTACGCCGGATTGGATGTTTCCGTGAAGACAACTGCGGTTTGCGTTGTGGACGAACATGGCAAGGTCGTGCGTGAGCGTTCGCTCGCCACCGAGCCGGAAAGTCTTGCTGACTGGCTGTCGAAGACGGGGCTTCCAATCGATCGCGTCGGCCACGAGGCTGGGCCGATGTCGGCCTGGCTGCATGAGGGCTTGGCAGGCAAGGGTGTGCCGATTGTATGCGTCGAAGCGCGCCACATGCAGAGCGCGCTTGCGGCGATGCGCAACAAGACCGACCGCAACGATGCGTGCGGCATCGCCCAGATGATGCGCACTGGCTGGTACCGAACTGTGCACGTCAAGAGCGGCCGGGCCCAGGAGCTGCGCCTGCTGCTGGTGGCGCGCCAGACGCTGATCGACAACCGGCGCAACATCGAGAACACGATCCGCGGCACGCTCAAGGTGTTCGGCATCAAAGTCGGGCCGGTCTCGCGGCTGAGATTTTGCGAACGGGTGCGCGAATTGGTTTGCAATCGACCTGAGATTGCCGAGACGATCGAGGCGCTTCTGAAAGCCCGCGACGCGCTGATGGCGCAATATCACGAACTGCACCGCAGGCTGAAAGCGATCGCGCGCGCCGATGAGGTGTGTCGGCGCCTGATGAGCGCACCTGGCGTCGGGCCGGTTGTGGCGGTCAATTTTCGCGCCGGCGTGGACGCGCCGGAACGGTTTGCGAGATCGTCTAGCGTGGGGGCGCATTTCGGCATGACGCCGCAGCGCTACGCTTCGGGCGAGACCGATCGCCAGGGGGCGATCTCGAAGTGCGGTGACGAAATGGTGCGCACCGCGCTTTACGAGGCGGCCAATGTTCTGCTCACCAGGACGAAGCGGGCGAGCGGCCTCAAGACCTGGGGACTGGCGATCGCCAGGCGATCCTGTATGGCGAAGGCAAAGGTGGCGGTGGCGCGCAAGCTCAGCGTCATCCTGCATCGCATGTGGGCGGACGGAACCGAGTTCTGCTGGGGAGAAGGCGCGCCGGCGTGAGCGAGACGCAAGGTTTACGAGGTTAGAATGGGACATTGAGACCATAGGGTTGTCAGTACCGTTCTAAAAGCTGTCCCTGCCGGGACGCAACGGGGTGAGGTCGAAGTCGGGTTTGCGGGCCGGGCAATTGAACGGCAACCGCGTCTGCTAGCTTGATCCGTCCCAATCTGATTGCAGCATGTGGCGGCTTACAACGCCGACCACGAAGAGAAGCCAGGCCCCGGCAGGCGACAACTTTCGATCGGAGCTTGACAGCACCCACGGGATTAGAGAAGCCCGTCTTTCTCCCAGCGTAGCGTTTGAGCGACGTTCAGCGTGAGGTTGGTTGCTTGGTTTTCGACGCCGGAAGTCTAGCCGCGCGCCATCGCTGCCGCTCGTTGAGCAGCGCGTGCGGCCAATGCTGATCCTCTGTCGTTGATCCCGGGGCTCGGTGCGGCGCTGCCGCTCAGGTGCACAATCGTCGCGCGGCCATCGCGAACACCGCCGCATCGGGACAGCTCGATGCGAAGGCGAGCTTGACGCGCCGGACCGAGATCGTGACGCGGGCGCCGAGCTTCAAAAGCTTCAAGCGGATTGTGCCGCAGGTCGCTACCGCCAGCTTCGTGCCGGCAAGCCCGATGCGGCGCACCGCGCACATCAGCACGTAGGCCAGCGACGACAACCAGAGCCGAAGCTGGTTCGCCCGCATCGTCGGTGTCGGCGTTCGGTCCGCGAACAAGTCGCCCTGGCACTCCTTCAGGCGGTTCTCCATCTCGCCGCGCTGGCAGTAGACGGTCTCATAGAGAAAGCGCGGCGCACCGAACGCGGGATGCACGTTCGTCACGATGAAGCGCGGATTGGCCGAGCCTTGCGTCCACTCCGCCTTGGCGATGACGCGGCGCTCGGCCGACCAGCTCTTGCGCGTGCGATACGGGAACTCGGCGAATACGCGCTCCGGCTTACCGGTGCGCTTCGCCTTGCGCTCGGCGGCCTTCAACTCCGGCTTGATCCGAGCTGTGAGCCGCTCGTTACCGGCAAGTCCGAGCACGTACTGCACGCCGTTCTCCTCGCACCAGGCCATGAGATCGTCGCGGCAGAAGCCGCTATCGGCCCGGATCACGATCGTCGTCTTGGGCCAGCGCTCGCGGATGTGGCCGACGATGCGGGCGACCTCTTCCAAGGCCCCGTCGGCCGCATCATTGGCCGAAGATCGAAGCTTCGCCGCCAGCAGATGCCGGCCGGAGAAGATGTACAGCGGCAGGTAGCAATAGCAGTCGTAGTAGCCGTGGAAGTGCCGACCTTCCTGTTCGCCGTAGAGCGGATCGTCGGTGGCGTCGAGGTCGATGACGATGCGCGTCGGGGCTTCGCGATGAGCTTCGAGGAACAGATCGACGAACAGCCGCTCAATGGCGTCTGGATCATGGTCGAGCTTGTGGTGGCGGTCCTGGCCGATCTTGCCGGCGTGCTCCATGCGGTTCAGTGTCGACTTGCCGGCAAGCGCGCCGCCCGGCTTGTCGATGACGGCGGCGAGCGCCGGATCGAAGCGCAGCGCGTCGTGATCGATCAGGTCCTCGTAGCCAAGCGCGAGGCCGAAAATGCGCTGGCGCAGCAGGTCCGGGAGCGAATGCCTGATGGCGTCCGGAACGCGGTGATCGGTGAAGCAGGCGGTCAGCCGCTCAGCCAGTCTCAGCCTCCGGTCAGCGCCGGCCAGCAACGCCACGCCGCCGTTCGATGTGATCGCGCCGCCGTCGAAAGCACCCACAAGCTTGCGCCCGCCGGACCTTCCCAAATCAAGCTCGGCCTGGATACACTGTGTCGGCATCGGGGAGTACCCTCCTCTCAGATCAAGTCGTTCTCGCAAAACAACTTTCTCTGAGTCGGAGCCCCGTTGCTCCTTCCGGCTGTGAGAAGTTCAGGCTCTAGAGCCCCGTCTCAGACATTTGCCGTCCCCAAGTGAGGCGGGCGATCGAGAGAATATCTGCGGCATGAGGAAAACAATCAGCATATTCGTTAATTAAGTGGTGCTTTCTGCATCGGAAGGCTTGCTTGGTGAGCCGCGCTGCAAGCGGAGGCAAGGGGCAGATGCGCAACACTAGCGCGGTCCAGTCTCAAAAACCGCGAAGGCTCCAGCTCGCTGTCATGGTTCGCCTATCGGCATTGGAGCCCGGACGACGGGCGGCAGGACGGTCGTGATGGCAAAACTGTTGCTCAGCACCAAAGTACAGTACGATTATGCAACACTGCACGCTAAATCAAGACGTTTTCGAATTTGTCAAGGCTGCGACCCCTTTTAATATCGGCGACTCAAGTTTAAGAAAAGTTCCAACTGATATGTGCGATACAGTCTGAATAGATCATACTAAGCTTTTCGGCACGCTAACGAGGGGAAGAACTAATGTTCAAACACAACAAATCGCTGGGAAGATTGGGGGCGGTTGCAATCGCGGCTGTCGTTGCGGTTGTTTCGCCACCCGTCCAGGCCGGTGGCCCCGATTACGGTGCCTCGATGAAGGATGCGCTTGCTCCAACTGCCGACCAGTGGGCTGGTCACTGGCTCGTCCGGCTGCGCGCGACTTACCTGAAAATGGAAGACGGGATCGATTCGGCCGCGCTTCAACCCGGCCTTGGTGGTGCTTTTGGAAATCCAACGCCAATTCCAGGTACCGAGGCAAATATTTCCAACGCGATCATTCCCGAACTCGACATTACTTACTTCCTTACCAACAATCTTGCCGTTGAGGTCATTTGCTGCGTGACCAAGCACGATGTCGACGCAGAGGGCCAGCTCTTCAACAATGTCAATGGTGCTGCCAATCTCCTGGGTGTCCCAGGCAGCGGTAAAGAGCTTGGCTCGGCCTGGGCTATCCCGGCAACGCTTCTGTTGCAGTACCACATGGAGTTGGGCAGCGGCTTCAAACCTTATGTCGGAGCCGGTCCGACCTACGCCTTCTTCGTCGCCGAAGATGTTGGCGGTCTGCTTTCGGGCGCAGCCTCTAAACTGAAGGTGGATAATGGCTGGGGCTTCACGTTGCAGGCTGGCGCAGACATGGCCATCGGCAATAATTTGTACCTGAACGCTGACGTGAAAAAGATGTTCCTTAAGTCGGACGCGACCTGGACTGGTCAAGGTCCCCTGGCCGGCCAGGCTCTGGTGGCCAAGGATCTCGACTTTTCACCATGGATCTTCAGCGTCGGTATCGGAATGAAGTTCTAAGGCAGTCAGAGTGGAGGGAGAGAGCTGCGCCGGGGCTGCTCTGGATCCAGTCAAGCCGAGCGGTGTTTTGATCGATCTTTCCTATGCCACGGCAAAGATTCAAAAAATCAACAGGGCGCCCCAGGATGGGGTGCCCTGTTTTCTTTTGTCAGGTGCGAAACATTCTTGATGGATTTCACATGATGGATGTCACGGTTAAACTTTATGCCTCGCTTGCGCACCATCTTCCTGATGGCGCATCCAAGAACTCAGCTCAAATTACAGTAGCCGAGGAGGCGACTGTGCAAACTGTGATAGATCAACTGAGGTTGCCTACCGAAGCCTGTCACTTAGTTCTGTTAAACGGTGTGTTTCAGCCTCCTGCGGCCAGAGCGAGCGCTCACATGTCCGGTTCGGATGTCCTAGCGATCTGGCCACCGGTGGCCGGTGGCTGATTGTTTCGGGCAAGAGTGATGATTCAGAAGTTCGCTACCATCTGCGGCTCGGTTGAGTGCGAACTTCTGAATCTGATTCACACCAACAGCTCTATGATTCTAGTGTACCTTTTGTCTGCGAGGTTCGCTCTGGCGGCTGCGGCGGAGTGGAGGCGAACTTCGCAGACGGGACACTAGGAAACCGCATGTTCAGGGCAGCTATCTCGGCCGATGCCGGTGCTCGTTTCGGGTGAGAACGATTCGGCTCGTTATTCGTTTGTCACTCGAGCTTCGACCGAACTGTGATGTTTCCATCCAGGCCCGAGAGTTCTAACTTGTCGGCGTCCGCTGAGCCACAGCTGCTCGAGACATGAACCCTATATCTTATACTGGATTTCCCCCGTGAGCTCTGACCACAGTTTGTTCTTTGCCGCCTCGAAGCGGCCTCCGCAGCCGGAGCACTTCAAGCCTAAAGCCACCGACCCAAATTCGAACAAGAACGACGCTCGCGACCGGCGAGCCGGCGACGGGACGCAGCCGTTCATGGACCGTGCCTCATACGACGCCCTCGAATTCGATGACGTGGTGGCGTCGCTCGATACCGCCCGGCTCAACCTTGGTCGCTGTGCGCTCGTACGGTCGCTGGTCTGCCCGCCCTTGGACGCGCAAACGGTTCGGGATCGCCAGGATGCCCTTGAGGAGCTGGCCAATAGGCCTGATTTGCGCCTTGAGCTTGAAAGCGCGATCGATCGCGCAGCAAAGTTCGAGAGCAGCGTGAACGATCTGGCATGGGGGGAATTTGGCGGTCTGGTGGACTTCTCCGACGCCGCCAGCGGAACGACAACGCGCGCTGGCTTCGGCCATTCCGCCATCAAGCGGGTGCGGCTTATGCTGAAGGAGCTTCTCAAGGCACTCGAAAATGCTCCGCAGCCCGAAAGCGCCTATCTGCGCTCGCTCTTTGCGGACATTTCCGAGATCGCAAACAGCCGCTACTTCCAACTCTTGACGGCCGGATACATCTCGGAGTGCGGACCGCTCACCATGGAGGAAAAAAAGAAGATCATCCTCGCCTATCGTTTCCGGCCAACGTTTTTCAAGCCCATGCTGCTGGCCGGCCTGGCCCTGGGCGTTGTCGGCCTTTCTCAGTATGTGGCCAGCACTTATGGCGGCGCCGGGCCGGGCATGGTCGGTGGTTTCTACCTCTTCGGATTCTGGGCGATGGTGCCTTTGACCGCCGCCTACATAGCAATCGTCGGCAAGATCGACAGAGACAGCTTCATCCTGCCGGCTGGCCGAACACTCTTGAAGGACGGCAAGGCAAAGGCCGGTTTCGAGGCGCTTGCCCAACTCGACGTACTGTTGTCGCACCACCGCAACCTTGAAGCGCTCGACGGGGCCCCGTCGCTTCCTGAAATTCGCGACGAGGCCAATCACCAAATCACCATGAACGGCCTTAGGAGCCCACTTATCGGCCGTGACCGAAACGCCTACGTTACAAATGACGTTGCCTTGCTGGAAGCACGCATAACCTTCCTGACCGGCCCCAACAGCGGTGGCAAGACAGCACTGGCCAAGGCGCTCATGCACAGCCAGATACTCGGGCAGGCAGGCTGTTATGTGCCTGCTTCTTCCGGGTGCCTTGTGCCTGCCGACCGCATCTTTTATCAGATCCCCCTGGCCGGTAGTCTCAAGCAGGCCGAAGGCCGATTCGCCACTGAGTTGTCAAGGACGCGGGACATTTTCTTTGCCGCCACCGAAAGGAGCTTCGCCGTCCTCGACGAGCCCTTCGAAGGAACTTCGTTCGACGAGCGTATTGCGATCTCCAGGGACGTCGTCGACGGTTTCCTCAAGCTTAAGGCAACCTTGATCCTGATCACCCACAACCACGAGCTGGCGCGTCAGTACCGCGGTGCGGGAGTTGGAGGTGCCGCGCAATTTCTGGAAGCTATCTTCGAGGGCGATGACGCCACTTTCCGCTTCGAAACCGGAATTGCCGAGACCTCAAGGGCAAGCCAAGTCGCCCGCGATATCAGCTTCAGCCGAACAGACATCAAGCGCCATCTCGGCGTCAACAAGTGACGTGCCTTCTTCTGTTGACGTTAGGACACCTTCAACGATAACCGCTACGGTTCCGAACGTCGCGGGTTGATCGTGTAGTTCCATTCAGGATGGAACGCATCACCTGCGATGTCGAGGCGGTTCATCTCGGACTTCTTGATCCGGATGCCCTTCTCGTAGGTGCGCTCGTCGAGAGCGCATTCCACGGTCAATCCGGTCTTCGTCGTCGTGGCGCCGATCAACTCGACCACCGCGAGCCTGTACTCGAGTGGTTGGCCGCGCCAGTTCTGCGTGATGTGGCAGAATAAGCGGTGCTCGATCTTGTTCCACTTCGACGTGCCCGGCGGATAGTGGTGGACCTTGAGTGTCAGCCCGCTCTCGTCGGCGAGCTTCTGCAGTTCGACTTTCCGGAGCCGCACACGCGCACCGTTCGATCCGCCGCAGTCGGCCGTGATCGTGAGTTCGCGCATGTGCGGGTAGCGCTTGCGCCCGATCCGCTCGATCCAGGTGCGGATCGCGTTGACGGCGAACTCGGAGTACGCATCCGGTGAAGACCGCAGGGCATGACGGGGGAGTTCAGGCCGCTATGGCCTGATCTTGTGCCGCCTTCCAGTTCCAGGGCAGCAACTCGTCGATACGGCTCATTGGGTGGTCGTTGATGCGGGCTAGAATGTCTGCGAGCCAAGCCCGGGCATCGACGTCATTGAGTTTGCAGGTTTCGATCAAAGGATAAATGGCAGCGGCACGATGACCGCCAGAGTCCGATCCGGCAAAGGTCCAGTTGCGGCGCCCAACGGCGATGCCGCGCACGGCGCGCTCGGCAGCATTGTTAAAGGGCATGGTAACACCGACGCCGCTGTTCGGTCTTGGACGCCTTTCTTTGGAGAGGTAGCTTCTCGGGTACTGGGCCGGGGCGTCGGGAGCATGAAACGGCGGTAGGCCGTCCTGTCCATGAGCTGTGAGCTCGAGTTGTTACATGGCCACCCCTACGACCTGCCCGGTTGCGCTGCGAGCGCGGATCCGTAGATGTCGTGCACACCCGCCAGCTCCCGGAAACTGATGGAGAGGGAGCATGCGAGTAATTGGAATGAACGTCCACCGAGCGTTCGCCCAGGTCGCTATTCTGGATGATGGTCGTGTGGTGAATGAACAGCGTCTGGAACTCGTGCAGGCGAAGGTCATCGCGTTTGGGCGCACGCTTAGCTTTCCAGTGCGTTGATGATGTGCCGGAGTGTGGATGTCTCGATGCTCGCATCAACCCGAACGCTCCGGCCATTGGCGAGACGGATATCGATAACACTGTGTCGGTCGTTGACCGTGACCGGAGGCGGTGCGCCGGCAGGTTTTGAAGTGGCAACGGCAGTGATCGTCACAGGGACGAACCCTGCCCCCTCACTGGGGTCCTGTCTCTCCCCGCCCAGTTCCTTCTTCCAGCGATATAGCAGCGCCGGTTTCAGGCCGTGGCGCCGAGCCACCGCTGAAATATTCGCGCACGGCACGCATGCCTCAGCGACAATTTTCCGTTTCTCGGCCAGACTCCATCGACGCCGAGTATCCGCCACGACGTCAAAACGCCGATCAAAATCATCTCCAGACATATCCATTAGACAAATCTCCTCACGCTAAAACCACACGCAAGAAGACCTATGTCTTAGTTAGTCCGCAAGGCGGCCCCCGCCGGATGGATACAACTCGGACGTGTCGGCCGTGATGCCGAGGCTGACCCAGCCTACATTGGCGCCGACGTCGTAGACGCCGTAGGGCACGACCTTGCCGAGCGCCTTGTCCTCGAAGTCATGCACTTTGACGCG
>Ga0180009_10002792_pt1 | contig 20331 bp, 15 predicted proteins | sample OS_PC_MetaG_FD_123537 | JGI IMG/M metagenome (GOLD analysis project Ga0180009, IMG submission 123537) | Groundwater microbial communities from the Aspo Hard Rock Laboratory (HRL) deep subsurface site, Sweden - OS_PC_MetaG | ecosystem: Environmental > Aquatic > Deep subsurface > Groundwater...
ACTCGTTGCGGCGATGCTGGCGGACCAAACCCGATTACAGCCTGTATACGTATACAACGAAAAATCTGGATCAACCGGTGATAAAACAATTCCCAATTACCTATGCCACCACCGAAACAAAAATGCTGAGCATCAGATACAGTCTACGAGTCGAACAATATTCCATTGATGAAAAAGCGTATGAGTTTTTCGATGCCTTGCGGCAGCAAAACCTCGAGCAAGGGAGTTTGTATGCGCGACAACCCATACAAATCAAGGGCAATGTGTTCAATACCGACGATCCGGGAGAACCTGTTCTGGGCTATTTTACCGTAGCAGGTGTATCTACAAAGCGGATTTTCATAAACCGTCCTACAGGGCTGGAATTTTATTACAGCGTTTGTCAACCTGATTTTGAATCTGTTACTATGATAGGCGCTTCATCTCCTGCTTTTTGGCCTATTTACCTTACCGATGTCCCTGGCATGGGCTGGGCAATGGGCGCATCGGATGTGTGTTTTGATTGCCGTCTTGAAGGTGGCGCACTCACCCCCCCTGATTTCTGGACCTTAGAATAGAAAACCATGCTAAAGATACACTATATCATCCAGTTTTTTATCTTGTCCAGCCTACTGGCTTTCGCAACAGGTCACGCGCAAAATACCTGGCAAACCAATCCCGAAACCATTCGGCTAACTACTGACCGATCGCTCTATCTATCTGGGGAAACCCTCTTTTTTTCTGCTGCTTATTTCATCAACCCAAATCAGCCCGAATCGTTGAGTAAGGTGATGTATGTCGAGCTTTTTGATGTGGAAGGAAAAACTGTAGCCGCCGCTAAATTTGAAATCATCAATAACCTGTGCCAAGGCCAACTAATTATCCCGAGCCAATCTAAATCAGGGTATTACATCATGAGGGCTTACACCCGCTTCCAGCAAAATTTCCCCGAAAGTCAAATGGCAAGTGTCGTTGTTACAATCATTAATCCGGAACACCCTTTGCCTCCGGTTTCATACAATAAGTCAACTAACCCGCTGGTTTATTTTTCTTTGTCTGAGACTGTATTTGGATTCCAAATCCAACAACCTGTTCACAGTCAGGTACAATCTATTTTTATACTTTGCGATACAACCTTGATCAGTAAGCCCGCAGCTCTTTTTGAGAACGGACTTGGCTATTTCAAAACCGACTACTGTAAAGCCGATGGATATCGGTTGGGCACAGTGCTCAATTCAGGAGATACCCTGTGGGGAAAACTATTAAATCGTGAAAATATTGATTTAAATAGCAAAAGACCGACTTCGATACTTACGGCAGGCACAGGCACAAAGGCTCAAACAGAAACCAGATTTGTTGGTAAGGAATTATTTACACAGCATGAAACCATAGAGGTAGAATTGCCTAAGACTTTTTTAGAGTCGTCTGACTTTGTTTGTGTTTCAGTTTCGGTTGCCGGCGCATCTGAATATGGAAACGAAAGTATTCCTGACTACTTAATTGACAATCCACAATATTTGGTCGATTACCCTGAAGTTTTTGGACGCAATCCTGAAGGTTTCAGTGTCCAGAAGGAACTATTGGCCGCGCTTATGCTACAGGATGGAACGGCAACCGGATTACCTCCCGCTAATTTTCCCACTACCCTTGCTGCACCCGAAATAGCGGGGTTAACCCTATCCGGAAAACTCACCGAATCCGGTAGCCAAAAACCGTTAAAAGACGAGGTGGTTTATTGCGCACTACTTAGTGAGCCCTATCAGTTTCACGCTACTAAAACCGATGAAACCGGGAGTTTTGTTTTTCCACTCTACCTTGTTGAAGGCTTGAAAAACCTCTACCTGAGCACAACCCCTAACACGGAAAACAGCTCAATAATTTCAGTAAACAAAGGTTATTTACAATCGCCACCGGAATGGAACAACAGCCCATTTATTGTTGACACGACCAAAAAACAACTGTTACACCGCATGAACCTCAACAAGCAAATTGCTTCAGTGTATAATTTGAAACCTTACTCATTTCTCAAAACCAAAGAGCTCGATTTACCTGTTTTCGGAAATTTCCAAAGACAAACCAGGCTATCCGATTTCGTACAGATGGCTACTACACGCGAAACCATAAACGAGCTTGTTCCCTTTGTGAGAGTCAGAAAAAAAGACGGGGACTTCAAAATTGTTGTTCTCGATGAAGTTACTAATATAGAGTACGACAATCCGCTGGTTCTTGTTGATGGAATTCCCTACCACGACATTGACGCCATCATGGCACTACAACCCACCGAAATTAAAGCCTTTCAGGTTATTAGCAGGGTGTTTGCTCATGGACAAATGCAATACAACGGCATTGTTTCCATCCTCACCACGGGAGGAGATTTCGCCTCCCTACCTATGCCATCAGGAGGTGTATTTATTGAATACGAAACCCTTAATCGACCCGCCATTTTTTCGGATAGCGCGTTTTATAATACTTCTGAAATTCCGGATTTTTTGAACACTACTTATTGGAAAACCTACAAATCCAATCAAATGGATTCAACTTTTACGCTAATAGCTCCAGATGTACCGGGCGATTACGACCTCACAATCACCTCTTTGGGGAGAGATAAAAAAAGTGTGCTTTACCAAAAAATCACGGTTCAAAAGCGTTTGCAGGATAAGTAACATCTTCCAGAAACAGTCCTTCAGCCGGGACTGAAAATCCGGCGTTCGCGCGGTCTTTGCTTTCGATAATCGTTTTGATCTGTTCAGGTTGAAGCTTTCCTTTACCCACTTCAAATAAAGTGCCGACGATTGCTCTGACCATATTTCGTAGAAAACGATCGGCTGTCACAGTGTATACCAGAAGTCCCGGCTCTTGTTGCCATTTTGATTCAGTTATCCGACAGATATTGGTATGGGTTTGGGTATGTAGCTTTGAAAAACTGGTAAAATCGTCAAACAATTTAAGCATTTCGGCGGCTTGTTGCATGTGGTCAATGTTTAAAACGCCGTCGTAAGTCATGCAAAACCCGGTTAAAAAGGGATTTTTGGTTGTCGCTATATAATACCTGTATGTCCTGCTTACCGCACTGAACCGGCTATGTAACGCTTCTGCAACTTCCTTAATCCAATACACCACGATATCGGAGGGTAAAAACCGGTTCAGTTTGTAGGTCAACTGTGTCAGATCCGGAATAGCGTATTCCATGTCGAAATGAGCATAAAACGAACGGGCATGAACGCCAGTATCTGTTCTTCCACAGCCTGTTACGTTTATCGGAACAGAAAGCAAGGCACTCAACTTTTGGTTGAGTTCAGCCTGTACCGTGTGGGCATTTTCTTGTAGCTGCCAGCCATGATAGCGGGTTCCATTGTATGCCAAAAAGATAAAATAGCGCTTCATGCGACAAAAGTAAGAGAAAATGTAAACAGTTTTTTACTTTGCTTTAAAGGAGGCGATGGGGGGTTAAAAAAAGGCGCTATCTTTGTAAAAAAACCAATAAAATGGAAGAAGCCTTATCCGGATTTCCAATACTTTTTGGCCTTCTGGCCTCGATCATTCATGTTGTCAGCGGGCCTGATCACCTGGCTGCGGTGAGTCCCATTGCTTTGCGAGCAAAACGCAGAGCCTGGGCCATTGGTCTGGCGTGGGGTATTGGCCATGTAGGCGGGATGCTTCTAATAGGCTTGCTATTTTTCTTTTTCCGCGACTTACTCCCCATTGATGCCATCTCTGAAAACAGCGAACGTATTGTAGGCCTAATGCTGATTGGGATTGGACTGTGGGCACTTTACAAATTGTTTCCCCACCATGAGCGCCACAGCCACACACATACCCACGTCAACGAAAAAGGAGAGGCTTTTGTGCACAATCATACCCATGCACACCGACATCACCACTCCGCCGCCGAGAGCGAAAAACAAACCTGGTGGCTTGCACTGGGCATAGGAGTGCTACATGGCCTGGCCGGCGTGTCGCACATCGTCAGTCTGCTACCCACACTGGCGTTTGCCGAAAATTATCAGGCTGCGCTTTACCTCACCGGATTTGCTGTCGGAACCATCGTGGCCATGGTGGCCTTCGCTTTTTTAATGGGGGTTATTTCGAAAAGCGCCAGCCACGACCACAAACAGACTTTTTTAAACTGGATCAACGCTATTGCAGGTATTGCTGCTATTGCGGTAGGCGTTTTATGGATCACCTTAACCTGGTAAAACTATCCGATATGATTAATAAAACTTCCCTTCCTGTCCTCATGTTGTTTCTGCTTCTTTGCTCACAACAAATTAATGCACAGATTTTCAACAAACTAAATGTTGGCATCGACGGAGGGATTCAGTTTACCGACATCCAGGACAGCCGCATGTTTTCAAAAAACGGAATTGGTTTTACTGCCGGTGGGTTTGCCGAAATACCTCTTAATCCTGTTCTAAATTTCAGGTTGGGTTTATACCTCGACAAACGGAATTTTAATCTGAATAAAGCTTGGGCTATACAGGACGCGATGGCTCCCTTTTATGCGGGTAAAGCCAGCTATTACTACGAAAACGTGGATTACTCCGTTAACTACCTGACCATTCCGGCTAGTTTTCTTTATATGAAAGGAGACAAGCGGATAAAAATTTTCATTCAGGTCAACATTTACCTTTCGCTGCTGGCATGTGCCAATCAGGATGGTTATTCAGATTTGTATATTTCACCGGCCGATACAGCGGCATTTAAAACGCCGGAATGGAAGATTTCCGGATTACAAAAAGAAAGCCTGTCGGGCAATGTAACCAATGCTTTTAATTCATACGATTTTGGCCTAAATCTATTTATAGGGGCGATGTACGCCATCAACGATAAGCTCTCCATTAAACTCTCACCCGGCATTACCTATAGCACCGCTAACGTTTGGAGTAATCCGACCCGAACAGCCCGGTGGTCTACCATTTTTAAAATAAACACTGGAGTAGTTTATAAACTCAAATAAAAAAACCGCGCAACATCAAAAAGAAAATTGCACGGTTTCAGGAATTTAATTAAACTGCTAATGCTTATTCAAAGTCTCTTTTAATAAACTGAATCCGTTCGAACGAAGGAAGTGTGGTGCTTTCATTCAAAGCTTTTCCTCTGAAATCGTCCAGTTTTTCAAACCGGTTTTTTGCCATCCAGTCCTTCAGATCAGATAAAATCGTTTCGATATAAGGAATCCCATTGGTGTACAACGTGCTGCAAATTTGAACGGCCTGAGCCCCTCCCAGCAACATCTTTATCACACCAATATGGTAATGAACCCCGGTAGCTGCCACCAAATCGCAATTGATTTTGCTTCCAGCCATCAGTGCAATCCAACGCAACGAAATACTCTGCTCTTCAGGTATTGATAAAAAATTATCAGCTATCACTTCCATGGTATTGATATCGATATCAGGGCGATAGAAACGATTGAAAAGAACCAAACCTTGCGCTCCGTTGTTCACGAGATCCCTTGCAATACTGCACAGGTTAGTGAAATAGCTTCCCAATTTTACTGAAACCGGAATACTGACTTCCTTTTTAACGGCTTTTAATATTTCTACATATTGTCCTTCAATCTCGGCACTGGTGAGTGATGCGTTAAAAGGAAAAATACTGATATTTAACTCTATAGCGTCAGCTCCTGCTTGTTCAATAGATTTGGCGAAACGTGGCCACTCGTTTGAAGTTTGGCAATTGATACTGGCAATTACAGGAATAGAAACGGCCTTTTTAGCTTCCTTAACGAACTTCAGGTATTTGTCGAGGTTAGCATCGAGCGTCAATCCCATTACATGTTCTTTGGCTTCAGGGAACCAATGGTACATCTCATTGCTGTTGCTTACGCCATGTTCGGCTTCGGCTCTGATTTGCTCCTCAAAAATAGATTTCAGCACTACAGCACCAGCACCAAAACGTTCGCATTCAATAATTTTCTGAAGATCGCCGGTCAAAGCGGAGCTGCTAATTATTACAGGACTAGTGATGTTTAGTCCCATGTAGGTTGTTGAAATATCTGTCATGATAACATGCTTATTGGTAAATTCTTTTTAATTAATGCCCATCCGGCCAACTGGCGGGTGAGGAACTGAAAGGCCTGTTCAAGGTTCAATTTGGCGTTGTCGGTCAACCCTTCTTTCAATTCAAACTCATATCCTTTAATGGCCAGCACGTAAGTTTCAGGTGATTTATTAAAAAGTTTTTGTGCCAAATGGAGAACATATTCCGGAGAAACCGCATGCATGGTGAATTCAACCTGTGCCTCAGAGGGTTCAACAGGCTTAAATTTGTATTCATTGATACGGGTTTCCTGTGTGGCATCAACAAAAACCACAATATCCCATGTTGAAATTTTTTCAGCATCCTCAATATTCAGTTGGTAGTTGCTGTCGGTTTGCATACAGGTCAGATGATGTGTTTCAATCCAACGCTGAATCATGTTGACCATTTCATTTCCAATGCCATCATCCTGACGACCTGGATTTCCATAGCCATAAACGAGCACTCTTTTTTTTGGTTCCATGATTATTTAGTTTTTTGGTCGAGAATTTCATTTTTGGAATTAACCAATGTCATTTGCAGCGGCATTTTACCCAGCGCATGTGTGGCACAGCTCAGACAAGGATCGTAAGCACGTATGGCCACTTCCACGGCATTCATCATTCCTTCAGTGATTTCTTTTTGACCGTTCATAAATGATTTAGCTGTATGATTAACGGCAACATTCATGGGTTCATTGTTGTTGGTAGTAGAAACAATGAGGTTTGCCAGGGTAATCTGGTCGTTGTCGTTAATTTCGTAGTGATGGAATAAAGTTCCACGAGGAGCTTCAATTACGCCCACTCCCTTGTGTGCTTTTTCACCTTTAATCACCAGGTCTTCATTTTGCAGATCAGGATCTTTAAGCAGATTTCTGATTTCTTCTGCGGCATGAAGGGTTTCAATCAAACGTGCCCAATGGTAGTGCAGGGTCATGTTGTTTGGCTTTCCGTTGGTATAAGCTTTAAACTCTTCAAACTCTTTCTGCGCCAGCGGAGTAGGAATAAAGTCGCAGGTATTCAAACGCGACAGAGGCCCAACACGGTACCATCCTTTTTCTTTTCCCAGATGTTTCAGGTAAGGGAATTTCATATAGCTCCAGCTGCGCACCTCTTCTTCGATGTATTTGTTGTAGTCCTGACAATCCACATCATCGAGAATCCGGTTTCCTTCGCTGTCGACAGCCCTGAGCACGCCATTGTACAAATCCAATGCGCCATCGGCGGCACGGACGATGCTCAGGTGGTTTGATGGAAATTCGGCAAAGGTATCCACCAGTGTTTTATTGTTTTTGTGAAAAGCCTTAAAGAATTCCAGTGCAGCCACCGACCACTCGACCATTTTATCTGCGTTAAGCGGATCAGCGCCATGCAGCAGGATATCTCTTTCTTCGATGCTCAGGTTTTTGTTTATCCCGCCCGGGATAGCCCCTGTACCATGAATTTTTTTTCCCGCAGTGTACTTGATTACTTCCTGTCCGTATTTACGCATCATTACTCCCTGAACAGCAAGATCTTTATGGTGCATGGCTACTCCGATGATGTTCCGTATGGCCGGATCGGCGTCAATACCAAAGAGGAAGTCGGGTGAACTCAGGTGGAAGAAATGCAATACATGCGATTGGAAGAATTGTCCGTAGTGCATGAGACGGCGCATTTTTTCGCCTACTGCTGTAAGTCCCAGACCTGTGCCTGCACCTACGATAACATCGAGGGCTTTGGCAGCGGCCAGGTGGTGGCTCACCGGGCAAATTCCGCAGAGACGTTGAACCAAAACAGGAGCTTCCCAGTAGGGTCTTCCCTGAACAAAACGTTCAAATCCTCTGAATTCTACAATATGTAATCTGGATTCGCGTACCTGTCCGGCATCGTCAATCTGGATGGTTACTTTTCCGTGGCCTTCCACTCGGGTTACAGGCTCTATTGTGATTTTTTTTGGCATAATTTCAATGGTTTGTGTTGAGTTAATCGAATTTAACAACTTCGTATGGCAGTGCAAGTTCATTTCCGGTAATTAATGCCACCAGCGCATCCCATATCAGGTCGGCACGTGGAGGACATCCAGGCAGGTAGTAATCAATCTTCACCACTTCATGACAGGGATATACTTTGTCGAGCAACATGGGAAGCTCGTCATCGTTTGGCAGAATTTTGGTTGTGTTTAAGCCCACCGTTGGCCCTTCAAGATAGGCTTCACGCAAACATTCTTCAATCGGAATACCATTACGCAGGGCTGGTAGCCCACCCATAATGGCGCATTCGCCAAGTGAAATAAGAATCTTGCAGTTTTTTCTGAAACTCCTTAACACCTCAACATTTTCACTGTTGCAACAGCCACCTTCAACGATGCCAATATCAACAGGCTTGGTAAAGGTTTTGATGTCGTCGACAGGTGATTTGTTAAATTCGACCAATTCGATCAAATCGAGAATACGTTCATCGATGTCCAAAATCGACATGTGACATCCGAAACAGCCGGCCAGTGATGTGGTTGCTATGATCTTTTTTTCCATTTTCTTTTGTTTTCAGCGTTAATTATCAATTTCACTTCCTATGGGCGTTTTGTCGTATTTACGTGTGCCTATGGGCTCAGCAAACCCAATCTCTTTATAGATGATTGAGCCTACGGGACAATTTTCCATGGCTTTCCTGGCTAATGCCCTTGACATTTCTTTGCCCATTTGTTCATCCAGAATGACTTCAAGTTTATGTCCTCTTTCTTTAAAGGCAAAATAATGTCTTCCCTGCTCATCTTTTATGGTTTTGATACAGCGTTTACACAAAATGCATCGGTTTTGATCCTTTATAATAAAAGGAGCAGTTCCATCTACACTTTTCATCGGGAAATCGTAAGGGAAACGTGGTACCATCATTTGGTATCTATAGGCTAAGGCCTGTAACTCACAGTTTCCACTCTTTTCGCACGAAGGACAGAAATGGTTTCCACTAACAAACAGAAGCTCAATGATACTTTTTCTGAATTCTTCGATCTCCGGCGTGTGATTTTCCACTTCCATACCTGAAGCGGCAGGAGTTGTACAGGCTGTCATAAACCTGTTGTTGATTTTAATGGTACACATCCTGCAACACCCTTTGGGCAAAGCCCCGGCAAAGTTGCAGAGTGTGGGGATAAAGACACCATTTTCACGAGCGGCTTCAACGATGGTCTTGCCCTCATCGGTAATAATTTCCTTACCGTCTATTTTTATTTTAACTTTATTGGCCATTTTATTCCTAATTTAATCAGTGATGATGAAAAATGGGTTGACGACCCACAACTTTACATGACTCCAACACGGAAGATTCCAAATCGAATCCACTGTCGTAATCCACTTCCTTTTGCACCAGCGCGTCGTACAAGTGACGGAAATTGCGGATACTTGAAACAATGGGGTTTGCAGCAGTCTGCCCCAATCCGCAACGGCTTACATTGAGCACTTTTGCCCACTGGAGGATGTCTTCAACATCTTGTTTCACTCCACGACCGTTAAGTATTTTCAGGAGTTTCTCACGCAATACATAAGGCATGTTTCTGCACGTTGAGCACGATCCACATGATTCTTCGATAAAGAAATTAGTGAAATTCAAGACCACCTCACGAAGCAGATTGCGGCTGTTGTTGAATACAATCATCGACCCTCCTGTTGGGAGGTCCGAGTAACTTAATTCACGACCAAAATCTTTTTTCCCGATAAGTGCACCTGATGGTCCTCCCACCTGAATTGCTTGTACCTCGGTAGCGCCACACATGGCGAGGACTTCGCTAATGGTCATCCCCCACTCTACTTCGTAGATGCCTGGAAACCGACAATCGCCCGAAATGCTCAACACTTTTGTGCCAACGGAATCCTTGTTACCAAGTGTATTAAACCAATCTGCTCCATTTTTGACAATCTTCACAACAGTAGCCAAAGTTTCCACGTTATTGACAATGGTGGGCAGGTTCAAATATCCTTTCTCTACAGGGAATGGCGGCTTGTCGCGTGGCTCACCACGTTTGCCTTCCAACGATTCAATCAACGCCGACTCTTCACCACATATATACGCTCCTGCACCCAGTTGAATGCGAATGTCAAAATTAAAGTCTTCGATGCCTGCCACATTTGTTCCCAAATAATTGTTTTTCCGCATGTTGTCCAGTATGCCATTCAGGTAGTTAAGCAGGTATTTATATTCATAGCGAAGGTAGAGTAACCCTAAGTCTGCTCCAACAGCATAACCGGCTACAGCCATTCCTTCAAACACCATCTCGGGATATTCGGTGAGCAACACACGGTCTTTAAAAGTCCCGGGTTCTCCTTCGTCGGCATTGCAAATAATAAAGCGGCGTTCGCCTCTGGCTTTACTACCAAATTTCCACTTTAATCCTGTTGGAAATCCGGCACCACCGCGACCGCGGATATTAGACTCAGAAACAATATCAATAATCTCCTCACTTGAAATGTTTGGTAGCATATCCCTCACTACAGAATAGTAAGGATAGTCATTATTCAACAAAGCACCCTTTCGTCTGATGTTGTTATACACGGTGGCATTCACTTCAGGCAAGGCGTTTTTTCCATCACCACATGATTCCACAGTGATTTCGTCAAGCGACTTTCCGCTCTTAAGGTCTGCGATAATCTGGTTAACACGATAGGGTGTTAAACGAGTAAACACCTTGTCGTTGATTAACGCGGCAGGTTCCTGGTCATTCATTCCGATGCAAGAAGTTGAAAACAAACCCAATTGCCCGTCTTCGGAAACCTCTCCTTCGCTTATTCCACAAGCGTCTTCAAAGGCTCTCAGTACTTCCGCACGTCCAAACATGTTGGCCGTTACACTGTCGTTCAGGTAAATATTTACTTTTGCTCGTGGCTTATCACTATAAAAATGATAAAAAGATACGGTTTCTTCAACCTGGGCTGCAGAAAGTGACAACAGGTCTGCCAACAGTCCCATGATGTCACCTGCGATATATCCTTCAGTATCCTGAATATCGTGCAGGATGTCCATCAGCCGGCTGCTGTCACCGTTGTATTTGCTGATAATTTTGAAAATTCTGTCCTTCATTGATAATGTCTTTTTGTGGTAAAAAGTATTACAATCTTATTGTTAATTAATTAACAGCAAATATACTCGAATATATTGTTAATCGATTAACAATAGAAAATTTATAATCAATTTAAATTAGTTTTGTGCCGACCCTGTTAAACCAAAAAGCCTTGTAAAAAAAGCAGAAACAGCCGCTTGATTTGTCGTTCGCACAAAAACGAAAAGGAACCAATAGTCAGCGATGAACAAAGGCTGAATCCGTCAGTATATAATAATAAAACGACTGAAGGAATACCCTTTCCCGATTCATAAAAAACAGATATAATGCCGGAACAAAGATCTTATGGGTTGATCACTTTCTCCATTTTCAGCACATTATTTGACCCCATACGCTGGTAAGACACTTTATCCATCATTTTCCGTATAAAAAATATTCCAAGTCCTCCAATTTTTCTCTCTTCGGCAGACAAGTTTATATCAGGATCGGGAGCAATAGTTGGATCGTAAGGCATTGCATCATCTATTAAACTGACAAGCAAGCGTTCATTTTGTTTTTCAAAAACAAGTACTATCTCATGTGTTTCGTTATCCTGGTATCCATAATTAACAATATTGGTAAATGCCTCCTCTAAGACAAGATTCAGCTTCATTACAAATGGTATCGACAAATCCCAAGCTTCCGCCAACTCATCCAGGAATCGGCTTATCGTTTCCAGTTGATCCAACTGGTTCACCAATTGGATTTTTCTTATTTCATCTTGGTTATCCATCACTAAGCAATGAAATTAATCGACCAAAAACCCGGAATCACAGGCTTCGCGGGAGCGGTTTTCTAGCTTCCTGAAGCATATTCAATCGAGTCTTCAATGGTGAAAATCTGTGAAAACCCTGATATGTCAAATATTTCTTTTATCGATGGTTGCAGACAGCATACTTTCAGCATCCCCTTATTTGTTGATATATTTTTTTGCGCCATCAAAAACACCCTTAATCCTGAACTACTTACATAGTCGAGTTTAGTGCAATCGAATATCATCTTAGTAACTCCGTCTGACATCAAATTCATGATGCCGCTTTCAAAATCAGGTGCTGTAATCGTATCAATACGGCCTTCGATTTGTACAACTTTATAATTATTTACTTCAGTAAAATTGAGATTCATCATTTTCAATGTTGATTTGGTATGAACAATATTATTACCATGCGGACAAATGTAATCAATTAGTTAATCACGGCAACATTATTTTATCCATGATATTTTCTGTAATTTCCCATTTTGTCGGCTGCCATCATTGCGAACAACACTTTTTCAGGAGTAATTTCACCAGCTTCGTGATGAATACTTTCCTGTGGTTCACAGGCTTTAACAGCTACCTTCATCAGATTCTCGGTGTTTAAGTTTACTACACCCAGTTCCTTTAGTGTGGTGGGCAAACCAACCTCCTCACAAAACTTATAAACCGTTTCCATTTCAGCCGGAGAAGCATCGGTCAAGTGAAGACCGGTTAGCACACCAAAAGCTACTTTTTCGCCATGGTAATAGCCGTGAGTTTCAGGCAGAGCCGACAGTCCGTTATGAACGGCATGGGCTGTGGCAAGACCTGAACTTTCAAAGCCGATTCCGCTCAAAAGCGTATTGGCTTCAACTATGTGGTGTAATGCCGGAGTGATCAACTTGTTTTCACAAGCCATTTTAGCCATAGAGCCGTAAGTAAGGAGGGTATCATAACAGAGTTTGGCCAGAGATAAACCAGCTTGGGTGCTATAACCGTCACACGCGTTCATTGATTGGGTTCGTTCGCACGATCTGGCTTCAAACCAAGTGGATAACGCATCGCCCATGCCTGAGACAAGAAAACGTACCGGAGCATTGGCAATAACTCTGACATCGACGATTACCACCTGAGGGTTCATTTTGAGATAATACACTGATTTAAAAACGCCATCTTCAGAGTAAATAACACCACAACCACTTACCGGGGCATCAGTAGAGGCAATAGTCGGAACGATAATAACCGGGATATTGGTCATGTCGGCTACTATTTTTGCCGTGTCGATAACTTTCCCACCACCCGTTCCGGCCAACACATCTATTTTATTGATCAACACCAGATTGCGTAACCTATCTATTTCTTTTTCAGTACACTCACCATTAAACTCCTCAACTAAAATTCCGTCAGATTTGAAGGTATCCAGATGCTCCATCAATATATTTTTTTTAACGGAACGGGACGAAAGAATCATTTTCTTCTCTCCGAATGATTTCATTATCTCGGGTAATTCACCCATTACTCCTTCACCCTGAATGTATTTTCCGGGGAAAACCGACTTAAACACTCTATTTTTTGTTGACATAGTACAATATATTTTATGCATGAACACCTAACCACTAACAGAATCCGGCTAATAACAACTCTTTACATTACATATCAGGTTGATCTTTTTATACTAAATAATTTATCTTTCTAAATGGTTTAGAATTAAATAAATACGACCAATTATCTTTTCAACTTAATATGACTCAATCCTTCCATTGCTTTTCGCAACCAATCGAAATATAACGCCACATAGAGCATAAGAATCATTAGCCAAATGACGCCCACGTTAAACACAAATGTATCGATGGAAACACCGACGACCACTTTCTCAGCACTCAGAAAATGAGCCCGTCCGTTGTTGAAATCGGGTTTTTTATAAATGGGAGCAACTTTTTGCATAATGTTATTGTTGGTTTCACGAAAATACTCTTGCGTCGACGTGTTCATAACCATGTCCTGTAGTGCCCTGTTGTGATGCTGCTGCTTGAGTAGGAACAACTCATTTTTTTCCATTCCCTGATTCAAACTTCGTACTATTTTGTCTTTTTCATTTCTCAGCTCGCTATTGTATTTGATCAAAGCATCCTTTTGTTGTTGCAAATATTGCTTAACAGAATCTGCAACGGCAGGTGAAAAGCTACCTAAAACCAAGTCGTCAATTCCCGAAAAAGCAGGCAATTGGTCTCTTTCATGGAGTTCCCGAATTTCATTTTGCAAAATATTCAGTTTAACAACAGTTTCATCTTCTGGTTTTTGCGTGTTGATATAGCCCGAAATCTGATCTACTCGGCCAATTAATTCGGTAATCAACAAATCAGACAGATACCTTGAACGCGCCAATCGCTTTTCCACATCGAAAAAATGAACCATATAGCTGTTTTTCGCAAACTGTTCCACCGCCAGTGCTTCAAATGCCCAGCGTGAAACCATGAGCTCGCCTACAAGAGGCACCACATCTCTGTCAGCCTTTTTATCCTGTAAATCATCAAATTTAACTATTACACCGCAAAGTAATATTTGAGGGATTAACAAAAGCGGAATGAGAATGTAAATTGTCACCACTGAGTTAAACGCGGACGAAATATTTAAACCCAGCATATTTGAAAAAACCGCCACTGAAAAAAGCACCATCCAAAAGGCCAGATTCATACCCTGTATACCCAGGATATAATTTCCCACCAAAACAAAAGTTAAAGTCTGAAAGGCGGAGAGCAACAGCAGAAAAACAATTTTTGAATTAAGGTAACTGAACCTGCTCAGATTTAAAAAAGACTCCCGCTGCAGGATTTTGCGGTCTTTGATAATTTCTTCAGCACTCACACTCATCCCCATAAACAACACCACTACGATAGACATAAACAAGTAGGAGATCAGGTTTTTATTCTCAAAAAACAGGTAGTGATTGTCCTCGGAAAATCGTGTAAAGTAGGCCACGATTGCAGCTAACAGAGGTGCTTCAATCAAATTAATCAAAAGATATTGCTTATCGGTTACTTTAATTCGGAAATTTCTCTGTAAGAAAATGAAAAATTGCTTCAGTCGATTTGGTTTATGAAATTCCGATTTTGGGTTTTCAATATCCTTGAAACCAAAGCCAGCAGGCTTAGTCTCAATTTTCTCTTTGTAAAGTTTGTACCAGTCGTCGGGTGAAAAATAGCGCTCAGACATCAGGTATCCCGATTCATCAATTTTCTTTGTTTCTACAATTTCGAGCACTTGCTCAGGGTTCACGTGACCACATTGCAGACATTCACATTCAGTGGCATTCACATGGCCGATGGCTGATTTAAAGTAGATTATGGCATCGAGCGGATTACCGGTGTAAATAGGACGACCACCTTTGTCCATAATCCAAAGTTTGTCGAAAAGCTTGAAAATGGTTGAGGATGGCTGATGAATATTTACAAGAATGATTTTACCTTTCCGTGCCTGCTCCTTCAATAAAAGCATTACTTTTTCCGAGTCCATAGAGGAGAGTCCCGACGTCGGCTCATCAACATAAAGTATTGATGGTTCACGAATAAGCTCCAGAGCCACGTTCAATCTTTTTCGCTGTCCTCCACTGATGGTTTTCTTCAACGGGCTGCCTACCTTCAAATCTTTGAATTCTGATAGTTCCAATTCTTGAAGCACGGTGGCTACCTTAGTATTAATCTGATCTTCTGTAAAACCGTCGAAACACAAACGGGCATTATAATACAGGTTTTCCCATACAGTCAGGTCTTCGAAGAGCAAATCGTCCTGTGGTACAAAGCCGATCAATCCTTCAATTTCCTTCTTATCGAGATGAATATCCAGGTCGTTAATGTAGATATGCCCCTTGTCAACGGGAATCGTTCCATTGAGAATGTTTAATAAGGTTGACTTGCCAACGCCGCTTCCCCCCATGATGGCCACCAGTTGTCCCGACCGTTCGCTGAAAGAGAATTCATACAATCCATTGCTGCTATTTTTGAATCTGAAATCAATGCCTTCAGCGCGAAGCACAAAAGGTACAGCATGTGATTGATCAAAAAAACCAGACACTACATCGGCAAAATATATGGGTTCAATACGCGGTCCTCTAAGGATACCACCCTCTCTGAAAGCATAAAATCGGTTGGGCAGTACAGGGTTGCCTTCAAGGTAGATATTTTCTTTTCCCCTGAAATTAAAAATATAATGGCCAAGAGTCTCCAGAAATAAAAACAAGAGCTCACCATCAAATGACTTGCGCTGCAAATGCTTAACTTTTGGATTGTTAGTTTTATCCGCTGCACCAATTAACAGAAACCCATATGAATCAAGAGATTCCTCGCCTGAATAAAAAATAAACTGTTTGTATTTCTCTGTTTCCTCCGGACTAATTGAAAAAGTACGGGCAAGAATTTGAATTAAATCATCACCCTTTTTAATATCCCCGCTATGCGACAGTTCCAAAAAGCGCAGAAAAACCATTATTTGCTCTGTATGATGAAGTCTGCTTTTCAGGTTGGTGGCGATGCGCTCCGCCTGCAAATTCATATCCACCGGAATCATTGGCTCACCATCAATACCATACAGATCAATCAATTCATCAAACAAACTCTGGTATTCATTAGATGAGGCCATGCCAAGCTGTTGCTTTAAATAGCTTGAAAAAGCAGCTTGCGCATCTTCTTTTCCAGACTTTGTTTGAACAGAAAATATTGCGAAAAGATTAATCAGTGCATTGAGCGTGATTTCATTCATACCTCAGCAAATAAAAAATTAACAAAAAAGGCTTGTCGCTTATCCCTTTCGATAAACGACAAGCCTCGAGAACAAGCAGATACTAATTAAACATTTCGTTCCTGATCGACTCGATCATGGGAGCCAATTCGTCCAGTTCTTTGGTAGTAAAATTTTGATGAGCAGCAAAATAATCTGCTATGGGCTTCATCTTTTCAAAATAAGGCTTTACTGATTCATCTGCCGAGAGTATTTCAAGCAAATTCAACATACTGTGGGCTAGGTCACCCTGCTGCGAAAAATAATCCAGCATTTTCTGGTTGTCTTTGGCATACAACGTTAATTGGCTTAACAAGTAGAGTGCTTCTACATTCCCACCAATAAATATGAGTGCATAGGCATCCGGCATATCGCTTTGTGCAAATTCCTGGTGATAATTGTTCCACACTTTATCCAGATAATAGGTCAGTGAGTCGCTGTTATCTTCCATTTGACTAATCCGATCCAAATACTGTTTGTTTGCCGAAGAGGATTGAATACCAAGTTTACCTGTCTGAAGCTTTACAATTTCGCTCAATTGTTTGGCAACATCTACTCTGTTGTAGGTATTAGCATAAAACATGTCCATCGCATAAGCTCCAATGGATAAAGAAATCCGGGTTTGTGTTTCATATTTGTCCACATCTGCCATGGGCAAAGTCAGATCGAAAATATAGGATGCGCCAACATCATTGAGAAAATCAACCACCTTAATACCTTTAGGTGCTTTTTGGATGATAGAATTAATTTGATTTTTGAATGCTTTTACATCAACGGTATCAACAGTTTTTTCTTCACTTTGATTTTTGGTTGGTGCCTGATTACATCCCGAAATTAAAGCAATCATAAGCATGATCGACAATGATTTCTTTAACAGGTTAATTTTCATAACGCTTTCTTTTTAATGATTATTTCTTAATTAGACATGGCAACAAATATAACAATACTTTTGAAATTGGCATAAACTTCTTTAACAAATAGGCACTGATATTTCGCAATTAATAAGCAACCGATAACCAAGTTGATTGTAAGCAGGGTTTTCATCTTTGATATGTAAAATCGTCACTCTTTTCCTCAAGTCAACTATCATACAATCAACATTAATTACCCAGCAATTTCAACGAGAACATCCATTCTTCCTGAGGAAGCCCTTTATTTTCAAATTTACGGGCGTATCCTACTGACCAGGTAGTTTTCAGATAGGAAAACAACACCATCTCCAGATCTACTTGCGCTCCGGCGTTAAACACATTGCGTCGGGTAGGGTCGTCATCCGGATTGATGAGTAAATAGGTGCTAAACAAAGAACTCTTTATATAGGTAGGATACAACCAGGTGGTTCCTACACTGCGCAGCCGGATGGGCATAAGATCAAGTTCGCCCATGGTTTTAATAAAATTATGGGCACTCAGCGCATCAATATTTACGCCGGCAAAGGCCAGAATTTTACGGTATTGTTCAGGCTGTTGCCAATCGACGTAATTATTACGAAATCCTCCAAAGTAAAAAGTTGAAAAGGATGATCCACGCTTTCCAAAAGACTGCCCCACGCTATTACGAATCCAAAAACTGGTGTTGCGCAAACCCGGCACTAACCACCCGAAATTTTGTTCGGAGACCAGCGATGGATAAAGACTTCCTTTAGCCAGGTAGCTGTAGGCTGTCAGTGTCCATGAATAACCTTTCTCGTCCACCACTGCTCCCAGCGTACGACGCAGTTTCGACACGCCAATTTCTCCGGATATGCTTTGAAAGTTTTTTACAGGAGTAGCAATGTTCTGGAACTGTGGCAACACTTCCAGATCGCCATAGTGCGTTATGTCGAACCCATAGAACCACTTGAAAGGTGTTTGGATTGAGAAATTCTTTTTATACCCTACACCAAGCGAATAACCGGCCCGGCTTCGTTTGGTAGGACCAAACAGATCATAAAAATCTGTACTATTGTAGGTGGCATTAAAACTCCATTGCCAATAATCCCATTTAATTGCTCCATGTATTTTTTGTTTGTCGGCATAATTGCTCCAGGGCGAAGTCCCCACAAAAACCATCAGGTTCGACAGGCCTATCCTGTCACGCCAGTTCATGCGGTATCCAACGGCAATTGTTTCCTTAAACCCGGTAATATCGGGATAGGCACTTGACAGCGACATATTTTTTATTGGCACATAGGGAGCTTCTTTTATTGTTAAAGAATCGATGTTTATTTTGGAGGCTGGCGGCAGCGAGTATTCTATCACCTCCGGATTACGTTCAGAAGCCAGATTACCAAGATAAACGATGGCATTTGCATCGGTGATCACCTTCATGGGAATTATTCCGGGCTGCATGCCATTTCGGTGAAATTTTAAGACAAAAAGTGAATCTTCACCTATTTGTTGTGGTGAGAACAAACCAGTCTCATCATTGGATAAGAGCTCAAAAGATTTGTCTTCCAATGAGATGCGCCAAATATTAGAAACACCGGTGAAGTACGAAGTTCCAATAAGGTAACGGTCATCATTTGAAAAGCGGAACTGCGTCAGCGTATTATCTTCCAGTTCATATACAGTTTCAAAATCTTTTATTCCATTCTCCAAATTTTTTAAGTCAAACAAAACCACCGATTGTTCACCCCTGATACCAGTGAGTGTCCCAATCAGGCGGCTGCCGTCGTGCGACACATTCAGGTCGAGTAACGATTGGCCAAAGTTGGTGGTGTACATGGGAACAACCTCACTGTAAGGCTCTGGAATTTTGACCAGGGTGGCATATCCATTGTCGTGCCTCACACCCCATAGGCTACGATCGACCGGGTTAAAAGTAAAGTTGGCCGTGCGCGCATATTTAATCAGGGTTTTCTTTTTTCCGGAGGCCACATCCACCTGAACCAGGCTGCGGTATTTGGTGTTTTGCTCCGAAATAAAAATTTGCTTTTTTTCGGCATCATAGGCTAAAAATGTTACCGTGTAAAGCATGGGCGAGTCGAGTACGGCAATCTTCTTTACTTTTCCGGTTTTCAAATCCAATTCGCCGATATGCGAAATATCTCCCGGATGGTTGATTGCGGCATAAATTTTTTGTTCAGCTGCATCATATCCAACGGCAGAAACGCTGCCTAAGGGTTCAGGTGTAACAGGCCGAAAATCGGTCAGTGGATACGCCTTGATAGCATCAAGATTTTTTGTCTGGAATTCTTTTTCAAAAATAGTCCAATCTTGCCACACCGTTCTTACCGATTTTCCCATCACTTTTTTAAACTGACTGGCATAAAAGGCTTTGCTGTCATCGGTTCGGTTGTATAGTTGAATCACTTTTTCATCCCCATATTGCAGAGCCAGATAAGTAATAAAACGTGTTCCGTAGAGGTATGAATTGGCACCAACCTGAAAATCAATCGCAGACCCCTCGGTATCAAGGCCTACCACTGAATAAATGGGATAATCTTCGCTCACGATACTGCGGAAGTACATCTCGTCGTATGGTCCCAAAGCCCGGCCAATTCCGCCTGATGTCCAGGTTTCAAGATAACAGGCTATGCCTTCATGGTACCATCGGGGGGCATACCATCGAGGGGTGGTGAGGTAACTATAAACTGCCGAAAGGGGATATTTCTCATCACGTATTACCTTTCCCATGAACACTTTACGCCAAAACATATCTGTTTTGTTAGGTTTATCGGCCATTGTAATATGCGTAAGTTCATGGGCGAAAAGCCATTGAAAACGCTCACTGGAAGGGGTAATACTAAAAGCAAAATTAAAAGGAGAAAC
>Ga0180009_10002793_pt1 | contig 20328 bp, 31 predicted proteins | sample OS_PC_MetaG_FD_123537 | JGI IMG/M metagenome (GOLD analysis project Ga0180009, IMG submission 123537) | Groundwater microbial communities from the Aspo Hard Rock Laboratory (HRL) deep subsurface site, Sweden - OS_PC_MetaG | ecosystem: Environmental > Aquatic > Deep subsurface > Groundwater...
AGCAAATCGTTCTTTTTCCAATATTACTTCCACATTATCTACTTCAATATGCCATTCACCATTTTTATCTATCATTTAATCACCTCATTAGTCCCATGTAAAAGGATTATGTTTATGCGAACCTATATGTCCATTTCCTAGTGTGCACCTTAATTTATATGTTGAACTTATACTATCACATTTATTCCTATTTTCTATAACTTTGATTTCCATTATATCAACCATTTTAGATATAAAGGGGTTCAACTTTTTCATAGTATTCTGGTCTTTAGCTATTACCATGAAGTCTCCACAAAGACCAAACCATTTCCTATCCTCTTTTTTAGCAATATTAGGCATTTTCGCACATAGACCATGTTCTTCATCATCCAATACTTCAATTTTGTCAGTATTATACTCATAAAATCCTGCACTTATTATCATTTAATCACACTCCTCTCTTATTTCCCCATAAATAGCACTGCAACCTTGGTGAGAAGGTAAATCCATTCTTTTTACATATTTCCACCAATTTCTTATCTTTTTCAATGAGTTCATCCCGGTCAGTACCTTTTGACATTAGGACGACTTGTTTTTTTGATAATTGCATATCCATAATCACTTTCTCAATAAAATCCATATTATCATCATCATAGACAAACTTAAAGTGAGTTTTATTAATATTACTATATGATTTCTTATCTCCAAACCAGTCAACAGTCATATTTTGTTTTGGTGAAACAGTTATATGGTCAACTAATTGCCAAAACTCATTAGATAGTTTTATTGTTCCATTGGTTTCTACATCAATATATACTCCCAAATATTCTTTAAGGCGTATAATTAGTTCCTTGAGGTTATCTTGTATCGTCAATGGCTCACCACCTGTTAGAATAACATATGGACATTTAAATTCCAAAACTTTATTCAAAATATCAGTTATATACATATAGCCTTCTTCTTTAACTTCCCAGGTATATTTTGTATCACACCATGGGCACCTTAAGTTACAGCCCTGTACCCGTATAAACGTGCTAGGATAACCAATGTGATACCCTTCCCCTTGTATTGAAAGGAATATCTCGCTTATCGGTAGTTTATTCACATTTCCACCTCCGCCCAATTATTTTCAGTTTCATATACTCGTACTTTAACAGGACCTTGATTCCTACAATATTCCTTTATTCTTTTACAGATTTCCATTGCTAAATTCTCACAAGTAGGTAAATCTAGATAATTGTTTAGATTATTATGGTCATATTTTGTTATTATTTTCTTAATATAACCAAAATCTGCTATCATACCTGTACTTTCATGCACTTCTCCTTGAACTTCTACCATTATCCTAAAATTATGGCCATGACTTTTTCCGCACTTTGGATGGTTTGGGATATAATGGGCGCAAGATATAGTTACTTCAGTTCCTATTTTCATCTACTCATCCTCCTGACATTTACTTTGGTAATTGCAATATTTACAACTAACTAAACCATCACCCGGTTTTGGCGGAACTGAATCCATCACTAAATAACATTCCAACTCCATAATTTTATCTTGTATGTACTGCCAACATTCTTTATCCTTCAGTACTTTAAATAGCGTCCAATCCATCTGTTCCTCGTTATTATCAAAACAGCTTTCTTTATTTATGAACAATAACCATCCCAAAGGATAACTCTTAATAACTTGCCCGTCTTCCATAAACATATATGACTGGATTTGACAATAGTGATTAAAATCTATAATGCTACGACTAATCTTAAACTTTAAACTGTTAGCTGAACATGATTTGACTTCAACAGGCATCCATTTTCCATTGATGCACCACTCAAAATCCATCCTACCAAGCATGTTTAAATCCTCATTTTTAGTCCAGTTTTCTACTTTAAGCGGGAAAATTGGTTTTAATAACTCAGTTATCATTTCGTGACATTTAATTCCAATAGCAAATGCTTCATCCTGCTGTTTAATATCTTCTTCAGTTTGTTCAATTTCAGCCCCTTTCCATGCATAGTATAAAGCTCGAATACAACTACCAATGTCTCCTGGGTTATGATGTCTTTTACCTTTTCTTTTCTCGTCAAACAATTTAGTTAGCTGGAATTGACTAACTACTTCATCTTTGTTGAACTTAAAATGGTCATTTTTTATACGATGATAGATATAATCTCGTAAATCTGTATCTTGTATGATGTTATTCCGGTATTCTTTTAGATTTTCCATTCTTTTACCTCCAACTACTGCTCAATTCAACTCCTTTATCCCACATTTTTTCTGCTTCATCTTTTAAACTATTGTTTCTATTAAATATACCCCTTACTGCATTGGTTATCGTAGGTACATTAGGAACACGTATCCCTCTCAATCCCTCACAAAAATGTAATGCCGTTAGACGAATAAAGCATCCTTTACATTTTACTAAATTCATAAATTTATCAACTAGAAAATCTGTTAATTCTTCTTGCGAAGTTAACTGTTTACTATAATGCTGTAAAAGCCTTATAATCTTGGATATGCCTAACTTTTCTCTTTTTGGCATATATGCAAAATCTATTTTCCCAACATAAAAAACTGTATGATGCTTACATATTGAGAAAAAAGGGATTGATGATTTAGCCACAATTCCAGTATATGTGGTTGGAAATGTAGTTAGTTTAAACTTTGGCTCATCATATCCAACTGTAATTTCTTTCCACATTTTGGCAACTCGTTTAGAAGTATCAACTGTTTCGGACTCAAACCTGTCTATGCCTATACCATCTAATATCATCTCAACGCCTTCCTGAACCATTTGACTTCTATATGCTCTTTCCATATAATCACCTCAAAACCATGTTTTATCAGTCTCTTTCACATTATCCTCACCAAATAATTCCTTTAAATCCGCAAATTCGTCTTTGTGTTCTTCTTCATCTCCCCATTGTGATAATACTTGTTGGCTTCTATCCAACCGTTTCATAGTTACTTCTCGTTCTTTAATCCATTCATACCCATGTTCTAAGTATTGGTCTATTACATCTAAGTATTGTGGGATGTTTTTACTTGGCATAAGCCGATGTACAAATTTACGAAAAGTATCATTATGATTAACTAGCGCATTAAGTTTCCTATTATAGTCAATCATTTGCCATAAATTATGTAATGATAATAACCTTCCTGATACTGCTTTACCTTTCTCTTCATTAAACCCACGCATTGTTTCCACATCATTTACCGTACATACAGGACAAACACATGGAAGTTCATTAATATCCATATCACTTTCGGTACCCATAATTAAGTGAAATCCATGTAAATGGTAGACTCTACTTTCAGCACCCATAACGTATGTAGCACTATCTGTAGTTACTCTCATATTACCTTTGTGAGCGGCATAAGCCATTATAGGCATAGTAGAGTACCCAGCGATGCCTAAAATATGAACATTTGTTTTAAAAAACTCCATTGCAAATATTAACTGCCTTACAGTATCGGATAAATCACCTGCAGAAACTACTGCTAATGCCCATCCTTCCCAGGTACCATTAACATTTTTTATACCATTATACCATTTTTCCATTTCTGCAAAATCTCTTCCATGAAGGATATTATATAGTTCACATTTATTGTCACTTTTCCTTAACTTCATCATTTTATTAGTCATTTTTATACTATCATTTAAGCACTCTTCAAAGTCTTTGTCTATTACTTTGTGTAAATGGAGAGATTTTTTATATGGGGGATTATCTAAACACATTCCTACATTAGCGTTACGCTGATGCCATCTCATAATTTCTTCTGGGTTTATCCATACTCCCTTTGATGCTATTTGAAACCCGCCACTGTCTCCCATCAAAAAATAATCAGAAGGATAATTCCAATGCTCTCTAAACTTAAGTGACCCTTTCATATAATATGCACTAACTAAAGTGTAACGATATTGAAAATAATCAAATGGTTCCCACCAGTTTAAAGTATATCCCCATCTATCAGTGGGTAAATATTTCGCCACTGTTGCCGGAACATATATTAGTTTACCTTTCATCTTTCTGCACCTTTTGCTGTATTCTTTCTAGTTCAAGTACTCCATCATCAGTGATTTCATAAATTTTACATGAACCAATATCTTTCACATCTACCCAACCTTTCCCTAGCATAAATGATAAATCCCTTATAATGGTCATTTGACTTCTTTTTAAGTTTTTAATGATTTTTGATTGCGTTCTATTTTCAATGTAAGCACCCATTAGATATAGCAGAATTTTCTTTTGCGATTCCGTTCTAATGGCTATTAACATTTCGTTTTACCTCCTTCCTCCCTATTTCAATTGTTTCAAATAGTTCTTCCATTATTCTTTGTTCCATTTTCCATTTTGTTTCTACCATTTAACATCACATCGCACATTCTGCCAATAACTTTTTCATATTTACTCAAATCGAACTCTCCTTCTTTAAAGTTTTTGATATAATATAGTGTTTTTTTAATCAAATCATCCATATCTTCATACCTGAACTCATTTGATACTGTTTCCTTATAACTATACCGATTTGGTACAAGTGGATATGTACCAAATGTGAGAGATTCAATGGGACAATATCCGAAATTTTCTTCAATGCTTATCGAAATCATTATTTTACTTTTTGCTAGTTCATAATAGTATTCCATTTTACCTAAACCTGATTTATAATCTATCTTATCACCCAACAACTTTTTTAGTGCTTTATACCTTTTGACTAACCAAGGATGAGATGAACGTATATATGGTCGTGATGTTGTTAATAGAAATTTAACATCATCTACTTCATCACATATAATTTCTGCTAAATCCATAAATAAATTTGGTCTCTTGTCATAATCGAATCGGTTCGGGAATATAACTATATTTTCTTTCCTTGGTAGTTCGCCGTATTTTTCTAAAAACTCTGTCTTTATTTGTTCTGATAACCAAGGATTGCCTGAAACAATCAGTTTATTTGTAAGCAGACCGACATCGCTTTGTGCTGCTGTTGTTCTAATAAGTTTACTAATGATTATATTGCGGTGGTAATTTGAACCAACAAAAACCGCATTAAAACTGTTTAACCATCCAACTTCTAAATACTTCATTTGTTCATGGAATGGTGATACAAAATCTTCAGTAGTTGTAGACATCGCATGAACAAAACCATATAAGTTAACTTTAACTTTATTAAAAAGTGATAATAAATTGATACTGTGAACTAACCCAGGGAATTCTATATCTGCACAAAAAACATAATCATTATCTTTCACTTGTCCATTATGCATCATTTTAACAACTTTTCGTAATTGTGTCATTTCCCAATAGAATGCACTATTAACATCCAAAAATGCTCCTTTTTCGATGGTTTTGGTTAATGGTTTACCATCAATAACGATAACTTCATCGAAATATTTTTCAAATTCTCTAGGAAACCATGAATACCATTGGAAGGTATACCTTTCGTTTAGCGGCTGTAATGGTAAATAAATTATTCTTTTCAATTAGAACCACTCCTTTGTTTCTTTAATACTTGTGAAGTCATTTTGAGTTGATAAATAACTTTTACTGTGAGTGTCATATTTATACATTCCTATATTCCTATATGTACTAAACAGCACTTGACTTGACCAAACATCATTCCAATTTAATTTTTTTAATAGTTGACTGACTGAAATTGGATTACTATCAACTAAATCTACCCACTTCGAGTTTGTTGTTTTATCAAACCTTTCGATGGCTTTATTAACTTGCTCTCTAAAAATATGTTTCACATTATCAAACTGATAGTACGCTAAAAACTTTTGCCTGAGTTGTTCATTTCTATGCCATTTATCTTCATTATAGTAATAATCTTTAATCATACTGACTGCTTCATCTATATTACCAAAAGTTGGACAGCAATTTTTAAATAAGTTCACATATTTCTCCACACCAGTATAATATAGTAAACATGGGTGGTACATTATGTGGTCTAGCACATTTATCCCAAAACTTTCCATTAAAGATGTATTAATTCCTAACCTTGTAGTTCTATGGATTTTATAATATTCTTCATCATTTAGTTTTTCTAAAATCTCACAGTTAGTTATATTATCATCTTTAATTTTCTTTTGAATTGATTTAATTCCTCTCCCAATTGCAAATTTAAATTCTATACCTGGTAATTTTTTAACTATTTCGAGTGCATATAATCCTCGCTTCCGTATTTCGCCTGAGCCCGCATATAAGATATCTTTAGTTTTATCAAAAGGTAAAGGTTTTAAAGCAATATCATTTCTTAATGGGACCGGTACAATATCTACACTTGTAACATTACTTAGCTGATTTTGAATAGCTTTTGCAAAATTCATATTAGACCCCCATAGTGGGATATTGCTACTTTGATGCAATCCTCTAAGTATTTTTAAATAAGTAGGATAATAAAATATACTTCCTTTTGGCGGTGTGTCATAAATAACTTGTTCAACATGGACATATAACACCATTGGTATTTCACCAATAAGGTTAAAAGATGATAAAAATAATATCAACTCAGATTTCCCAGTAATAAGTAAATCGTAAATTTTATTACGTAACTGCTCTTCAAGTGCATAGAATATATCTACATACGCTTGTGGATGGTCAACAAAGATACCTCGTGATATATATTGTTTACCATATATAATATTATTTGGGTATAAAATGCTATCTTCAAAATATTTGACTTTATTTTTTTGACTGTTTGATGGTGGTTTATTTACAATTATATCGAACTTCCATCCTAAGTTATCACAAATTTGCTTATATCTTATAATAAACTCAGCTATACCGCCATAAGTCAAAGCGCTATTTGATGTATCTAAATACCCAATTCTCATTTAAATCCTCCATAGTATTGTATTAATGAAATAAGTGTTTCTTAAATGTAATTCATCCAAGTGAGCAATAGACCAATTAGAATCAATAATAAACTTCTTAACTAAATCACTTAAAATGTATCTACCTAAATTTATAACTTCATCAGGATTAGTTGTTTTATAAAAAATTATACCTTTCTTTATTTTCCTGTTCATTTTAAAAATAGTATTAAAAAAACAACTTAAAATATTAATTTGATTTGAGTTCACATTATCTAATATTTGTCGAAGTAACAAAAAGCTATCTTTTGTGCTGTTAGTGTCAAATTCAAAAAGATTATATGTTTGCCAAGCATTATACGTCTGCAAAAAGTCCATGTAATCCATATTATAGAAAACATGATTACTATTTAAGTTCATTTTATCGAATACTTCTTTTGACTTTGAGTTTATGTCAATATTAATACTCAATAAATCATCTAACTCACTCAAGTAATTATTAAATGTTCTACCTAAACCAAATGTGAAGTTAACTAACCTATAGTTATTAAAATTTTTCTTCATGCTAATAACAGCATCCTTTAAGAATATCTTTTCTTTGTGAGTATAGTTTTTATACTCATCATTGACCTCATCGCCGAATATAGTTATTTGTTTCACTTTACCACCTATCTTCAAAATGTTCAACTGCAGTTGGAATCATCCATTCGCGGCAATTTGAGCATGGTTTTATATCATATTTACCTAAGCACATATCTCTCATTAACTCATACTTATCATTGGAATCTTTCCAAATAGCATCCATAGTATCTTCATATAAGTTACCATACTTAATTTTACTATCATAGACATAGCAACATGGAACTATGTCACCATTTGCTAAAATTACTACTCGCCTAAATGGCTCAGGACATATACCCTGCATTTCTTTTAAAGTTGGTCGTGTCTTTACCCAATCATATTGACCTCCCCATGTATCCAAGAATTTAATTTTAACTTTGACTAAATCATATTTTTCTTCAAACAATGACCAATAGTTCTTCAAGTCATGTAGTTCATGTTCACTAACACCATCTTGTTTCATAGCTTTAATATAGATTTTGGTGTATTCATTTTCACTTATATAATCCTCAATACCACTAGTAATTTTATATAGCCAACCTTTTGGTACACCTTTTATCTTGGCAAATGTTGATTCATAACATGCATCTACACTCAAAATTAGAGTATCTAAATTTTTCATTCCTAAAAGTTCTTTTACCCATAACTTATCTTTAAATTTATAACAATTAGTTGCATCTTTTACTTTTATCCCATATTTACCAAATAATTCAATTATTTTAAACCAATCAGGATGCAAAGTTGGCTCACCGACTACATGTAACCCACTAATGACTTTTGTACCCTCAAAATCTCCTCGTTTAATCCATCCTTTAATTGTTTTAAGTAATAGCTTTGCTGGATTTGGTATATAATCTCCTCGCCCTTGTGGACAGCATGTGCAGTGAAAGTTACACTGATTGGTAATTTCCATTTGAAATACTTGTGGCATCTCCATTATCATCTTATAGACGCTCCATTTTCGCCATCTTCCATTGTTCTCACTTTTACATCGTTGTAAGGATATAAGGACTTGACTAAGTAATAAGTATCTCTACAAATTTGTTCACATGATTTATTATTTACATCGACTAATGTTTTTAGTTTAACTTTAAGTTCTAAAAACTCAATATCTCGGTCTGTATGATTAACCGAAACCTCAACTTTTATATGAAACTCGTGACGATGTTTAACTTTCAATATATCTGCATATCTGCCTTTCGCATTATCCCATTTATGAAAACCTTCTTTAGTGAAGTTTATCTCAACCCAAGTTTGCAATGGAAAGTCGACAATACCTTCAAATAGATAGTATTTTGCATTATGTTCCCATAATGGTTTCTGCGATGGATAATATAAATCTAACGCCTTCTTTTTTTCTTTCCAACTTTCTAATTCTATTAATTCCCCTATATTCATTTCAGTGGAATAATATTTCAAATTAAAAGACATTTTATTCTTCAACTTTTCAAAACTTGACGTTACATAATTGTGATATGGATGATAATCTGCGGGATGCGGTACAAATATATTGTAACTACTATCCAAGTTTGTAGATAATAAAAAGTTTTTACAGTTATAGTTCGGTTTAAAATCATATTCTTTAGCAAATACAACAGATTCACTTAATCGAATTTTATTAGAAATATCAGTATAAATTACTTCATCAATTTCCTTTTGCGAAATTAATCCCCATGCTCCTAAAATTTCGTCATCGCAGTGTGGGCTTATTATAATGTTACTCATAATCATCACCGTTAATATCTGTAATTACAATATACCAATCCGAACCTACATTTACAAATGGTGTTTTTACTTTCATTTACTTACCACCCTAAACCTTGAGCAATTCTTACATGATTCCAATGTTCCATATAGCATTCTGCCTATCTTACACTCCTTACATATAAAATCTATCTTTACATTAAGATTATAACTCATACTAAAACCCCACTTTAACTCTATAATTACATTTAGGACAGTGATATTTTCCTACTGATACTGTGTATTCATCCAAGTACATATTTACTTTGCAATATGGGCATTTAACTTCAGGTTTTGTAAAAGTTTGCCTTTTCATATCATCCTCATCTTCATTAATTGCTCGACCACCGTATTTTGATGTCCATAAACTCATATTTCTCAACTCCATAAATAAACGTGAAGGGCAATATGCCCTTCCGATATGCAATTATGCTTTTGGCAAAAACCTTGATACTCCTGTTCCACATTCTGGGCATTTGCCTTTTAGCATTCTTGCACCATTCTTCGCTATTACTTCTTTGGCGCCTTTTATTTCCACTTGTTTTTTACATCTCATACATCTTGCTGTTGTCATTCTATTCCTCCATTACTTTTGTTACTCGGAAAGTAACCCTGACTTTCAAATAGTTTCCTTCACCATCCCATATTTCCAACACTTTTCTGTTATTAATTGGTAATATCTTTACAACATCTCCTTTATACAGTGTGATTACTTTTGGGTTCTCTTCATCTATAATGCCTTCAATCATATAACATCCCTCCTTAAAAGATAAATTCAGTAATTTTCTTTTGACCTTTACGCCTCTCCTTTAGTTTATTTGAGTAAATTTGTTCATAGTTTCTCAAGTCGCCCATGGCGATTTCTAATTCCCTCATATTGATTTTATTGACACCATTCCATCGCTTAGTCACTATCGAGATAATTTTATGTAGGATATAGTTATGTGTCACTTCTTCTGCATTTTTCATAGTTAGCCCATCTTTATGCATTGACAAACCAAGATTTACTTGGTTTAACAGCATTTCGTTGATTTCTGTTCGTTTCATTTTGCTCATCCTCCCATAACTTTTTTAATTCATCTTCTTGCACTTTATTGGCAACTTGGAAGATTGTTGGATTCTTTTCTGCTTCAATTTCTTCTGGCGTTTTGAGTAATCCCAAATTGCCAAACATTTTGTTTAACATCCCTTGGTAATATTGTGTATCTATCCATGATTTTTTAGCAACTAACTGTTTGATTAAATATCCTCGATTGGTTTTGATATACTCAAACTGAAAACCCACCTTTACCGGTAACCCTACTGATTTGCCTTGATAGGCGAGTTTTGCACTTAAACAACCTTCACTTTTATATTTGTTTAGTGGTTTACCCATTGATACTCGCATTATCAAGTCATCCATTTCCCAGTTGTCGGGATTCATGTAATGTTTAACTAATTTATTAACCTTTTCACCATTAAGCAACTTTTCACTTATTTGAGTTATTGCATTATCCCATAACCTGCATTTATTACTACCTTTCATCGCACCACCCGTCAACCGTATTTGGTTGTCATGTCTTAAAAGGATATAATTAGCTATTTTATGAAAATAACCAGCTTTATATGATTCTTTATCTAATTCCAATTCACTTACTCGCCCAACATGTTCAGTTATCCATCCTGTTAACTTATTTTCAATATCTTTAACTTCATTACCAGTTAAATCAGTTGATAAGTATACACCATCGGTATCCCACTCAAGGATAATATTACCATATTTTTGTCGAATATAATCCATTACATAAGTAATAGCCATTCGTGCTAAACCAGTTGTGACAATACCTATACCAATATCGCAATATTGGGCATGATTATTTGTGGCATAGCCATAAAAACAATTACTTATGATTTTTGTACTACACTGTGTAGAATCTAAACCCTTGATTATACTTTTGTCTCTTTCATTTGCTAACTGTGTTTTTATATCCCCTCGTATATTACGTAACTTCTTTAATTCTTGTACCATCATTCCTTCTTCATTATGTACCTCAACTACGACATTTTTGTTAATATTTTTATCCGGGATATAATATGTTATCTTATCATTATCTTTATTTACATTAAATTTACCATATTTCTCAAATCCGATAATTTGCGTATTTTCAGGAGACAGGTTGGTAGTCATTTGTATAGAAGGATACATCCCCTTAAAATCCAATTTTGTAATTGGTTTAAATAATCCTATTTGCTCAATACCCTTTAGTGCTCCTTGTATTCGCTTACCTTTCCCTTTCTTACATATCTCAGGATACTTCTCAATATTAGAAACATCCGTAACAAATCCTTTTTTATAAAATCCTTGCGCCAAAACAATTCTGGGAATAAAAGTAGCAGTTCCTTCTAATACCATATTCAATGGGATATTTAATAAGTTAGCTAATGCAATACTCCTATCTATATATAAATCATAAACTTTACTTGTCACCTCAATATCACTTTTATTGTACTCATATATTTCTTTTTCAGTATATTTCCAAGTATTGTAAGTATCGAGTTCAATACATGGGATATTATACCATTTTGCTACAGTTTTTAACTTCCTATTCTTAATCCCATATAAAGTTTGGTCTCCCATAATGGTATCATACATATCATATTGAAACTTATCTTTAATGGCATTATAGAATTTATCGCTCAACTCATACTGTTTACTCCTTTCATAAATTCGAGCAATATCGAATCCCCGAAGATTATATCCAACTATCATATTGAACTGTAAGTTATTAATGTAGTTGATAAACTCATTAATTATATTTTCTTCTTGTCCTTGAATTATATGTATTACAAGCGAACCATCAGCAACAAATCCTGTACCAATCGCAATAATATCTCCTTGGTCAATGTTATCTTTTGAAAGTGTCTCAATGTCGAGAAACAGTGGCTTTAAGTCACCAGTATGGGGATATTGAGTATAAAAGTCAGGTCTATCAATTAGGCACCTTTCCGTGAACCTAATATGGTTTTCCCACACATCTTTCTCAAGCCCTTTCTTCTTCAAAAAAGCATTTAATCGTGATACTTCATTAACTGTTTTGAACTCGTGTCTCGTTATAGTTTCCTTTTTGCGTGATGAGTATAGGATTTTATCAACATCTTGACTACCAACCGCATATTGTAACTTCATACCTTGCTTTGAGTAAACGTATGGCAAGATTGGTGATTTAATCTCCCTAACCTGTCCATTATGGAAGATTTTTAGGTATTGCTCATTGTTTTTTATGGATGATTGAACTGATAGCGGGATGTTCATTTAGTCACCTATACCTCGAGTTATTAGTCTTATTTGTGTGTTATAACTGTTAGATAATATTTCTTTTAACTTTTTAGCACTATAAAATACAATAAGACGGTCATTAAGATTTATATTACTCATTCATTTACCTCCAGCGTCCCATCCAAGATGAACGATGATATTTTATTGACTAATCCATTCGATATACCTATAAGTCCCTCATCAAATCTGATTAGTCGCCATTGTTGTTTCGTTTTCCATTTCTCTCTATTATATACAGCAGTATCATTTATTGCCGCAAATAAATCCCATGGCCGGGGATATTTAATTGCCAATCTCCTTGCTCGCTCTAATCCTACACCTGGCATACTAGCATAAAATGATATTATTTTATTTGGCGAATCTATATGTGGGATAGGGCGTTTTAATTTTCCAAAATACCTCCCATTACTGTAGTTATCAATAAACTCAATGATTCCTTTTACCATATTACTGATGTTTTTATATGTATATACTGGCAAGATAAGATTTAAATTCTTAATGTGCTTATGAATCTTAATATGGTCATCTCGTTTAAGTTGATAGTCACTTGTATGCTGATGTACCATTAAAAGCGGATATTTACACTTTTCTAACATTCGCCCAATTTGGTCATCTAAGTGTCCTGATAGCATTGACTGATAGAAATCGCTATAAGTTTTACGTTCAATCGTGATATTTTCGAACTGAATATCTCCTACTTCCAATTCTGTAGTCATCACCATATCTACTTTATCATGTTGCTCAAACGCACTAACAGCATAAGGCGGTTCACGATTGTCCATTAGGATTATATAGTTGCTCATTTACCGTCACCCTCTACTAATATTGACAATAGATATTGGCTTTGTACTATCTCCTTTATGTCTTTTTTCGATTCTAATATAACCTTTTATTTTTAGATCCTTGATAATATCACTAATCCTTCGCCATGGGAGATGACACACTTTACATAAAGTTTCTCGAAATTCAGTAAGTGTATATTCATAATTTTTATTAAATAATGCTAACATGTCTTTCCAAGTATCACCCATAATTGCTTGGTAACGCATCCGTACAAGTAATTCAAGTATTTTTTCTAATTGACCTCCCGGTAAAAAACTTACATAAATGTGGTCAGTTAATTCATGTTCACCTCCCCACCAATCATAGTTATTTATAAGGTTATAACCAAAAATGAATTTTTTAAATATATCCCAATCAAAGTGCGGTACTTTTAATTCTGTGAGTTTTCTATTAACTTCATCAGAAAAATACACATATTGTAGTGGTATGCTCAAATAAAATTCCTTTATAACATTTCTTATAATTTCCATTACTTCCCATTTAGGTTTAACATTAATACCCTTCATTTTTGATTCTGTGAATTTTCTTATATCGCCGCTATCAGGTACATAAAGTAGTATTAAAAACCGCCTCATCATACCACTAATATTATTTACCATTTCAGGTTGATTTCCACCCCAAACTGTAATATATGTTTGATAACCAATTTCACAATTTACAAGTTTTTTGTGTACTTTTCCTGTATCTAAAATAGGTAGTAAAGCATTAATTAAATTTATATTATACTCGGCGGTACGTTGTTTCATAATAGAACTAATTTCTTCAAATCCAATTATCGCATTTTTATATTTACTGGCTAAACCTTCTTGTATAACAATACCTTGATTTGTATGATATGCTGAACCAACTAACCCAGCCTCAGTTACAATATTTTCAAAACGAGTAGGGAACCCACAGTTTGCAATAAACCCATATTCATTATGTAAAAACCCCTCGATTGTAAACGTTTTCATAAATCCTGGAGGACTTACAAATAAAATATGTAGTCGTAAATCCTTTGCTCTTCCATGCTCATAAAATATGGGGAAAGTGGCGCGATTAGGATATACTTGTCTATCTTCAGGCAAAACTTTATTCCGCAAATTAGCAATGTGGCAAGCAAAGGATGATAAAAATATTGGCACAAAGAATTGTGGGTATAGTATTTCCATATCTTTACAATATCCAACAACTTCATCTTGTATCGTACCCCCACTTACTTTTGTATATATGGGAATAGCTTCAATAGTTTCTGGTATACTTTTCACTTAATCACCTCAAAGTAGGAAATTTGCAGGAAATTTGCAGGAAATTTGCAGTGATTATATGGTAAAAATTACCGTATATTTTATGGTAATTACCATATAAATCCCATTTAAATTAGTGAGGAAATTTGACATCCGTGAAATGCACCCCCCCTTTATACATAACGTCATATGTACGTTTAATATATATAATAACGTTTATAACGTTATCAATAGCGTTAAGTAATATAATAGTAAATATATATAGCGGTAATGAGGTGATTATATTGATAAGTACATCCATACAACTAGACGAAGATGACCTTAAGTGAGCATTATCACAAGGTCGGGGTTGGCTATCGAAATTTATAAGAGTACATGGCATTAGAATAACTCCTCTATTAATTTGTTTTCATTCTCTTTACTCGCTTCCTTACTCGAACTATTATTTTTAGTTGGGACTTTAGTAAAGAATACTTCGTTTATAGTTTTGTTGGTCATGTCAAAAACATCACCAGTCTTAAATATTGGGATTTTAGATGTTTTTATATGAACTTTATAAGTTGCCTCTTTATTCTTTGTGAACTCAATATAACTTTCCATTACTACATCTACTTGATACATAATAATATCAATGTAACTTGGTATGTTCCGCTTTGCAATTATTTGACCTTCTTCGACTATTTCGTCCTTGGCGGTATATGTTGTATAAACTATCCCTTTTTTAACTCGCTGAAAAGCTTTCTCATGGATATTACGTATATTTAGTTTCCTATCTTTCCAAACACTCAAGTTGGCGATGCCCTGAAAGGGTAATAGTTGGTTATCGAATCGCATCTTCATTTCACTCATTTCTATCAATACTTCCAACCCATCAAAAATTATCCAGTCGGCATCGCCCCTGTTTCCGATTTCTTCAATTGCCATCTCAGTACATTCGTAAGTTTTAACACAGGATTCCAGATAATTATCCTTTTGCGATGTTAAAAACTTAATTATATCAACAATGACTATCTTATTACTATTGTTATACATATATTCCTTAATCCTTTTAGACTTACGGTCAAAAGATAACACGTACTTTTTTCCTGGGAAACCAAAGGACAAAGCAGTTTTACCTTGTCCTTTCTGTCCATGTATGCAAACTACCATCTTTGTGTCAGCTTCTTCAGTAAACATTTGTTTTATTCTAGTATCATCTACCATAGTCACTCCTCCTACGATTTTTTTTGAGTTAAATAACTCCTTCTACCTTTATGAACTTTTTGCCATCTTTAACTATTAATCCTGTATTAATCAACCTTTGCATTTCATTACGCAAATCTTGAGCTGGAAACCCAAACTCTTTAGACAACGCTATTATCCCTTCGGCAGTTCCTTCGCCTTTATCCACCTTTTCGAGTATTCTATCTTCTATACTTATGTACATACGTCCTTGGGGTGCCTCAGGTGCTGACTGAGACGTTTCTTCTTTAACTCCTTCTGACTGTTTTGATACATCAACTGTCTTATCAGTTTCTTTTGGTTTTTCAACTGCCTTCTCTACTTGCTCTTTAGTTTTTGCAGGTGGTAATGGTGGTTTAGGTGATGGCCGAATTGGTTGTTCACATTCCAGATAGCAGGTGTTGATAATAAATCCTTCATTTAAGTCAATAAAAGGATTCTTCATATCATCTTTAATCTCCTTGCCGCCTTCTTTCCTTGATATATATCCCATCCCGCGACCAAATACAAATACTTCTTCATCTCGAATTGCTCCCAATTCACTCAACCTTACATCATCATCATTATCTCGTAACCATTGTATATGTTCTTCGTCATTATCTAGTGGTTGCGGGTAAATCTTTAAAATCTGGTTTGGTTGTCTTAATGCAACTGAAACTGATGTGGTTTCATCTTCAGCTATACTCAACCGCAGGTTAAATATTTCATTATTATCTTCGTCCACATCAAAGATTGGTTTCATTGACTGTTTTTCACCACCTTCGCCCCATACTACTGCCTGGTTGATGAACTTTATGTATCCTATTACTGCATAATGTAGTGGTTCATATACATTCGACATACTACTGACCCATTCACGCAACTCCTCAATATTAAACTCCTTCCTAATTTCGAGATTATATTTGTTTAGCTCTATCCATTCGTTGCCAGTAGTTATATTTTTCTTATATAACGCTTTATCAATCACTACTTTATTCAATTCTTCCAAGTTTCGAAACTCATCACTATCTGTATTTATTCGAACCACACTTTTCTGAGTTAAAAAGTAGTTGTTTGACTTGCCAGGATTAAATGGGTCATGATATGCTCCCATATAATACCCAATCAATTCACCTGTAGTTGTCTCAATCTCTAACTCTCTATACAACTTGTCTACCGCCGCTGTATATGTTCGTACTATTCCACTATTCATTAGTTGTTTCACTTCTTGGTCAAAGCCTTTCCCTATTTCCTGATACTTTTGTTTTATTTTCTCCATTTTCTGTGGTGCACTCATTCTTGGCATTTAGTTCCCTCCTATTTGCAGTTGCAAAGGCTGATAATCTTTCTCACGGCATTATTCTGGTTCGAAATGTAATGCTGTTTGGGGAAGAGAAGTGCGATATTCAACCTTTGCAATTTCTGCTATTGGTAGTTTATAACTCGCCTTTCGATACATATTCCCTACCTGTATCGGCACTCCAAACCCACCTCCGGATTTGGAACATTGGAATACTTGTTTGTTCTTCGAATCTTACCAGTGATTCACTTTTCGTATGTTCTAAATACGCATATAACACTGGTTGTGTTGAACGATTTGGGGCGAGTATTAGTTCATCTGCATCTGTATGGTATGCAAAGAACCGTTCTGATTTGTTTAGTTTATTTATCCATTTCAATAGTTCGTTTATCTGCCTAAACTCTATTCTTGGCATGGTTTATCACCTCCTTTTTCAATTGTGTATGTATATCATCTCGTACTTCAAAAGGTATATCTTTAATCAATAATACCACCCTCTTTCCTTTTTAATGCTTTTAATGTTTTAATTCTCATTTTCGCAATTGCATCTGCCCCCTTTTTAACATCATCATCTAACCCATTTTCTATATAATGTTCTAATGCTTCCCTTAAGATTTGTGACTTAGATTTATGCGTATCCGCTGTGATAATGCAATCTAGATAATCACTTAGTTCTCTAGGGACATATGCACCTAACATAACTAATTCTTCTATATGACTTTTACTATTTTTTTCTGTTTTATTATTCAAGCAAATACCCCCTTTAAATTTAATGGTTTAAAAGCTTTAAACTAAAAATCGTAATGCATTACTATTATAAATAATTTTCGTTAAGGTTATCACACTCTCTCCTCCTGCAACGGCATGGGGCAAAGTTGTGATGTTCTACTTATATAAATCACCTAGTATTTTGTTTTTGTCCCATGCCTAAAAGTTTAACAGCTTGTTTTTAGTTATCATGTTCAAAACCACGTATAAACACACGATACATTTATATAGATGATATTGCATATTGTATTATGATAATAATAGAAATTGCGAATGATTTTTGTTATTGTCACAATCAAGGGAAGTGATAAAATGAATAATGATGAATGTAAGATACAGAAACTTATTGTTTTTCATCCAGATGGCATAGTTACTGAGCATACAGATATGTTACGTATGATTATAAAAATAAAAGATAGAGCAAATTTTCACTATACAGGTTTCTATAATTACATAGAAGATTGTAGAATAAGATTGCATATAGATTGTGGTATTCGTGATATAATAGTTACCGAGTTTAAAATGATAAGAGGGTGGACTGAGAAGAAATTTGAGAGATGAGATGCGTGGCATCTCATAAATGAGATGAGGTGATAAGAATGACACATTTGGTAATGGCGAGAATAAAAGCTAGTGGAATTAAAGAAAGAAACGATGTTTTAGATTTATTAAAGGAATTAGAATCTAAAATATATAAATCAACTGGTAGTGACCATGCTGTTAAGTATGAAGATGATACAATAGCGCCTTATTATGAGCATGATAAAAGAAAAACAACCAGGGGTATAGTAGGATACAACATTCATAGAAAATGTGATAATATTATAGATAGAGAATTTAAATGTGATGATGATAAAGATATTATCATAACTGGAGATAACCACGATTGTCCATCGGAGGGTGATGAAGTTTGGTTTAAGTTAATAAATAGCGTAGTTAAAAGTAAGTTTCCACATTTAAGCGTAGAAAAATATATAATGACGGGATATTATAAGTTTATACCGTACGAATAATGGTGTGATATATGACGGATGTGTATTTAACGATTGTGGTGATTGTGATGGTGGTTATATTGTTTATGGTTTGGTGGGTTACGAGGAATAGTTTATAATATAAAATATATTGAAAGAGGAGGTGATAAGAATGGGAATGAAACAATGTGAAAGCATGTTCGATATAATAAGAGCAAGGCTAAAATCTAAATATGATTACTTCGACGAACTAGCTAAAGGGCAAATAAAATACACTGAACGGATGATAAATTTGGCGGAAAGAGATGCAATCGGAGACTTTATAACACAAATGGATACATTTATGAATAGATGGATACGTGAGTGTGAGCGTATTCATGGTTAGCATCACATTACAATAAATTGGAGGTGATAAGAATGGGATGTAAAGAAATGGTTGAATTGATAATAGAGCATTTAAAAACAATGCCTGAGATGGCGGATACGAAAACAGGTATAAAAGATGAATTAGACAAAGTGATGGACATAGTAATGAGGTTAGACTCAAAAGAACTAGGACGATACGAGCTAAATAAAATAACAGATTCTTTAAGAGATATAAACGAAACCATATATCGAAAGTATTGGACTGACGCAGCTGCTGAATACTTAGAGGACCGTAAAGAGGATTTAATAGAGGATTGTAAAAAGAAATGATTTCATACGATAGAGATGCGTTTTATAAAGCGATTTATCCTAAGTGAGTAAAAGAGTAAAACATAAAATATGAAGTTTGGACGGTGATATAAATGGGATGTGAAGAGATGTTTGATTTGATGATTAAGAGCATGGACGAAAAGATAAGGGAATTAAAATTGCGAGCACTGGAGAATGAAAGAGAACGAGAACCACCATTAGCTAGTACGATAAGGATGCTGACATTAGTAAACCGGTACTTAGGTATTGAGGAATATCGTAATATGATACGTGGTTATCGTGATGATATTATAGAGGAATGTAAAACGATAGAAAGGCTTAAAAGAAAACCAGAGGTACGTGTACCAGAGATTTATCCAGATTAATAGATATAACAAGTGATTAAAAGAGAAGAAATGCTCTTAGGAGGTGATAAGAATGGAATGTGAAAAGATGTTTGATGCTATAGTCAGAGATATGGAAGAAGAAGTATGGATTGTGTTAGAAAGAACTAGAGAAGATTTACCTGAGGATAAGATATTTGAGGGAATGAAATACATACAAAGTGATGAAGATTATAGCGCAATAAGACTTCCTTCTGCGAGATTACGGGGAATGAGAGACAAATATATTGATATGTGTAAATACTAACAACATAAGTAGAGATGGTTTAATACCGATATGTATCACTAGAATAAAAACTTATCGTGATTGTGATGATAGAATATATTTTACAACTGACAAAAATGAAGCTATAGATTTATGAGAGCGGATAATATGGTTAAGTTAATATGTGACAGTTGCCTATTTCGACCGTTCTCAAGCATTTGTGAAGGCTGGTGTCAGTTATATAAATCAGCGAAGGAGGG
>Ga0180009_10002795_pt1 | contig 20319 bp, 23 predicted proteins | sample OS_PC_MetaG_FD_123537 | JGI IMG/M metagenome (GOLD analysis project Ga0180009, IMG submission 123537) | Groundwater microbial communities from the Aspo Hard Rock Laboratory (HRL) deep subsurface site, Sweden - OS_PC_MetaG | ecosystem: Environmental > Aquatic > Deep subsurface > Groundwater...
GTTGAAAGACAATATATAAAAGGGAATTATAGCACCAAGAGATGTTATGGCTTTAATTTTGAAGGTAGATTATCAGATGTAACCGGCTCAGCAAATGCTGCGCCGTATAAGCACGACGCCTCTTTGGGTGCCATTACTGATTATATACCAGAATATTTTAATCCTGTTTTTGATGGGGATGTTTGGTTTAGTTTGTGTGATCTAAGCGGTTCGTTTGCAAACCCTGGTGAGAACGAGAAATATACATCAAATAATTTAAGAAATCTTGCTTATACAAATGGCACGAAGTTTACAAGCTTGGGAAATGTTGGAGGAACGTCCGCAGCCAAATTTACAACATTTTTCTGGGGAGGATTCGATGGGCTGAATCCGTTTGTTAAATCTAATTTTTATACGTTTTATACAAAGTATCCGGATGATGGAGTTTATAAGCCATCAAGTTGTCTTGGCTATAATGATAAAGTGTCGGTTATGATCGTACACTGTGATTTTCCATTTTATCCAGCAACAAGCGATTTTACTGGTGGAGAAGTGGAGGACAACTTCTTGATTTATTCTTTAAGGAAAGCGTTGGATATTGTGTCCGATCCCGATTTTATTGATATAAACTTATTGGCAATGCCGGGTATTACAAATAAATTTTTGAATGATTATGCAATAACAAAATGCGAGGAGAGGGGAGATTGTTTGTTTATCAGCGAAATGGCGGAATTATATACTCCAGTAGGAGAAAATGACGATGTTAGAAGCATAGATTCTGTCTTAAATTATAGGGACAGTTCTGGTTTTGACAGTTCATATGCTTGTACTTATTATCCGCATTGGAAGAAGTTTGATGAAAAACTTAAGAAATATGTATGGCTGCCGCCTTCTATTGGTATCCTTAGATCGATTGCTTTGACAGATAAGATGGCATTTCCTTGGTTTTCGCCAGCAGGTTTTACAAGAGGTGGAATTCCAGAGGCAACACAGGTTTATACTCGCACAACTTTTACAGAAAGGGAAAATCTTTATCAGAAAGGAATTAATCCCATTGCGCAATTTCCAAACGAGGGAATTGTTATTTGGGGCCAGAAAACATTGCAGGTCAAAGAGTCTTTGTTAAACAGGGTTAATGTTCGTAGAATGGTTATCCATGCGAAAAAGGCTATTGCTTCTGCCGCCAAGTTTTTGGTTTTTGAACAAAACGATGCAAAGACATGGGAAAGATTTGTTGACATGGTAAGGCCAATATTGATGCACATTAAGAATCAGCAAGGATTGACAACTTTTGATGTTATTGCCGATTCAAGGACAACTTCATTGGCGGATGTTAATAGGGGAGTATTAAAAGGATATGTTATTGTACAGCCAACACCGGCTCTTGAACAAATACAGATTGGGTTTATAATTTCTAATGAGGGAGCATCTTTTGAATTTTAATGGAACATAAAAGAAAAATTATCAAAGAAGTTTCTTATTCAATACCAGCGGCTGTTTATTTAGATGAACCAATGTGGAAAGACGAGGATGAAGATTTACAAGAAGAGATATATAAGGTAATGAATATATTTGAAGTATGGACGGATTTTTCGAGAAAAATTTTACACTTAGTTTTTAGCGAATCAGTATGGGCGGAAAGAGAAGCATTAGAGCCAATGATGTTTTTAAAAAACAAGATTGCGGAGTATTTGGAAACATATTTTGGAGACATTTTAAAGGGCGAGAAACAAGCTGGGCAGGGACATTATCGATTTGTTTTTGATGCCCCGGTTAATAAGCCAGAATTAAAAATGATGTTTAAAGAATTGCAAAAAGAGTTATCGCAAGAGAATAAATATGAAGGTTTATTTAAAACAATAATCTTTCCTTGGGATAAAAAATTTATTGATGATTAAATAAAACATGATAATTTTTATAAAACAAATAATTATTTGTATGGTACAGAGGACAAAACAATGGCAACAGACGTTTTAGAAATTGACAGCATTATAACCAATCAATACGAACCTAAACGAAAGAATAGGTGGGTGATGGAAATTGATGGCGAGGAGGCCTTTTTTGTAAGAACCACTTCCCGACCGTCATTTTCAGTTGACGAACATTTAATCGATTATTTGAATCTAAGAAGGAAGCTAGCAGGCAAAGTTACGTGGGAGGACATAACGATTACTCTTTACGATCCAATTGCTCCATCTTCTGCACAAAAATTTACAGAGTGGGCAAGGTTGCAGCATGATGCTGTTTCAGGTAGGCAGGGTTATAGGGCTATATACCAAAAAACGTTGAAATTAAAAGGATTGGATCCAACAGGGGCGGTTGTTGAACAGTGGGAATTGGTAAACACTTGGTTGAAATCCGTAAATTTTGGCGATATTGATCATTCGACTGGAGATCCCATTGAGATATCGTGTGTTATAGCGTTCGATTATGCGATCCACAATTTTTAATTTTTAAAAGCAAAATTAGAAAGAATGTTTTTTAAATGAATAAGCATCAAAACAAAAAGCTCTTCAAAAAGTTAAGTAGAATTCACGGCTATCCAAAGCCAAGCAAAATTATAAGAGACAAAAAGAAGCGAGATAGAAAACTTAAAACAAAAGATTTTATAAAAATTTTGGATTTTGATATATAATGGTGTTATGGAAATTACAAAAAAAGATCTAGTAGCAATTTTTAAATCACCATCAGTAAAGCCGGTGCTTAAAGAATGTGTCAAGGAATTAATAAAAGACGTTTTAATCGAGGAGGGGTTAAGGGGTTGTATGAACAGACTAACAGAGATATTGTCTGAGCACATCAGTTCAAATACGGATATTGCAGAAAAGCCAAGAACTACCACAGCCAAAACTCTTCTTGAACAGCTTCCTGACAAAGAGACAATTGTTCAGGGACTAACAGAACAGAAGAACCCCAAACCAAATAAGATTGTAACATTAGACGATGCCATCGATGATGCTATCAAAAACAATCCTGCTGCTGTTGAAATGTTGGCCCAAGAAGAGGCAATGAAAAGAGGAATATAAAGAAAAGACGGTTTTATGTCCTCGCAATTAATTGAATTCTTAAAAAGTAAGTTAGGCAAATGTAAAAACACCAAGCATGGTTATGAGCAGTATGCGTTTAAGTGTATAGATGTAAATTGCCCTTCACACAACAAGAACAAAAATAAATTAGAAATAAACATAGACGATCCTAACAAGCCATTGATTCATTGTTGGGTTTGCGGTTTATCAGGTAGAAATTGGTTTACAATATTTAAGTCAACGGAAAGCATATCGGAACTTAAAAGCATTTTGCCGCTTTCACAAATAAGCGATGATGAGGGCGGAGATATATTAACGGCGGCAAAAGATATAAAAAAAATATTAAGTCAGAGTATATTAAAGAACAGCATAAATGATAATTTAACCGAAAAAACCTTGGGCAATTATACTCAGGTTTATAATAGCGATATTGTTTTGCAAAATATTGCTTTGGGTTATTTGATTGGTAAGAGGGGTTTAACAAAAAGAGACATAAAAAGAAACAACTTACTTATATCAGAGAACTTTCTGGACTACATTATTTTACCATCGTATGATATAAATGGCGATATGAATTATTTTGTTGGCAGAAATTATAGAAAAGCTAGCAAACGAAAGCCACATTATAATTGTTCTATAATTGGCAGTTCGGAAATAATATTTAATGAATTTAGAATAGATTTTAGCAAGCCAATAATTTTAGTCGAGGGGATTATGGATTATATAAAGCTTACAGAGCATTATGATAATATAGGTTTTATGATTGGGGTGGATAATATTAATTCAATGTTGTTAGGTAAAATTAAAGAGAATAAGACAAAAACTGTAATAATGTTTGATTCGGACGATGCTGGTGTTTACGGCAGCCGAAGGGTACATGAGGAGCTTTCGTTATATGATATATCACACAAGACAATACGGTTGAATGGTGCCAAGGATGTTGCAGAAATGACACACGATAAAATTAACGATGTCATTCAAAAGGTTGTAAACATTTGATTTTTTATGCTATAATAAAAAAATGGTCGATAAGCTTGAAGCTGTTATTCGTGAAGCTCTTCAAAGATATGAGGGGGGTCGTTGCGAACACGGAGAACTCGATGTTGACTCGGATACACGTGATTATTTAAAAGAAGCAGAGGATGAATTGTTGGACTGCATTAATTATTGTGTATTTCAAGTAATTAGATTGCGTAGATTAAGGGGCGTCGATGTGGTAGAGACAGCATGAAATTTGCACACATTGCTGATATTCACATTAGAAACAATCAATACCATGACAATTTCAGATATACTTTTAACAATCTTTATGTATCTTTAGAAAAAAACAAGCCTGATCATATTGTTTTGGCTGGCGACTTAATCCACACAAAAAATCAAATTAGTCCTGAGTTGGTAGAGTTGTTAAACGAGTTTTTGGGTAGGCTGTCAACAATAGCCCCGGTACATATTATTCTGGGAAATCATGATTGCAACATTAGGAACAGGAACAATAAAAGTGTTATTGAAGTTTTAAACGAAATAAAAAAAGAGTATGATTTTAAAATATACAATGAATTTGACATAGTTGATTTAGATTCTTATTTTCAGTTTGTGACGATTCCTTGTTTTTATGACAAGAACCAAATCAAAGATTTTTTAAGTGGAATTAAACCAAGCCCAAGCAAAACAACAATAGGACTATATCATGGAATAATAAATAAAGCCTTGCTGGAGGGCAGCTTTCAGTTTGGGGATGAGACCTTTTTAAATATTGAAGATTTTTCTAATTTAGATTTTGTTTTTCTTGGTGATATACATAGACAACAATTTTTAAACAAGAGAATAGCTTATGCAGGAAGCTTGCTGCAAAACAATTTTGCTGAGGAACCAGATAAGGGATATCTTTTATGGGACATAGAAAGCAGAGACAGGTTCAGTGTAAATAACATATCTATTGAAAGCAAACAAAATTTTTATACATTATCTTTAAATGGGTATTTGATAGATAGTGGTTATAAGATTAGGCCGGGTTCAAAGATAAGGGTAACAACATCTGATGATATTGATGACTGTAAAAAAAGGGAAATTGAAGAAGAAATATATAATAAATATCGATGTACAGAGGTGTTTTGGCAATTATTAGACACAGGGGTACAAACTTATAGATTAAAAGCAACAGCAACGCAAATAAATTTTGAGAACATTAGGGGGATTGAAAAACAAGTTGAGTTGATTGGGGATTATGTTTTGCAAAAAGGTTTTAATGATTTTGATAAAGACAATCTCATAAGACTGCATAAAGAAATATGTGCATGTCTTAATATAGACGATTTTGGGGGCGATTTTATTTGGGATTTGAAGAGCTTGTCTTTTAACAATTTGTTTAATTATGGAGGGAACAACCACATAGATTTTTCAAAGCTTAGCGGTTTAATAGGCGTATTGGGAAACAATAGACAGGGGAAGTCTTCTATATTTGATAGTATTTCTTTTGGAATTTTTGGCGGGGTTATAAGAAACATATCCAAGTTGTTTGAAATAATAAATAGACAGGTTGCTCCTTCTGTGGCAACAAGCGAGGTGGTTTTAGGCAGAGGGGGGGATGTTTACCAAGTAAAGAGAGCGATAGAGAAGGTTAAGCAAGTAAGCAAAAAAAAGGAAAAGTTTGTTTCAAAGGGTGAGTTAGAGATAAAAAAGAACGGCTTAACAATTGTTGATGATGATAAAATTAAAACTGAACAGTTGATAAAAACATTATTTGGTGAAAAAGAGGATTTTCTTTTGACCACTGTTTTTACTAGCGAAGGCGACAATAACATTATATCTACAAAGGCTTCAAAAAGAATTGATAGATTGTTTAGGTATTTTTCATTGGATTTTTTTGAGCAATTTTTGTTTTATGCCAATAAAGCCAAGAATGAGATAGACGCAGAAATAAAATATTTAAATAAAACATTATTAGATGCCGAGTCGATACACCGCTACAAAGAGTTAATAATCGATAAAACATTGGAGTTGGAAGGATTAAAGAAGAGCAAGGAAGAGCTTGATGAATATTTGTATAAATATAGCGGAGCATCACAAGAAATAATAAACAAATATAAAGACGCACATAAAAAAGTGTGCGAATTGCAAATTGAACTTGATGGCTGGGATGATGATAAAATTAAAGAATGTAGGGAAGATTTGTTAAACATAGAGAAAGCTACTAAGAAAGTTTATAATAAAGAAAACGAAATAAAGCAATTGGAAAAGATTAAAGAATATAAAATACCTTGCGGGCAAGAATTGTATCGGGACTGTCCTTTATACAAAGAATTTTATTGGGATAGGGGCGATTATAAAACTATTAAATCTGAACATGCAATTCTGAAAGAAAGATTGAATGAACTAATAAAGAAAAAGCATGTTGTTGAAAAATATGACATGTTTCAAAATGCTAAACAAGCATTGGAGTTATTGCCGGATCTTAGTGATATTAATATCGGAGACATAGTTGACAAAAGAAAAGAGAGCAATAAGCAGCTTAAAAACATCGAGGTCATTAGCAAAGAGATTAATAATTATACAACTGCAATAGAGACAAACCAAACAAGCAAAGATATTTTAGAAAAAAAGAACGCAACAAAATCCATATTAGACAAATATTGCTCTATGGTGCATCGGGACGGGTTGCCATTTGAATTGTTGATTAGATTGCTAGGAAGCGTTGAGGCAACAGTTAATAATTATTTAATGCAGGTTATAGATTTTAGGTTAAAAATAGAGGTGGACGAGGAGACGCGAGATATAATATTTTTTATACATGAGCCGCACAAGCACAATTCGCCATTGAGGGAGGTTGAGTTGGCAAGTGGTATGGAAAAAACTATTATGGAATTGATATTAAGGGTTGCCATGCTCCAGTTATCGCAGATACCTAAACCTAATTTTATTATAATTGATGAAAAATTTGGGGCTCTTGATAACGAATCATTTGATACTCTGGTAAAATTATTGCATTTTTTAAAAAGATATTTTAAACAAATTTTTATAGTTTCTCATAATAATTCTTTTAAAGATGTGGTAGATGAAATCTTGATCATTGAAAAAGATAAGAACGGTTATGCAAGAATAAATCAGTGAATTACCGCATCAGAAAACGAAGGAGGATAAGCAATCGTGGCAACAAAATTGATAGTGATAAGCGAAGATCCGAGGCTGTTTTCGGGAGTATCGCAAATGACGGAACTTGTTTTTAAAACATTAACCGAACGTGGTGATTATGCTGTTCAATATATTGCTACGGCGATACGGCACAGAAGCTATGAGCCGGTTGTTGTTAATCCAAATTTAATTCTATATCCAATTGAAGAAGGCGACCATGCTGCAAAAGAGAAAATGCTTTTTGATTTGCTGCGGGCTTCAAAACCAGACGCTGTTTGGTTTATGGGGGATCCTCATTTTCATTATGATTTATTTCAGATTGAAAATAAAATTAGAAAGCAATGTCCTTTGATATATTATTTTGTTTGGGACAGCGAGCCAACTCCTCACTATCTTAAAGACATATATGATTGTTGTGATTTTATTGGCTGTATATCAAACCTGACACATGAATTTGTAAAAAAAGTTAAAAGCGAGCCGGACAAATCAGAATATATTTGGCATTGTGTTGATGAAGAAATATTCAAGCCACTTCCAAAAGAGCAGATATATGCAACAAAAAAAGCCTTATTTGGGCACGAAGATTCTTTTGTGATATTGTGGGATTCAAGATTGGGCAGAAGGAAACAGCCGTGGTTGATGTTAAAGATGTTTAAGGAGTTTTTGAAATTTGCTGATATAAGCAAAACCTTTTTAATGTTTCATACTAGAGCAACAGACAATTATACATCTTTAAATGAATATGCAAAACATCTGGGCATATGGGACAATGTTAAACTAAATTTGGAATTATTGACTCCAGAACAGATGAATGTGATTTATAATGTTGCAGACTGTGTTGTTAATACTAGCTTTCATGAAGGTTTTGGGCTTAGTACAATAACTGCTTTAATGGCTAGCAAACCAATAATAGCTCCTAAAATTGGGGGTTTACAGGACCAATTTAAAAAAGATAAAGACGGCAATGCTTTTGGATTAATACCTATTATCATGAGGAATCCAACAGCCTCTCCAACGGCATATTACATTTATGAAGATTATTTAGATGAGGAACAATTTATAAAAACCTTGACAAATATTTATAGTAAGAATAAAATATGGGTGATGAACCAGTATGATTTTGAATGGGCGAGAAAAAGATTTGCAAAGGAGAATATGATAAACAAATGGGATGATGCAATTAAAAAAACCATTGCCGAATTTAAGCCTATTGAATATAGAACCGAGACAATATGAAATATTTGGATTATAAAGTTGTTAGTAGAAATGATAAAAACGTAACCATTCAAATAGTACTCCAAACTTATCGGAATAAAAAATTTGGTCGTAGCGCGTTTTGGCCGAAGGCTTCGGATTACACTAAGTTGAAATTGGCTTCAGGTAGTCATCCAGAGTTTGCGGTTGTTTCTGCGTTCACGGTAAAAGACAAGTTTTCCCTTAAAGTGGTTTGGGTGAGAGGGAATAATCCCTCTAAAAATTTGGATAAAATCGAAATGCCCATTGAAGTTTTTATTTGTTTTAAAAAATTAGTTACTGAATATAATGTTTGGCAGCACATGAGGGAAAGGGATTCCTGATGATAAAGAAAAATGAAATATCTAGATTATAAAACAAAAAAAACCGCTGATGGAAACATAGAAATAAAAATAATTAAACAAGATGTTACTCATGGAGGCACAGCTAATGATAAGAGTATATTGCTTTACAAAACCAAAATAAATGGGCAAGGTTGTGAATTTCGTTCATTCTGTTATGTAAATTTAGATAATGGTGTGTCTCCGTGGATTTTTTATTTGCTTGGTTTTATGGAAACCAAACAACATAATTTTGTGCCAATTAAAAAAGAACATTATAAAATATTTAGAAGACTTGTAATTGAATATAACATAAAGAGAAAAATGGAGGATGCAACAAAATGAATAGTGCAACAATAACTTGCTGGAATAGACCAGAGATGCTTTTGCGGCTATATAATAATATAATAAAATGTGATGGGTGGGAAAACATTTCATTTATAATAAACATTGACACCAAAAGAACCGCCAATGAGCAAATTTATAAGCAAGTGATCGATGTGTCGCAAGATATTTGCTGTAAGCATTTAAATTTTAAATATAAGATAAGGGAACAACATAATAACTGGAACAACAGTTTTAACTTGGTTAAATCTTTATTAGAGTTGCAAGAGCAAGCCGAACCAAATTCAATAGTATATTTGTTAGAAGACGACTTAAATCTGTCAAAAGATTTTTTTGTTTTTATAGAGAACGCATGGATAGCCGAGCTGAATGCAAGCTGTATAATTGGAGCATGGAATGCCAATGAAGATTGTAAGGCTGGGAAGGCGAACGAATATTATGTAACGACGAGATCGTATCAAAACATAGTTCCAACATGGAAACGGGAGGGGCTAGATTTTCTTAAAATATTTGATACACCGGAATATTACACCGATATTCATACTATGACCAAGTTTTTACTTAAATTGTTTCCGGATCATAGGTTTGGAAGCAAGTGGGTAGAATTAGATGGCGCGATAAGACGATATTATGAAAGCATAAATGCTCAGGTAGCTTTCCCTTGTATCGGCAGGGCTACACATATAGGATATTATGGAATGAATAGACGGGGAATTTTGCCGATTGGATCATTAGAATCGAAGGTTGAAGAATTAGAAAGGTTAATTTGTAATGTAGACGAGATGTGTTTTAGATCTAAAACATATAAGGATTATAAAACAATTTGCTTTGACAATGGCTTCGACTATAAAACACCGCTTCTAAAATTAGATTAATTTACTAATTTAAAACTAAGTATTTGCATGAAGATTAAACTGGAACATGGCAATGAGCTAATTGTCATAGATATCAATAACGTTAATAAAGAAAAGCCAGTCAATAGCATAAAGTTCACAATGTTATACGATGAAACAAGCAAAGCCGAAAAGGAAGCTGTGGAGTTTTTCAAAGGGTTTTTTGAAGATTTTAGGCACAGATACTTTGATCTGATAACTGAATAATGAAAAAAGATTTCAAAGAATTTCTATCAAAAAAATATTGTATAAAATTTGTGTGCAAGCAGAGTAGCCTGCTAATGTTTGTTATATCCAAGATTTTATTTTTTAATAAAAAATTTATGACAGATTATTTAACAACTGTTGGCAGCACTATATATTATCCCCAAGGTTTTGATTTTGTTTTGAGCAAGTCGGGAGACGCGATGTTGTTTCATGAATTTTTACATGTTTGGGATTACAGGCAGAATAAGGCTTTGTTCATTATAAAATATCTTTTTCCTCAAATTTTATCTTTGTTTGCCTTGTTTGCTTTTATATCTCCGGGATTCTTATTGTGTTTATTGTTTTTATTGCCTCTTCCTTCTGCAACAAGAACCAAGTATGAGCTAAGGGGCTATTTGGCAAATATATTTTATTATCATAAAATATTTGGTTATGAAATAGAAAGCACGAATGCATATTTAGAAGGAATTGTAGAAAATTTCACTGGCCCCAATTATTATTTTATGTGTCGTTCTATGAGCGTTAAAAGATTAAAAGAAGAATATAAAATGCTTCTGAAACAAAGCAATTTATTTAATATATATCCATATTATGCTGTGTATGATTATTTTAAAAATTTTTCTGACATAGTGCTATAATAGCATTCATGAAAGAGTATATTTCTCTGAAAGAGGATTTTGCTGGTGCTTTGAAACAGCGTTATAACATAAGCAACAACAATGTTATTCTTGAAATTGATTTATGCTTATATGTTTTTTTGTTATTGGGATTAGATGCCGATGAAAAAGAAAGCAGCCTTCGTTTGAATTTGGAAAATGAAGAAGAGGATATTGCGGGCTACTTGCCAACTACAAATTATAATTGTGAACAGCCTGTGTTGGAGCCTACGTCGGAGCCTACTATTGATGACTTACATGACGAGAACTGCCTAAAAACAGATTCAAAAACATCAAATAAATCTGTATATAACAACATAGTATTTAATGTAGATGGAATTAAGTGTAGAGGAATAACCCATTTATATGTAACTAATGGAATTAGAAGGTTTACTTTTTTGGTGGTAGAAAAAAAAGATGCAGCAAGCTTACTTAAAGTGTTAGAAGAGGTTAAGATAAAATTAGAGCAAACAAGAAAAAAGAAAAGAATGGTCAAGGTTTTTCCAGAGCATTATGGATATAGGCTTCCTGATATTATAACATGGGATGATATGTTTATTAGTGACTCAGTTAAAACTTTTAAAAAAGATATAGAGTTTTTTTTGTTTAACAAAAATTGGTTTGAAAAAAATGGCATACCTTATAAAAGAGGATATTTGTTATATGGAGAGCCCGGAACCGGGAAAACAATGACAATAAAATCTCTTATGGGTAGTTATAAGGATTTGGCAATTTGCACTTGTGTTTTTGGAGACAGTGATTTCGAGGCTTCAACGTTTATGGAATTGTTCAATTGGGCAACAAAAAATAAACCGGCATTGATTGTGCTTGAAGATTTTGATAGGCTATTTAATAAGGAAACAAAAGAATCACGAACAAGTATTATTGATGTAAGCACGGTTTTGAACGTAATGGACGGCATGATAAACAGGGAGGGAACAATTGTTGTTGCCACTGTTAATAATAAAGCAATTCTTGAAAGAAGTTTGTATGCCAGACCTGGAAGATTTGACAAAATAATTGAGTTTAATAATCCAACTCCCGAAAATATTTCACAGTTTTTAAGTAGCAAATTTAAAAATGTTGGTATCGATACAATAAACTCAACAGTGGAAAAACTTAGGGGCTGGTCTTATGCGCAATTGGCAAATATATTGGTTGAAAGTGGCAATATAGCATATGATAGCGCCGATAAAATAATTGACGATAAGATTTATTTGAAGGCTATCGAAAGCCTTTTAAAATATAAAATGGCAGAAAAAAGATATGGAAAATCCGACAGCGGGTTAGGATTTGTGAAATGAGCAAAAAACAACGGCCAACAGAATTGATAGGGAAAACGTATAAAATAGCATATAAGGACAACGAAAAAGTTTATGTAACAATAAATGAGTTTGCGGATGAGCCAAAAAGACCGTTTGAAATATTTATTAATATCCCTAAAACGGACGACGATGCGATGCTAAAAGCGTTGAGCCTAATGTTGTCCGCATTGTTGCGAAGGTGTGACAACATAGCGTTTATAATAGAATCGCTTAAAAAAATAAAATCACCGAGGGGTACATGGTTTTATGACAGAGACATCGACAGAAGCTTTTATGTAAATTCTTTACCTCACGCCATTGCATATGCTATGGAAAAATTTTTATCTGAGGGAGAGGTGGTAAGCGAAAAAGACGAAACCGATGAGGAAGAAGAAGCGCCATCGACACAAACAAAGAGTATAGACGATGTTGAAAGAAAATATACAGTTTGCCCAAAATGTTCAGAGCACACTTTGATAAATTCAGGCGGTTGTAAAATATGTATAAATCAAGATTGCGCTTATGGTGGTTGCGAATGAAAAAAAATTATTATTTTTTTATTGTATAATATTGATGTGGCTTTAATTTTTTTTAAAAGGAGAGTATTATGAATTATGATTTGGATCATTTAAAGGATGTGCTGGACAAGGCAATGAATAGTGTGTTTGACGGAAAGACAAGTAGGGTTAGCAAAGAAGAATTAAAGGCGCAGATTTGGAAGCCTACAACAGAAAAGGTAACAAAAAGGGTGCTTCCGAGACTTGGTTTCAAGTCTCCCTTCGATGTTCAATACAAGCACTTCTTAAAAGTTGTTCCGACTGCAAAAACAGTTGACGGGGTTTTGCCTTGCAATAATCTAAATGCCGGTGATGTTTGTCGCCCCTGTGAATTTGTCAAGAATCTTTTCAAGCAAAGGAATAAAAAAGAAGAGTTTAAAACGCTTATTTCTGCTTTGCGGGCAAAGATGAATGTTACGGCGCTGATATGCAGTCCTGACAATCCTCTTGAGACATTAAAATTCTGGCAATTCAGCGATGGAACATATAAAAAGTTTCTAAGCAAATTTACCGATCCCGACTATGCAAATTTTACAAACACGGATGGAGAAGGGTGGGACTGGAAAGTTTATCACAAGATTTCAGAGAACGGGAAAAAGACATTGGAGTGCGAGACGTTTAAACAATATTCTCTCAATGTCGAACCTGAATTGTTAAAAAAAGAAATAGATAGGATGTGGAACTATTTTGACGAGAACTTTACTTTTGTAATGAATTCTGACGACGTGACAAAGAAATTTGAAGAATGGGTATCTGGATTGGGTGTAGAAGAAGTGCCTGAAGAAGAGCTAGAAGAAGCAGAAACGGCAGAGCCTCCTGCTGAAGACGAAATTCCTTTTTAGAAAAAACAATTAACGGTTGTGCTAGAATGGGTTATGGAATTTCAAAAAACAATTAATACAATTATCTGCGGGGATTGCGAAAAGGTTATGGACCAGATGCCCGATGAAGTTATTGATTTAACGGTTACTAGTCCTCCATATGGGGTACTTCGCGACTACAAAGGATATATTTTTGATTTTAAGAAAGTAGCTCAACAACTTTATAGAATAACAAAGCCCGGTGGTGTAGTTGTGTGGGTTGTTGGGGACACTGTGATCGATGGCGGTGAATCAGGAACATCGTTTGAACAGGCGCTTTATTTTAAAGAAATTGGCTTTAATTTATATGATACAATGATTTATGAAAAGAATGGAAGTCAATATCCAGAGAAGAAAAGGTACTATCAGTGTTTTGAATATATGTTTGTATTGAGCAAAGGAAAACCTAAAACCGTACATCTCTTAAGGGACAGAGTAAATAAATGGGAAGGAAGTTGGGGCAAGAGAAGTAGACGGCAAAAGGACGGGACATTAACACAGGGAGATAAGGTGCCGTATCAAACTCATGGAGTGAGGTTTAATATATGGAGATACAATACCGGGCATGGGTTTTCTTCCAAAGACAAAGATGTGTTTAAACATTCAGCCTGCTTTCCCGAAAAATTAGCAGAGGATCATATTGTATCCTGGAGTGATATTGGAGATTTAATATTAGATCCAATGTGCGGAAGCGGGACGACCTTAAAGATGGCAATAAAAAATAAAAGAAATTATATTGGGATAGACATTAGTAAAGAGTATTGTGAATTGACAGAAAAAAGAATAAAATCGGTTCAGCAAGTGTTGTTTGATAGAAACGATCAAACAGGAGTGTAAATTATAAAGGAGAGATTATGGGACGCCCACCTAAAAAAGACAGTGCACAAATAGATTTTGGAGATATCAAGAAGGCTTTAAACAGTCAACTAAAGATGGAGATAATAACAGATGTTGAGCCAATAGAATATTGGGTGTCAACCGGTTCAAAACTTTTGGATTATATTGTATCAAACAAAAGAGATGGAGGATTTCCTTGTTCCCGAATCTGTGAGGTAATAGGGTTAGAGTCATGTTTGTCGGGAGACACTATAATAATTGTAGATATTGAAAGTTCTATTTCTGCTATTACAATTGATACACTAAGAGAGATGATTAATAAAGAGCCCAATAAAAAAATAAAAATATTAACACCATTTGGGTTTCAAAGAATGGGGGCGTTTTTTGATAAAGGTATGCTGAAAGCCAGAAAGTATATATTCGATGATAAAACACATTTAAAAGCGACCGATGAGCACTTGTGTTATGATTATGCTGCGGATGTGTGGAAAAAAATGTCAGAGTTTAAAATTGGAGATAAGCTAACATCGTTAAATACAAGGGGTTATTCTCAGATAGTTAAAATTGAAAAGGCACAAAAGATTAATATATATGATATAGAAATATTGCATAAGTCGCATAGTTATTATACGAATAATATTTTATCACACAATTCAGGAAAATCTTTAATTGTTACAATGGCTTTAATAAGCACACAAAAAATGGGTGGTGCGGCTATTTTGGCTGATACTGAGCACGCTGCTTCGCCGGAGTTTATGACTCGATTAGGATTGGACTTTGATAAATTAATTTATTTGGAGCCGGATTGTTTGGAAGATGGTTTTAATGCTATTGAGGCTGCTGTTAAATTGATAAGAGAAAGGAATACAGAAATTCCTATAACCGTGGTATTTGATTCAGTGGCGGGGTGTCCGGCAAGGTCAGCAATGGAGGCAGATTTTAATTCCCAAGCTATGGGTGTGGAAGCAAGGGTTGTTTCAAGATCACTTAAAAAAATAACCCAGACTGGCAAAAAAAATGTTTTATATTTATTTACGAATCAGATGAGGCAAAAGATAGGGGGCTTTAATCCATTAGGTTTGCCCTCGTACACAACTCCATGCGGATTGGCTTTAAAGTTTCATAGTTCTGTTCGCATACAATTAACGCGAGGGAAAGAAATTAAAAATAAAGACGGGGACATTATCGGATATATAACCAAAGCCAAGGTAATTAAAAGCAGAATTGCTCCACCAATGAGAACATGTGAATTTGATTTATATTTTGAGAATGGAATTGATGATGGAGGATATATCTTGGCTGAGCTATCCAAAAGAGGAATTATTGAGCAGGGCGGGGCTTGGTATGATATCGATGGACAAAAAATGCAAAAGAGCAATTTTTTAGAAGCACTGAAAACAGATTTAAGTTTTGCGGAACAGATTGATGGAATGTTGGAAAAAGCTATGGTTATAGAATATAATAATAAGCCTCTAGAAGAGATTAGTTATGCCGAAGGAGAACCGCAACCAGACCTCGATTGAAATCATAAATTGTAAGAAATTTTTATCAATAATTTCAAAGCATTATAAACTGCTGTTTTTCAAATCCGTTAAATTAGGGGGTTCATTTGATTAAGAAGCCCGCTACCCGCCCTTACAACTTTGTTTATGCTATAAACGATGTGAGAGAATTAAATAAAAATACGGTAGATGTTTTTAGGCTTTATAAATTATTTAAAGATAAAAATGCCAATCCAAAAGTTTTGATGAACAGATATTTGTCTATCGATGATAAAAAAAGTATTCAAAGTTTCGAGACATATAAAAAGATATATGCCGATGAAGATGTTAAAGAATTTTTTCCAAATATATATGAAGCATACGACAAAGTAACAAAGAGGGCAATCAAAAGCATACTTATAGACATTAATTTAGCAGAGGAACAAAAACGATATTATTTTGATAAATGGTTAAAGCTCAGGCTTATATATAAAGACATTTACAGAAACACCAATAAAAATATTTTATATGATATTGAAACAACAACAAACGGAAAGATTAAAATACACAAAGAGAGTATTGTAAATCCATTGTTATTGGGGCATAACAATTTTTCTAAATGGATTGCAGAAATGTATAGGGAGGTTTCATATTTTGATGTTTCGGCGTTTGAATCAACCGTTGCATTTAATATTATGGATATAGCTTTTGAGGGAGAATTATACGCATATCTTGCAAATATTTTGGGGGTTGAAAGAGAGGACATAAAAAAAAATATATTTAGTTGGATGTGGGGAGGAAGTAGAAACAATAAAATTATAAGTGAATTAGATAACAAATACGGCGACAGATTGAAAACCTTACAAAACAATTTTAGCACGATTAAAAGCTTTCAACATTATATTGCAGGAGAGAGTGCGGCGACGATGGGAGATATAATTATTAACTTTAACGAAAAAGTTGCTGGCAATGGGCATGTTGTTGGCATAATATATGATGCTGTATATTTTCTTTCTGCCATAGATGTATTTGATTACAAATATAAAAATCTATATTTAAAATTTAACAAAATCCTTGACAAATAATGTTTTTTACGGTAATGTTGTTTTATGATGAAAGAGTTGAAACCTTTTATAAAGATAAAGAGCATTGAAGACAAAGGGTATAGAGATGTGACAATAGAGATGGAGGCAACCAATATAAGCCCACAAAATTTTTATAAAACCAAGGGGAAACAATACAAAAACATAGAAACAGCCATAAAAAATCTATTTTTGCATCTAGACCAAACAACATATAGGTTAGTGCCATTTTCTCGCGTAGGAGAAAACAATCCGCCGCAGCCAACAAAAAAGGGTGCCTTTTTTCTTTCAATATGCGACAGCAAGAAAATGTCAGCGTGCAATAGGCTTGTTTTGCAAAAGAAATATTTATGCGTTTTAAAAATCTTGATAAACAGATTTAATATTTATTGGATGTTGCACAAACAAAAAACCCCATAAAAAAGTACAGTTTTTCTAATTACAATTATGGAAAACATAAATACAATATTAGAAAATACTTATAAGCAAATAATTGACGATAGAAATAGGACACAGTATCTATATGATAATTTGGTTGAAAAGCTGGAAGAGCAAGAACAACCAACAGAAAATTTGGCATGGCATTTAAATTATGGCATGATTATTTCAAAATATATGGAACTTTTAACAAAAATCAATGAGCAACAATTGAAGTTGATATTGATACTTAAAAGTGTAATCGATGCAGAAGAGGATAATACATTAGAGGAAATTTTAGGAGCCAACAATGGAAAAGCCGATGAACAAAAATGTTTCTAAAGATTTTGAAAAAGCTTTAAAACAATACACACAAGCAGCAGATAACCTAAAAAGAGCGCTTGAGCAATTCAATTTTGCAAGAAGCAAATTATTTTCTTATATTAAAGAGCAAAAGGATGATAAACAAGCTGGTTCAACAAGCGGCAACTCTGTTGGCTAAAGCATATAATCCACTTGCGAAAGGATATTCATGGAATATTTAGATAAATTTTCTCCCGACATAATAACAATGTTTTTGAATAAGAATATTAAGCAAAGAATAAACGATGAATTATTTAAAAATTTATCAAAAGTGCAACGGTATAGCTATAAAGGAATTGTTCTTTTAGTCGATATTGACGGCAATAAATTATCTGGTCAAAATCCTCCAAATACAATTATATGTAGATTATTAGAGGTTGACGGAGGCCTTGAAGACAAAACAATAATGGGTATGGCAAACAGAATTATTTATCCAGGTTCAACCAGCCCAATTAGAACAGGAGAAGTAGTAAATGTAATTTATAACGATGAGAGCATGACCATAGGTTATTGGCTTCCATATTCTACTGGAAAAGAAAATTTTCTTGCCAATAATACAAGTGATAAAGATTATAAAGTAAAAAGCAATTTGCTTATGGATACGCAAAATAGTCCATATAAAAACATGGTGATTGACGAGAAAAAAGTTGATGAATTGATGGGCGATCAAGATATTAGGGACATGCTCAATATTAACGATGATGATAAAGGAAGAGCCAAAATTAAAGAATATTTGATGGGAGATGATGTTTGCTTAATTGAGTCTGCCCCACCCTTAAAAAGAAGGGTTGGCGATAATGTTGTAGAGGGATATAATAATGCGATTATAATTTTAACTGCCGATAGAAAAAACGAAATAGGAAGTGGATATTTTAAAAAGGGTGATGCAGGAGCCATCTATAATATTACAGGAAGGAGAACCGCAGACCTTGATTTAATCAATGACAAAACTGTTATATATCAAAGCAGCAAATGCGATCCGGATGGTAATTTTGGTTTACCACAAGGGGAACATGATGTGCTGGAACAATCAGCAATAGGATTGCAGTCAGCCAATATTCGTTTATTGTTTGATTTTTTGAGAATATTTTCAAAAACTTTAAAATGCTCTATTGAAATTACTCCGGATGATAAAATAATATTAGTGCAGGGAGATACTAAGCTCGAATTTAAAGACAATACTATATCTTTAAAGAGAGGCGAAGCGAAAATAGTGATAAATGAGGCGGGCAATATTGATTTTGAAAGTTATGAATCTATAACGATTAATGGTAAAAATGCCTTTGTTAAATATAATGAAATGATGGGCTTGTTTAATAATCATACGCATTTAACGCCGATGGGTATTTCCGATGCACCTTTGAACAAAATGGGAGATGGTGAATCTACTCTTACATAAATGGAAGAACTTTTAAAAATTACTTTGTCCGAGCAGGATTATCAATTGTGGTTAGAGCATAATAAAACTGAACAAAAAACAAAAGATTGGGTTGCTTTTTATGAAAAGTTTTTAAGCTTGCACAATATTATATATGTATCAATTGCACAAGATGATAAATCTCTAAAAGATTTGGAAGACTTTGAAAAAGATGAAACCGGGATGCGAGTGCTGGCTTATTGGAAAGTGCAAGTAGAGAAAAAGGGTATGATAGGCAAAACGGTTGCTGAAAAAGGAGAGCCCTTGCTTTCTTTGAATATGCTCGAAAGCCAGAAGTCCCTTGGCAAGAGTCTCATCATAAAAGATTTAGGATTAAAATTTATAGATGAAGTTCCACCAGCCAAAATTTCTTTTCTGTCTCTCTTGCCGCCGATAATCGTAGGTGGGTTTTCAACAATGGTAAAAGAGGTTATAGAAAAAGTAAAGGATCAGTTTGGCGAAGAAACAACCAAAACAGTTTATAAAAACAAAACGGAATCAAGCCTTATGGTGAATGACGAAGAAGCTCAAAAAGAAAAAAATAAAGAATTAAGCAAGCTGCCGCCCCTGATTCATAAACAATTAAAAAATAGAATCAGTATGAGATTAGTTATAGATTCAACAAAAAGTGTAACATTTGATGCGGCAAATCCAGCAGGAATACCACCAACAATTTTAACGACCATTGAAAAAATATTTAATTACACCGATGTTGAGCCTTTGCTTGATCCACTAGAAAACGAGCCACTTTATAATAAGTTTGAATGGTTAAATGAACTTAATCAAAAAAATAAATTAAATATGCTTCTACCTCACGTTAGAAAGTTGGTGTTTGAATGGATAGATAAATGTATGGAGGCTGGAGTTAAAATTTATATTACGGTAACTTTTAGATCAGAAGCCGAACAAAAAAAAGCGTTCGAGAAAGGTAAATCGGATTCCAAAATTCCTTATTGGCACGGGACAGGAAGAGCAATTGATTTTGCAATATATGATAAAAAAAATAAACCCAATTATGATGCCAATAACAAAATTATAAAAGAACAGTATACAATAGCAGGAAAAATTGCTGAGAATATGGGTTTTAGATGGTTAGGATATACAGAGTTGATGGCTACAGGAACCGGTAAACCCTTTCAGGATCCATATCATATTGAGTTCAGAGAAGGTTTAACGCCACAAGAATCATGGAA
>Ga0180009_10002796_pt1 | contig 20319 bp, 19 predicted proteins | sample OS_PC_MetaG_FD_123537 | JGI IMG/M metagenome (GOLD analysis project Ga0180009, IMG submission 123537) | Groundwater microbial communities from the Aspo Hard Rock Laboratory (HRL) deep subsurface site, Sweden - OS_PC_MetaG | ecosystem: Environmental > Aquatic > Deep subsurface > Groundwater...
AAATCGGAAATCGTAAAGAGTATTTTGCTTGGCGGCGAGCGTTAGCGAGCGGCGGCGGGGCGGCTTCCTTTGTTTAGGAATTTTTGATAAAATAGGTTCGAGCGTAATCGTATAAAGACTCCAGAATAAGACGCTCCTCACCGGGGCGTTTTGTTTTCCACTTTTTCCTTCGTCCGAAGTCGTGAAATGCGATATACTACGGACGATGTCTCCACGGAATCCAAAGGGACGCTCGCGTGTCCGTCGCATCAAGGATCTCGACGGATGTCCGAACACGGAACAGGCGCGACGCACTCCGTCCCGCGTACGTCTTTTTGTGCCGTCAGGTCCGAACATCTATCGCGGCATCCTTGTCGCGTTTCTCCTCTTCACCGTGCTGTTGGGCGTCAGTTCCTATTCCTATCTCAACAGCATCATCGAGACGAGGGCGCAAAATGCATTCCTTCTCGACGCGGCTCGTGTCGAGACGACCCTGCGCGGCGTCATCTTCAACCATGAAAAACTTCTCTTGAGCGTGAAGGGGCTCTTCCTCACGAACCGTGCGGTCGGACGGAAGGAATGGGACGTCTTTCTCCGAACCCTCTCCGTCGAAGACAAGTTCCCGAACATGACGTCCATCTCGTATGCGACGTATGCCGTCGGTCCGGAGGCCGACGCCGTCTACGCGGACATCAAGACGGATCCGGATCTCCCGACCGAGACGTGCGACAGCATTATCATCCCTGTCACGCCCTCCGGGACGGAACGGATCATCACGACATACGTCTACCCCGATTGGAATTTGAGCGGCGTGGGCATCGACCTGACGCGTGGACCGGATCTTATCGATACATTCCGATCCGGTCGCGATTCGGGCGAGGTCGTCGCGACGGCACCGCAGACACTGCCGACGGGCGCCAAGGCCTTCACGATCGTGATGCCCATCTACCGGAACGACGCGCCCGTCTCCACATCTGCGGAACGCCGGGCCGCGCTGAAGGGATATGTCATAGGAACCTTACGGATCCCGAGCTTCTTCGACGTGTCCGCCCGACGGGTGGACATCCCAACGGGCATGGACGTCGGCTTGTCCGTCGGTGACGAGCGACAACCGGACTTGGAGGGTTCCGATCGGCCCGACTTCCCATTCGGCATAGATACCCTGGAATTCGATTCCTTTTCGCAGGAAACGACCTACGATCTGTTCGGACAGCGGCTGACCCTCGTCTTCCATGCGCCGGGGACCTATGGATTGAGTGCCACGGAACGCCTCCTTCCCATCATGGTCCCCGCCTCCTGCGCAATCCTGTTCCTATTGCTTGTCGCCACGCTGTTCTCCTTCACGCGCATGAACGTCCGCGCGAGACGCTTAGCGGAACGCATGACACGCGACCTCTCCGAGGCCCAGCGGACCTTCGAAGCGACGGTCGAGCAGCTTCCGGTAGGCGTCTATCTCGCGACGGTCCCCGAAGGCAAACCCCTGCTCATCAACCATATCGGTATGGAGCTCATGAGACGCGGCTTCGAACCTGGCGCAAAACGGACGTCCTACACCGACGTCTACCGTCCCCTCCGCGAGAACGGCGAAGACTACCCCGTCGACGAGCTCCCGCCGAATATCGCCATCAAGACCGAGAAACCCAGCATGAAGGACGATATCGTCCTGGAGCGGTCCGACGGGAAACGGACACCCGTTCGCGTCACGAGCGCCCCTGTCGTCGATACGACAGGTAAGACGTTCGCGGTCGTCGTCGTGTATGACGACATCGGCAAGGAACGGGAAATCGACCGCGCCAAGAGCGAATTCGTCTCGTTCGCCGCGCATCAGCTAAAGACCCCGCTCACGTCCACCCGCTGGTTCTACGACCTGCTCGATGACCAGGAGACGGGCCGGCTGAACGCAGAGCAGAAGCGTTATCTCAAGGAACTCCGTGAGATCAACCGGAACATGTTCGATCTCGTCGAGTCGCTCCTGAACGTCTCTCGGATCGAGCTCGGCGTCCTCAAGCCGGCTCCGGAACCGTTCATGCTCCCGGACCTCATCGACAGCATCCTCAAAGAGATGGCGCCGACGATCCGCAGGAAGAAACTGAAAATCGCGCCCGAATACGACCGTGTCTCGACCGTCATCGGTGACAAGAGGATGTTCCGCATCATCCTGCAGAACCTCATCTCCAACGCCCTGAAATACACCCAGAACAAGGGAAAAATCCTGGTGTCGCTCTCGAAAAAGGGTAAGACGGTCCAGGTGTCCATCAAGGACACGGGGTACGGCATCCCGAAGCGGCAGCAGGAACGCGTCTTCACCAAACTATTCCGCGCGGACAACGTCCAGGATAAGCAGATCGAGGGGACGGGGCTCGGCCTGTACCTCGTGAAGGCCATCGTAGACAAGCTCGGCGGCCACATCACGTTCGAGTCGAAGGAGGGTAAGGGCTCGACCTTCCTCGTGACCCTCCCGCTCGCCTGACGCCCATGCCCACGCTCGCGGATATCCTCTACGAATTCTCGGTCTGGCATGAGATCGGGGGGTCGCCGTTCAAGCCGCGCGCCTATGCGCTCGCGGCGGAATCCGTGACGGCGCTCGGCAGCGACGTGAAGGATACGTGGCGGACAGGCGGCGTGAAGGCACTCGTCGCGTTGCCGGGCATCGGGCGATCCATCGCGGAAAAGATCGACGAATACTTCCGGACAGGCCACATCAAGGAGTACGACATGATGAAGAAGCGGTTTCCGGTGGACATCACAGGTCTCACCCGCATCGAAGGACTCGGCCCCAAGCATCTCGCCGAGCTGTACCGTCGTCTCGGCATCACCGACCTCGCAATGCTCAAACGCGGCCTCACGCGGCATGAGATCCGCTCGCTCCCGGGCTGGGGCGTCAAAAGCGAGGAACGTCTCGCGAAGAACCTCGCACTCATGGAGCGCTCGAGCGGACGTCATCTCCTCAGCGAGATCCTGCCGATGGCCGACGACATCGTCGCGATCCTCTCGAAGATCCCCGGCGTCCGACGCTGCGTCTATGCCGGTTCGCTGCGTCGCAGGCAGGAGACGGTCGGCGACATCGATCTCATCGCCACGACGGACACCCCCGCCCGCGTCATGGACGCGTTCGTCGCGCTTCCGCTCGTCGAGGCCGTGCATGAGAAGGGCAAGACGCGTTCGTCCGTCCGGCTGCGGAACGGCATCGACGCCGACCTTCGTGTCGTCCCCGACGAGGTCTTCGGCGCGACCCTCCAATATTTCACGGGCGACAAGCGCCATAACGTCCTCCTGCGCGAACGTGCGTTGTCGAAACGCCTGACTCTGAACGAATACGGGCTCTTCCGCCTCGCTAAAAAGAAGATGGGCGAACGCCTCGCCTGCGCGACCGAGGAAGACATCTACGCCCGCCTCGACATGGAGACCCCGCCGCCCGAGATCCGCGGCGGCGGCGATGAAATTGAAGCCGCGTGGACAAAAACGCTCCCCCATCTCCTTCCCTACGGCTCGGTGAAAGGAGACCTCCAGGTCCAGACCGACTGGACGGACGGCTCCGCCTCCATCGGGGACATGGTCACGGCCGCGAAGGCCGCCGGGTTGTCGTACCTCGCCGTCACGGACCACACGAAGGCACTCGCCTTCATCCACGGACTCGACGATGTGCAGGTGAAGAAGCAAGGCCGGGCCATCGACGCGTTGAACCGCAAACTCCGGGGTTTCCGTGTTTTGAAAGGGACGGAGTGCGACATCCTGCGCGACGGCGGCCTGGACCTGAAGGATTCGACGCTCGCCTCGCTCGACTGGGTCGGCGTCTCCGTGCACTCGCTCTTCAACCTCCCGCGGAAGGCGCAGACCGCACGCGTAGTGAAAGCGATTGCGAACCCGAATGTCGACTGCCTGTTCCATCCGACCTGCCGCATCATCGGCAAGCGCGAAGGGCTGGACCTCGACATGGACGAGGTCATCGCCGCGGCGAAAAAGCATCGTGTCGCGCTTGAGATCGATGCCTATCCGGACAGGTCCGACCTCCGTGATATCCACGTCCGTGCGGCCGTGCAGGCGGGGGTGAAACTCGCCATCGACACGGACGCACACACGCCTGACCATTTCCGCTTCATCCCCTTCGGCGAAGCCATCGCACGACGCGGCTGGGCCACGACCGCCGACGTAGTGAACACGAAATCCGCGAAGGACCTCCTCGCGTACCTGGACAAGAAACGGAAACGTCGCGTATCGTAGGGCCGCGCCCGGGTGGCGGAACTGGTATACGCAAGGGACTTAAAATCCCTGACCCGCAAGGGTTTGTGGGTTCGAAACCCACCCCGGGCACCATGAAAATACCTCGCGATATCGAGGTATTTTCTTTCCGCCGGACGATTACCCCTCCCGATACCTTGACAGGAACGACGTTTTCGTGTAGGTTACAGGGTCGCTCGAAGGAGCAGACTCCGTCGGTCATCGATTACGCGGGCAGTTCCGCGCGACGTGTACGGACGGGAAGGTCAGGAGGTCACAGGATGGAACGCGACACGATGCTACGCCTACAGCTTCAGCTCGTGGAGCCCGAGGAATTACGTCCTCAGACGACGGACCGCACGGCGGAACGCGTCACCCTGATGTCCCTCGATACGGACATGTCGCTCCTCCCTCCCGCGGACGGGAGGCGCCCCCCGATGGGGGGCCACGACGTCATACGATTCGGCTTCGGAGGATGCCTGGCGATGGAACGCTGGACCATCCGCCTCCCTGCCCGCGACACGGACCTTCTCCATGCCGTCATGGCCGGCCTGAAGCCGGAGATGACTCGCCACGTCCTCGACTGACGACGGACACGACACCCTGATGTGCTCAAGCGCATCGCGAACATACGCGTGATGCGCTTTTTCGATTCCCTAGGTGGTCGGCACGGCGCATGACCACGCGAGGTCGAACATGCTCTGGCATAACCGCGCGACGTCCGCGCCCTCGATGATGACGCTCATGGGCCTCGGGGCCGGGATGCCGATGAGGATGAACGTCTCCACGATATTCAGCTCACCTTTGAATGGCGCGACCTGTCCCGGGATGCGCCGCAGATCCGTTCCTCGCTCGAACTTCGGCAGAACGATTCCCGGCTCAATCGCGTAGAGCACCCGCATCTTCCCGACATGGCGAATGGACTGCAGTCGCTTCCCTTCCTCGATAGTCGCGGCGCGCGCCATCGACGCGTCATAATGCAGGAAGACGCTAGCGCCCTGCCCTGGCGTGAGAAGTTCCTGTTGGACGTCCCGTGCGGCCGCGACGCCTTCATCACCCTCGAAGAACCTGACCTTCGGCTTATCCTCGACCGCGTTGAATAGTGCCATGAACTGGGGCATCGCGGACGAGAGTCGTGCCTTCCGCTCCTCGACGATCTGCAGTTCATGCGCGACGGTCGAGAGCAGCCGTTCCGGTGATTCGGGCGTGAACAGGTTCTTCTTGCCGCGTTCGACACTCGACATGAGGCCGCGGCGCTTGAGCGATTCGAGCATGACGTAGGCCGTCGCGCGGTTCACGCCCGCCTTCTTCGCGATATCCTGCACGCTTGCCGGACCCAGTTCGAGCATGGCGAGATACGTGCTGGACTCCTTGTCCGAGAGCCCGAGCTCGAGAAGCTTGGATTTGAGGTCGTTCATATCATGTTCATTCCCACGCCGTCAGGACGGGAAGCGTCAAGGCGGCCGTGTTGTTCCATGTAAAAGCCGCGGCGCGCTGGATGCCCGCGGCGCGGAGCCGTTCCTTGAGGCCGCCTTCGTCCGCGATGCGCGTCATGGCCTCCGTCATTTCCTCCGTGCCGTCCGGCGCGAAGAAGATCCCAGAATCAGGACCTATTACCTCCGGCAGGCTCGCCGCGTTCGACGAGAGGACGGCGCACCCGGACGCCATGGCCATGACCGGCGGGATGCCGAAACCCTCATACAGCGACGGATGGATCAGGGCCTCGGCCGCGTTCAGGAGATACGGCAGGTCCAGTTCCGGCACATACCCGAGCTCCTGAATGTCTGACTTTATGGACGACGCGTCGATTTCCTTGCGTACCGCTTCGTATCCGAACCCCGGCATCCCTACGAGGACAAGCTTGTACGGATCCCCGACGCCGCGGCGCGTCTTGAAGTGCGTGAAGGCGCGCACGAGGTTCACGATATTCTTCTTGGCCTCGAGCCGCCCGATGACGATGAAGAACGGCGACCCGATACGGTGACGGCGCAGACGCTCATCGATGGCCGTCCGGTCCGCGATGGGACGGTACAGGTCGTGGTCGACGCCGTTTGGCGTGATGGCGATGCGTGCTGGATCGATACCGTATGCCTCGGCGATCTCGCGGCCACTAAATTCGGAGACGGTGACGATACGAGCGGCGCGCTTCCGAATCTCCCGCATGGCGATCTCGTGAATGCGGACCTGCCGAGGTTTATAGAGCTTCGGAAAACGATGGAATCCCACGTCATGCACGGTGACGACCGTCTTGGCCGGGCTGTAGCGCGGCAAGGTGCTCCCCGGAAAAAACGCGACGTCCACCTTGCGGCGCCAAAGCTCCCATGAAAGGCGCGCCTGCGTCCATCCATACGGCAGGGGCCATCGCGCGCGGACCTCAAACCAGTTCGCTGGAAGCTTCTCGAGCCCGCCCTTCAGCATGACGTCCGTATACAGAATCCAAGAATTCCCATCGGTCTGCGTCAGCTCCTTCATCTCCTGGATGAGGTGCCACCCATACCACTCCACGCCGGTCTTCTTCGGTTTGTTCGCGCGGCTCGCCTCGATACCGATCAACATGTCAGGAGTATAACACGTTGACCGTGAGGACGATCCCTACTTGGTTCCGCGGTGGGAAGAAGAATATCCGCTCCTTGGATGACGTCAAAACCGATAGCCTCCACCCGTCGGTAATTTTTGATTGCCGGCCGCTTGACCTCGATATCAAAATCGAGGTAGATTCGGCCGAGGAGGAATCTCATGCTGACACTGGAGCAGCTCCGCGAAACGTACTTTTCAGACAGGCCCGTCACGCAGATTTTTTTCGGCGAACCGTACGCACCGCGGATTGTGGAACCGGTTCTCGCCGAAACCGACCTCAATCCCATCGACCCAGAACTCGACGTGGAGATCCTGCAGTCGATTGCCGCAGGGCAGTATCCCGTCCTCGTCCTGATGTACGATGAGTTTTCGTTCGACCGCCACGTGTCTGAGGACGCGATGCGGACATACCTCCGGGAACGGAACAGCCGTCCCGACCCACGCGTCTTTGCGTCAGCCGGCCCTCACGGCATCCATGTGGAATTCTTCCTGCGGTTCATCCCGCGCATCGGACCACGACCCTGCACTCTCAAAGGCGTCGGACGCGACCTGAAGTACTACTTCGCCGCGAACCCGGGTGAACATCTCGTCATCGCGACCATCGGCCGTGAACCGGTCCCCGGGACCCCGGTCGAGACATGACGAAGGAGTCGGCCGTGAACCTTGCGGATATCAAACAGCCCCTGTTCGGGACGCGACCGGTGTTCCAGCTCTTCTGCGGCGAACGGGCTTCGGGACCGCTCTGCGACACCCTGATTCCCGACCGCCTCGTCCCGACCATCGACGACGAGGATATCCTCGCGGAACACGTCCATCTCGCCGGACTCTATCCGATCCTAGCTTTGGGGTTCGAACCGACGTTCATTAAGGAGGTCGATGCCAGTCTCCTGCCGGACACGCTCGCCCTCATGCACCTAAAACGCTCATCGCACCGCTTCGGGGCCATGCGCCGGGTCGACGCCCTCGACATCATCCATAGATGCCTGACGCATCTCAAGGGCAGGAACCTCGAAACCTACCGGCTCAGGAACAGCCTGACCATCTACATCTACGCCTCGGTCTTGTCCGGCGAACGGCTCGTCACCCTCACGGTCGGCATGGTGCCCGTGCCGGGATATCCCGGCGCAATGGCCTGACAGACCCCCTCACGACGGCATCCGCCGTCGTTTCCGTTTGACAATATCGCGGGCGTAAAGGTCATAATAGATGTCCTTTCATCACGCCGAAGCGTCAAACTACGCGAGAGAGGTGCTACGTGCAGGACCGAATGATCGGAGGCAAGCTCGAAGTCCGTTGGTTCGCCTTATTGGAACGCGCGGTCCGTCTGCAGGGCGGCTCATGCGAGGCGATCCGCCACGTATTCTTGAATCCTAAAAAGGTCGCGAGACTCGCGAGCTACGTCCTTTCACTCGCAAGCGAGGAGACCATCGCGACCGTCCTGACCACCGACCTACCCTGAGAGACGCGGCCCATCGGAACACCGCTCACCCGCAGGTAACGTTACCCGCGGGTCTTGTTTATGACGACAGGATGCTGCGCTTGTAGCTCTCGAGGTTCTCGAGCGCGATGCCGGTCCCCTTGGCGACGCAGAGCTGGGGGTCGTCGGCCACGAATGCCGGCACGCCCGTAGCATCCGCGAACAGCCGATCCATGTTTCGCAGCTGCGACATGCCCCCGGACAGGACCATCCCCTTCTCCATCACGTCCGCGGAGAGTTCCGGCGGCGTATTGTGCAGGACGTCCTTGATGGCGTCCACGATTCCGCGCAATTCGTGTTGCACCGCGTCCGTCACGTCATCGGACGTCACGGTAATGATACGCGGCAGACCGCTGATCATGTCACGACCCTTCACCTGCATCTCGAGCTTCTCCTCGAGGTAGAGCGCCGAACCGATGCGGATCTTGATATCTTCCGAGGTGCGTTCGCCGACCGCGAGGCCGTACTTGCGCCGGATATGCTCCTGGATGGCGAGGTCGAGCTTGTTGCCGCCGATGCGGACCGATGCGCTCGAGACGATGCCGCCCAGAGAGATGACTGCGATCTCGCTCGTGCCGCCGCCGATATCGATAATCATATGCCCGGACGCCGAACCGATGGGGATATCCGCGCCGATGGCCGCGACGACCGGTTCCTTGATGATGTATGCGGCGCGCGCGCCGGCGGAGATGGTCGCGTCAATGACGGCGCGACGCTCCGTGGACGTGATGCCACCCGGCACCGCGACCATGACCTCGGGACGGAAGATGCGCATGCCCCCGAGCGCGCGGTTCAGGAAATACCGAAGCATGGCCTCGGTCGTGCGATAGTCCGCGATGACACCGTCCTTGAGCGGTCGCCGCGCCACGATGGTGTCCGGCGTCCGACCGAGCATCTCCTTGGCCTCCTTGCCGACCGCAAGGATACGCTTATCCGCAAGCGACACCGCCACGACGGACGGCTCGTTCAGGATAATCCCGCGTTTTGGCAGATACACCAGGACCGTCGTGGTCCCGAGGTCGATGCCGACTTTTTTCGCGAACATGGAAGGGTAGTGGTTGTGGATCCGCGGCCGACCAGGACAAGCCGTCCGTGGACGACCTGAAGGATGCGGGACCCTCCGTTGCTTAAAATGTCGTGACGAACGTCCGATCGACCAGCGAATCCGTCTCGACCTGGTAGCGTGCGTCTCCCCAACGTTCTTCCTCCTCAGATGGCGTCGCGGATAGGATGTTCTTACCGAACGAGAGGTCCAACGTCAACTCCATGTCGTCGACCCCCGGCTGCTTCTGCCAATCCAGGCGGTATTCGCCATCAACGAGGCGGTACGCGATATCCGGCGGGAGCCGATACGTGAACGACAACTCGCCGGTCGCGCCGGGTTCGACGGACCAGAACGCACCGAAGACCGTCTTGCCGAGGTCATGCATGACGTCCACGGTCCCTGGGATGACGCGGTTGCCGGTCTTGTTCAGGTCGTCCTTCATTGCGCCCTTCGACGAGAGGAACTCGCTTCCCTCGGGGACGTAGACACGCGTGTACGAACGGTAGCGCGTGTACCGGTAATCGCTGAACCCCTTGGCCGTGTTTCGGTAGGTGAGCGTGACGGTGGCGCGAATCGGCCGCGACGACTCCGTCGCGTCGACTTCGTAGCGCACGCGCTTTTCCATCGCACCGTCGGTCTTGAGCGCAGCGAGGTTCGCGTCCACGACCTGGAGGTAATCCCCATCCGTCGCCGTGGTCCGGCCGGACCATCCTCTCCTGTCGAACAGCTGTTGGAGATCCGCATCCTGCGAATAAATCAGTATCTGCTTGCGTTCGAGCGCCTGCGTGACGAGGTCCAGGATTTCGGGCCAACGCGAAGCCGGCAAGGCGAACATCCGTGCACGGATGGCGTCACCGATCTTCGAGACGACTTCCTTGCGTTTCTCCACCGGGATGCCCTGCTGATGCCAGCCGACTTCCACCTGGAACTCGAGCTTCTCGAAGAAATCCTCCGAGGAATAGGTCTCGCCATCGACCTCGATGGGCCCTGTTAGTCGTAGGAGGGACTCGAAAAACCCGGGTTCGAGCGCAAGGAACGTGGTCGGACGTGCCGGCAACGGCCCATGCAGCTGCATCTCGGATTCACGCACGAAAAAATCGAGGACCTTCTCGGCGGACGTCGGGAAATCCGGCGACCAGTTGGCGTCGCGCAGGAACCAGTTCGTGGACCCGAGGTACCGCTGGAGCGGCTCGGGCGGCGTCTCCTTCCACACGCCGGAAACGGGATTGTCGATGGAATAGACGTCCATGAAAAGAAAGGTCGGCTGATCGCCCGCGTCCCACGTCATGAATCCGATGGTTCCGATGAACCCGCCGCCCGGACGGATCTCGTCGGCGTTCTGCAGGGCCATGAGATAGTGCCGTGGTTCCGGATAGCCGGCCATGGGCACGAGCACCTCGATAAGCGGGATGGCCTCGGTGAGCGAACGCTGAAGCATCGGGATGACGGCGGCGAACGGCGCGAGCGCGTTCCGGACCGGAGACGCGAGCCGATCCTGCGGGACGCGGTTCCAGAGCTCGAGCGCAAGGTCCATCTTGTCGCGTGCGAGACGTAGTCGAGGCAACTGGGCATCGAGCTTCCGGAGCAGATCACGCTTCTCCTCCTTCGACAGGTCGTTGAAGCTGCGCGTGGGTGCGACGCCGGTCGATGAGACGCCGGCGGCCGCTTCGGAACCGCCGCGCAGGGCATCGACGACGACGGAGGCGACCTGAAGGAGCTCGGATGCGCTGTCGAGCGTGCCCACCCCTGCGCCGGCCGCGTCCTCGAACGCGCGGATCTGCGTGCCGATGCCCGGGACGTCGCGCCAGAACCCGACGCCGCGCAATGCCTCGCGGAACGTATCGAGGGATGCGGACGCGGCGGCGACATCCCGCTTCGCCGCTTCAACGTCCATCTCCCGGATATTCCGCTCCGCGCTCTTCAACGAGGACTGGGCCGCCTGCGCGGCTAGACCGGCGCGGACGAGCGCGATGCCAGGAGGTACGATGGCGATGGCCAACAGGACGACGGTGAGCGCGACGATCCACGGCCACAGGCGACGGCCTTTCCGAGGCAGTGGCGATACGGGCGGCTGGTCTGACGTGAACGGATTCGGTTTCGGCTGCTCCCCCGTCGTCTTCTCCGCATCATCCGCATCCGACGCCGAAGGACCCTTCTCCGGAGGAGGGTCGATGGGACAGGTCAAAAAATCGGGAGAAATCCTATCCATATGCCATCGAGGTTTTCTCCTGTCCCGAGCAACCTAAAGACGATATTCGAACAGCGAGGAATTCCTTCTTGTCCATGCTGTGATTCTACACCGTTTGTGGGTTCGTGGCACTCTGGTTGCGAGCGTCATCGATCCGGATGACACTCGCCGTTCTACGCTTCACGACGCCCTCGGATACCCCTTCCCCCGGTATTTCCAAAAATATCTCAGGCCGCTCGCGATATGCGCCCTCGCCATGCGATTCAACGGCGCGCCCCAGAGATGCTTCACCTCGCTCTCGCGCTGATGGTAGTGCACGAGCTCGGCGACCGGTGCATAGACGACACGCCATCCCGCTTCCCATGCGCGACGGCATAAGTCGACATCCTCGAAATACATGAAGAACCGCTCGTCGAAATGCCCAACCGCGTCGAGCGCGGAACGACGGATGAGGATAGCGGCGCCGAAGAGTCCATCCACGTCCTGCACGACGGTCGGATCGGCGTCCTCCATCAGATACGACGCGATGGCCCGTCGTCCCCACGGCGTGCGGCCGAGCGGCGTCCGACGATATACGGGGATGAGCGCGCCCGGGAAGCGGTGAAACGTCCGCTGGACCGTGCGATCGGGATTCACGAGCCGGGGGCCGATAAGGCCCGCGGTCGGATCCGCATCCGCGTGCGCGACGAGCTTCTCGATTTCGCCCGGGAAGATGGTCAGGTCCGGATTCACGAGCATGACGTACGAGCCTGTCGCGTGGCGCATCGCGAGATTGTTGCCCGCGCCGAAGCCGACGTTTCCGTGGCCATCGATGACGTGCACCCATGGGAACCTCTCGCGGACCATGGCAGCCGTCCCGTCATCGCCGTTGTCGACGAGGACGTACTCGAAGGGAAACAAAAACGACTTCGCCTCAAAACCCCTCAGGAGCTGGCGGATGAGATCCGGCGTGCGGTAGCACACCGTCACGAAACTGACTTTCACGCCTTGACCGTCCATATGTCCCGACACCTTGCGCCACATCGGCCGTTTTGGCAAGGGTCTTACGTCATCCACGTCCGTATCGCCACACCGCCGACCTTGGCGCGTTTGACGAGTTCCGCGCGTTTCCGAAGCATACGCGAGATGCCGGCGAGGGACGCGACCTCGCCTTTCAGGGACGACCAGGAAAACAGGCATGCGAACGCTTTCGCCAGTTCATACAGAAGCCACCACGGCAGATGAAGCAGGAGATTGCCCACGGTGTCATTCTTCAGGATGACCCACCCATGGTTACGCGTGGACAGGAACTTCACGAACGGTGAGCGTGAACGGCGGCGCGTGAACGATCTGACCCATCCTGCACCGGGGGCAGACGGAACGCGACGATGGTGCCATGCCACGGCCGACGGCACGAACCGCGCCTTGAATCCGAGTCGACGCATGCGCCATGCGAGGTCCACATCCTCCTTGTATGCGAAGAAATCCTCATCGAAGAGCTCGCCGGCGAGCTTGGACGCGAGGAGGGCGGACGCGCGGAACATGACGCAGGCGCCGCTGAAACCGAACACCTCGGTACCGAGATCGAACTGGCCGTTATGTTCCTGCCCGGCGCCACGGTCTACCACGCGTCGGGTCTTGCGGATCTGCAGGCCCGTCGAATCGATGACGTTCGTCCGCACGACCTCGTGTCGATCCTCATCCGACCCCGCTTCCATGTAGCACCGAAGGAGCATGGGTCCGCAGACCGCGACATCTGGCTCCGCATCCATGACGGCCATCATCTGCCGGAGCGCGTTGGGCGCGAACTCGATGTCGGGATTCGCGACGAGCACGTATCGGCTCTCGAGCGGCGCGTCCCCCCACCGCGAGAACGCGAGCGAGATGGCCTGATTGTAGGCGCGTGAGAACCCCTGGTTACGAAAATTGCGGAGCAACGCGACCTCGGGATGATTCGTCTGGATCCACGCGAGGGTCCCGTCCGTGGACGCGTTATCCACCATGGTGACCGTGAAACCGGCCATGTCCTGTTCACGCAGCGATGCGAGCAGATTCGGGACATACGCCATGGAGTTCCATGTGACGACGTCGACCGAGATGCGCTTGGCCTCCTCCATATCACGTCTCGCCTTCCGCTTCCTGCTTCTCCCCTCCTCCGACCGCCCGCTTAGGAGAGACGTTGAACCCAAGCGGCTTCCCGAGCATGAGCCGGGTCTGCGCGTCGATGGCGGGGATTGCGCCGAACAGGACGAACGTCACCGGGAGGAGGATCCACTGCAACACCGCGACGACGAAGGCTTGTCGACGAGGGATATGACTCGGACGACGCGGTAGGAGCGTCATAGCCATACCAGCGGAGAGGAAGACGCCGACCATGGCCAACCGCATGAGCCATTGCAGGGTGAAGGGCGTATTCTGGAACAGGGCGAACTCGCGGAACGGATCCGGCGCAACGAGGAACGGCAGATACCCGAGTACGGTGATGAGGAGCGGTGCGGTCGCCCACGTGTACGACCCCTCGAGCTGTTTCCAAAGGAAGGAGAATTTCACGGAGATCGGCATGGCCTTGTCGCGGCTGAACGCGAGGGCCATGTACGGGAAATTCTCGCATCCCCATGCCCAGCGCCGAATCTGCTTATAGAGGGAGATGACGGCCTGCCAGTAGTTCCCGGCCATGACCGTATCCATGGAGACGGGAAGATACATGGGCGTGACACGGTACTCGCCGTGGTACCGCATGAGCGCTTGCAGGAAGATGCGCGAGTCGTCGCTCACGATGTCCTTCTGCCAGAATCCGACGTCCGCGAGCATGCGCAGGCTCATCGAATGCGACGAGAACGTGATTGCGCCTTCGGGCCGCGAAAGCTCGGTCAGGAGCCAGAACGTCGTGCCGAACATGGCGACGCGCACCGGCGCCGGCGATTCCCAGAGGTTGTTATTATAGAGCGCGACGGGCTGGAAGGAGCTGCGCGTCGGTTCCGGGACCGTGAGGTACAGCGTTGTGAGGCAGGAGAAATACTTAGGATGCACGATCGTATCCACATCGAACGACGAGACGATGACGTCCTCGGGCGCGAGGCCCATCGCCAGGATCTTGGGCAGGATGCTGTTGCCGGCCCAATTCAGGTTCGATCCTTTCCCCTTGATCTCATCCGGCAGGTCCTTCGGATGCTCGGTCGCGAAGAACGCGAGGAACTTCGGCCCGAACTCCTTTTCGATAGCCTCGGCCAACGGGGCGAAGTGGTCATGCACGCGCTCTTCTCCTGCAAGAACGACGATCATGCGGTCCGTCGGGTAGGTCCCGTTCACGAACGTCGCGAGCGTCTCGCGCACGACGGAGATATCCTCCTTCACCGTCGGCAGGAAGACGAGATGCCGGATACGGTCGTATCCGGACGTGCGTACTGCGACGGCCTGCCAATCCTTGCGCGTGTCGCGATGGAAGCGCCAGCGGGAAATAAGGACGAACGGAATGTAATACGTGACCCGAAAAAGCCAATAGAGGTCGAAGACGATGACGAAATAGATGACCCATAGCGGCCGGACGAATGAAAGCACGACCGATGCGATGAGTGTCGTCCACACGAGCGCGCCCGGAAGGATCTCGAGCAACCGTCGTTTCAGCGTCGCGTTCGTCATACGATGCGTTGCCGCTTGGGCATGGTGATGTTCGGTTCCGCGTCGTAGCGGGGAAGGACGGTCGCGACGGGCGTGATGGCGTCCGACAGGAGGCGTCCGGACAGCTGGGAGAGGTCCGCGGCTTCGGAGACGTCCACGCCGACGAGCGGGAGGTTGAGGTTTCGCGCCAGAACGTTCGCGGCCACGACGCCGCCACGAATCGACGAAAAGGACCCGGGACCAGCCACGACGCAGACGCCGCAGAGGCCTTCCAGGGCCTCGCGACCGAATCGTGACGCGAGGGATGGCAGAAGGACGCCTGAACGACCCCGGACCGTCCGGACCGAAGGCCGCGTGCCTCCGAGGAACCCCAAACGCACCGAGCCCGAGACGCTCGTATCAATGAACAACCATCGCATGCAACGTCCGCGAGTAGGTCTCATTTAACTGGAGTGACTTCGTCCATCTTATCAAGTCGATTCACCATGACGTTCTTCGGTGCCTCCAGGATAGAATACAGGAAACGGTCCGTGATCTCTTTCCGATACTTGAATTCTTGCGGCGTGAGGCATGTGAAATTGATCTCGAATCCTAGATCCTTCTCCAGACGCGTCATAAGCTTCTTTGTAGCCACCGGGTCGACGTTGCCGACGATGAAGATATCAACGGGCGCTCCGGTCTTGCCGATGAACGTGCCCATGAGCGCGAAGTAATGAATATCGCCCAATCCCGTGATCTCGCGGTCCAGACGTCGCTCCATAAGGACATGTGCCTTCGTGACGAGCATCTTGATCTCCTGTATCAACGGGAACATGTCGTTCATGCGATAGTACTTCCGCTTGAGTCCGGGACGGCGCGCATCGTCGCTGGCCGCCTCGACCTCATTGACGAGCCCAAGCTCAACGAGATTCTCCAGTTCACGGCGGACCGCGTTGATCTGTGTATCGATGAGGCGGGTCAGTTCGCGTACAAAAAAAGGCTTCTCCGAATTATGCAGGAAGATCGTCAATAGTTTCGCACGCGTCTTTGACCCAAAAAGGTGTTCAAGCATACCGACCCCTGTATCCTGCCCTGATACCCTCGCCTTGACAAGAGGGATGCGAAAGGCTCACGGGACGTCTAGGATAGACGTAGTCGGCGGGTTTCCCGTATAATTCGGGCAGACATGCGTCGCATTTCATACCATGGTTGAGCATCAATTCCGCATCGCGGAGATCGAAGTGGCGAAAAGCCCGACAGACGAGAAGATCGTCGGTATCTTTCGGTTCGAGGGGTCCGGACAGAAGAAGGGGCCATCGCTTCTCATCCTCGCGGAAATCGGGTCAACGCTCTACGCCTACGAACGTCTCCTCGACGTGATCAACGAGACGGCCGAACAAGCGAGGTCCCTCGTTTCCGGCGTGGAGCAGGATCCTATCGCTCGCTTCGAGAAACTCACCCAGAGCCTGAATGACGCCATCGCCGAATTCCTCGAGGGCGAACCGACGCCCCTCTCGTGGCCGCGCGTGAACATCTTCGTCATCGAGCTGTCGCAGGACCACATCTGCCTGACGGGGATCGGACGCCTCATGAACGTGTTCCTCCAGAAACAGGAAGACGGGAGCTACCGGACGTTCGACCTCTTCGGGTCGCTCGATCAGCCTGCGGAGACCGACCCGAAGAAACCATTCGCTTCGCTCATCTGCGGCGACATCAAGCCGGGCGACATCCTCATCGTCGGGACCACGAACCTCGAGCGCCTCCGCAACGAGCTGCGCATCAAGGAGCGTCTGACGACCCTGCCGCCCGTCTCCGCCGCGATGGAGATCAAGCAGGACATCGAAAGCCGCGGCATCCCGGACGATTTCGTCGCGGCCGTGGTCGCCTGCTGCGCGCTCGAGATGCCCTCCGGCATCGCCTCCAAGGTCGCGGAGGTCGAAGCGTCCAAGAGCACCGCGTCCATCAACCATCTCCGCGAGACGGAACGGGATACGGCGACGAACCTCTCCCCTGCCATCACGCCGCTCAAGCATCCGGGGAACGAGACACGATTCAAGGCGGCAGCCAGACCCGTCGTCGCGCGCTTCCTCGGTCTCGTCGGGACGCTCCGCAGCAAACTTCCGCAGAAACCGGGCGGCCGCACGAAGGACGTCGCCGCCATGTCGAGCCTCCGTGGCATGAACGCCGGCCACGGCAGCATCTTCACGCGCAAGCGGAAACGCATCGCCATCGTCATCGGCGTCGTCCTCATCCTCGCGATCATCGGGTTCTCCGCCCTCCGCCGCAACGACCGCCTCGCCAAGGCCGAAGCGGCTTGGCAGACCTCGTATGCCGAGGCGCAGGACAACCGCAACCGGGCGGAATCGGACCTCGTCTACGCCAACGACAGCCGCGCACGCACGGAAATCGAAGCGGCGGAACAGGCCCTTGCGTCCCTCGACGTGACATCGGCCGAACATAAGGAAAAAATCGACGCGCTCCTCGCCGACCTGTCGCAGATGCGCACACGGCTCCGCAAGGTCGTCGAGACGACGCCCGTCGTCCTCGCCACGCTCGACAACACATCTGCGGGGTCCCTCACCGCACCGGTCCTCGTGAAGGACACGGCCTACGCCGCCGACAACGAGACGCATGTCATCCTGAAGGTCGACATCACGAACAAGACCATCAAGCGGCTGCCTCTCCCCTCGGGCGCGGACGCCGTCGTCGCCGGCTCCCTCGGGACGAAATCCGTGGTCTTCACGACCGCGGCCGGGACGTTCTACGCCGTGAACACCCAGGACGACTCCGTCACGACGCTCGCCACGCAGCCGAGCGGCTCGGCCACGACCGACCTTATCCTCTACGGCGGCCGGGCATACACCCTGGATGGCCAAAACGGCCAAATTTGGCGCGCCTCGCAGAGTGGTTCCGGCTTCGGTGCCGGACAGGTATACATCAAGGCATCGAACAGTCCGCTGACGGGAGCCGTCGGACTCGCCATCGACAGCAACGTCTACATCCTCATGCCGGACGGCACGGTCTCGCGGTTCCTCTCCGGCGGACAGGAAGGGTTCTCCCTCTCCACCATCGATCCCCCGCTTCGCGCCGCGTCCGGCATCTGGACCGTCGCTGACGGCACACGCATCGCCATCACCGACCCGGCCGAGAAGCGTATCGCCGTGTACAACAAGGACGGAACACTAAAGGCACAATTGACCTCAAACGACTTCACCGCCCCGCGCGACCTGGACGGCGACGAAGCGACGAAGCGCCTCCTCGTCATCGACGGGACGAGATTACTGCTCGTGACGCTGCCGTGACCTGACATGACACATGAAAAACATCGGGCCTTTCGGCCCGATGTTTTCGTCTGTCTGACGGACAATCTCGATTATTTCAGCGTCGCCTTGGCGCCGGCTTCCTCGAGCTTCTTCTTCATCGCCTCGGCATCGGCCTTGTCGACGCCTTCCTTCATGATCTTCGGCGCGGCGGTCACGAGATCTTTCGCCTCGATGAGTCCGAGGCCCGTGAGCTCGCGGACGACCTTAATCACGCCGATCTTGTTGCTGCCGGCTTCGGTGATCTCGACATCGAACGACGTCTTCTCCTCCGCGGCGGCGCCCGGCGCGACGGCTGCGGCGGCCATGACCGGCGCGGCGACCGACACGCCGAATTTCTCTTCAAGGACCTTCACGAGTTCCGCGAGGTCCAGAACGGACAGTTTTTCGATGGTGGCGACGATTTCCGCGAACTTCGCGGGAATCTCGACCGTCTTGTTCTCTTCGGACATAGGATATGTGGTGCGTGGATTATGCGGGAGCCTGCTCCTTGGACTCCTTGATGGCGTCCAGGGCACGGACGAACGCGGACATCGGCGCGGCGATCGTGCCGACGAGCATACCTAGGAGCTGTTGCTTGGACGGGAGCTTGGAGAGAGCGATGACCTTCTCGGCCGGGACGATAGCTCCTTCGAACACGCCGCCGACGAGCTTGATGGGCGCATCGGCCGCGGCCATGTCACCCAAGACTTTGGCGGGCGCGACTTCATCCTCGTGACCGAACGCGACACCGAGCATGCCCGGGAACGTCTTCGCGTCGAGGTCGTAACCGGCATCCTTGGCTGCCTTGGTGATGAGCGTCTTCTTGGCCACGACGTATCCCACGTCGGACTCGCGCATCTTCGCGCGGAGCTCATCGGCCTTCGCCACGGTCAAGCCCTTGTAATCGGCAAAGACGATGGAGGTCGCGGCCTTGAATTCCTTCGTGAGCCGCTCAATCGTCCCTGCCTTCTGCTGACGGGATTTTGGCATAGTGCGTATGTGTCTCTGATAAGGATTTCGACCTTTAAAAACACCCACAGTCGGTCCTGTGGGCTTTTGCGCAGACAACAAGGTCTTCGCGGAAGCTCCTCGGTAGGATATTTAAGCCCTTTTTCGGGCACCTACGGTCTCAGGACTTCGGGTGTCGGCCATAGGCTATACCGCGACAGCGAAAACGTCAAGGGACGAAAAACGCCCTCGGCAGATGCCATGGGCGTTTCGAGTGAGGCACGGCTCATCGCTGAACCGCAATGTGCGCGACCGGGAGCTTGAGCGTCCGACCTTCCCCCTTCTCGTTCCGAAAGAGGAGGAACGTCCCGAGCCTGATGACGGGCGAGGCCTCGCTGTGACCGAGGTGGTACGTAACCCCGTCTTTCACGGCACCGCAGAGCATCTCGAGGGCGACCCTTCCGTCGGCCCATTCTGGCGCACCCGCGATCGAGATGATGTCGATCTGACGAGGACGGACCTTGCCGTCCGGCGCGTCGTCGACATCGGGAGAATCGAGGAGGACGACCTCCATCTTGATGATCCTTGTCGGATCGTACCGTCCGTGGCAGACGAACTCGATGCACGTCCCCTGTTCCGCCATGTCGATGTCGATCTCCATGTACCTCGACGTGGTCACGACCCGTGCCATCGAGGCGATGGCCTGACAGTGGATGCACCCGGGATGACGCTGCGAGGGCGGCTGCGACGCGGACGGTGGGGTGGTCGGGACGAACACCCCGTCCAGCAAGACTTTCTTGTCATTCATCTCCTTCTTCCTCCTGCAGTGAAAGGACCGGGAGGTACACAACCACGTTTCCCTGCGTCCGTCAACCCTACTGTTCTTGCGCTCTGTTCGGATTTTGGTTGATGAAAACCCCGTTTCGTCGCTGCCTGTAGCCTCGCATTTGCATTGAAGATAGAAATACCGCCTGTAATTGGGGATGTATTGCCCCATTTGCCCGTACTG